>Ga0308417_1000719_pt1 | contig 23293 bp, 15 predicted proteins | sample HotsprSampleOS65_FD_203528 | JGI IMG/M metagenome (GOLD analysis project Ga0308417, IMG submission 203528) | Hot spring phototrophic mat microbial communities from Octopus Spring, Yellowstone National Park, Wyoming, United States - 20090730_OS65 ...
TTTGAAATGTTGTTGCATATATTATTATATAATATTAACGGTAATTTATTCTTGTCGGTGTCGGAGTTTAAAAGCTCATAAAGATTATAAAGTGGCCCTCCCCGAACGTAACTTACCGCATGATGTGCCAAGTACTGAACAACGGTTTGGAATTCCCTCGCTTTATGGCTACAAACATCTGTTAGTGCCATGATAAGTAGTATGGCTGCATCTTCAAGCGCTATTGCAAATCTGGAAGCTGCGATTCTCCCTTCTTTATCACTATAAACTGGTAAGTCAGAAAGATTCGGTGCGTTAGGTAAAATATAAGACCCATTTTGTCGCAGATCTTCCTTAACGTATCCTACAACGACTCTGTATGAGCCCCAAATTTCACGGCTGCGAATACCTAAAGACACCAGAGTCGTTTTTTTTGTGGCTTCGTGTATCAATGTAGCTGCCAATCCATTGACTAGAAACTCCCGATACTTCGGGTCGTCGTACTTCGCGATGAGAGATGCAATGTCGCCACCTATCATGTTAGGCCCTAAATAAATTACCCTAATCTGTCGTTCTTCTAATGGGTCTTCACCTAATCCTAAAAGACCGGGAAACAAACTAAGATACTTGAGTTCATTAATTACTTTATCAATAGATGTCAAGCCATCAACATCAGTTATAGTAATGTAGGTTTTCTTAAACGTATAATCCACATTTTGTATTTCTATACCATCGTATGCTATGATATCACGTTCTGGTACGATAATCTTGCCCTGTTGTAAAAAGTAAGCACCAGAGGCTAAAAAATCAGAAATGTTACTATCAGAGCCAACTAGTTTACTTATCAAATTCGCAAAAGGGCCTAACACTTCTATAAAAGCTGCGGTTATATTTATATCCGATTTAGACGCATTCTCTATAAATTCTACAATTCTTGACTTAATACCTGTTATGATACTGGGGTTACTGTGTACCCATTTGTGAGCGAGAGACACGGATAATATGCTTTCGTCAGCTTCAAAACCGTGGGCGGCGACAGCTTCAAATTCCCCACAGTCAGAGGCAGGTCTGAAATGTATTAAAGCACCAGCTAATGGACTAAACCTATCTAACAAACCTATCATATAACCGTCACCGGTATATCTATAACGATAATTCAACATATCCTGTGGATAGACAACCGAGACATAATTAAAATCTTTCCCTTGATTAACAACATGATTATCTTGTAGATAATTGTAAATAATGTGTTTATGTCTTACTCTATCTATTATTGGCATATTATAGAGCATTATAAGCAGTTATACCTTCTAAGTCAAAACTTGCTATATAATTAGCTATCGGATTAGACGTTCCGATAGTATCGTAATCTATAAGTTTTATAATATCATTGTTACTATTCGTTGTATTAGGTATAGAAAATACCATTTCGTTATTAATGAAAATATAAAATCTTAGAACAGAGTTAGCATGAGCCACACGAGTAAAAAGAGAAAACAAGACCATTGGGTCAATAGATTCTATAATACGCATCGTGTAACTTTCCAAGCTTCTCCTATATGTTTGGCGCACAAGATTTACATCGTAGCTGCCTATGTAAGTCGCCGTTATCGATACATTTATCGGTCTCACCTCTATAATCTCTACGCTGAAACAGTTCTGACCAGGTGGACACGGAGGGGAGGAGTTATTCAAATTTACACCAGCAGGTGCCCAATTAAAAGTATAGTTAGTTGTAAAATTATTATCTAGTATACTCGCACTTGTAACACGAATAGGTAACGTAGGTAAAGCAGCATATATATAATCCTTATGATTTTGTATAAAGTTTCTTATATCGCTATTATTTACATAGCCACCCCTTATGTATAATATATAGTAATATAAAGATAAATTAGTGGTATTAGATGTAGTTGTTGGAGCTATCTTAGTAATTAGTTTAGCATCGTAGATTTTGACGTCCGAGAAGTTCAAGAACCAGTGGTTGATATCCGATACACTTCTTATTACTCCATTGTATCGTGCCCACTCTGCGATACGGTATCTATTAGTCTCTAACCCCGTAGGTGGCTTATGACTAAGAACATCCAGAACAACAGTGCTGCTAGGCAAAACTGGAAAGTTACGATTAACATGGTCTATCAGTAGCGATAAAACATCGTCGGGAGGCAAATTTTCAGTGTAGTTCAAGTAAATCGTCCGAATAACTACGTTTGACGCTAAACGCCTAATTATATATCTATGATTCAACCGAATATTTATACCATATCTAGGCGTAGTAAGCACTAAAATAGGATAAAACTCAGTAACTAAACCTGATTGATTAAGATCATAAGCTATAGTAAAAAAATAAAAATCATTAGGTCTATTTGTGTAAGGTAATAAAACATTATAGTTATTGCCTTCCTTAGCGTATATAGCATAGACAGCTACATCTTCGCTAATAGGCAATTTATCGTTGATTATATAAAAGTTAGATATAAAGTTCCTAGCACCTCTTTGATAAGGTAAATTACTATCCTCTTCTAATAAAATGGTAAAAGAGTCATTATTAGCTTCGGTTTCAAAAAGGGATATTTTGTTTTCTACTATTGCAGCTTGCTGGTCGGCGTATACTAATTCTAGATCGTAGGTGGTGTTACCTGGTATCTGTATATATCTTTTAGACTTCACGTAGAAGTAGTGTGTTCCATAGGAGAATACTTCTTGTAGAGGCGCAAAGGTTAGCGGGCCTGTGGTTTGTATGCGCAGTATTAAGGACGCATTCTCCCCACGATAAACGGGAACAGAATGGTCTAATCCGAGTTGTAGAACCGCATCTTGATTCTTACTCTTAAACAAAGATGAATTGTAATACTGCCCCGCTAAGGACAATAAGTGCTCGGAAGCATAATAGGACAACGCATCAACAAGCATATCCGCTATCTCACCTTCATACCCATAAGAACGCACTATGTTTACAATATCATCTCTGATACGAGATAATAACATAATTAAATGTACTATAAAAACAAAAAATATCCTACTTTTTAGATTACGAGAACTTAAACAAAGTCGTAAAAACCAAATCTATATCCCGCAGGTTGAACTCTATAAAATCAATAGGCATACTCACGGGACTTGCGCCGTTTATACTACAAGTAGTCAGACCACCAACATAAGTCATATTAGTATCTAAAAGGCTGAATGTTACATTAGTATCCGAAGTCTTAACATAAAAATTACTTCGTCTAGACATACTAGGCATTACATAGTAATTACCCTTTACAATATTAAATGTATGATATTTAACATCTTTAATTAAAGCTCCTAAGCTGACGCGATACGACATAAGGTGGGTCAGACCATTAGAATTGTTTCCATACCGCTCAAAAGGCTCTATACGTGTCTTAAATAATAAATCTCCTTTATAAGATGGATAATGAAAATAGAAAAACACTTTAGGTATAAGATTAACCAATTGCCGTTCCATGCTGTCCTCAGAGGAAGCTGTTGATAATAAAAGACGATAATTATCAGCAATCAAGAAAGAAGTATTAAGATTGTAAAACCCGTATTGTCGGACCACAATACTAAAATGAGAGTTAGACATGGTTAAATATACTAAACTGACAGATAATTAGGTTAATCCACAAAAATGTAACTTCTGAGTGTTTTAACTCTATACGGTACTAAAAATTGGAAATCAAAGCCATACTATCCTTTGATAAAGAGCAATTTTTAAATACAAAATTTCTAATTATCTCTATGCCATTCTTATAATACTTCCTTACTTTATCCACGCTAGTATTTAGGCGTATTGCTATTTCTTTCTTAGTCATTGGATACTTAGTGGATATTCCAAGATGTAGCTTTACTACTTCAAAACATATCTGCTTATCAGGATATAAGCTTGCGCAGCTATCTAGCACTTTATGCACAAAATCCTTAACTGATTTGTTGTCTAATGTTCTCTCATAATCCTTTTCGTCGTAGGCTAAGTCCTCGTATTTGTAATCGTCTAAGTCTTTTTGAAATTGTAATACCTCGGATAACGGCTTAGTATTTAATATTTGTATAGCTAAGACTAACTCATGTTTCTTCCGGTTAGACAATTTATTTTTTTTCAACACAATGTCAATCGCTTCCTCATAAGTTAATGTGCTGTCGTATTTCATTAGATTTATTACTTTGTATATAAGCGTTTTATTATAATAGGAGACTTTAAATACGGAGAAGTTATTATATAGTTCGTCTCTTATTCTTTTCGTAATATGATGAACAGCGTAGCTGATAAGTTTATATCGCCCTATATTTTCCTTTTTAAAGTTGATGATAGCCTCGTAAAGTCCAATATTGCCAGCGCTAATAAGATCATTGATATTTGTGGTTGGATTGGTAGCAGCAAACTTTTTCGCTACCGAAACCACAAAACGCAGATTAGCCTTTACGAGTTTATCTATTGCTTTATTATCACCTTCTTTAGCTTTAAGTAAAAGTTTTGCTTCTTCCTCACGTGATATTGGTTTATACTTGCGAATACGACCTAAATACGCACGAAAGCTATCATCATCTATAAGAATAGGATCTTTCGTGATGCGTACGCTCAGCATGAGCATGCTAACAATCGAAAATACTTAATTACTGCGGGCTGCTCAACCGTAAGAGGTTGAGCAGCCCGCGTTTGTCGTAATGTAATTTTATGTTTTAGTATATTTAGTTATTGCTGCTACAAGCCACAAATAGTCTGCCTAAGATAAAAACAAAAAGTATTATAAGTTTTATGAAAATAAGGACGACTATTTTGAAGTATTTTACAATAAAGATATAGCTATTTTAGATAAAAATAATATAACTATTTTTTCTTATGAAAACACAATAGTACTGTCTAATAAATCTCATCTTATAAACAAAGTTCTCAGAGACTTTGTGCTTGTTTATAGAATTAAACCACATAATGTAAATAAAGATAAGGCTACTCTTAAAAAAATAGAATACACATTAAGAAGTCTAAAAAAGCTTAGTAAAAAATGGGAGTAAAAAACACTTTGATTTTGTTTACACTTACAAGCCCTTCACAGTATGTTTTGTGCAATTATATACTATTTATGATTATACTTATGACCCGCTTGTTATATACTACGAATTTTCGCATGAAGCAATGAACTGGATACAAACAGATATGAAAAAATTAGACCCAAGCTGCGATGACTGGGATGGTATAATAAATGGTGATGTTTCCCTAAATAGATATTATGAATTAACTGGCTTTATAGATGCGGAAGATGATTATGTAGATGAATCTGAGCATCCCAAATATTACTTCACATTTATATACGATTTATTTACAGGTAAAGAAGTTTATAGTGCTGAAACATACAAAATGAAAGATGACCAAGCCCCCGCATACATACTAATACTAAACAAGAGAACAATCATGTTCGTAGGTACTAGCTTTCATATAATACCTATCGGCCAGTATAATAAGAGTATCTCATATATGTCAATTAGTGATTTGGCACTAAAATTTGATAGTCAAGAAATGTCTAACACATTCGAGATTTACGATAAAGGGATGATATTATATATATTCCGTAACGTACAATTCAGCCAAATCTTTTTTATATACAATAATAACATAATTCTATATGATAAAAGTGGCAGCAGTCCTACATCTGATTTTGATTTTAAATACATTAATTTTTATCTCTCAGAATCTACAATAGAACATATCTTTTTGCGCGCAGAAAACTTCTTTATTATATTGCTTAAAGTTAAAAATGAAAACAATATTAAAATCGTTATGCATATATTACGATCTAGAAAAGGATTTGTACAAATATGATTTGTTAGACATAACAAACTTAGTAGATAATATAGAAGCAATCAGAAATGCTACAGTAATAGGAAGAATCGTTAGCGAAAATAATAATCGTGATTGCAGGGGCATAATAATTAGCACGGAATTAAACCAGGTTGTGGCAATATTGTATGATAAAGTCACATCCAAGTTTATAGCAAAGTATGTCACTACTTATCAAAAAAATTTCGGACTTACTAGAATATAAAATAGTGCGAGAAATGGCTAGTTACGTTATAAATAAGGAAAAGTTCTATAAAAAGCAATTAAAAATTGAGTTTTATGCCCAAAAAGGAAACATTTTTAGTATTCACCATATTTCGCCTGTATTAAATAATAATCATGTTGTTTTTAATTCAAAACATGAAGAGAAGATTTCGGTTGTTTATAATAATTCACCTGATATAAATAATAGTGTTAGAGAAGCTGTTACACCTAATATTTACCACAACTTAGCATCTTCAATACGAGAGTGTTACTTTGAATGTCTGGAGCCCACAATAGTTTATTCGTGCAAGAATGAATGAAAGTATATCTGATATATTTTTGCATCTTTCTTTGGAATGAGTAGCTATAAAAAGTAGATTTCTTAAAAATCATTACCAAAGATTGTAAGTTATGTGCCAAACTCAACATAGAACTACTGCGTATTGGTAGGGTAAATACGATACTTGTATACTTTTAGTATCAGGTTGCGTCGCATGCTGCGTAAATATACTATGTACTTAGCTAATTTATCGAAATAGCAGCAAGCTCAAATACAAAGGGTTGAGCAATCCGCCGCCATGGCTTGATACAGTGGGATTTTCGATACTACAATGAGAATGCTCTTCAATTGGCGTCGTATCGTCGTTTACTGTCTATGGCTTTTACTTGTCATATGGACTACTTGGGCTATATCTAGTATAAGGCCTATTTGGTTGGCAATAACATTAATAACATTAAATCTATTAGGTAATATCTTATTAAGTGCGACAATTATTCTAGATAATGATAGTAAAAATGACATATTATAAGTCTATTGAACCATAAATCAATCACTACGTCAAAAACCATTGAAGTTTCGACCCAAATAGGAAGCGACATGAGACCATACGAGTTTTCGCAGAAGTACGGGAAAAGTTTAGCCAAAAGGGTACTAGAATTAGCTTACGCGGGTGCTCTGGATGAATTCATAGAAGATTTATCTAATCTCAACTTTAAGGCTAAGGAAGACGCTGGGAAGTACGTTCTTGTGCCCACAGCGTCCGACGCTTCAGAATTGCACACTAAACATGACCATCTAAACATCATTGTACTCGGAGGCCTCGTTACACCATATAAAGGTGTAACACTGGATATGTTGAATGTAGAAGAAATAGAAAAACTAGATGGAGAATTCTTGGTTATCTTCAACGACTCACCGGAAAGTTCTATAACGATAAACATGCTCAGAGAAAGATTTCCAAACAAAGTGTTCATAGAAGTTACATACGGTCTTTCCGCCGTTAACCCCTTCAAAACTGACGAGTACACACAAAGAAGGATACTAAGAGCATACATGATAGAACAAAAATAAAACTTCATAGAATTATGGAAGAGCTGAGCAAAGATAAAATCCTAACCAACATGGAAGAAAAAGGCAGTAGGTTTCTCAAAAGTATTCGAGTAAAAGGTTATAAACTATACGATGAAATAAACATAGAACTGGATAAGTTAAACATTCTAACAGGCTCAAATGGTTCCGGTAAGTCTGCCTTTCTCAGCATTTTTGACATGCTTCACCATCTAGTCATAGGTGACTTTCAAATATATGTAGAAAGGCAAGGAGGAGCTGCCGAAATATTACATGGAGGGCCAGAAAAGACTAAGAGGATTGAGATAGAGGTTTGGTTCAAAGATGAAAGTACGCTGAACAAAGACGGATACGAAGTTAAGCTGTTTCTAGACCATAATCTGCTTCGTATAAAGGAGGAGGCAGTATTATATCAAGACAAAGGGCAAACTAGTATTACAAGAAAAGTAATATCTACAGGTTGCCCTACTGAAAGCCAACTTTGGGTATGGAACAGCAAAAGTAAGGACAATAAATGCTATATATACAAAGATTTTTTATCTTCCATAGTTTATCATTTTTGCGATACTGGCTGGACATCTCGAATCAAAAGCTCAGCAGATATTTATCAGGTGGATAAGCTATGGTGGGATGGTGGTAACATTGCAGCTTACCTGTATTATTTGCAAAGAACTTATACAAAAGCGTACCAGGAAATTGTAAATACTATTAGGGGAGTTTTTGAGGGATTCGCTGATTTTCATCTCGTCCCTGATCAAAGAGCTAATCCACCGAGGGCTCGTCTAAAATGGATAGGTCAAGACAATAGAATCCATCCACCCGAATCACTTTCAGATGGGACCTTACGGTTTATATGTCTATCAACACTTCTCTTACAGCCTTTAGAGACAATGCCATCAGTCATACTTATCGACGAACCGGAGATAGGGTTGAGTTTATCAGCTCTGGAAGTGTTGAGAGAAATGATTAATAATGCATCTAAACATAGAACAGTAATTATAGCGACTCATTCTGAAGAAATGCAAAGAAGACCCAAGCTTTCCGAATATCTTTGGGGATAGTGGTCTGCTCCCCATTTGATGGTTGAGCTTCTTTATACTGCTTACGGTTGAACAGTCCTTTCTACAAAACTCACCATAGGCATTTTATTCACTAGTACAAGATTATGCACAATACTCATAAATTCATTATATTCCATTTCTTTACTTCCGCTATATTTATAACTCAATAAAAGTAGTTCATTTATCATGGACAAATTGGCCCATATTATGTAATGTTTTTGTTTAATAATCTTACGGCTACGCCTGTTATACTTAAGGTCAATAAACCTGTTATTGTCATATAACCAATCTAAGTCTTTTGCCTTATTATGTTTAAATTTATGCCTATATAAATAAGCGGACTGCTCAACATTTTTCAGTTGAGCTTCCTGTTTCGTCGCAGGATGGCTTTTTAGGTAGTCCGTCGGGACTACGGTCATCCACCAGAGCCTGCTCCACAGGCTTCACTTCGGGCCGTCCTAGCCCTACGAAATAAAGGTTTTTGGACGCGTTGATGTCTCGGTCATGCGTTTCGCCACATGCTGGGCAGCACCACGTTCTGTCATGTAATGCCAAGTCTTCGTTTTTGTGTCCGCAGCGGTGACAAATTTTTGAAGATGGGAAGAAGCGGTCTACCTGAATGAAAGTCCTTCCGTACCACTCTGCCTTGTACTTGAGGTAGGACAGAAACTTTGTCCACCCGCTGTCAGCAATCGACTTGGCAAGTCTTGTTTTCAACAGGCCTTTCACGTGGATGTCCTCCACCACCACGACTTGGTTTTCGTCAATGATGGCTTTGGACAACTTGTGCAAAAAGTCATTCCGAGCGTTAGTGATGTACGCGTGCTGCCTCGCAAGCCTCAGCCTCGCCTTTTCGCTATTTTTTTGATCCCTTTTGTTTTCGTGAAAGGGATCTCTGGAGTCTTTGCAGTCGTTCCTCAGCTTTCAAAAGGTACTTCGGGTGCTCAACTTTGTAGCTTCCAAAATCATTGGCAACAGTAGCAAAGTGTTCTAGTCCTAAATCTATCCCGCAAGCTTTGCTTTTAGGCTGTACAACTTTGTTTCTTCGATTCTCGGTTTCTACCAAAATGGAAGCGTAGTACTTGCCATCATTCGTTCTGCTTATAGTAACGGATTTGGTCTTACCATCAAATCTTCTGTGCAGTTCAATTTTTACTCCTTCTCTTATTTTTGGTAGATACAACAAGCCTTTTTCACAGTCCACTGTTATTGAATTGTGCGTATTATTTGTAGTGTACGACTTCTTGTCTCTTTTCTTTTTGAATTTCGGCAGCTTGAATTTCTTACGATTTCTAAAATGGTCTTTGAATGCTTTCTTAAGTTGTAGTTATACATTACAAAAAGCAAGACCATCTACTTATTTGAGGAACGGGAATTCCTCTTTGTGCTTGGCTGGTATAATTCGCTGGATGCGTTCTTTCTTCTTGTAAGCATTCATTTTCTTGTCCAGCATTTTGTTCCAGACAAACCGACAGCATCCAAATGTCTTGGCAAAGAACACCACCTGAGTATCACTAGGGTAAATGCCATACTTACAGGAATTTGCGATTGGCATACTATAAAATAAATAAGTTGCTTCTTTACGTAATTGATATAATATATTATTTTTACTAATATTCCCAATTTCAATCCATTTATCAATCATACTTATTAAGTATACTTGACGATTGGACGCTCTGAATATGCATCGTGCATAATTATCCCCACATTCGTATGCAAAATATGATATTATAACCTCATATTTGTTTTCTATATAGTTATATAAATGTATGATATGAAAGTATCTACTTAACCTAACGTTATAAATGTGGTGAATATAAAATAAAATAAGATTGTTTTTATGATAATAAAAAGAGATAGTAGATTCCTTTCTTATATAGTAACATTTTAGTGGCTAAATGTCTAATATACAAGTACTTAATTCATTTTCCTTAGCTTTTCTATACAAAAAGGATTGGTGAATAAAATTAGCCGCTTTACATTTGGGTAAAATCTTACTAAAAATGCCAAATGAATTAAGTATGTAATTATAACGATGGCAAGTGCAAAGTTTACATTTTTGAACTTCATAATCCAGTTTCGATTTTTAAAAGGTCTGAATTCCAGAACTTGTAGTGTAAAAACAATGGGACATGGTTGTAAATTTTTGTCTAAATTTGTATATTTATAGTACATTATGACCAAGAAACTTTTGAGTACAAAGGAGTGTAAGGAAATATATGGATTGAGCAGAGCAACGCTAATAAACTACGAAAAGAAAGGATTGATAAAACCTTTGAGAACACCAGGTGGAATAAGAAGATACAGAGTAGAAGATATAGAAAGATTGTTTGGTATGTCGGAAAACAAGCAAGATGAGGCCTAAAATGCCGACAAAAAAGAAGAGTGATAACAATTTCATAACCGTAGAGTGTTGGCTATCTTTTGATGGTGATGAAGACAAAAAGAAGGTGCTAGGCCTCATGCGCAAGTTTTCGTCAATGGTCAGGTTTGCCTACAAAAGGCTTTTGGAGAAAACGGAAGAGAAAACTTTGAAAAAGCTTTTGCCTATCAGGTATGGTCTCAACACACGATATTCAACCGCTGCTATCTTTTTAGCGCAGCAAGCTTTAGACTCCTGTCTAGAGAGGAAGCAAAATCCCCAAAAGCTGATTTTTGGTTCGCGAGTGCTATTTGAGCAGTTGAAGAAGAAACATCTGACAGGCGCAAAGCGTGAGCAACTACGACAAAAGTGGGAAGAAAAACGGTACGGTGTTCTGTATGCGATAGGAGAAAAAGCAGCAAATGGCAATCTCAATCTTAGGCTGGTCAATCTGAACGGTCAGTGGCATCTGAGAATCAACTTAGGTAACGGCGAGTATGTATGGGCAAAGGTAATTAGGTCAGAGAAAAGGAAGACAGACAAGTGGGTAGATTTCATCAGCGACATAGAGCATGCTATGAAGACAAGCGAGTGGTTCCCATACACAGTACGACTGAAACTCAGAAACGGGAAAATCTATGCACAGTTCAGTAGATCAGAAAAGTTTCCAGAAATAACTATTACAAAAGACAACGGCGTCATAGGGATTGACGTTAACGCTTATCCTTTTCATTTAGCATTGGTTCACGCAGCAGAGGATGGGAATCTAGAAAAGTACGAGCGAATCAGCTTGAACAGGCTACTAGATGGTAATTCAGAAAAAAGAGAGTACTTGTGTTGGCAAACTGCGCATCAAGTAGTGGAGGTCGCTAAAAGAGAAAGAAAAGCAATTGTTGTGGAGAATTTGGAAAAGCTCCCAAAGGGCAAAAGAGGTGATGGACTGCCTAAGCTAAGACAGAGACTACAAAAGTGGATATACAAAGCGTTACTGCAGAAGATTGAAATTGTAGCGAAGCGGAATGGCATTCAGGTCATCAAAGTCAATCCAGCCTATACATCAATCATTGGCAAGCTGAAATACGCACCGCTTTACAATATAGATAAAGATACGGCCGGTGCTTACGTGATAGCACGCAGAGGACTGGGTTTTAAAGAACGCCTGCCTAAAAACTATAAAGAACTTTTGAAAGATACGGAGTTTCTGTCATACACAATAGCAAAGGTTGAAGACAAAATTACTAAACTCAAACAAGAAGCACTAGAGGAGAAAAACGAATACAAACGGAAAAGGTTAAAAAGTGTTCTTTGGAAAACGAGAAAAGAATTAGACTTGCTATTCAGATACTTTCGGGGAAGCGGGGAGAGTGAGTCAGCTGCCCAACAAGCGGTCAATCGTGAGCTGAAACCGATGAGGGGTAGGGCGCAAGCCCTACAAAAAAGCTGGCAAGTTCTCTCCGTAGCCTTCGCCTTCTCCTGTCTCGATAGTCTTCGGGACTTCTCTCCCTTGAAACGGATTCTGATTTCAAGGGATTGGGTAGGAGTGGCAAACAAGGCTAGTCCCCCCCATTTGGGTCAGGGGACGACTGCGCGAAATAACCTAATATGACCCAAAATATCAGTCTAATAAACCTAATACTCGGACACCTTAGGATCGGTGAAGTTTAGTAACAGTTGTTAACTTCTGTATAAAAATGTATATTTATAACATAAACTCTTAAATATGATGTGGAAGAGGAAGGTATCTAAAAGCCACTCAGTGTCAAAGCAAGAAACTCAATTCTCAGAGGTTGAGCAGTCCGCCTTTTGTGAAAAGTACTGCCTTTCGAGCTTTTGTCATGAGAGTAATGGCAGTCAAAGGTTTCTGGGGATTAGTTATCAATGGCGATAGTCGCGAGATGAAAGAAGTAAAGGATTCAAGCATAGATCTTATCGTTACATCTCCGCCATACTGGAACTTAAAAGACTACGGCTCGGAACGACAAATTGGATATAACCAGACACTAAAAGAGTATTTGGATGATCTATATAAAGTATTTTCAGAGTGCTATCGCGTATTAAGACCAGGAAGGCGAATTTGCATCAACATAGGTGATCAGTTTGCACGGGCTACTGATTATGGGAGATATAAGGTAATACCACTACATGCTGAAGTAATTGTTAGATGTGAACAGATCGGCTTTGATTATATGGGTTCTATCATTTGGCAGAAAAGAACCACTATGAACACTACAGGAGGATCTATTGTTATGGGTTGTTATCCTTATCCGCCAAACGGTATGATTGAAATCGATTACGAATTCATTTTAATATTCAAAAAACCAGGCAAATCAGAAAAAGTAGCGAAAGAAATAAAAGAAAAATCAAAACTAAGTAAAGAAGAATGGAAAGAATACTTCTCTGGACATTGGAAGATACCGGGAGCACGACAACGAGAACATCAGGCTATGTTCCCAGAGGAAATACCTAGAAGACTCATAAAGATGTATTCATACGTAAACGACACAATTTTGGATCCTTTTTTAGGGAGTGGAACAACAGCAAAAGTTGCGCTTGAACTCCAAAGAAATGTGATAGGATATGAAATAAATTCGGCATTCATACCTATAATAATGAACAAAATTTCAAAAAGTGTCTTCATTGACCATGATAACATAAAAGTTATATACAGAGGCAAGTCTAGTTAATGGATAAAGAGCAATATACTGTTGTTTCGTTAATCTTTTATTTATTGTGATTATTTAGTTGGTTCGAGTGCCACATAAGTCTATTGAATTGGAGTTCAATTGATTTGGCATACGATATTTGGTAAATCCTATTGATTAATAGCTCGTCTGGTCTCTTGTTTGTTCCCATCAAAGCAGGCAGAACTGTGCCTTCAATGAATTGTTGGTCTTGTCGCAAAGCTGTTTCATTTTCATTTAAGTCTCTTAACGTACGCCATACAACAACAATGTTCTTACCCTCTTTTTCACCTAGCACTGCCCGATAGAGGCGTCCGTTGTCCTCGAATTGGCGTATCTTCTTCACATGGATGCCCAGCAGGTAGTTGAAGGTCTCCACTAAGTTCACCACGCGCTCTTGGATTTCGTTGTCTTCCTGTGTCTTGATTTTGTAGTTGAAAGGGTCTTGAAACTGCTTGATGTTGAGCAGGAGCTGGATATCCTGTGTCTCAAATTGCAGCATGCAGTGCAGGAGGTATTCATCGTCGAACCACCCCACTGTCAACTGTCTCTCCAGATCTTGCGGCAACTCCAAGTTGTTCAGTGTGTTCTCGTACTGCTCAAGGTAGAGGTATTTGAAGAAGTGGCTGATGCCTTTACCTTTCTGAGGCTTGCCGTCTTTCCACTTATCGCTATACACGACTTTCTTGATGCGTTTCAGTAGCACTGTCTCAAAGTAGTCTCCCATCTCCACGAGGATGTACTTGCGCCGGCCGCCGTCCTCGCGGTTGAGGTTGATAACGGCGTGGGCGGTGGTGCCAGCGCCAGCGAAGAAGTCCAGCACTGTTAGGTTTTTGTCAAAGAACGACTTGCTTTGTACAATCCTCTGGATGAGAAGAACTGGCTTTGGATACGTAAATCCATGTCCCGGTCCCAAGATTGACTCGAGCTCCTCCGAGCCGTCTTCATTTGTGCCCACTGGAAAATGGTCATCGGCAAGGCTTGGAAAAGGCTTATGGCCTTGCGGTATCCGGAAAAACCGAGGATTCAAACTCATAGCTCGTTTGATTACGATTCTCGCACCTGCAGCTAGCTCTGATTCAAGTCGTTGTTGCGTCCACACAAATGGGCCGCTAAGAATAACCTCTGAAACATTTTTACTATTGACAATTTCGATGTCGGTTAAACATGATACTGGGTTGGCACCCGTGCCTTTAGTTCCCGCAGGTATTATGCCGCTCTGTTTATCAAGAAACTCTATTGACCCAGCAGGGAAGCGTAATTCTTTACGCAAGTTGGAAGCCTTCACGAAAGGCTGAGACTCATCCGGATCTGCTTTGCCTCCGAAAAGCTGATTGCCAGACGGATTCGTTGACACAACCACATAGTCGCTCAGTTGGTTGAAGGCGCTACTAAGATGGCCCCCTGTGCGCGTTCGGCGCCAGGTAAAGAGCCCGTGATATTTACGACCATAACCCATAATAATGCTAACAAGCCAATGTAGTTCATTTTCATCCGTACTAACAAAATGAGCGCCTTCCTGATGAAGCAGCTGCGCATCAAGAGAAAGGCGATTTGTCATCATCGTAAGCCAGGTACTGTGTTCATATGCATTTTGGTACAGGAACTTTCCGGTTTGACGGTCCTGATCAGTGTTATATGGGGGATCAATATAAACGCACTTAACTTGCCCTCTGTACCGCTCCAGCAGCAGATTCAGCGCTTGGAAGTTTTCGCTTTTGATGAGGAGGCCGTCTAGAGCATCGTCCAAGTCATCAAAGTGCGCCAGCAAGCGCCATTTGAAGTCCTCAGAGAAGTGGCGAGTATCCACTACTAGATAGGGTTGCTCACAGAGAAACTCTTTTGTTGGCTGCGGGTCTACCCCATACAGCTGCCGCCATTCATCCAGTTGATCCTTGTTTTGGAGCACTTCGTCCCAAAGATGTTCGGACACGCGGTCCATCGTGATGCAATAATCAGTGCGGACAACAAGCTTCTTCTTTTGAAATAGCCTTTTCTGAAAGTCTTCCCACCATGCTAAAAATTCAATGATCTTATATCCGATGCTGCGTATGACCTGCATTCGCAAAATCTGCCGAACCGTCTGATCCTCAGCCATGTTCCGACTCTTCAAATTTATTTATTTTCGCTAGACTTGACTTCTGACCCATAGCAATTGCCATTGACTAGTAACAGGTTTGGGTTGTTTCCATTGTCGAGTAAAATGGGGAGGATCGTATGTTTGATGAACTCATGGTCACGTTGCAAAGCTGAAGGGTGGTTGTTTAGGCCATTCAGTGGTCGCCAGACGATGACGATACGCTTGCCGTGCTTTTCGCCCAGCACTGCCCGATAGAGGCGTCCATTGTCCTGAAATTGGCGCATCTTCTTTACACGGATGCCCAGCAGGTAGTTGAAGGTCTCCACTAAGTCCACCACGCGCTCTCGGATTTCGCTGTCTTCACAAACCCTGATTTTGTAGTTGAAAGGGTCATGTAACTGCTTGATGTTGAGCAGGGAAGGTTTGCTTTGCGTATCAAATTCCAGTATGTAGCGCAGGAGGTATTCGTCGCCAAACTGCTCCAACGCCAACTGCCCCTCTTCCCACCACGTCGTCAAATCCAAGTTGTTCAGCGTGTCCTCGTACTGCTCAAGGTAGAGGTATTTGAAGAAGTGGCTGATGCCTTTACCTTTCTGAGGCTTGCCGTCTTTCCACTTATCGCTATACACGACTTTCTTGATGCGTTTCAGTAGCACTGTCTCAAAGTAGTCTCCCATCTCCACGAGGATGTACTTGCGCCGGCCGCCGTCCTCGCGGTTGAGGTTGATGACGGCGTGAGCCGTGGTGCCAGAGCCAGCAAACGCATCGATGATCACCGCAAATTCATCTTTACCAGCAATGCTGTGGATGGCATCGTGAGTGGAACATAGTGACTTGGGGTAGCCGAAGAGTCCTCTGTTTCCAAGGATGTCTTGAAGCAGATTGGTGCCGTGAGAGGATGCGTCATATTTTGAGTCAGCCCACACCGTCTTGGGCTTGCGCCCCTCTTTGATCCGATCTTTTAAGAGAACCGAGATTCGAACCCCAGAATTCTGCACCAAGAGCTCCTTTGCAAAGGCGGCTTGTAATACCTTCTTTCGGTCGGACCATCGCCAGACGCGCCGAGCCCCGTCGCTATCGATCGGAAGGATCTCGATTGTGTCTTTCGGAGCTAACTTCCAGAATTGCGATGGTGATAACTCAGATATTTCGAATGTATTCCCCAAAACACATAGGATGTTAACAGGCTCGTACTCAGCAGGGTAATCCTGTTTTCGTTCACCGCCCACTCCAATTATGCGCCCTAAACTTTCTGAGTAATACAAGGTGAACTCGGAGTTTGGCCTAGCGTCTGGAGTAGATAAGCCGCCACTACGACGGAAAGGCAGCAGTCGATAATTGGATGTCTCATCAGAATGGCGATACTCGGCATACTGCTCCTCGGTTAGCGGTTGGTCAATGATTTTGACGCTTGCTGCATCAGCGGCGTAGACAAGGTAGTAGTCGTGAGACGTTGCGTAGTAGCTATTGATTCCACGTCCACGAGGATTGCTCTGCACTACGATGGTACCAAGGTAGTTGTCCGCGCCCAGGACACTATCAACGCTGAGCTTCAGCCGATATAACTCTGCGTCATCAATGGCTACGATAAGGGCCCCATCTTTAGAAAGCATGGTGCGGAGCAAAGCGATTCGATCATGCATCATCGCAAGCCAGGAAGAGTGTCGATAGCTGTTCTTGTAGACAAAGGTTTCTTCCGAAGTATTGTAGGGAGGGTCTAAATAAGCAGTCTTGATCGAGGACACAAATCGCTCGTTGAGAATGTTAAGCGCTTGGAAGTTTTCGCTTTTGATGAGGAGGCCGTCCAGAGCATCGTCCAAGTCATCAAAGTGCGCCAGCAAGCGCCATTTGAAGTCCTCGGAGAAGTGGCGGGTATCCACCACCAGATAGGGTTGCTCACAGAGAAACTTTTTTGTGGGCTGCGGGTCTACCCCATACAGTTGCCGCCACTCAGCCAGTTGATCCTTGTTTTGGAGCACTTCGTCCCAAAGCGCTTCGGGCACGCGGTCAATCGTGATGCAATAATCGGTGCGGATGACAAGCTTCTTCTTTTGAAATAGCCTTTTCTGAAAGTCTTCCCACCATGCTAAAAATTCAATGATCTTATATCCGATGCTGCGTATGACCTGCATTCGCAAAATCTGCTGAACCGTCTGATCCTCAGCCATGTTCCGACTCTTCAAATTTATTTATTTTCGCTAGACTTGACATCTGACCCATAGCAATTGCCATTGACGAGTAACAGGTTTGGGTTTTCCCCATTGTCTAGTAAAATGGGGAGGATCGTATGTTTGATGAACTCATAGTCACGTTGCAAAGCCGAAGGGTCGCTGTTTAGGTCATTCGATGGTCGCCAGACGATAACGATGGACTTGTCATTCTTTTCACCTAGCACCGCCCGATAGAGGCGTCCGTTGTCCTGGAATTGGCGTATCTTCTTCACATGGATGCCCAGCAGGTAGTTGAAGGTCTCCACTAAGTCCACTACACACTCGCGGATTTCGTTGCCTTCCTGCACCTTGATTTTATAGTTGAAAGGGTCTTGGAACTGCTCGAGGTTGAGCAGAGAAGGGCTGTCCTGTGTCTCAAATTTCAGCATGTAGCGCAGGAGGTATTCGTCGCCAAACCGCTCCAACGCCAACTGCCCCTTTTCCCACCACGTCGTCAAATCCAAGTTGTTCAGCGTGTCCTCGTACTGCTCAAGGTAGAGGTATTTGAAGAAGTGGCTGATGCCTTTACCTTTCTGAGGCTTGCCGTCTTTCCACTTATCGCTATACACGACTTTCTTGATGCGTTTCAGTAGCACTGTCTCAAAGTAGTCTCCCATCTCCACAAGGATGTACTTGCGCCGGCCGCCGTCCTCACGATTGAGGTTGATGACCGCGTGGGCGGTGGTGCCAGAGCCAGCGAAGAAGTCGAGAACGTATTCAACATTATTAGCCAATGTGCTCATGTCTATGATTCGTCCTAACAGTTCTAAAGGCTTCGGATTTTCAAAGGGCCTTTGTCCGAACAGTTCCTCCAGGAGCCTGTGGGATGATCGAGTATCACCGACATCATCCCACCACGTAGACGGTGCAACACCCAGCTCCTTCTTCTCCGAGAGGTAGATCTTGTATCGTGGCTTTCCACGCCCTGACTCTGGAAAGTAGATCCGCCCTTCTTCTAGCAGTTTCCTATAGGTCTCCTCCGTAAAGCGCCACTCATCTTCATACTCGACCCCGGCTGGCGTGACAATTTTGTACCTACTCCCTCCACGATTGGAACATGGACCAGTGGTCCACGGCCCGCGGGGATCATTGTCAGGATTGGAAAACTTTCCGATTCCAAACTCTTCTGGAACGTAAGAGAGCCTAGACATAGCTACGTAGTCTCTGCAGGCAATCTTGAGATAATCGTGAACCGGAGCAACTCCTTTTCGGAGATTAGGCTGGGATTTCCGACGACGAACCGCCACGGTTGGAAGAACATTTGAGGCACCGAAGATGTATTCTAGCAAGATATGCAAGCGCGCTTCTTCGTTGTCATCAATGCTCGAGAAGAAAATACCTTCTTCTGCAAGAAGGCCATGAGCGAGCATGATGCGATCGCGCAAAAACGAAAACCAGCTTGAAGTTTGATATTCGTCCTTGTAAACGAACTCGTCCGTTCCAGTATTATACGGCGGATCGATATAAATACACTTCACCTGCCCCCTATACCGCTCCAGCAGCAGATTCAGCGCTTGGAAGTTTTCGCTTTTGATGAGGAGGCCATCCAGAGCCTCGTCCAAGTCATCAAAGTGCGCCAGCAAGCGCCATTTGAAGTCCTCGAAGAAATGGCAGGTATCCACTAACAGATATGGGTGCTCACAGAGAAACTTTTTTGTGGGCTGCGGGTCTACCCCATACAGTTGCCGCCATTCATCCAGTTGATCCTTGTTTTGGAGCACTTCGTCCCAAAGCTCTTCGGGCACGCGGTCAATCGTGATGCAATACTCGGTGCGGATGACGAACTTCTTTTTCTCAAACAACCGCTTTTGGGAATACTCTACCTGTGCCAGAAAATAAATGAACTGAGGCCCGATGTTGTGTACGAACTGCGCTTGCAAAGTGCGTTGTACCAAACGTTTTTCATTGCAAGGCGGCAGTATCAGTATCTTACCCTGGTCACACAAACTGTACAAAACTGTACATATTTAGTACACTCGTCCCCTGACCAGGTAGGGAGGGACTAGCCCGTTTTGTTTCGCCGCTCCTACCCAATCCCTTGCGAAGATTACTCTCTTCAAGGGAGAGAGGTCTCTGAGACTCTCAAGACAGGAGAGGGCGAGGGCTACGGAGAGAACTTGCCAGCTTTTTTGTTCCACCTGAGTGGAACCCCTCACCCGTTCCATCTTGCGGTTGACGGTTTGTTGGGTAGCTGACTCGCTCTCCTCGCTGTCCAACAAAGACCCAAGCAAAAGTTTCAATTTCCCTTTGAGTCTTCTCAAATCACTTCTTAGCTTATTCCTCTTGTACTCGTTTTTCTCTTCTCCTATCTCCTTCCTAAGTTTAGCAATCCTGTCCCCAACCCTTGCCACTGAGTAAGACAAAAACTCCTTATCTTTCAAAAGCTTTCGGTAATTCTTAGCTAATCTTTCTTTGAAGCCAAGACCTCTTCGGGCTATCACGTAAGCACCTGCCGTGTCTTTGTCTATGTTGTATAGTGGTGCATACTTCAACTTGCCAATGATTGACGTGTAGGCTGGATTGACTTTGATGACTTGAATGCCATTTCGTTTTGCTACAATCTCAATCTTCTGCAGCAACGCTTTGTACAACCACTTTTGTAGTTTCTGTCTTAGTTTAGGCAGCCCATCACCTCTCTTACCTTTTGGGAGCTTCTCTAAATTCTCCACAACAATCGCTTTTCTTTCTGTTTTAGCGATTTCCACTACCTGATGAGCAACTTGCCAGCTCAAGTACTCTCTTTTGTCCGAACTACCCTCCAGTAGCTTGTCTAAGCTGATTTTTTCGTATTTTTTTAGATTCCCGTCCTTTGTCGTATGAACTAAAGCCAGATGAAAAGGGTACGCGTTGATGTCAATCCCTATGACACCATTGTCTTTTGTGATAGTCACTTCTGGGAGCTTCTCTTCTCTGCTGAACTGTGCGTAGATCTTCCCGTTTCTTAGCTTGAGTCGTACTGTGTATGGGAACCAGTCGCCTGTCTTCTCAGCGTGTTCTATGTCGCTGATGAAACCTGCCCACTTGTCTGTTTTTCTTTTTGCTGCTCGGATTACCTTTGCCCATACATACACCCCATCCCCCAAGTTGATCCGCAGATGCCATTGATCGTACAGATTCACAAGTCTAAGGTTTAGATTGCCCTGTAGTGATTTGTCACCTCTTGAACACAAAATGCCATATCTTCTTTCTTCCCATTTTTGTCTTAGCTTCTCTCTACTCTTACCTGTTAAGTGTTTTTTCTTCAGCTGTTCAAATAGTTCCCTTGAACCAAAAACAATCTTTTTCGGATTCTGTCTTCTTTCTACACAAGAGTCTAGAGCTTGCTGTGCTAGGAGTATCGCATCGCCCGAGTATCGGGTGTTTATTCCATACTTGCGGGATAGTAGTTTTTTCAGCTCTTTTCTTTCCGCTCCCTCCATTAGTCTTTTGTAGGCAAACCTGACCATCGACGAGAACTTACGCATGAGGGCTAATACCTGCCCTTTATCTTCATCTTTGTCAAATGCCAATAAGCACTCTACTGTTACGAAGTTGCTTTCAGTTTTCTTTTCTGTAAGGGGCTTTATCGCCCCTTCTTTCTCGTAGTTGACCAACGCCATCCTACTCAAGCCATATATTCTTTTACACTCTTTTACACCTCGAAACTTCATAGCGATGCTATGTTATAAATATACAAATTTGTACAGAAATTAGCAACTGTTGCTAGCCTCATGCTTATCTGACGTGCTTGGCGTCTGCATAGCAGGCATTACGTTAAGGACGCAAGGTAAAATCGCTGCTCAGCCTTTAATGAGTGTTCCCCATGTTTGCGTCTGATAATATAACTGGAGATGTACATTTTACTTCTTCATTCAAATGGCATTGACGGCAATTATCATACATAAGTATCACTCCTTATTAATGTACGGACTTCTTTAATTGTACTAATGATAAACCGAGCAAGCTTCTTCATAAGTGGTATATCGAACCAGAATTGTATACCTGCTGCTTTGTATATCTCAGGCACACGTTTTGTATAGCCTAACGAAAGTGCGTACAGGTAACGTTCTATAGTTTCATGGGGTCGGTGGTCGTAGTTGTACCATAACTGTAAAGCTCCTATCTGTGCAATTCCATACTCGATATAGTAAAGTGGAGAATCAAAAATGTGAATTTTCCGCTGCCATAAGATACCCAAAGCTTCTTCTGGCCAAGCGACGATGTCTCCATGAAAGTGCCGATAAACCTTTACCCATACGGCTCGTCGCTCTTCAGGAGTGTGATGAGGATTCTTGTAAAGCCATTCTTGAAACGCATCCACGGTAGCGATCCACGGTAGACTGGTGATTATTTGAGAAATCTGTTCGAACCATGCGCGCCCCAGATCGCTCAGAGAGGGATAGAATACATCCATATAATACATAGCCATCATTTCCAGACCTATAGAAGCTAGCTCAGCTACTTCCATAGGATATTCACGTAGAAGTAGGTATGGGATATGTCTGGACTGGAGTACATGAATAGCATGCCCTGTCTCGTGAATGAAGTTTACTAAGTCGCTATGAGTACCGTCTGCACTTAATAGGATAAACGGTAAGCCACTTTCTGGTAGAGTAAGGCAGTAATCGGTTGGTGTTTTCCCTGGCCGATGGGAAAGATCTAAGTGCCCAATGTCTCGTAGGTAACGGACATAAGCATTTATCTTAGGATGTAAACGTTCAAAAATCTCTAAACTTTTCTCTATAAGTTCATCTTCTGTCTGGAATGGCTCTAATGGTTTATCTGCACCGTTTGAATCCAAGTATAAATCCCAGGGACACAAAGTCTGCAATCCTAAGCGATGACGACGATACGAAAGTAGCCACTTATACAGAGGCTTAACTACTTTTTCTACTACACGATGAAACCTATGGCATAAATCTACACTCCAGTCGAACCTTCCCAGCTGCTGAAACCGATAATCATAGTAGTTTTCAAAACCTTCATTCTTAGCAATCTGTGTGCGTATAGATACCAGTTCAGACAGAATTTCATCTAGTTGATCTTGATAGGCGGCATCTACCTCGTAAATTTTCTCCCATACTTCTTTTCTCTTTTCTCGATCTGGCGAATTCAGAAATGAACTTGCTTCTGACAAAGTGTAAACGTCCACACCCACTTCTACAGTTTCTTCTGCTATCCTTCCCATAATTTCACTACACTGATTAGCTAAAATCTCAGCTTTTGCTTCCAAAGCAATGTTTTTGGGATTATAAAGTGAAAGATAATTATGAACAGTACGGTTGAAGTTAAGGAACTTTTCTTTTGAGAGGATAGAACGCCAAGGAGAATACCAATAGCGCTTATACAGATGGTATAGAGCCTCAGAAAAACGTGGCTTTATCTCCTTTAGGTAATGCTCATAGGCAGACCTGCTATCCTCATCTTGCATATTTTGTAGGTAACGAACAATCTTCCATGTAGCTTCTTCTTTTATAACAGTTCCTAGCTCGTCAAGTCTTCGAAGCCATTTTTGAAAATCGGATGAATTCCGCCATTTATCTTTTA
>Ga0308417_1000720_pt1 | contig 23289 bp, 18 predicted proteins | sample HotsprSampleOS65_FD_203528 | JGI IMG/M metagenome (GOLD analysis project Ga0308417, IMG submission 203528) | Hot spring phototrophic mat microbial communities from Octopus Spring, Yellowstone National Park, Wyoming, United States - 20090730_OS65 ...
AATCTCTTCCAGCGTCGCTTTGGAGTAGTTCCGCAGCGGTTCGAACTGGTTGCGGAGTTCCTGAATGTCGAGGCTGCGATCGTCGCGGAGTCGGTTGTAGAGTTGTACGCCCGCTTCGACATCGGCCAGGTTAACCTGGGCCGGGACGGAGGGCGGCGGCGTCGCCGGACCGGTTTCGCTCGGTGGTGGCAAACTCGGCGAGTCGGCCGAGGCCGGCGGGCACAACGACCGGACCCGGCCCACGAGCACTCCTTTCGAGCCGGTCACGGGCCGACCGAAGGCGCGCAGGACGGCCTTGAGCTGGTCGCTCGTCAGCTTCTCAAGCTCGTCGTTGCTCACGGAGGGGGCTGCTTGGCCGGATTGCAGGTCGCGGATCCGGCCGATCAACTCCTCGACGTTGACCGGGGCGGCCCGACCACCCCGAGCACTTTTGGGGGGCACCACCTGACCCGGTTGGTTGGCGGCCCGGACCCGTTTGGTGAACTCCTTGATGTCCTGATCCGGGGTTTCGCGGAAAAGCGTGACCACATCGGAAATCGCCGTCGCGGCACCGGCCTTGAGGTACTCGCCCAAGCCGCGTTGCAGGTGTTCCAGGAGGTTGGCCAGCTCATGAATCGTCATCGGCTCATCCTCTCACAGAGTTCCTGGGCGACCGGCTCGAAGATCGCGCGACCGTCTTCACGGACGCCGGCGACCAGGCCGCGTTGACCGATGGCCAGCCTATCATTCCGCACGAAGTGACTGAAGAGCAGGTCCTTACCACTCTCGGACCGCACCACCTCTCTCAAACGATTGTACGCTACCTGATCCGCCGCGACCAATCGCCCAAGCCGCACCCTGACTTGCATCGCCACGACCCCGAGGATCTCGGCCGAGGACACCGACTCCAGACTCCGCAACCAGCCGACCGTGCGCGGCACGGCGTCGATCGATCCTTGGTCCAGTTTGGTGGGGATCAGGACGTAATCGCTCGCCGCGATCGCGTTCACCACCGAGGCCGTGACCCGGGGCGGACTGTCGAAGATCACCACGTCGTACCGCTCGAAGACCTCGGGTTTGTGGAAGTGCGAGCGGAAGCGGAAGCGTATGTCTTGTTCGGAATTCAGGAAGTACTGGGCCTGTGCCTGGAACTCGACCGTATCTAGGGTGTCCCGGGCGGCGATGACCTCGGCCCCTTCGACCCCATTCATCCCGACGGCGAGCCGGTAGGGCAGGGCACCACTGCCGTCCACGCTCGTCAGGAGGGCGTTCACGATCCGATCGGTCCTGTGACAATCTTGCAAGATATTAGGGGCGAGCGTGGCGGCACTCAACGTGCCCTGGAAGTCGATGTCGACGAGCAACACCCGGAGGCGACGAGGGCCGCATGCCAGGCAGGCCGCGAGGTTCGCCGTTAGGGTCGTCTTGCCGACACCCCCCTTGAGGTTCAGCATCGTGATGAAACGGGTCTTGCGGTTCAGGCGCGGAACGAACGTCGGCGGAGCAACACTATACGGCCTTCTCCAGAGGTTGTCCCGGCATTCGACTTCGAGCAGGTGGTCCCAGCGTTCCTGCAATTGGCGAGCCTGTTCCCGGGCCGCTTCGGCCTCGGCCTCGGCCATGCGACGAAGGGCACGCTCGTCTTCCTTGGCCTTGGCACTCATCACCCCGTAGGCCAACAATCCGAGTGCCAACATGAGGGTCAGACTCAGGATGAACTCTTGGGCGGCGACATTCGATTGCCAGAATTGCGCGACGAAAGGGCGGATGAGGGGGAGTTGCCAGAACAGTACGGTGGACGTCCCGAAGACGAGGAGAACGAGGGCGATTTGTCCGGGTATGCTGGCGGAATTCCAGCGCTCTTTCAGCCCGAGCCACAGCCGGAGTATCGTTTCTATGGCCACCCTGGATAGCTGAACATTCGCATGATCTCTGCGTCTTACACGACAGTTCTATTATACACGAGGCCACCGTCGTGGCAGGTCTTCACTTCCGCTTCAGGTACTTGGCCGGTTCCGATTCGCTGACGATCTTGAGCAGTTCGTGGACGATGTCGTCGCTGGATTTGCCCTCGGCCTGGGCCTGGAAGTTGGCGCTGACGCGGTGCCGCAGCACGGGCACGGCGGCCTTCTTGATGTCATCGATGGCGACGCTGGGTCGGCCGTCCATCGCCGCGAACGCCTGTCCCGCTTGGGCCAGGAAGATGCCGGCCCGCGGCCCCGCCCCCCAGTCCACCAGCCGCCGGATCAGGTCCGGGGCGGTCGGGTCCTTGGGCCGCGTCGCCCGGACCAGCTTGACGATGAACTCGTTGACGAACTTCGGCACCTCGATCCGCTTCACCAGCTTCTGCCAGGCGGTGATCCGCTCGGCCGAGAGTACCTTATTCAGTTCCGGCCGGTCCCCGCGGGTGCTCAGGGAGACGATCTGCAACTCCTCCTCGAGGGTGGGGTAGTCGACTTTGATGTTGAACATGAAGCGGTCGAGTTGGGCTTCGGGGAGCGGGTAGGTGCCTTCCTGCTCGATCGGGTTCTGGGTGGCGATGACGAAGAACGGTTCGGGCAGTCTCATGGTCTCGGCCCCGGCCGTCACCTGCCGCTCCTGCATCGCTTCCAGCAGGGCCGCCTGCGTCTTCGGCGGGGTGCGGTTGATCTCGTCGGCCAGGACGATGTTGGCGAAGATCGGCCCGCGGACGAAGCGGAACTCCCGCTTGCCGTCCTCCGTCTCGTCCAGGATCGTCGTGCCGGTGATGTCCGACGGCATGAGGTCCGGGGTGAACTGGATCCGCTTGAACGAGACGTTGAGGATCTGGGCCACCGAGCTGACGAGCAGGGTCTTGGCCAGGCCGGGGACGCCGACCAGCAGGCAGTGCCCGCGGGTGAAGATGGCGGCCAGCACCTGCTCGATCACATCCCCCTGACCGATGACCACCCGGCGGAGTTGTTCGAGCATGGCCGTGCGGTCGGCCGCGAATTGGTTCAGGTATTCGGTGAACTTGTCGGTGGACACGGTGACCTCGGGGGGATGCAACGTCGGTGGCGGCGGCCATTTTACCGAATCGCCACTGCGGCGACCCCGGGCCGCGGCCGCATCCGCCGGGATAGCGTTGCCCCCACCGCCTGACGCCTCGTTCGCCCAAGTCGTAGTCCGCCCTGCCTCGGGCGGTGCAACAAGGTTAGGCACCGTGACCCGCGGCGAGCCTTGGTCGTTCCCGCGGCCCGAGCGGAATTCCCGACGGATCGCCGGTCCGTGTAAAAAAATCGGGCGAACGATCCCGTGGCACTTCGCTTGCAGAGAGTTGTAACGGACTCACAGACCCGGGACCGGGACCCGAACCCCGGCTCGCTGGCCCGAGAAAACTTGACGGGCTACTTGTCGGAATCCTCACACCGCTGTACCATTTCGGCGCACGGGACCGTCCGGCGTGCCGTCCCACGCGGTAGTGCTGGTGGGGTGAGGACGTACCGGCCGGTCCGTAACTGTGGCGAACCGCCGTACCCGCGACCTTCGCCCTTACACTTCCATGGCAGGTGATACCGTGCAACCGCTCTTCGACGGCGTTGCCCCCGACCCCCGCACGGACCAGGAAGTCGTCGAACTCCCCCTGTTGCTGCCGCGCTGGCAAGCGATGGAACTGGAAGCGGCCGCCAGCCGTCGCGGCATGACGACCGGGCAGATGCTCCGCCGCGTCATCGGCGAACTGCTGGCCGCCCACCCGGCACCGGCCAGGTCCTAAGCCCGCTCATCTCCTTGCTGACCCCGCTTGGCCGACCCGACCGGCAGACCGCCGGCATGCCAAACTCCACTGCCGGCATGCCGTACTCCACCGCCGGTATCCCCTATTCTTAGGTCGGTTGACTCCTCGGTCTGTCCCGCTGCTCGGCCCACTGCTCGCCCCGCTTCGGGTCCACCCGTGAGACTCGTCTTGCCCGTCACCCCGGGGAGCGGCTAAAGTCCCCGCACGAGACGGTCGAATTCCCCGTGGGCACACACACGGACGGGCGGGGCCATGCGAACGGTGATACTCGCCGGCGGTTTCGGAACCCGGCTCGCCGAGGAGACCGAAGTCCGACCGAAGCCGATGGTCGAGATCGGGGGCCGCCCGATCCTCTGGCACATCATGCGGCACTACGCCGCGCACTGGTTCACCGAGTTCGTCATCGCCCTCGGTTATAAGGCCGAGGTGGTGAAGCGGTTCTTTCTGGACTATGCGAACCTCTACGGGAGTCTCTCGCTCAGACTCGCCCGGGGGGAGCTGACCCGCCACGAGTCGGCGGCCGAGGACTGGACCGTTCACCTGATCGACACCGGTCTGAAGACCAACACCGGCGGCCGGGTCCGCCGCGTGGCCGACTGGGTTCGCGACGGCACATTCCTCTTGACCTACGGCGACGGGGTTTCCGACATCGACCTGCAAGCCCTGGTGCGTTTCCACCGGGCACACGGCCGGCTGGCCACGGTGACGGCCGTCCGTCCCCCGGCCCGCTTCGGGGGCCTGGAATTCGACGGCGACCTGGTCAAGGCCTTCACCGAGAAGCCGCAGACCGGCGAGGGCTGGATCAACGGCGGCTTTTTCGTCTTCGAGCCGGCCGTCCTCGACTTCATCGCCGGCGACGACGACAGCCTGGAACTCGATGTCCTGCCCCGTCTGGTCGCCCGCGGTCAACTGGCCGCCTACCGCCATGAAAGCTTCTGGCAGTGCATGGACACCCTGCGGGACAAGCGCTACCTCGAGTCGCTCTGGCAGGAGGGGCGGGCACCTTGGAGGGCCAGTGCGTGAGTACCTTCTGGCTCGACCGGCCGACGCTCGTCACCGGGGCCACCGGGCTGGTGGGCGGTTGGGTCGTCAAGCGGCTGCTCCGCTCTCAAGCCGAGGTCGTCTGCCTCGTCCGCGACTGGCTGCCGGAATCCGAGTTCGTGCGGTCCGGTCACCTGAACCAGGTCAAGACGGTCCGCGGGGACGTCTGTGACCAGGCCCTGCTGGAACGTGTCCTGGGCGAGTACGAGATCGACACCGTCATCCACCTGGCGGCCCAGACGCTGGTCCCGGTCGCCAACCGCAACCCGGTCGGCACCTTCCAGACGAACATCGCCGGGACGTGGGCCGTCCTGGAAGCCTGCCGCCGCAGCCCCAAGGTCAAGCAGGTCGTGGTGGCCTCGTCGGATAAGGCCTACGGCGACGCCGAGCGGCTGCCCTACGACGAGAGTACACCGCTCCAGGGCCGCCACCCCTACGACGTGAGTAAGTCCTGTGCCGACCTGCTCGCCCAGTGCTATGCCGTGACCTACGGCCTGCCGGTGGTGATCACGCGGTGCGGCAACTTTTACGGCCCCGGCGACCTGAACTGGAACCGCATCGTGCCCGGCACCATCCGGAGCATCCTCCGCGGCGAGCGGCCGGTGATCCGCTCCGACGGCCGACACGTCCGTGACTACTTCTACGTCGAGGACGGGGCCGCCGCCTACCTGATGTTGGCCGAAAGGCTCGCCGCCGACCCGACCCTCCGGGGCGAAGCCTTCAACTTCTCCAACGAGACTCAGGTCACCGTCCTCCAACTCGTTCAAAAGATCCTGGACCTCATGGGCTCCCGGCTCACCCCCGAGGTGCGGGACCAGGCCGACCACGAGATCCGACACCAGAGTCTGTCGGCCGCCAAGGCCCGGCAACGGCTCGGCTGGCAACCGCTGTTCACGCTCGACGAGGGGCTACGCCGGACGATCCCCTGGTACACCCACTTCCTCTCGTCAAGGATGGCCGCGTGACCGCTCACAGACCCCAGTGCCGGGCGTGTGGCAACAGTTCCCTGGTCCCGGTGTTGTCGCTCGGACGCACCCCGTTGGCCAACGCCCTGCGGTCGGCCGACCAGCTCCACTGCCCCGAGCCGACCTACCCCCTGGACCTGGTCTTCTGCCCGACCTGCACCCTCGTGCAGATCACCGAGACCGTCCCGCCGGACGAATTGTTCCGCGACTATGTGTACTTCTCCTCGTTCTCCGAGACGATGCTCCGCCACGCCGCCGAACTGGCCGCCCGGATGGTGCGTGAGCGGCGGTTGTCGGCCGACGCCCTCGTCGTCGAGGCCGCCAGCAACGACGGCTACCTGCTGAGGAACTATAAGGCCGCCGGCATCCCGGTCCTGGGCATCGAGCCGGCCCGCAACGTCGCCCGGGTCGCCGTCGAAGAGCACGGCATCCCCACACGCGAGGAGTTCTTCGGTTCCGCCCTCGCCGCCCGACTCGTCGCCGAGGGACGCCGGGCCGACGTGTTCCACGCCCACAACGTCCTGGCCCACGTCCCGGACCTGAACGGCTTCGTCGCCGGCATCCGCACCATCCTCAGGCCGACCGGCGTGGCCGTCGTCGAGGTCCCCTACGTCAAGGACATGCTCGACCACTGCGAGTTCGACACGATCTACCACGAGCACCTGTGCTACTTCTCGCTCACCGCCCTGGACCGCTGCTTCCGCCGCCACGCCCTGGTGATCGTCGACGTGGAACGCATCCCGATCCACGGCGGCTCACTGCGGCTGTTCGCCGTCCCGGTCGAGCGGGTGAACGGCGTTCCCCCCCGCGTCTCGGCCCTGCTGGCGGAGGAGGCGGCCTGGCGGGTCGATACCCCCGGCCCGTACCTCGCCTTCTCCGCGCGCGTCGGACAGATCAAGAACACCTTGCGGCAGATGCTCGGCAAGCTGAAGTCGGCCGGTCTGCGGATCGCCGCCTACGGGGCCTCGGCCAAGGGCAGCACGCTGCTGAACTTCTGCGGCATCGGGCCGGAGACCCTCGACTTCGTCGTCGACCGCAGCCCGGTCAAGCAAGGGAAATTCACCCCCGGCACCGGCCTACGCATCTACTCCCCGGAGAAGTTGCTCGAGGCCCGGCCCGACTACACGCTGCTGCTCAGTTGGAACTTCGCCGACGAGATCCTGCAACAGCAGGAGGAGTACCGGCGGGTCGGCGGCCGGTTCATCGTCCCCGTCCCGGTCCCCCGGGTGGCCTGAGATGCGATTCCTGCCGACCGAACTGCCCGGCGTCTACATCATCGAGCCGCAGCCGTGCCACGACGAGCGCGGCTTCTTCGCCCGGACCTGGTGCCGGGACGAGTTCGCCGCCCACGGCCTGAATACCGAGTGGGTGCAATGCAACGTGTCGTTCAACCGCAAGGCCGGCACCCTCCGCGGCCTACACTGGCAACAGGCCCCGTACCAGGAAGTCAAGCTGGTTCGCTGCACGGCCGGGGCGGTCTACGACGTGGTGCTCGACCTGCGGCCGCAGTCCCCCACCTTTCGCCGCTGGCTGGCCGTCGAATTGACCGCCGACAACCACCGCGCCGTCTACATCCCGGAGGGTTGCGCCCACGGCTTCCAGACACTCGTGGACGATACCGAGCTGCATTACCACATGGGCACGAGGTACCACCCCGAAGCGGCCCGAGGGGTGCGCTGGGACGACCCGGCCTTCGGGATCGTCTGGCCGCCCTGCGAGTCCCGCACCATCGCCCCGCGTGACCGCTCCTTCCCGGACTTCACGCTATGAACCGGTTGCTGATCACCGGCGCGACCGGGTTCCTCGGCGTGCCGTGCGTCCGCCACACACGCAAGACCTTCGAGGTCCACGCGACGGCCCGGACGGATCGGGCCGGCTGGCCCCCCGGCGTTCGCTTCCACCCCTGCGACCTCCTCGACCGCCGGGCCGTCACCGACCTTCTGGCCGCAGTACGGCCCTCCCACCTGCTCCACCTGGCCTGGGTCACCACCCCCGGCGAGTACTGGACCTCGCCCGACAACCACCGCTGGCTCGACGCCTCCGTGGCCCTGCTCGACGACTTCTTCGGGCAGGGCGGCCGGCGCGCCGTCATCGCCGGGACCTGTGCGGAGTACGACTGGAACGGGGACGGCGTCTGTCACGAGCGGCTGACACCGACCGCTCCCGCCACCCTCTACGGACGTTGCAAGAACCAGTTGTGGGACCGGCTGTGTGGACATCACGACCGCATCGCCTGGGCCCGACTCTTTTACCTGTACGGTCCGGCCGAACACCCCAGCCGCCTCGTTCCGAGCGTGGTCCGGTCTCTCCTGAGCGGGTTGCCGGCCGACTGCACGCACGGGTCGCAGCGGCGGGACTTCCTCCACAGCGACGACGCGGCCGACGCGATCGCGTCACTACTGGTCAGCCGGGTGGTCGGGCCGGTCAACATCGGATCGGGAACGGCGACCGCCGTCAGGACTGTCGTGGAGACCCTCGGCCGGATCTGTGGCCGACCCGACCTCCTCCGCCTCGGGACCCGTCCGTCTGCCACCGGCGACCCGCCCGTGCTGGTCGCTGACGTGTCCCGGCTCCGGGATGAGGTCGGTTGGCGGCCGCGGCTCTCGCTGGAGGAGGGCCTTCGCGATTGTGTGACCTGGTGGAGGACCGCCCGTGCCGCGTGACAGCTGCCCGCTGTGCGACGCCCCGGCCGGCGAACGCTTCCTGTACCGCCCGGCCGTCCCGGTACACCAGAACCTGCTCTTCGACTCGCCCGCGGCCGCCCGCGGCATGAAGCGGGGCACGCTCGACATGCGGTTCTGCCCCCGGTGTGGCTTCGTCTTCAACGCCGCGTTCGACCCGGCCCTGGTCGATTACGGGCCGGCCTACGAGAACAGTCAGGACTTCTCTCCCGCCTTCGTCGCCCACCTCGATTCGCTCGTCGACCACCTGGTCACGGCCTGCGGGGTACGCGGCGGCCGCGTCGTCGAGGTCGGCTGTGGCAAGGGGCTGTTCCTGACCAAGCTCCTCGCCCACCCCGAGAACCGCAGCGAGGCGTATGGCTTCGACCCGTCCTACCGCGGCCCCGACCGCGTCGGTCGGGCGCGGTTCGTCAAGGACTTTTACGGACCCGCGACGGCCGTGCCGGCCGACGTCGTCATCTGCCGACACGTCATCGAGCACCTGCCCGAACCGCTCGAGTTGCTGCGGACGGTGCGGGCCGCGGTCGGCGGGTCCGGGCAGACCCGCGTCTTCCTCGAGACGCCCTGCGTCGCCTGGATACTGCGCAACCGCGTGCCGTGGGACTTCTTTTACGAGCACTGTTCGTTGTTCACCGCCGACAGCCTCTCACTGGCCCTGCAACGGAGCGGTTTCACGATCACCGGGGTCCGGCACGTCTTCGGCGGTCAGTACCTCTGGGCCGAGGCCGTGTCCGCACCGCCCCCACTCGGCACTCCCCCCGACGCCGGGTTGCGAACCGCCCCGGAACTCGCGGCACTGGCCCGGCAGTTCGCTACGCAGGAACAAGCCCGCCGGCAGCGGTGGCAGGGCCGACTGGCCGAACTCACGCCGCGGGGACCGGTCTACGCCTGGGGGGCCGGGGCCAAGGGGGTGACGTTCTGCAACCTGGCCGACCCGGGCGGCACACGCCTCGCCGGGGTCGTGGACCTCAACCCCGCCAAGCAGGGGAAATTCCTGCCCGGAAGCGGGCACGTCATCACCAGCCCCGATGCCGCCGTGGCCGACAGTCCGACGGCGTTCCTCGTTTTCAACCCGAACTACCTCGCCGAGGTCCGCTCGGCCGTTCGCCGTCTCGGCTCGGGGGCGGACGTCATCGACCTGATGCAGGAGGCCACCCCATGCGGCTCGTGATCGATACCGAGGCGCGGACCGTGACGGCCGAGACGCCCGACGGCCGGCAGCACTACGACCTCGACTCCCCCGAGGCCTTCCGCCTGATCTCACGCGAGTGGCTCGCCGTCGGCTGGACCCAGAAGTACTCCTACGGCTTCACCTGGCTCGGCCGACCCCTCATCCAACTGCCGGAGGACGTGCTCCGCATCCAGGAGGTGATCTACACCGTCGCACCGGACGTCATCATCGAGACGGGGGTGGCCCACGGCGGCTCGCTGGTCTTCTACGCCAGCCTGTGTAAGGCCACCGGCCGCGGCCGCGTCATCGGCATCGACATCCACATCCGGCCGCATAACCGGCGGGCCATCGAGGCCCACCCGCTGGCCAATTACATCACCCTGATCGAAGGGAGTTCCACCGACCCGGACGTCGTGGCCCGCGTGCGGTCCCTGATCGGTCCGGGCGAGAAGGTGTTGGTGGTCCTCGACTCGAACCACACGCGGCGGCACGTCCTCGACGAGCTCCGCGCCTACGCCCCCCTGGTTTCGCCCGGCTCTTACATCGTGGCCACCGACGGCATCATGGCCGACCTGGCGGGGCGACCGGGGGCCAGCCCGGAGTGGACCTGGGACAACCCGCAAGAGGCCGCCCGCCTGTTCGCCGCCGCCTCCCCCGAGTTCGTCCTGGAAGAGCCGCCCCGGCTGTTCAACGAGAGCCGCATCAGCGACCGCGTGACCTACTGGCCGGGGGCCTTCCTCCGTCGTGCGGGTTGACGCGGCTTGACACCGGGAACCGTTCACAACCGTAGCAGCCGCTGCAGGAACCGACCGAGGCGGTCTTCCGGGTACAGCACCCAGGCATAGTCCCGTCGCCGCAGCACGGCGTTCGCCCGGACCTCGTCCCGGAGACGGTTCGCCTCGGCCTCGGCCCGCCGGAGTTGCTCCGCGACGACCGACCGCAGCCGTTCGGTGGCTGCCCGCAATTCCCGGTACCACCTCCTTCGGGCCGAGTGAAGGCACTTCGGCGGCTCACTGCTGACTAACTCCTGCTTGCGGTTCACCCAGGCGCACACAACCGCGTCGCGGTCCGGCCCCTGCGGCAGGTGTCGTTGCGGGTTCCAGTGCAGGTCGCGGACGAGCCGGCGGGCGTGATTCAGCTCGTCGGCCGTGGCCGTGAACACCGGAAGCGGCAGGTAGAGCGTGCCGGAAAGAACCAGATAGGCCGGCGGCTCGATGCCAAAGTAGTCTCGGCAGATCGCGTCGGTGACCTCGTCGTACTTGCCGCCGCCGATCCCGTGGATGAACAGGTCGCCCAGTACCAGGCGGGCGAACAGCGTCAGCGTCAGGGCCCGCGGTCGCAGGCTGGCGAGGTCGCTGGTCCCGGTGGCCCGCTCGCGACGGCCGCTCGCCGTGCGGACCCAGAACGGCGCTTCGCCCTCGGCCAGTTCGGGGGCCGGGTGGTGACGGCTGCGGACCCGGTTCGCCCGCCGGTAGGACCGGATCGCCGCGTTGTACACGGCCCGGAACCGTGACAGGTCGGACAGGATGTGTGCCGCAAACCGCCGGAACGACTCGGTCTGTGACAGCCGGCTGACACCCAGCTCGCGGTTCAGGCAACCCCAGGCCCGCTCCCGGTCCCGGCGGAGGGCCGTGAACAGCTCACCCAGGGTGCGACCCGACGGGGCCAGCCGCGGCCAGACCCGCGGCAGCAGTGGTTCGTAGCCCCAGTTCTTCCACAGCTCGGCCGCCCGGGCCGGCAACGACAGGAACCGCTCGGGGTCGATCACCCGCCGGTCCTCGTAGGGGACTTCGCCGGTCTCGGCGTCGAACGCCAGCGGCTGTAGACGCGCCGATCGCGGCTCGTTCCCGTCGAAGCTCGGCACGCGCAGGACGGGGGACTTGAGGGTGTCACTGTCGGCGATGAGGAAGAGCGGCACCCCGCCGAGCTTGCTTGCCAGTGCGTTCAGGGCGAAGTTCTTGACCCACACGCCGGGGTGGCTCAGCTCGGGCTGGTGGCCCGAGAGGAGGAGCGGGGCGTCCGGGTCGAGTCCGGCGGCGGACCGGTCGGGCGAGTCGGACCGGTCGGGGGAGTTGGCCAGGGCCAGGGCCTCGCGGCGGGCGAGTTGCCGAAGGTCGCGGAGGGGTCGGCCGGCGATGCGAACGCGAGCGGCGGCGTGTTCGATGCGACGGCGGTTCTCCCGGACCAGCCGGGGTACCTGGTCGAATCCGGGAAGCGCTAGCACCTCGCCGTCGGTCTGCGGGGCCCGCAGTTCGGCCATCAGCGTGGCTCCGGGCACACGCAGGGCGGGGCGACGACGGTGAGGACCGGTAGGCTGTCCCGCTCGGCCGAGGCCAAGACCCGGCGGTAGTAGGCCAGCCGCTGCTCGGGATCGTTCAGGACGCCGCCGAACGCCCGCTTCGGGTCGAGGTACAGCCGGGGGACCGCGATCTCTTTGACCCGGAGCCGCAGACGGGCGGCCTGCACCCACAGCTGCAGGGGCATGCCCCAGCCCGGCTCGGTGATCTTCAGCCCGGCCAGGGCCTCGCGGCGGTAGGCCTTGAAGCCGCAAAACGAGTCGGTCAGGTTCAGGCCGTAGCGGGCGTTGATCTCGCGGGTGATCGTGGCGTTGATGAAGCGGCGGTCGCTCGGGGCCGGCGTGTCCTGGCGGAAGTCGCGGAGGTAGCGGGAGCCGGACACGATGTCGCAGTCGTGGATCGCTTCGAGCAGCACGGGAATGCGGGCCGGCTCGTGCTGCCCGTCGCAATCCATGGTCACGAGTACGTCGTAACCCCGCTCCAGTGCGAAGGCGAAGGCCGAGGCGATGGCGGCACCGTAGCCACGGTTCTGTGGGTGATCGACCCGCAGCAGGTCCGGCTCGGCGGCGAGCAGCTCGGCCGTCCCGTCGGTGGAACCGTCGTTCACCACCAGAATCTCGGTGCTGTAGCGGCGGGCGGCGGCCAGCACCTCGCGGACGTGGCGAACCTCGTTGTAAACCGGGATGGCGGTGAGCGTGCGCATCGGGCTGACTCGCGGCGGGATTCCTTCAGAGTACACCAATCTTAGGCGGTGACACGCTCGGCTTACAAACTCCTGCCGCACGGAACACTAAGTTGTCCCACACCGTACTCGTGGCCGAATCGGCGCACGGGTCAGCAACCCGGCGATCGGTCGACAGGTCAGCAGTCCGGCGAGCGGTGGACGGGTGGGCAGTCCGGCGAACGGGTCAGGCCGGTCGGTGGACCGGCGGAGGCTGAGGTCGGTCCACGACCTGACGCCCCTGGTCGACGGCGGTGGGGTGGTCGTCCGGGCCGAGTCACTCCGGCTTTGGGTCGCGACCGGACCCGTTGCCGCGTCGGTCCCGAGACCCGGTCCGGCGGCCCGGGCGGTTGCCCTTTTTTCCCGGCCCGAGCGGTTTTATACTCTTGCCCGCGACAGGCCCTGTCGCCGTCGGCAGTATGCCGAGCCGGACGCGGAAGGATTCCCCTCTATGGCGACCGCCCCGACCAGCCCGAACGACCTGACCCGGCAACAGCTCGACGAACTCGACGCGCTGCTACAGCGGATGTTGTCGTCGCCGATCGTGCCGCCGGACACGGCCCCGCCGACTTCGCATCCTGGGTCACCCTTCAGCCCGCCGCCCTCCGTGCCGACTTCGCATCCTGGGTCACCCTTCAGCCCGCCGCCCTCCGCGTCGCCCTCCCCACCGCTCGCAACACCGCTGGCGACACCGCTCGCAACACCGGGCACGCCTCCGCTCCGTGAGGCCCTGCCGGCCCTTGCCGAGACACTGGCGACCGCCCCCGTGCCGCCCCCGGTCCGCCGGCTCGATCAACCGAATGGTGCCAACCCGGTACCGGCACAGCAGGTGTTCAGCCCCCCGGTGCCGGAAGCGGCTCCCGTGGCTCGCGTCCCGACTCCAGCGCTGCCGGGTACCCCAGCAGGCATGCCGCCGTCGGGTCATCCGCTGTCGGGCATGCCACCGTCGGGTCATCCGCTGTCGGGCATGCCGACGTCGGGTCATCCGCTGTCGGCTCCGTTATCGGGTTCTCCTACGCCGGCTGTGCCTTCTGCACGAAACGCACCGACCATGGCACCGACCGTGGCGACAGTACCAATCATGCCGACTCGACCGGTAGCACCTGCTGAACCGGTCGCATCGGCTACACCGGCGGCACCGGCAACACCGGTCACCTTCGCCGGTCGGCCGGCTTCGTTCCTCACGCCCGACCCGCTCGCCCGGGCCGATCGCGACGCGGAGCCGATCCCCCTCGTGCTCGGGCCGTTCGTCTTCTTGAACCGGGTGTGGAACGGGACGTGCGGTCTGTTCGGTTGGCCGGGCCGGTTGCTGCGATCGGGGTTCGCCAAGAATGTGCTGGGGCTGACGGGTCTGGGACTGATCGGTTATACAGCCCTGTGGCTGGCCCAAGCGAACGGCTGGGTATCGCTGCCGGTCGTTGTGCCCTGGCCCCGGTGAGTGGTCAGCCGCGGAGCCGGCCCGGGTGGGTGTAGACGTTGAAGCGGCGGTCGCGGACGAAGCCGAGGAGGGTGAGTCCGAATCGGTCGGCTAGTTCGACGGCGAGGCTGGAGGGTGCCCCGACGGCGGCCAGGACGGGGATGCCGGCGGCGACGGCTTTCTGGGTCAACTCGAAGCTGGCCCGGCCGCTCACGAGCAGCAACCGTTCGGCAAGCGGCAGCCGGCCCGCGAGCAACTCTGAGCCGATGAGTTTGTCGAGGGCGTTGTGCCGCCCCACGTCCTCCCGCACGGACCGCAACTGCCCGCCGAAGTCGAACAGGGCCGCGGCGTGCAGGCCGCCGGTGCGGTCGAACGTCGGCTGGGCTTCACGCAGGGTGTCGGGGAGCCGGTGGACGGTGGCGACGGCGAGGACCGGCCGGTCGCTGCCGGGCAGGGGCCCCAGCCGCCGGGCCAGTGTCTCCAGGGTGGTCTTGCCACAGACCCCGCAACTCGACGTGGCCAGGAAGTGCCGCTCGGTGCCGGCCGGTTCAGGAACGCCGGGGCGGAGTTCGACGCGGACGACGTTCGGGTGTTCCCCGGAACTCAGTGATTCCAGGTCGGCCCGGTCAGCGATCACGCCCTCGGTGTAGAGGAAGCCGGCGGCCAGTTCCCCGTCATGTCCGGTCGGCGTGCGCATGGTGACGGCGATCGTTCGGCGGGTGCGGTTCCCGGGGGGACCGAAGCCGAGGACGATTTCGAGCGGCTCCTCGACCGCGACCGAATCGCTGCGGGACTCGGCAGCGGCCGCGACGAACGCCGTCACGGGGACGGTTACGGACCCGACGGCAGACCGCTGACCCGGAAGCAGTGGCAACTCGGCGGGCACGATCGGAAGGCCTCGCGACCGGTGCGGAAGGCGACACGGGGATTGTACACCGTCTCCTAAAAGGCGGTCGACTCTACGGGCGGGCGGGGACGGGTCGGGCAGGTGACCTTGTACCTCAGCTTGGTGATGCGGCGGCCGAGGCGGCGGTCCGGCTGCGGATCCGCTCGATGGCCCAGGCGGCGGCCTCGCGGACGAGCGGCTCCGGGTCGGCCAAGGCCTTCTCCAGAGCCGGCAGCGCCTGCTCGTCGCCGACGTTGCCCAGGACCAGGGCCGCGTTGCGTAACAGCCCGGCCCGGCGGTTCCGCCAGAGTGCGGTCTTCTTGAACCGCGCACGGAAGGCGTCGGCGTCGAGACCGAGGAGTTCCACCGCGTCGAGCCGCATGAGGTTCGGGTCGTGCGGAAAGGCGACCGGTCCGGGGGAGGGCTTGCGGTTCCACGGGCAGACGTCCTGGCACACGTCGCAGCCCCAGATCCAGTCGCCGAGTCGCTCGCGGAGTTCGGGCGGCACCGGCGAGCGGAGTTCGATCGTCAGGTAACTGATGCAGCGGGTCGCGTCGAGGACGAACGGTTCCGGGAAGGCGGCGGTGGGGCAGGCGTCGAGGCAGGCGGTGCAGGTGCCGCAGTGGGACGTACGGAACGGCGGGTCGGGGGTCAGTTCGAGGTCGGTGAGCAGGGCGGCCAGGAAGAAGAAGCTGCCGCGGCGGGGGTGGATGAGCATGGTGTTCTTGCCGATCCAGCCGAGACCGGCCCGGCGGGCGAAGTCGCGCTCGAGCAGGGGGGCGGTGTCGGCCACGGCCGCGGTGTGACAGCCCGGGGCCTCGGCCTCCAGCCAGGCCGCCAGGATGTTGAGGCGGTCCCAGATGAAGCGGTGGTAGTCCGGTCCGGCGGCGTAGGCGGCGACCCGGCCGTGGCGTCGCTCGGGGCGGAGGTCGGCGGCCGTCGGGTCTTGCGTGTCGGCCGGTCGGCTGGCGGCCTTTCCCGACGAACCTGACGAGTACTCCAGGCCCAGCATCACCACGCTGCGGACGCTTTCCAGGATCGAAGCGGGGTGTCGCCGGGCCGCGGCCTGGGTGTGCAGGTAGTCCATCTCGCCGGCGTAGCCGCGGTCGAGCCAGCGAAGGAGGTGCGGGAACCCGTCGGCCTCGCTGGACGGCGCGACGCCGCACAGCGTGAAGCCGAGTTCACCGGCCCGGGCCTTCAGGCGGGCTTCCCGTCCCGGGTTACGGTTATCGGACTCCTCGTCCTGGCGGGGGAGTGTGGCCACGATCGGTTCACCGGCACCGGGGCGCTCCCCGTCTCCCCGGTGGCAGGCATCAGTGCGGCGGGACCGGGTTGGCAGGGTTCTTCGCGTCGCTGCTGATGAAATAAGTCGAACAAGCGGCGTCGATCAGGTCCGGGCTGAAGTTCACCCGCTCCATGTTATACTTGGCGATGTTGATCATCTGGTCGAGGATGTCGCGGGGTTGGCACATGCGGTACGGGCGGTTGTACGGCTTGTACCACTTCTGGATCAGGTAATCGATGCCGCTCTCGTCGAGTTCGACGCGGCGGGACCTGCACACCAACTCCCAGATGCGGCGGTACTGTGCTTCGTCCGGGTCGCGGATCTCGATCTTGAACTTGATGCGGCGGAGGAAGGCCTCATCGACCAGTTGCCGCGGGTCGAGGTTGGTGCTGAAGATCAGGAGCTGGTCGAAGGGCACTTCCACCTTGGTGCCGCTGACGGTGTTCAGGTAGTCGTACTTCTTCTCCAGGGGCACGATCCAGCGGTTCAGCAGGTCCATGGCCCGGACCTGCTGGCGGCCGAAGTCGTCGATCATGAAGATGCCGCCGTTCGCCTTCATCTGCAGCGGTGCCTCGTAGAACTTGCCGACGGGGTTGTAGCGCAGGTCGAGCATCGGCATCGTCAGCTCGCCCCCGACGACGATGGTCGGCCGTTTGATACGAATGAACCGCTGGTCGAAGGTGCTGACCCGCTTCAGGATCGTCTCGCCGACGTCCGGTTCGTCGTCGCCGGCTACCGGGCTGTGCTGGATCGGGTCATAGACCTTAATGATCTGGCCGTTGGCCTCGACCGCGTGCGGGATGTAGATCGCATCCCCCATCAGGCGGGTGATCCGCTCGGCGATGCTCGTCTTGCCGTTACCCGGGTTGCCGAAGAAGAAGATCGACTGGGCCGAATTGATGGCCGGGCCGATCTCGTTGAACACGTCCTCGGTGATGATCAGGTCCTCGAACGCCTTGCGGATGCTGCGGCGGGTGACGACCATCTTCTTGACCGTCTGGGCCAGGACCGACTCGACGTAGTCGGCGAAGGGCACGGGGGCCGGGCCGACGTAGGTCGTCTTGTCGAGTGCGTCCTGCAGGGCGGCGGTCCCCTTGGGCGGCTTGATCTCGTAGACGAAGCCGGCGTCGCCGCTGTTGCCGCGCTGCGCGACGATGTCGATGAGCGACTGCTTCCGCATGACCTGCAGGACGGGGTTGAGGACGGCGAAGGGGATCGCCGTGGCGTTGGCCAGGTCGCCGCCGGTGAGCTGGCCCCGCGAGTAGATCGTCCGTAGGACCAGGTCGAAGAGGAACGGCAGGTCCAAGCCGAGGTCTTCCCAGCGGCTGGGGTTACGGGGGAAGTAGCTGTTGCCTGTAAGGGGCAGCGCTTCCTCGTCGGTCGGCGGGGCGTCCCCCAGCAGGGTGACTTCCTCGGTCAGGGTGCCGGAGCGTTCCGCCTCGGCCAGGAGGCTCTCGAAGTGCAGCTTGTGGAGCCGCAGGTGGGCGATGGCCTCCACGTCACCCCGGGCCTCGGCCTCGGCGAGGCAGTCGAGGACGGCCGGTGCAATCACGTACTTCACCCCGTCGATGTACATGTGGTGCAGATACTCGCCCGGGCGGACGTAGCAGTCCGGGGTGTGCCCCGGCATCTGCACCATCTGCTGATAAAACTCGTTGGCGATGATGAACCGCATGCGGGCCGACTCCGACCGGACGCGATGATTCCACTGGCAACATAGAACAGGAATGTCCGGCGACCGTCGCGGTGCCGGTCGGCGGCCGCCCCCCTCCCGTCAAGCCGGGCAAACTCGGCCGATCGTTTGACCGATTTCGACGGGCCGGCTCGGGTTCCGGGCCGCCCACCGTTGACGAACCGTGCCGGCCGGGTTAAGTGTAATGAGTTAGCAACGTCTCCTGACGCCGCGGCTCGGCGGTGGAATGCCGACCCCGGCCTCGGGACCGGTTAATCGGGCCGGTCTGTGTCCCGATCCTCGAAATGAAGGAGACACACCAATCCCGCCGTTCGATCGCAACGTCCCGCCCCGCGGCCCGTCCGGCCCGCGGATTAACGAGCAGATCCGCATCAGCCCCGTCCGACTGATCGGTCCTGAAGGAGAGCCACTCGGGATCGTTCCCACCTCGCAAGCCCTGGAGATGGCCCGCGAAGCCGGTCTGGACCTCGTTGAGGTGGCCGACAAGGAACGGCCCCCGGTCTGCAAGATCATGGACTTCGGGAAGTTCAAGTACACCCAGTCCAAGAAGGCCCACCAGAAGACGCACCAGCAGAAGGTCAAGGAGATCCGGGTCCGGCCCAAGACCGGGGAGCACGACATCGAGACCAAGATCACGCAAGCCCGCAAGTTCCTCGAACACAACGACAAGGTTCAGGTGAACGTGTTGTTCCGTGGCCGCGAGATGCAACACATCGAGGAAGGCCAACGGGTGATGAACCAGATCCTCGAGGCGCTGGCCAACGACAGCAAACTCGAGTCGCCGTCGCGGCTGGAAGGCAAGCGGATGGTCGCCCTCCTGGCCCCCAAGCCGGGTGCCAAGCCGGCCGCGAAGTCCGCCGCCAAGCCGGAGGCCAAGCCCGCCCCCGGTCCCAAGTCCGCCGCCAAGCCGGAGGCCAAGCCCGACCCTGGTCCGAAGGCCGAAGCCAAGCCGTCCGCCCCCCCGGTCTCGGCCCCGGCCTCGACCCCGGCCCCGTCCCCCAAGCCGACGAGCTGATCGGCCCACCCGGCCCGTCGAGTGGTGCTGCTGTCCCGACTGTCGCCACCGGCCCGTCGGCCCGCCGGTCCGTCGGCCCGCCGGCCCTCGCTCACGCACCGCCGTCTTGCGGTAAGGGGTGGTGACAGACACGGGTCGTGACGCTGGTCGCATCGCCAGGTGTCCTGATCACCGTACCCGTGTCGGTAGTGGTGGTGACAGACACGGGTCGTGACGCAGGTCGCATCGGCGTGTCCTCACCGCCGGCGCTCGATCATCCGCAGCGGGTGGAGCGGGCCGACGCACGCCTCCACCGCCCGCCAGAACCCCTCCTCGTCCCGCAGGAAGAGCGGGACCCACGTCCCGAAATCGCAGTTCTGCTGGTACATCGCCAAGAACCGGATGCCCAACAGGTTGACAACGTGTACCGTGTCGATCTCGTCCCAGGTGTGTTCTCGCACCAGGTACCGCCAGTCCGGGCTGCGGATGCCCCGTGGCGTGATGCCGACCGGGCAGAGGACGGACAACGTCCCGAAAGTCATAGCCGCCGTGATCAAACAGCCGGTCTGCATCACCGCCCATTCGTCGAGCGGAAGCTGCTCACCGGCGACCAGGCCGATGGCTTCGAAAACGAGGGCCAATATGATCCCCACCCGGATCGTCGGGCCGAAGATCCGGGTACGGAAACGTATCCGTAAGTTCGGGACGGGGGTAGACGGGGTCGTCATCGTTCGCGTCGGGAGTATCCGGATACCGCGACCGATTGTACGACCGGTTCGGGCCGGCCGGAAGTTCGCCCCGTCGGTACGCCCGTCGGTGCGGTCGGTCCCGGGCCTTCGCGTGACCTCGCCGGTTCCACGGCAAAGTACGCCTCCGGCCGACTGCGTCGAAACGGTCGGCGTTGCGACCGGGTGCCCTCCTCGGCCGGTCGGTCAGGCGGCCCGGCCGTCATCGGTGGCCTCGTCGGGCCAGTCCTCGAAGCGCAAGGGGAGCAGTCGGCTCACGCCGCTCTCGGGCATGGTCACGCCCCAGAGGAGATCGGCGGCCGCCATCGTTCGCTTCTTGTGGGTCACCACGATGAACTGGCTGCGGTCGAGGAACTCGCGGAGAACGCCGGCGAGCCGCTGCGTGTTCGCCTCGTCCAGGGCCGCATCGACCTCGTCGAGGATGCAGAACGGGCTGGGCTTGTTGCGGAAGATCGCCAGCAGCAGGGCCACTGCCGTCAGCGTCTTCTCGCCGCCCGACAGCAGCGACAGCGCGCGGAGTTCCTTACCCGGCGGGCGGGCCGTGATCTCGATCCCCGATTCCAGCACGTCCGACTCGTCCTCCAGAACGATGTCGGCCTGGCCGCCACCGAACAGCTTGCGGAACAGTTCCTGGAAGTAGCCGCGGACGGCCGCGAGCGTCTCGGTGAAGAGCCGGCGGCTGGTGGCGTTGATCTCGTCGATCGTTTCCTGGAGGGCCTGGCGGCCGGCGTTGAGGTCGTCGTGCTGGGCTTGCAGGGCGGTGAACTCGCCCTCGACGCGGGCGAGTTCGTCGAGGGCCTCCAGGTTCACTGCCCCGAGGCGGGCGATCTTCTTGCGCAGCTCTTCGATCTCGGCGTGGGGGTTGGCCGGTACCGCGGCCGCGGGGCCGTCGGGCGGCGGTGTCATGGCGGACGGCGGCGGTGGTGACGGTGGGAGTGTCGGCGGTGTGTCGGTCGGCCCGGCGGGGGCCACGACCAACTCGGCCAATTCGACGCCGTAATCCTCGCGGATCCGCTGGGCAACCGCCTCACGCCGTGACAACAGGTCGCGGACGGCGAGTTCGTGGGAGTGGACCTGGTTCTGTCTTTCTTGCCGCAGGCTCCGGAGCGTGTCGAGTTCGTCCCGGAGTTGTTCGCGGGCGGCGCGGTGACGGCCGGCCAGGGCGGCGAGTTCCGCGGCCAGACGTTCGCGGTGCTCCTTCTCCCGGTTGGCGTCCGCCTGCCCGGCCGTCGCGCGGAGCATGGTCAGGGTACTGTCGAGTAAGCGGTCGCGAACCGTCGTGATGCTGGCGGTGATGTCCACGGCCTCGACGCGACGCTTGCGGAGTTCGGATTCGAGCTGAACGAGCCGCTCGCGGGCCCGCTCGTGTTCGGCGACGGCGCGACTGAGGGCGACCTGGGCGGCCGTGTGCGCTTCCTGGGCCGCTTGCCGGGCCGTCTCGGCCTCCCGCTGGTGCTCCTGGAGTTCGTCCAGGCGGTTCTTGAGTTCGACCGCGGCCTGCTCGGCCTGCTCGGCCTGCTGCCGGGCCGCCACCCAGCACGCCTCGCCCTTGCGAAGCTCCTCCTCCAGGTACGTCGCCTCCTGCCGCAGCAGGGCGATGAGTTCGTCGAGTTGCTCGACCTGCTGTCGCTGCCGGGCGATCTCTCGTTGCAGGTCGCCCGCCTCGCCGGAGAGCAGTTCGACCTCCGACTCGACTGCCTCGATGGCCTCATCGGTCGAGTCGAGCGAGCGGCGCAGTGCTGCCAACTCCTCTTCGGTCGCGGTCACCCGTTCCGAGACGGCCCGGAACTGTTCCCGGAGTTCCCGCAGTTCACTCTTGCGTGACACCAAACCGGCTTCCGATTTCGGTGGCCCGACCGAGAGCCGACCGTCCGCCTCGAGCAGTTCGCCCGTCCGCGTGACGACCCGACAGTCGGGGTACCGGGCGATCAGCCGGCGGGCTTCCGACAATGAACCGACCAGGAAGACCTGACCAAGGAGCTGTTCGGCCAGTCCGGGCAGATCGCTGGAGACGGAAGCGGCGAGAGAACCGGGGAGTGCAGCGCGGGGGCCGGGGCGGTGCGGGTCCGGGCAGGAGGGGTCCGGGTGGTGCGGGTCGCAGCCGCGGGGGGCGTGATCGGAGGGCAACGGAAGGAAGCCGACACGGCCCGGTACGTCCCGCAGGGCGGTCGCGATCGGGTCGCAGACTTCCGGCGAGCGGACGACGAACCGTTGGGCCGTCTCGCCCAGGGCGAGTTCGACGAACGGGGCCAGTTCGTGTGGCATGGTCAGCAGGTCGGCGACCAGCCCGATCACGTCGGCGAAGTGGGACCGGTGGTGCGGGTTCTGGCGTTCGGCCTCGATCGATTCCAGGACGGCTCGGACGCCGGCCCCCAGGCCGTCGAGTGACCGATCCAGTTCCTCGAGTACGCCGATCCGCCCGCGGAGGTCGCCTTGCCGCACGCGGTAGCGTTCGAGTTCGGCTTGCACGGCGTCGACCCGGTCGGCCAGTTCGTGTCGTCGGCCGCGGAGCGATTCGAGCCGGTCGCATCCCGCCGTCAGACGGGCTTGGACGTCGGCCCCGTTGCGTGACAGGTCGTCGAGGGCGTGGGCCAGCAGTTGCCGCCGGGCGGAAGCCTGCTCGATCTCGCCGAGCTTGCGGGCGTATTCCTTCTGCAACCGCTCGACCTGAAGGCGGTTGTTGCTGGCGGTCGTCTGGGCGGCGGCCGCCTCGCGGACCCGTTCGTAGTGACGGTCCCGGTCGTCGGCGATCTGGCGTTCGAGCTGGGCGACCCGTGCCAGGGCGGCGGCGAGGGAGTCGGCGGCGGCCCGGGCCGACTGCCGCTCGTGGGCCAGGCGGTCCTCGGCGGCGGTCAGCTCGGCGGCGGCCCGTCTCGCCTCGCTCTCGATGGCCCGGGTGCGGTAGCCGAGGTCGGCCCGTTGTCGGCCCAGTTTCAGCAACTCGGCCTCGAAGCCGGCCGTGGCCGAACGCTCGTGCCGTAGCGTGGACTCGAACCCGGCGATGAGCTGCCGGGCCTCGGCCAGACGAGCTTCCTGGTGCCGCAGACCGTCCTCGCAGCGGCCCAGCTCGCGATCGAGCGTGCGGAGGGCGGCCTCCAACTCGCCGGTCCGCCGGGTGGCCGCGCCCAGATCGGCTTGCAACTGCTCCAGCCGCTGTCGTTCGGTCGCCAAGCCGGCCGTGAGTTCCCGGTACTCCTGCACCGCCAGCCCCAGTCGCAGTTCCCGCAGCCGGCCCGAGTATTCTTGGTACTTCTGGGCCTTGGCGGCCTGCATACGCAGGGTGCGGAGCTGCGAGTCGAGGGAGTCGAGGCGGTCCTTCGAGCGGGTGAGGTTGACCTCGACGGCGGCGAGCTTGCGGAGGGCTTCGGTCTTCTTGGCCTTGAAGCGGCTGATGCCGGCGGCCTCGTCGAAGATCTCGCGGCGGTCCCGGGTGGAGGCCTGCAGGAGTTCGTCGACCCGGCCCTGGGCGATGATCGTGTAGCCGCCGGCCCCGGCCCCGCTGCCCAGGAAGATGTCCTTGAAGTCCTTGAGCCGGGCCGGCTGGCCGTTGATCAGGTACTCGCCGGTCCCGTCCCGGTAGACGCGGCGGGTCAGTTGCACCTCGTCGGCATCGACGGCCAGCAGGCGACGGGTGTTGTCGAACACGACCGTGACCTCGG
>Ga0308417_1000721_pt1 | contig 23273 bp, 19 predicted proteins | sample HotsprSampleOS65_FD_203528 | JGI IMG/M metagenome (GOLD analysis project Ga0308417, IMG submission 203528) | Hot spring phototrophic mat microbial communities from Octopus Spring, Yellowstone National Park, Wyoming, United States - 20090730_OS65 ...
CCGCATCTGCGCCTCGCTCAGCCAGAACAGATCGCTCATCCCGGTTCCCTTCATCACCGCCAAGGGAACCACTCCGAATCACATCATCCCGCGTCGCTCAAAGAACTTTATGGGTCCGAACCCTAATAGAGGGACTGATCGAGGGCGGGTTGGCGCGCGGCGACGCGCAGCCTTGGGCCGTAGCGAACCAACCGTTGTCACCAGCGAGCGCGCAGGGCGGTCGCCGAACATTGCCGAACATGGCCGGCGAAGACCAAGGATCTGGTCGCGGAGGACCCTCACGCGCGAGGCCGCCAGGCGGCCGCGCCATCAAGGTGGGCCTGCCGCACCCATGATCTTTGTGTTTGGCCTGTCGCCGCTGCCCCGACCTAAGGGGCGAAGCGGAGACGCTTACGCCAAGGACGCGCCAGGAACGTCTGCGCGAAGGCCCTTGCCAAAGGTTCGGATGGGGCGTCTGGATGCTGCGCGCGGCTCTGGCTGCCGGCACCCGCCGCGGCGGCTGACGCTACCCCTTGCGCCAACCGGCTTTTCGACGGCAGCCTCGCGGCAGAGGCGCGTGCGTGAAGGAGGAAACGATGAGGACGCGACGGTGGTTGCTCGCGGCTTCGGCCGCCTTGGCCTCCCTGCCCGCGCTGCCGCGCTTGGCCCGGGCTGATGCTTGGCCCACGGGGCCAATCCGCGCCATTGTGCCATTTGCCCCCGGAAGCGCGACCGACACCATCGCCCGTCTGTTCGCGGAGGCCATGCGGCCTACCCTTGGCCAGCCGATCGTGGTCGAGAACCGCCCCGGCGCCAACGGCTTGATCGCTGCCGAACAGGTGGCGCGCGCGACGCCGGACGGTCACACCATCCTGTTCGGCACCAACTCCACCCATGCTGCGGCGGATGCCCTGTTCAAGCGCGTGCCGTACGACATCGAGCGCGACTTTGTCGCCATTTCCACCCTCGCCACCGTCCCCTTGGTGGCGATTGTCAACGCTGCCTCTCCGTACAGGACGCTTGCCGATCTCATTGCGGCGGCGAAGGCGCGCCCGGAGAGCGTCTCGTTTGGCACCGCCTCCTCTTCGCAGCTCGTCGCCGCGCGCACCCTCGCCCGGATGGCCGACATCCGGCTGCTCGAGGTGCCGTTCCGCTCCTCGCCCCAGGTGGTGCAGGAGGTGATCGCGGGCCGGCTCGACCTCTTCGTCGCTGACGTCGCTGTGACGCTGCCCGCGATCCGCGGCGGGCAGGTGCGGGCCTTGGGGGTGACGACGAAGGCGCGCGTGCCGCAGCTGCCCGAGGTGCTGCCGATCGCGGAGCAGGGCCTGCCCCATTACGAGATCTTTGCTTGGTTCGTCCTCGTCGCCCCGGCCGGCGTGCCGAGGGTCGCGGTCGATAAGCTCGGGGCAGCCGTGCGCGCGGCTTCGGCCGACGCGACGGTGAAGGACCGGCTGGAGACCACTCTGGGGATGACCCTGTTCACCTCCACGCCTGAGGCGGCTGCAGCATTCGTCCGGTCGGAACGGCAGCGTTGGACGGCGATGGTCAGAGCTGCCGGCATCGAGCCCGAGTGAGGATCTCCTCCGGCAGGGGCATCGCGAGCAGGGAAGACGCCAGGCTCTTGCCATGCGGGTCGAGAGCGAGCGAGCGGGTGACCCCGCCCTCGAGCGCGCCCTCGAGCACGAAGAGGAGTGCGGCGAGACCGGGCAGTTCGTAGCGCCGCACCGGGCCATGCACGTCGGGGGCGAGGAAAGCCGCCACGCGCTCCGCCGTCAGCCACTCCGCGACCAGGGGGTAGTCCGCCGGGTCGCGACAGACGACGCCGAGGGTCGCGGTGTCGCCTTTGTCGCCCGAACGGGCGGTCGCGAAGTCGCGCAGTGTGCTCATGCGGCGGCCGGCAGGACGGTGACGGTCGGGCGGACGAGGTGGCGGGGGACGAGAACGGAAGCGACCGCGAGCCCCTCGCGCATCGACCAAGACGCTCCGCCTCCGCCGGCAGGGCCGTTCAGCCAAAGCGCCTCGATCTCGTGGCCGAGCGCGCGTGCCGTTGACAGATCGGGCACTCGCGCGGCCAGCCTGGCGCGCACGTCGCGCACACGAGGGTCGGGGTCGACCGCGCCGCCGCGGAGGAGGGAGTCGACCCCGATCACGTCGGTGCGCAGGGCCTCGACGGCGAGGCCGCGCCGCGCGAGGCGCTGGCGCAGGATGTCGAGCGCGAGCCGCGCCCGTGCGACCGCCCCCTCGCCGGCGTAGGAGATACCGCCCTCCACCACCACCCCGTCGCGCCAGCCGACGACGGCCTTCAGCGCCTCGGGCGGGGGGCGGCCGGTGCCGCCGCTGACCCGCACTTGGTCTGGCGCGACCTCCTCGAAGCGTACGGAGCGGAAATCCGCCGTCGCGTCCGGCTGGAGGTAGGCCCCAGGGTCGTGCAGTTCGTAGAGGAGCTGTTCGGTGCAGGTCAGGCGATCGAGCCGGCCTCCTGTGCCCTCAGGCTTGCCGAGGATGGCGGTGCCGTCCGGGCCGACGTCGGCGAAAGGCAGGCCAAGTTCGGCGAGGCTGGCGACGTCCTTCACGCCCGGGTCCGCGAAGTAGCCCCCGGTCAGCTGGCCGGCGCATTCGAGCAGGTGCCCGATCAGGATTCCCCGCCCGAGCCTCTCCCAGTCGTCCGAGGCCCAGCCGAAGCGGTGCTGAAGGGGGGCGAGGAACAGGGCAGGGTCGGCGACCCGGCCGGCGACGACCACGCGCGCCCCGGCCCGAAGCGCCTTCACGATTGGCCCGGCGCCGAGATAGGCGTGTGCCGAGACCAGGCGGTCGCCGAGGTCAGAGGGGCGGCCCGGCCACTCCAGGAAGGGGGGGTCGAGCTGGCGGACGAGCTCAGTCACCTCGTCGCCCTCGATGACGGCGATGGCGAGGTTGGGGGCGCCGGCTTCGGCCGCGAGCTCTCGGGCGACCCGCCCAGCGGCGGCGGGGTTGGCTGCCCCCATGTTGGTGATGATGGTGGTGCCGAAGGCGAGTGCCGCCGGCAGCACGGCGCGCAGACGCTCCTCTAACCAAGGGTCATAGCCTTCGGCGGGGTCGGCGAGCCGGGCGAGCACGGCCTTGGCGACGGTGCGCTCGGCCAGGCACTCGAACACCACAGCCTCGGGCCGGGCACGCTCGATCAGGGTGACGGCGGCATCGATGCGGTCGGCGGAGAAGCCCGCGCCGCAGCCGATGCGGAAGGTTTGGCTCACGGAAGGACGGACGTCCGGCGGCTCGCCCGCCGAGGACCCGGCCAAAAGATCTGCGGCGGCGCAGCGCGGCGACCCGCCGCGATAGGTGGCCTGGCCCCGCTCCTCACAGGCCCTTCTCCCGGAACACCTCCTGCGCGATCTTGAAGGCATCAAGGCTCGCCGGCACGCCGCAGTAGATGAAGGCCTGCAGGCAAACCTCCTTGATTTCCTCCTTGCTCACGCCGTTTGCCAGCGCGCCCGCCACATGCAGGCGAAGCTCGTTCGGCCGGTTGAGAGCGATCAGGAAGGCAAGGTTGAGAAAGGACCGTGTCTTCCGGTCGAGCCCGGGGCGGTTCCAGATGAGTCCCCAGCAGTACTGCGTGGTGAACTCCTGGAACGCTTGCAGGAAGTCGTCTGCCGAGGCCAGGGAGCGCTCGACGTAGTCGTTGCCGAGCACCTCCTTGCGCACGGCAAGGCCCTTCTCGAACAGCTCCGGGTTGAAGAACGGGTCTTGCGGCATCGGCGCTTCCTTCTCTGTCGCGTCGGACACGGGTTCGCGTCCGACACAGGCGCGATCCTCGGGGCGGCGGAAGGTCAGGTCAACGCGCTCCGCCAACGCCCTTTGAACGAAACAAGAACGTGACGGGTGAGGAAAATCGTCCTATAAGACGGCCAGTACGCAGGAGCCGTCATGCCCCCCGCAACCGTCCTTCCCGCCGCCGTCCTTCTCGCTTTAGCCCTCGTCCCACCCCCGGCCGTGGCGCAGCAGGTCATCGTCGGCGGCACGGCCTTAAGCGGCGGTTTTCGCGAGGCCGCATTGGCTCTGGGAGTTGCCGTGCTCGCCGTCGCACTGCTGTTCGGCGCAGTCGCAGTCTGGCTGCATACGTCGCTCAAGCGCATGGCCCACTGGTGTGGCGAGGCGATCCCGGGGGCTTCGCCGGCGGAGGTGCAGGCGGCCCGGCTGAGGGCGTATCTCGGACTGAAATCCCTCCCCCTCGGCCTGCCCGAAGGCACGGTTCGTGCCGCGCTCGGGCTCCTGATCGTCTCGCTCGGCCTGGCCGCGATCCTGTTCCAGCGCGCTTTAGGCCTGCCCTCGACGGGCGAGGTCGCCGGTTTGCTGGGCACCGTGCTGGGCTTCTACTTCGGTGCCCGTGCCGCAGGCAGCGACCGCGAACGCGAGGCCGAGGCCGCGCGCGAGGCCGAAGCCCGCGCCGCCCAGGCGGAGGCCAAGGCGAAGACCGGCGCGGGAGAGGCCGAAAGCCCCTCAGCCCGCGCCGGCGAGCCGGCCGGCTTGCCCGACACGGCGCGCGACGGCCTTTCCGCCGCCGCACGACTTGCCTCGGGGGTGAAGGCCGCAGCGGAGGCGATCGCCGCCGCAGACCCTGCGTCCCCGCTCGCCCGCGAGGCCGCGCGGGCCGCGACCTTGGCGGAAACCACCCTCGCTGCGGTCGCGGCCGCCCGCGCAGGCGACCTTGGCGAGGCAGCCGCCCAAGCCGCGGGCCTCGCCCGCAGCCTCGCCCCGGCCGACCCGCTCGCTGCGCTTGCTGCCGACACAGTGCGACAGATCGCGCCAGCGCTCGCCGGCCTCCCCGCCCTGGCAGGCGCCGTCGGCGGTCCGCTCGGCCTCGTCGGCGCGGTGCTCGCGGGCAGCGTGCAGGCGGCACGGGTCGGCGCCGACCACTACCGGCGCTGGGTGGCGCGGGTACTGGATCGGCCTTATGGGCTCGACCTCTACCCCGAGGGGCTGGCCGATGCGCCGATGAGCCTCGCCGCCCTCGAGCGCGCCCCGATCTTCGCCCGAACCTACCGCGAGATCCTCGCTGCCCGCGACCTCGCCGCCGCCCGTGCCCTGATGGCCGCCGCGCTCTCGCCCGACGCGCCCGCCCGCCTCGTGGGCGGCGACGGAGCGTTGCCGCCGCGGCCAATCGGAGCGGAAACCGGTTTTGCCTCCGACCGCGAGCTCGAGGAAGGGCTCGAGCAGTTCCGTCGCGCCGTCCTTGACCGCCTGCTCGACGCGACCGACCCGGCCCCTATCCCCGTGCCGCTGCCGGCCGGGGCCCGCCCGGTCGAGCAACGCGACCTGCGTGCGGCACTCGATGCCGCGCGCGAGGACGTCGGCGCGGCCGCGGCCCTGGATCGGCTCGCTCTCGCCGCGGGCCGCCTCGCCGCCTCCGGCACCGGACCAGACCTCGCTGAAACCCTCGCCCGCGCCGCCCGGGAGACCGTCCGATGACCTCGCCTCCTGTCGCCCTCTTCGCCGCCTTCGCCCTCGGGCTCGCCGCCTGCGCGACACGGGACCTCGACCGGCTGAAGGATCTCAACGCGAAGGGCGACCTCGCCACACTCGCCACGACCGCGCTCGACTGCGTCGGCCCCGATGACCCCGTCTGCCTGCAGGCGCGGGAGATCGTGGCGAATGCTTGCCTCAGGCTCGCCATCTCTGCCCTCGCCCCCGGTTCCGGCCGGGCGGAGGAGGCCCGCGCCCGCCTCGACTGCGCCATCGCGAATTCCCGCGTCGCCTTAGCCGCCGCGCCGCGCCCGCTACGCGAGGCGGACGCCAGCCGGCTCTACGCCGGCTATTTGCTCGCGCTGCGGGAGCGGCGTGACCAGGCGCGCTCAGCCGAAGAGGCCGCGCCGCTGAACGCCGCTCTGGGCGCGGAGGCGGCCGAAGCCCGGCGCCTCGCTCCCCGCTCGGCCCTCGGGTCCTACTACGGCGCCTCGGCAGCCTTCGCCGAGGCGGTGCTTGGGCTTGCCCCCCGCTGTGAGGCGACGGCCCGCGCCGCCGCCCTCCTCGCCCGCTCGCCCGCCCCGGACGTGCGGCTTGCGCCCGCTGTCGAGGCCCTCTCCCGCGCCATCGAGACCGATCGGAGGCATCACGCATGCGCGCGCTGAGCACGCCCCGCTACGAACGCCCGCTCCGCCTCTCCCTGCCCTATCTGCGCGGCGCGGACGTGCGGGCGGTGCAGGCCCGGCTGATCGCGCACGACCCAGACCTCGCCCGTTTGGTCGGCCCGGCCGATGGGCTGTTCGGGCCGGCCACCGAGCGTGCGGTACGCGCCTTCCAAGCGCGGCAGGGCGATCGGTTTGGCCTTGCCGTGGACGGGGTTGTCGGGCCGCGCACGTGGGTCGCGCTGTTCGCCGAAGCAGACTGCTCCCCATTTGAGGTTCAACGGGAGGCCGATCAGGCCGAACGGGCGGTGCACCCGGTCGAGATCCTGCGCGCTGCCCTCGCGGCGCTGCGTCGACCGCATCGGGTCTTCTCCGACAGTGTGGCCTGGGCGCTGACGTCCGAGGGGGTCGCGATCGGCGACGAGCCTCCCCGTGGCTCCCGCGGGGAGCCGCGAACGGTGCGCGCCCTTCTCGCCCACGCAACAATTGGGCCTGCGCTGCGGCGCGTCTGTCGCGAGAGAGGGGTGCCGGTCGAGCTCGCCCTCGCTACGGTCGCGACCGAAAGCGCGGGTGGTGCGCGCACCCTGGAGGCGGCAATCGCAGCGCGGCGCGAAGAGCCCGGCTTCGTTTCCGACGACGCCACACCGCATCGCGTCTCGGTCGGCTTGACCCAGACCCTGATCTCGACGGCGCGCGAGGTGCTGCGCGACCCAACTCTGGACGCTGCCCGGCTTTGCAAACCGGAAGCAAGCCTTCGCGCCGGCATCGGCTACATCGCGAACCAAGCCCCTCTGACCCGGCTCGACCCGCCTGTCGTCGCCTGCGCCTACAACGCGGGCGGCATCCATTACCAGCCCGGCGCAGCCAACCGCTGGAAGATGCGCCAATACCCCCTCGGCACCGGAAAGCATGCCGACCGCTTCGTTGCCTTTTTCAACGACGCGCTGCGCGTGATCCGCACCGAGGGGCCGGACCTCGACGGCGCGCCCTCCTTCGCTGCCCTGCTCGCCTGACGGACGAAGGGCGCATCGCGCAGGGCCTGCGCGAGCGCGCCTAGGCGGCGAGGCCTTGCACGCCCTTGGTCGTTGAGTACTCGAAGTGCAGCGCCTGGCCGGGGAAGACAAGGGGGTGTATGGCGTGCGCGGCCACCGCCGCCTCGGCGAAGCCCTGCAGAATGAGTTTTAGCTTGCCCGGATAGGTGGCGACGTCGCCGATCGCGAACACGCCCGGCACCGTCGTGGCACAGCTCGCCGGGTCGACCACGATGTGCCCGCGCTCGAGCGCGAGGCCCCACTGCGCGATCGGGCCGAGATCCATGGCAAGGCCGAAGAAACAGAGCAGCACGTCGGCGGGGATCGCCCGAACCTCTCCCTTCAGCGTGGCGACTTCGACCGCCTCCAGCACGCCCCCAGACCCGCGCAAGGCGTGCAGCTGGTAGGGCACGACGATGTCCACCTTGCCGTCGGCGGTGAGAACTTCCATGCGCGCCACACTCTCCGGGGCGGCGCGGAACTTCGGCCTGCGGTGCACGACGTGAACAGAGCCTGCGATCTCGGCGAGCGACAGCGCCCAGTCAACGGCCGAATCCCCACCGCCGGCGATCACGATCCGCTTGCCCCGGAAATCCTCCCGCCGTTGCACGGCGTAAAACACGCTCCGGCCCTCATAAGCCTCCAGCCCCTCGAGCGGAGGGCGGTTCGGGCCGAAGGCGCCCGCGCCGGCGGCAACAATCATCGCCCGGGAAAGGATCGTCTCGCCCGCCGAGGTGAACACGCGAAGCCGGCCGTCCTCCTCGCGCATGAACCCCGTGACCTGCCGCCCAAGCCGGAACTGTGGACGGAACGGCGCCGCCTGGGCGAGGAGCTGCTCGATCAGCCCTGCACCGGTGATCGACGGGTGGGCGGGAACGTCGTAAATCGGCTTCTCAGGGTACAGCGCGATGCACTGGCCGCCGATCGCATCCAGAGCGTCGACCACCGTCGCGCGCATGCGCAGCATACCGCATTCGAACACGGCGAAGAGACCGACGGGGCCAGCCCCGACGATGCAGACATCGGTCTCGATCGTCTCCGCCATGGCGTTCTCCTCTCGGCCCGCCCCGCCTAGATATCCGCCAGGCTCAGTCGCGCAAGGCGCGCCTTGCCCGCTACAGTACCGCCGAAATCGCGACGATGCTCGACCGGCCGCTCCTGCTCGACGACGAACAGGCCACCTGTCGCCTTGCTGCCCGCGCCGCGGCGCTCGCTCGAGCCGGGGACGTTGTCCTTCTCGGAGGTCCCTTCGGTGCAGGCAAGACCGCCTTCGCGCGCGCCTTCCTGCGGGCCGCAACGCGCGAACCCGACCTCGTCGTGCCCTCACCGTCCTTCACCCTGGTGCAGACCTATCCCCTGCCGGAAGGGGGCGAGGTGTGGCACTACGACCTCTGGCGGGTCGGCGGCCCGGAGGAGGTCGGCGAACTCGGCTGGGAGGAGGCGCGGCGGGGCATCGTGCTCGTGGAGTGGCCGGACCGTCTCGGGGCGCTCGCTCCGCCGGATGCGCTGACGGTGGTGCTCGCCTCCGTGCCCGGTCGGCCAGAGGCGCGCGAGGCACGGCTTTCCGGTTGGCTAGACCGGCTGTCGGACCTGCGTGCCGAATGAGCCCCGGGGAGTTCCTGGCCGCGCACGGCTTCGGCGACGCCCGGCGTATCCCGCTTGCCGGCGACGCCTCCTTCCGCGCCTACGAGCGCCTCGAAGGCGGGCCGTACCCGGCCCTTCTCATGCTCTGCCCGCCAGGGCGCGAGACGCTCGCGCCCTTCCTGCGCCTTGCCAGTCTGATCCGGGGCTACGGGCTTTCCGCCCCCCATGTCTACGCCGCAGACGAGGCGGCGGGCCTCGCCCTCGTCGAGGATTTCGGAGACGACACGTTCACCCGCCTCCTTAATCGCGGAGAGGACGAGGGTGAGCTCTATCGCCTTGCCGCTGCCGCTCTCGTCGCCTTGCATCGACGCTACCCGCCGCAGGATCTGCCCGCCTGGGGGCCCAAGGAGATGACCGAGGCTGCCGCCGCCACCGTCTTCGACTGGTGGTGGCCGGCGGTGTTCGGCGGTCCCGCGACAGACGATCTTCGCCGCTCCTTCGCCGAAGCGGTGGCCGAGACCTTGGCGCCGTTCGGCGAGGACGAGCCCGTTCTCGTGCACCGCGACTTTCACGTGGACAATCTCGTCCGCCTTCCGCGCCCCGGGGTCGCCGCCTGCGGTCTGCTCGATTTCCAGGACGCCGCCTCCGGGCACCCGGCCTACGACGTCGTGAGCCTGCTCGAAGATGCCCGGCGCGACGTTTCTGAGGCAGCGCGCCGCACTGCCCTCGCCCTTTACCTCGACGAGGCGGCCGTCTCGGACCGGAGCCGCTTCCTTGCTGCGCTCGCTGCGCACGCGGCACTCCGCCACGCGCGGGTGGCGGCGCTGTGGACCAGGCTTGCCCGGCGCGACGGCAAGCGCGGCTATCTCCGCTTTGGTCCGCGCACCTGGCGACTTCTCGAGCGGGCGCTGGCCGACCCCGCCTGTCGGCCGCTCGCCGCTTGGTTCGACCGCAACATCCCGCCGCGGCTGAGGCGCACGCCTGAGGAGGCCACGCCATGACCCCTCCGCGCAGTGCGATGGTGCTCGCCGCCGGTCTCGGCACCCGCATGCGGCCTCTGACCGACACGACCGCCAAGCCATTGCTCGAGGTCGCCGGCCGATCCTTGCTTCACCGTATCCTCGACCACCTTGCCATGGCGGGCGTGCGCCGGGTCGTCGTCAATACGCACTGGCAGCGGGAGGCCGTGCTCGCGGCGCTGGCCGAACGCTCTGACCTCGAGATCCTTGAGAGCCGCGAGGAGACCTTGCTCGACACCGGCGGGGCCGTGGCGAAGGCGCTGCCCCTGCTCGGGGACGGTCCATTCTACATCGTCAACGGCGACTCGCTGTGGCTCGACGGCGCACGACCCGCACTCCGTCGCCTGGCCGACGCCTTCGACCCCGACCGGCTCGACGCGGTGCTGCTCGTTCACCGCGCAGCCGTCCTGCCATCCTACACCGGCCGAGGGGACTTCGCCGTCGACCCCTGGGGGAGGTTGCGGAGGCCGCGCGAGCGCGAGATCGTCCCCTATCTCTTCGCCGGGGTGCAGATCGCCTCCCCCTCGCTGTTCGCCGAAAGCCCGAAGGGCGCATTCTCCGCCAACCTGCTGTGGGACCGGGCGATTGCGGCGGAGCGGCTTCGCGCCGTCGTGCATGACGGGGTTTGGCTGCACCTCTCGACCCCTGAGGACATGGCGACCGCAGAGGACGTGGTTCGGGGCTACGCCTCGGCCTTTGCGCATGCCCGCTGACCTCTTTGCGGCACCCGCGCCGCGGGTTTTCGACATCGCCGCCGATAGGCCGTTCCTGGAGGATCTCGCCCAGGGCCTTCTCTCGCTCGCCGGCGAGGACCCGCTAGCACTCGCTCGCGCCACCGTGCTTCTGCCCACGCGGCGCGCCGGGCGGGCTCTGGCGGAGTCCATCCTGCGCCTCTCCGGCGGCCGTTCGGCCGTTCTGCCGCGCATCCACCCCCTTGGCGAGGTCGCGGACGAGCCGCTGCTGCTCGCCGGCGCCCTGGACGATCCGCCGGCGATGTCACCTCTCGCCCGTGTTGCCCTCCTCTCCCGCCTCGTCGCTAAGGCGGACCCGGACCTTCCCTTTGACCGCACATGGCGGCTCGCGGTCGAACTCGCCAGCCTGCTCGACGAATTCGCGACCGAGGAGGTCGAGCCCGCCCGCCTGCGCGACCTGGTGCCCGAGGAGTACGCCGCGCATTGGCAGAAGACGCTCATCTTTCTCGAGATCCTGATCGGCTCCTGGCCGAAGGTTCTGCGCGAACGCGGGCTTGCCGACCCCGGGCAGAGGCGGGTGCGCGCGCTCCGCGCCCAGATTGCAGCCTGGGAGAAGGTGCCTGCCTCTGCGCCGGTGATTGCCGCTGGCCCCGCCTCCGCTTTCCCGGCGCTTACCGGCCTGCTCGCCGCCATCTCCCGCCTGCCCCTGGGTGCCGTCGTTCTCCCCGCGATTGACCGCACCATCCCCAACACCGTCTGGCGCGCCTTGCCCGACACCCATCCGCAGGCCGGCTTGGCGGCCCTTCTCGCCGGGCTCGGGGTGGACAGGGACTCGGTCCTTCCCTGGCCCGTGCGGGCAAAGTCAGGGGAACGGCCCGACCGCGCCGGGCTGCTCTCTGCCGTCTTCGCCCCTCCAGACGGGTTGGCCGCGTGGCACGCCCCCGACCCCGAGCGGTGGCGTCCCGCGCTCGCGGGGCTCGCCCGGATCGACGCCGCGGAGACGCACGAGGAGGCGGCGATCGTCGCGCTTGCCGTGCGCCGTGCCCTGGAAACCCCGGGACGCTCCGTCGCCGTGGTGACGCCGGATCGGCTGCTCGCGCGGCGCATCGCCGAGGCCTGCGCGCGGCACGGCATCCGGGCCGACGACTCGGGCGGCGAGCCGGTGAAGAACGCTCCGCCTGGGGTGTTCCTTCGCCTGCTTGCCCGGGCAGTTGCCGAACGCCTTGCCCCTGTGCCCCTCTTGGCCCTGCTCAAGCACCCCTTTGCCGCCGCCGGGATGGACCCGGCGGCGTTCCGCGCCGAGGTTCGGGCGCTCGAGGTCGCAGCCCTTCGCGGCCCACGCCCGCCGCCGGGGCTTGATGGCCTCGCCGCCGCTTTGGCCCATGCCACGGCGGCGGAGGCGAGCGCCTCCGCGTTTGCCCGCCTCTCCCGGATCCTCCAGCCGCTCCTCGACCTTGCCGCCGCGCGCGAGGTCGCCCTGCCTGATCTGCTCGAGGCCCACCTCGCGGCTGCCGAGGAGCTCGCGGCGCGCCCCGCTGTTCCCGGTCCCCTCGTGCTGTGGCGCGGCGAGGAGGGCGAAACGCTCGCCCGCCACCTTGCCGAACTGGCTGAAGCCGTGGCCGACCTCCCGCCGGTTGCTCCGCCCCGGTTCCCCGACCTGTTCGAGGCCATGCTCGAGGGGCCGGTGGTGCGCCCCGTGCGGTCGGAGGATCCGCACCCGAGGGTGCTGATCCTCGGCACGCTGGAAGCGCGGCTTCAGACCTTCGACACGGTGATCCTGGCCGGGCTGAACGAGGGGACCTGGCCCGCGGCGGAGGAGCCTGGGCCATGGCTGTCGCGGCCGATGCGGCGCGACCTCGGCCTTGCCCCGCCTGAACGGCGGATCGGCCAAGCGGCGCATGACGTGGTGATGCTGATCGCTTCGGCGCGGGAGGTGCTGCTGACCCGCTCGCGACGGGTCGAGGGGGCGCCAACGGTGCCCTCGCGCTGGCTTGTGCGGCTCGAGGCCTTCCTGCGCGGCCAGTTCGGCGAGGCGGCGGAGCACCTTCTGGCCCCGCCCGAGGACCTCGCCCAGATCGCGCGCCGGCTCGACGACCCGGGCCCTCCAACACCCCAACCTCGCCCTGCCCCGCGCCCGCCGCGTGCAGCTCGCCCGCGGCGTCTGGCCGTGACCGAGGTCTCGATTTGGATCGCCGAGCCCTATGCGATCTACGCCCGGCATATCCTCGGACTGGCCCCCCTCGAGCCCCTGGATGCCGATGCCGAAGCGTCCGATTTCGGCGACATCGTGCACCGCGGGATCGCCCAGGTGCTGCGTGCCGTCGGCGCTGAGTGGCCCGAGGACGGCGCCGCGCGCCTGGTCGAGGCCTTCGGCCGTCTGCTCGACGCGCGGCGTTTGCGGCCTGCCTTGGCTGCGCTCTATCGCCCGCGGCTGGCCCGAATCGCCGCCTTCATCGACCGGCTTGAGCGCGAACGGCGCACCTTCGGCGCCACCCGGGCCGTGTTCGCCGAGGTAAAGGCAGAGTGGTGGATCCCGGGTTTGCCGGGTGGAGCCTTCACCCTCGTCGGCCGTGCGGACCGGATCGAGCTGCGCGATGGTGGGCTGGCCGTGCTGGACTACAAGACCGGCGCCACGCCGACGGCACAGGAGGTTGAACGCGGCAGCGAACCGCAGCTTACCCTCGAAGCCGCCCTCGCCCGGTCCGGTGCCTTTCCCGGCGTGCCGCCGCTCCCCCCGGTCGAGCTCGCCTATTGGCGGCTTTCGGGCAGCCGGCCAGCGGGCGAGACGCGCGCGGTCTGCCAGGGCAGGGAGGCGGACGCCGCAGACGCCGCCTGGGCCGGCTTGCTGCGACGCCTGCATGCCTTCGACGACGAACACACCCCCTATCTCTCCCGGCCGCATCCGCGCCTGCCTTGGAAGCGTTCGGACTACGCGGTGCTGGCGCGGATCGATGAATGGTCTGCCGGCGAGGGCGAATGAGTGCTCTCCCTCTCGACGCGCCGACGCTTGAACAGCGCCGCGCGGCCAACCCCAAGGTCTCGGCATGGGTCTCGGCCTCGGCCGGGTCGGGCAAGACGCGGCTTCTGATCGACCGCGTGCTGAGGCTGATGCTCGCCGGCACCGACCCCGGGCGAATCCTCTGCCTCACCTTCACCCGCGCGGCGGCGGCGGAGATGGCGACACGTCTCGCCGCCCGTCTCGGCGACTGGGCCTCTGCCCCGGACGGTGCCTTGGCCCGTGCGCTCGCCGAGCTCTCCGGCGAGGCGCCTTCGACCGAAACCCTTCGCCGGTCCCGCGCCCTGTTCGCTGAGGTGCTCGACCTTCCCGGCGGGATGAAGATCGAGACGATTCATGCCTTCGCTCAAGGGTTGCTTCGGCGATTTCCCATCGAGGCCGGGGTTACGCCACGCTTTGCTGTGCTCGAGGAGGGGCAGACCGCGGCCCTGCTCACTGCTGCGCAGAAGGCGGCGCTCGCGGCCGTTTCGCTGACGCAAACGGGGGCGGAGGCGGTTGCGCAGGTTGCCTCCCTCGCGCCGCCGGAGCGGTTCGGTGGCGCAATCCGCGCCCTTCTGCCTGCCCGCGGCCGGCCAGGGGTCGCGGCCTGCGGCAACCACCCTGAGGCGCTCGCGGCCGCGCAGCGCCGAGCCCTCGGTCTCCGACTCGAAGATAGCGCCGCGACCCTCCTGCGCGAGGCTTGCCGCCTCGACCCGGCCTGGGAGAGGGACGGTATTCGCTTGGCGGGGGTCTGGCTCGAGGCGGGCGTCGACAGCCACGAGAAGCGGGGGCGGGCACTTCGGCAGTGGCTTGCCCGCGACGAGGCGGCGCGGGCAGAGTCATGGCCGGAGTGGCGCAGCATCTTCCTCACCGATGAGGGTGAACCGAGGGCCGAAAAGACCGTCGCCCCGGCCAAGGTCAGGCAGCGTTGGCCCGAGGCCTACGCCGTCTTCCTCGCCGAGGCAGATCGTGTCCGCGCCGTGGAAGCGAAGCTGCGCGCTGCCAACCTCGCCGAGGCTTCGGCCGCGCTTGCCGCGCTTGCGTTGCCCTCGGCCGAGGCCTTCGCCGCCGCCAAGGCCGCCCGTGCCGGGCTCGACTACGACGACCTCATCGCCCGTGCCCGCGCCCTTTTGCAGGGGGACGGGGCGGCAGCCTGGGTGCAGTACAAGCTCGACCAGGGGATCGACCACGTTCTCCTGGACGAGGCACAGGACTCCAACCCCGACCAGTGGGCGATCGTCGGTGCGCTGACGGCGGAGTTCTTCGGCGGCCTCGGCGCCCGGCCCCGGCCCCGGACGGTGTTCGCGGTCGGCGACCAGAAGCAGTCCATCTACGGCTTCCAGGGCGCGGAGCCGACGGAGTTCGCGCGCTGGAAGGGCGTGTTCGCCGAACGCTGTGCCGAGGCCGGCTTCGGCTGGCAGGCGGAGAGCCTTACCCTCTCCTTCCGCTCTGTGCCTGCCGTGCTCACCCTCGTCGATGCGGTGTTTGCGCCCCCCGCCGGAGAGGGGCTGACGGCGGAGGGGGAGCCGATCCGACATCGGGCGGCGCGCGAGGAGGCGGCTGGGTCGGCCGAACTCTGGCCCGTAGTTTCGGGTGGCCGAGAGGATCCGCCCGAGGACGCCTGGGCTGCCCTCGCCGAGGCGGTGACCGAACGCGACCCGGCGCGAGCCCTGGCCGAGGCGATCGCAGCGCGGATCCGCAGCTGGCTTGACCGCGGCGAGGTGCTGCCAGCGCGGGGCCGCCCGATCCGGCCGGGCGACGTGATGATCCTGGTCCGCCGGCGCGACCGTTTCGTCGCTGAACTCGTCCGCGCGCTCAAGGCGCGCGACGTGCCCGTCTCCGGTCTTGATCGGCTGAAGCTGACGGAAAGCCTTGCCGTGCAGGACCTCCTCGCGCTTTGCCGGGTCGCACTGCTGCCCGATGCCGACGAACTCTCCCTCGCCGAGGTGCTGCGCGGGCCATTCTGCGACGTCTCGGAAGAGGGTCTGTTCGCGCTTTGCCGGGACGCCGAGGATGTCGGGCGGCCGCGGCGGGGGCGGCTTTGGGACGTGCTGCGCGCGCGCCGTGGGGAACGGCCTGAGTGGGAGGCAGCAGCCGCGCTGATCGAGGCCGTCGCCGCGCGCGCCGACTTCTTGAGGCCGGCCGAACTCCTCGGCTTCCTGCTCGCAGGCTACCCGTTTCCCGGCCCTGGCGGAGAAGGCAGCGTGAGCGGGCGCTATCGGCTTCGGCGCCGGCTCGGTGCGGATGCGATCGAGCCCGTGGAGGAGCTGCTGAACCAGGCCTACGCCTACGAGCGAGCGGAGCCGCCGAGCTTGACCGGCTTCCTCGCCTGGCTCGACCGCGCCGAAATCGAGGTCAAGCGTGAGCAGGAGCCGAAGGCGGACCGCGTTCGGATCATGACCGTGCACGCCGCGAAAGGGCTCGAGGCGCCGGTCGTCTTCCTGCCCGACACCACCAGCCTGCCGCGGCTCGACGAGACGGTGGTGTGGGCGGACGACACCGTGCCTGGGCAGCCGCCGGTCCCCCTGTGGGCGCCGCAGGCGGAGCTGCGCGACCCGACGTTCGAGCGGCTCCGGCAGAGCCTCAAGGCCCGGCAGGATGCGGAGCACCGGCGCCTCCTTTACGTTGCGCTGACCCGCGCCGAGGACCGGCTGATCGTCTGCGGCTGGTCGCGCAAGGATGGAGGGTCTCTTGAGCCGTCGTGCTGGTATCGCCTTGTCGAGGCCGGGTTCGAACGCCTCGCCGACGAGGGGAGGGCCAAGCGCGAGGCGTTCGATACGGGAGCGTTCGGGCTTGCCGCCCCCCTGGCGTGGTCGGGAAGCGGGTGGCGGATCGAGACCGGCCGCCCCGTCCGGGCAGATGCGCAGGTCGAGCCCCGGCGCGAGGCCGTGCCGTCCCTTCCCGCCTGGGCGATGACTCCCGCCCCGGAAGAGAGGGCGGCCCCGCGCCCGATCCGCCCTTCGCGCGAGGACGGGGAGGACCAGCCGGCCTCCCCCCCGGTGCAGCCGCACGACCGCGCCGGAAGACGCTTCCGGCGCGGCCGCCTGGTCCACGCCCTCTTGCAGCACCTGCCCGAGGTCGCCGATCCAGAGCGCGAGCGCGCCGCCCGCCGCTTCCTCGCTGGCTGCGCGCCGGAGGCGGCGGAGGAGATTGCGCGCGAAACGCTCGCCCTCCTGCGCCACCCCGAGTTCGCACCCCTGTTCGCCCCCGGCAGCCTCGCCGAGGTGCCGATCGTCGGCCGCATCGGCGAGCGGCTGGTGAACGGCGTGGTCGACCGCCTCGCCGTGACACCTGCGCGGGTGCTAATCGCCGACTTCAAGACCAACCGCCCCCCGCCCGAGCGGATCGACGACGTCGCCCCGCTCTACCTGCGCCAGATGAGCGCCTATCGCGCCGTCCTTGCCTCCCTGTTCCCCGGCCGGGGTGTGCAGTGCGCCCTGGTGTGGACCTTCGGCCCGCGCCTGATGCCGATCCCGCCTGCTCTGCTCGAACGCTACGCCCCCTGACCCCACTCTTGGACGGGCCGCGGGGGGGCGCGTTATGCTTGCCGGCAAGCAAACTTTCCGGAGAAGCCATCCGCATGAGTGCTCTGACCAAGTCCGTCACCGATGCCTCGTTCGAGACCGACGTGCTGAAGGCCTCCGGGCCCGTGCTCGTCGACTTCTGGGCGGAGTGGTGCGGCCCCTGCCGGATGATCGCGCCGGCGCTCGAGGAGATCGCCAAGTCCTACGAGGGCAAGCTGACAGTGGCGAAGGTGAACATCGACGAGAACCCGGTCACGCCAAACCGCTACTCAGTGCGCGGCATCCCCACCCTGATGCTGTTTAAGGGCGGCCAGGCGGTGGCGACCAAGGTGGGGGCGGACTCGAAGGGCAACCTGATGGCCTGGGTCGACCAGCACCTCTGACTTGCGGTCCGCCCAGAGGGGGCGTGGCGCGCCGCAACACGGCTGCGCGAGCAAGGGGTTCCGGCGGCACCATCCTTGCGCCACGTCTGCTTAGAGCAGCAGAACATGGCGGGGTGCTCAGCGTGCCGATGCGACTTTGGCTTGCCTTTCTGGCCGCTGCCGTCGCCTGCCTGCCGGCCTGGGCGCAGCCGACAGGCCCGTTGCGCAGCGACCGCGCGACGATTCGGGTGACGGTGCTCGCTTCGGGGCTCGAGCACCCGTGGGGGCTCGCCGTCCTTCCCGACGGGCGGATGCTGGTCACGGAGCGGCCAGGCCGGGTGCGCCTCGTCTCGCGCGAGGGGCGGCTGTCCGCCCCGCTGCCTGGCGCGCCGACGGTGTTCGCTCGCGGCCAGGGCGGGCTGCACGATGTGCTTCTGCACCGCGACTTCGCGCGGACCGGGCTCGTCTATTTCTGCCATGCCGCCGAGGGGGCGGGCGGGGCGTCGACCGCGATCAGCCGCGGGCGCCTGACCGAGGCCGGCATCGAGGGGCTGGAAAGGGTGTTCACCGCCGGCCCCCTTTTTGTCGGAACGTTCCACTTTGGCTGCCGCATGGTGTGGGACCGCGACGGCTTCCTGCACCTCTCCCTCGGCGACCGGATGCGCCCCGACCAGAGCCAGGACCTCGGTGCGCATAACGGCAAGACCCTGCGCCTGACGGAGGATGGCCGCCCTGCCCCTGGCAACCCCTTCGCCGGCCGACCGGGGGCTGCGCCGGAAGTGTGGACGCTTGGACATCGTAATATCCAGGCGATGACCCTGCACCCAGAGAGCGGGCGGATCTGGGTGGTCGATCACGGCCCGCGCGGCGGGGACGAGGTGAACCTGCTCGAGTCGGGGGCGAACTACGGCTGGCCGTCCGCCACGCACGGCATCAACTACGATGGGTCAACGATCACCCCCTACCGCTCGCTCCCCGGCATGGTCGACCCGCTATGGGTCTGGCTTCCGGTCTCGATCGCGCCCTCCGGCGCTACGTTCTATCTTGGCGACGCTTTCCCCGGCTGGCGAGGAGACCTACTGATCGGCGGGCTGCGTGAGAGGGCGCTGGTGCGGCTCAGATTCGCGAACGGCCGCCCCGTGTCAGAGGAGCGGATCCCCCTCGGCGAGCGGATCCGCGATGTCCGGGTCGGGCCGGGGGGGAGCGTCTTGCTGCTCACCGACAGCCCGCGCGGCGCAATCTGGCGCCTCGACCCGGCCTAGGCCTGGGCGCAGGGCCGGTGCCGGCACGGCGGCCGCGGGGAGCCTAGCCGTTTTCGGCCAGAATTCGGCCAGCGAGGTAGAGCGAACCGCAGACCAGCACGCGGCCGGGACGGTCCGCCTCGCGGAGGATGGCGGCGATGGCATCCGCCACGCCAGGCCCCACTCGCGCCCGCCCGCGCGAGGCGGCGACGAGGGCGTCGGGGCTCTGTGCTGCGTGCTGGCCGGGCTCTGCCACTGCCCAGAGGCTCGCCGCGTGCGGCGCAAGCGCATCGAAAAAGGCGTCGGCGGGTTTGCCGGACTTCATCCCGACAACGACGTGCCAGGGCCGATCGGCCGTCGCGGCGAGGTGGGCGGCGAGCGCTTGCCCTGCCCCTTCATTGTGTCCGCCGTCGAGCCAGAGTTCCCACCCCTCGGGCAGCAACGCGACCAGGGGGCCGCGCGACAAACGCTGCAGCCGGGCAGGCCACTCGGCCTGCGCAAGACCGGCGGCGAGCGCGTGATCGTCGAGCCGGGCGTCGGCGAAAGCGCGCAGGCAAGCGACCGCGATCCCGGCATTGTCCACCTGATGTGGCCCAGGCAGGGCGGGGGCGGGGAGCTCGATGGTGCCGGCGGCGTCGCAAAACCGAAGTGCCCCGGCCGGGTTGGGCTCGATCGTCCAGTCTCGCCCGCGCGCGCGCAGCGGGATGCCGACTTCGCACGCGCGGGCGTCGATCGCCGCGAACGCCTCCGCCGCCTGCGCCCCGGTCACGGCGACCGCGCCGGGCTTGAGGATCCCGGCCTTCTCGGAGGCGATGCTCGCCAGGGTGTTGCCGAGGAACTCCATATGGTCGAAGGAGATCGAGGTGATCGCACAGACGCGCGGGTTGGGCACAACGTTGGTGGCATCAAGACGCCCGCCCAGGCCCACCTCGAGCACCAGAAGGTCGCTGGGGATCTCGGCGAACAGAAGGAAGGCCGCGGCGGTGGTGATCTCGAAGATGGTGATCGGCTCGCCCGCGTTCGCCGCCTCGCAGCGCTCGAGCGCGGCGACAAGGGGGCCGTCCTCGACCAGACGCCCCGCGAGCCGGATCCGTTCGTTGAAGGAGACGAGGTGCGGCGAGGTGTAGACATGCACGCGAAGCCCCGCGGCCTCGGCCATTGCGCGCAGGAAGGCGCAGGTTGAGCCCTTGCCGTTGGTGCCGGCGACGTGGATCACCGGCGGCAGACGCCGCTCCGGGTGATCGAGCCGAGCGAGCAGGCGTTCGATCCGACCGAGCGAAAGGTCGATCAGTCGCGGGTGCAAGCGCTCGAGGCGCGCGAGCACCGGTTCCGGGCCCAGCACGGCGCAACTCAGGCGGCGGGGGAAGGGGCAGAAGGGGACGGGGCGGCAGGTTCGTCGGCGGCTCCGCCGGGCAGGAGCGGCAGGACCATGGCTGTTGGCCGCTTGGCGGCCGCCTGCCGGGGCGCAGTGAGCAGCCCGATCAGCCGGGCGAGCGTCGCCTTCAGCTCGCTTCGCTTTACCACCAGATCGACCATGCCATGCTCGTGCAGGTATTCCGCGCGCTGGAACCCCTCCGGCAGCTTCTCCCGCACCGTCTGCTCGATCACGCGCGCGCCGGCAAAGCCGATCATGGCGCCGGGTTCAGCAATGTGCACGTCGCCGAGCATGGCGAAGGAGGCCGTCACGCCGCCCGCGGTGGGGTCGGTGAACACGACGATGTAGGGCAAGGCAGCGCGCTTGACCATGCGCACGGCGAGCACGGTGCGCGGCATCTGCATCAGGCTGATCGCGCCCTCCTGCATCCTCGCTCCGCCCGAGGCGGTGAACACAACGAGCGCCGCCTCCTGCAGGACAGCGAGCTGGGCGGCGGCGAGAATCGCCTCGCCCACGGCTGCGCCCATCGAGCCGCCCATGAAGTCGAAGGCGAAGGCGGCGGCGACCGCCTTCTCGCCGCCGATCGTGCCGTGCGCGACCAGGATTGCGTCCTCGAGGCCGGTTTCGGCGCGCGCCGCGCGCAGCCGCTCCGTGTACCGCTTCTGGTCGCGGAAATGCAGCGGATCGACCGGCACCTTAGGCAGTTCGATGGTCGCGTAGCCCGCGTCCATCATCGCCTCAAGACGGTCCTTCGCGGGCAGGCGCATGTGGTGCCCGCAATTCGGGCAGACGCGCAGGTTCTTGCGGTGGTCCTCATGGAAGATCATCTGCGAACAGTTCGGGCAGGTGACCCAGAGGTTGTCGGGCACCGGCTTCTGCCCGAGCAGAGTGCGGATCTTCGGGCGGACGTAGTTGGTGAGCCAGTTCATCGTTTGCACGCAATGAAGCGGGGTCGTATCATTGCCTTGACGTTTCAGGCGGCCGCTGCCGTGGGCGCGGTGCGCACGGCGCTCGCAAGGGCGCGCACCTGGTCGAGAACGGCCGCCACCGTTCCCGGCTTCAGCCGGCCCCACTCGTCGAGCCCCGCCGCAACGGTGTCGATGAGCGCAGAGGCGACGACTGCGGCATCGGCGTGGCGTGCCACCGTTGCCGCCTGCTCAGGCGTGCGCACGCCGAAGCCGACGGCGATCGGCAGCGAGGTCGCCGCACGCAGCCGGGGAATGGCCTCGGCGAGATGCGCCTCGGTCGCGGTGCGCGTGCCGGTGATCCCCGTGATCGAGACGTAATAGACGAAGCCGCTTGCGCCCTGGAGCACGATCGGCAGGCGGTCTGGCCCGGTGGTGGGGGCGACGAGGCGGACCACGTCGAGTCCCGCGGCGCGCGCCGGGCGGTCGAGCTCCTCCGATTCCTCGGGCGGAAGGTCGACGACGATCACCCCATCGACCCCGGCCGCGGCCGCATCCGAGCAGAAGCTTGCGACACCGTAGGCAAGGATCGGGTTGAAGTACCCCATCAAGACCACGGGCACGGTATCGTTCCTGTGGCGGAACGCGCGGATCAGCCCAAGCGTGCCGGCCAGCGTGGCGCCGGCCTTCAGCGCGCGTTGGCCTGCGCGCTGGATGGTCGGCCCGTCCGCCATCGGGTCCGAGAACGGAATGCCGACCTCGATCGCGTCCGCGCCCGCCTCCGCCAACCCGGCGAGCAGCGCGGCGGTCGTCTCGGGGTCCGGGTCGAAGGCCTCGACGAAGGGGATCAAGGCAGCCCGGCCCTCCGCCCGCGCCCGGGCGAAGCTGCACCCGATCCGGCTCACAGCGCCACGCCAAGCGCGTTGGCGACCGTGAAGATGTCCTTGTCGCCACGGCCGCAGAGGTTCATCAGCACAATCGCGTCCTTCCCCAGCGCGGGCGCGACCTTGGCCACATGCGCGAGCGCATGCGCGGGTTCAAGCGCCGGTATGATCCCTTCGCTGCGCGTGCAGAGTGTGAAAGCCGCGAGCGCCTCCTCGTCGGTTACGGCGACGTACTCCACTCGGCCCTGCTCCTTCAGCCAAGCGTGCTCCGGCCCCACGCCCGGGTAGTCGAGGCCTGCGCTGATCGAGTGCGCCTGAAGGATCTGGCCGTCGCCGTCCTGCAGGAGATAGGTTCTGTTGCCGTGCAGCACTCCGGGCCGCCCGCGCGACAGCGAGGCCGCGTGCTCGCCTGTTTCTAGCCCCTTGCCGGCCGCCTCGACGCCGATCAGCCGCACGCTGGCGTCATCCAGGAAGGGGTGAAAAAGGCCGATCGCGTTCGACCCTCCGCCGATCGCTGCCACGCAGACATCAGGCAGCCGGCCCGTGGCCTCCTTCAGCTGCGCTTTCGCCTCCTCGCCGATGACGGACTGGAAATCGCGCACCATCGCCGGGTAGGGGTGCGGGCCGGCGACCGTCCCAATCAGGTAGTAGGTGTCGGCCACGTTGGCCACCCAGTCGCGAAGCGCTTCGTTCATCGCGTCCTTCAGCGTGGCTGCGCCCGCGGTCACCGGCTTCACCTCGGCCCCGAGCAGCTTCATGCGGAACACGTTCGGCGACTGTCGGGCGACGTCGGTCGCCCCCATGTAAATCGTGCAGGCAAGGCCGAACAGGGCGCAGACGGTGGCGGTGGCAACACCGTGCTGGCCCGCGCCCGTTTCGGCGATGACGCGCGTCTTGCCCATACGCCGTGCGAGCAGGATCTGGCCGATGCAGTTATTGATCTTGTGCGCCCCTGTATGGTTCAGCTCATCGCGCTTGAACCAGACCTGCGCGCCGCCGAGGACGCGCGTGAGGCGTTCGGCGAACCAGAGCGGGGAGGGGCGGCCGACGTAATGGGCGAGCAGGCGCTGGAACTCGGCTTGGAAGTCCGGGTCCCTCTTCGCCGCCTCATAGGCGCGTTCCACCTCCAGGATGCAGGGCATAAGTGTTTCGGCGACGTAGCGACCGCCGAAGGGCCCGAAATGACCCCGGGCATCAGGCCCGGTGCGGAAGGAGTTGGGGAGCGGGGCGTTCACGCGGCACCTCCGAGGGTCGACCCCGCCTCTTAAGGCAGAACCCTCGGGTACGGAAAGCGGGGCGAGGCCGTGCCTCGCCCCGTCCGTTTCGCTGGGGGAGAAAGCCCGCCTCAGACGCGCTGGCGCCTCAGCGCGAACACGCCCAAAAGAGCAAAGCCCATCAGGGCAGCCGTCGCAGGCTCAGGTATCGGTTCGGCTCTGGCCACGGCGATGAGCCAGGCCCAACTTGGACAGTGGAGAATGTTAAGTGTCTGTTTTCGTGTGCAAATTTGGCGAAATTAGGCAGGCGTGGCACCACGCCGGGGTCGGCCCCGGCGGCGGGATGCGTGTGACGGGGACGGCGCCG
>Ga0308417_1000722_pt1 | contig 23273 bp, 16 predicted proteins | sample HotsprSampleOS65_FD_203528 | JGI IMG/M metagenome (GOLD analysis project Ga0308417, IMG submission 203528) | Hot spring phototrophic mat microbial communities from Octopus Spring, Yellowstone National Park, Wyoming, United States - 20090730_OS65 ...
ATCCACGCCCTGGCGCGCATCAGCCGGCTGATGACCATCGACAAATTCCGTCAGGCGCTGAGCGGCGCCCGCACCGCCCAGGAAGTCTACGACATCGTCCGGGAGCAGGAGAACGCCCTGTAGGATCTGCCATGAACGTCCTGGTCGCCGGCGGCGCCGGCTACATCGGCTCGCACACCGCACGGCTGCTGAAGGCCGCCGGCCACAAGCCCGTCATCTATGACAATCTCTCGCGGGGCCACCGGGTGGCGGCCCAGATCGTGGGCGCGCCCGCGGTATTCGCCGATCTGGCCGACCGCACCGCCCTGATCGGCGCCCTGCGCGAGCACCGCATCGACACGGTCATGCATTTCGCGGCCTACGCCTACGTGGGCGAGAGCGTCCAGCAGCCGTTGCGCTATTACCAGAACAACGTGGCCGTCACCATCGGAGTGCTGGAGGCCATGCGCGAGGCGGGCGTGCGGCGATTCGTGTTCTCCAGCTCGTGCGCCACCTACGGCGACCCCGAGCGCCTCCCCATCACCGAGGACCAGCGGCAGCTTCCCGTCTCCCCCTATGGCCGAACCAAGCTCATGGTCGAGCAGATCCTGAAGGATGAGGCGGCGGCCGACGGGCGATTCTGTTTCGCGGCGCTGCGCTATTTCAACGCCGCCGGCTGCGCCATGGACGGCAGTCTCGGCGAGGACCACGACCCCGAAACGCATCTGATCCCCATCGTGATTCAGGCGGCCATGGGGCGGCGGCCGCACGTGACGATCTTCGGCGCCGACTATCCCACGCCCGACGGCACCAACGTGCGCGACTACATCCACGTGGACGACCTGGCCGAGGCGCATCGACTGGCCATGGAAAAGCTGACAGAGGGGCAGGCGATGTTCCTCAACCTGGGCACCGGGCAGGGGTTCTCGGTAAAGCAGATCATTGCGGCGGCCGAGCAGGTGACCGGGCGGAAGATTCCGGTGGTGATCGGGCCGCGACGGCCCGGGGACGCGGTGGCGCTCTACGCCGACCCTTCGCGGGCGCGCCAGCTGCTGGGGTGGGAGGCACGGCACAAGGATCCACAGACGATCATCGCCTCGGCCTGGAAGTGGTTCTCCGCCCATCCGCAGGGGTATGGCCAATGACCAACAGATCGCGCCGGCGTATGGACCGATGACGGACAGGAGCCGGGACCTGGCAGGTACGACCGGCAACCTTCCCCCGCACTTCATTGCCTGGCCCGCACCAGCACCTCGGGGGAGATGCGGTCGCCGGGGTGCAGAATAACCGTCTCGCCTTCGGCCACGCCCTCGAGCACCTCGGCGATCAGGCCGTTGGACTGGCCAATGCGCAGCGGGCGCAGTTGTGCCCGGCCGGCGTTGATGACAAACGCGGCCCACTGCTCGCCCCGCCGCAGCAGGGCGCCGGTGGGGATGCACAGCGCGTCCGGCCGCTCCCAGACGACGATGCGGGCGTCGAGGCGGTAGCCATCGCCCAGCAGCGCGAGCTGTCCGGGGGCCATCGCCAGATCGACGATGACGTTGACGCGCTGTTCTTCGACGCCCAGTGCAGAAATCTTGGTGAAGCCGGAAGGCTCGATGCGTCGCACCGCGCCGCGCAGCTCGACATCGCCACCCCAGCGCTCGAAGTACACCGCCGCGCCGGGGACGATGCGCACCGCGTCGCGCGAGAGCACGTCCACGACCACTTCCAAGTCGGCCGGGTCGCCCACTTCCATGAGGGGCTGTCCGGCGACGACGGGCGTCTGGCTCTCCTGGATGAGGCGCAGCACCCGTCCATCCACGGGCGACCTGATGGTGATAGCCGCCGGCTGCGGCGAGGCGGCGCGGTCGGCGTGGAGCATCGCCGCGCGGGCCTGCTCCACCTGGAACTGAGCAACCTCGCGGCCGAAGCGGGCTGCGCGCAGTTCGGCCTCGCGCACGGTGACGCGCAGGGCTGCGGTCTGCAGCTCATCGCTCGAGGCAGCGCCGGACTCGGCCAGACGGGCGATGCGGCGGTGCTCGATCTGGGCGTACCGCAGCTCGGCCTCGGCGCGGTCGATCATGGTCTGGCTCTGTCGCAGGGCGGCCTCGGCGGCGCGGAGTCGCGCGGCCAGCTCCTCGCGCGATCGCGCATCCAGAAGCGCCGGCGGCAGAGGCTCGATCACCGCCGGGACCGTCTGGCCCGCCACCACCGGGTCGCCGGCCTTCAGCTCGATCCGGCGCATGGTGCCGGCGACCGGGGATGCGATGACATAGCGCTCGCGGACGCGCGTGCGACCCTCCTGGTCGACGGTGACGCGCAGCAATCCGCGCTGGACCGGGGCGGCGTCGACCTCGATCGGCGCGGGGTAGAACGCCCAGGCCAGAAGCGCGATCGCCGCCAGCGCCGTCAGCACCCACCCGATTCGTCGGAAGAAGCGCTTCACCGGGGTTCACTCCTTGGCCTTGAGCACGGCCACAAGGTCCAGATGGTCCAGTCGCCGGCGCACCAGCAGTCCAGACCCGAAGGCCGCCACGATCACCACCAGCGCCGCCAGGCCGAAGGTGCGCCGTCCGACGACCAGGGGGATGCGATACGACTCGGACTCGAAGGCCATGGCAACCAGGGCGCTGAAGCCGTAGCCCAGAACCATACCGACGGGGATGGCCAGGACCGTCAGCACCGCCAGTTCGCCCAGCAGGATCGCCGAAATCTCGGTGCGTGTGAAGCCGATCACGCGCAGCGTGGCCAGCTCGCGTCCCCGCTCGGCCAGCGAGATGCGGGCGGTGTTGTAGACGACGCCGGCGGCGATGATGCACGCGAAGGCCATGTTGAACCGCTGCATGACGCGCTGGTTTTCGGCCTGCGTGTCCATGAAGCTCTGGACCATGGTCTGTTTGACGCTGACCGAGGCGACGCGCGGGGTGCGCTTGAGCTGGGAATAGAGCTCGGGCATGGCCTGGGCGTCGACGGTGAGGAAGGCGGCCGAGAGTGTAGCATCCTCCTGAAGCAGCTGGTGCAGGGCCTCGATGTCCATGTACATGTTGGTGCCGGCGTACTCGCGCACGGTGGCCATGACGGGCACATCAAACTCCCGTCGCTCGCCCTCCATCAGCTCGACGCGCACGCTCTGGCCGACGCGCACATCCATGAGCTTCGCCAGCATGTCGGAGAAGACCAGCCCCCAGGCAGGCAGATCGATCGCACGCATGTCCTCGTCGATGACGCGCAGGAGCCGCGCTTCCCGTGGGATGCCGGTGATGACGCCGCGGCGATGAAGGTGGCCGCTGCGCAGGCGCACCGGGACCGATCGCAGCGGTTGTACGTCGCTGACCCCCGGCAGGCGCGCCACCTCGTGAATGGCGGCCGCCGAAGTCGGCTCGCGGAAGGCGATGCTGATGTCCTGTCGCTGCTGGGTGTAGAAGCCGTAGTCGATCATGTGGTCGAGGGCGTCGTTCATGAATCCGCCCATCACGAGGATGGCGACGGCCATGGAGATGCCCAGCACCGAGAAGGCGGCCTTGAGAGGGCGCCGCTCGAGCTGGCGCAGCACCATGCGTGCCGGCTGAGTGAAGAGGGCGGCCAGACCCAGCCGCTCGACGACGGTGGGACGGAAGTTGGGCGGCGGCTCGGGGCGCATGGCCTGCGCGGCCGGAAGGATTACTGCCCGGCGCACCGAGCCGAGGGTCCCCGCCACCGCGGCGCCCGCAGCCACCAGCAGCCCGGCGCCGGCCACTTCGGACCTGACCGAGAAGACGAAGCTGGGGAACTTGTAGAACTGGGCATACAGGGCGGTGAGACCCTGGGCGAGTCTGATGCCCACGGCCGTACCCAGGATGGCCCCGACGATCGAGATGACCAGCACGAACTTGAGATAGTGGATGGCGATCTCCAGCCGCCCGTAGCCGAAGGCCTTGAGGGTGGCGATCTGCTCGCGCTGGGTGGCGATCAGCCGCGACATGACCACGTTCAATAGGAACGCCGCCACGCCCAGGAAAATCATGGGCACGATCAGCCCGATGCCGCGCAGGCCGCGGATTTCGTCGCTGAGAAAGCGGTGGGAGAGCTGGTCCTCGCGGTCGTGGGCGCCGACGGCGCCATAGCGCTCGGTGAGACGGTCAATCAGCCGCAGCATCTGCGGCACCGACGTCCCCGGCACCAGCGACACGGCTATGTCGTTGAACGCGCCGTCCATGTCGAAGGCGGCGGCCAGCTCCTCATAGGCCATCCAGAAGACGCCGAAGCGGCGGTCATCGGGCAGCGCCGCGCCGCCCTCCAGCGAGAGGACATACTCGGGGGAGAGCGCCACCCCCACCAGGCGCAACGTCTGGAGCCGCCCGTTGATGACGGCGCGCACCGTGTCGCCCGGCTCCAGGTTGTGGGCGAGAGCGAATGCCTCGCTGACCAGCGCCTCGCCGGCGCGGCCGCTCTCCAGGTAGCGCCCCCGCCGCAGGTGCAGGTCGTTGAGCAGCGGCCGTCCGGCATCGGGCACGGAGATCAGCCGTCCCGTGGCCGGCTCGTCCATGTCCGCCACGTCCAGAGTGACATCGGCGACGATGCGCGGCTGGACGGCGGCTACGCCGGGGATGTCGGCGATCTCGTCGGCAACGCCGATGGGGGCGCGCTTCACCTGCGCAAAGACGTCGGCGAACCGGTATTGCGTGTAATAGGCCGCCTGGCTGTCCCGCAGCGACCGCAGGGTCATCAGCGACATCACGAAAGTGGCCACGCCGCAGGCCATCACCAGCGCGATGGCCAGCGACTGGCCCTTCATCTGCATCAGGTCGCGCAAAAGTTTTCGGTCCAGTGCGCTGATCATCACCATACCAGCTCCTGCGCCGAACGGCGCTGTGGGTTGTGCGATATGCCGGCGATCCGGCCATCGGACAGATGGATCACCCGGTCGGCCATTTCAGCGATGACGGCGTTGTGGGTGATGACGGCGGTGGTGGTGCGCAGTTCGCGGTTGATGCGCTCGATGGCCTCCAGTACGACGATGCCGGTGTGGACGTCGAGCGCACCGGTGGGCTCATCGCACAGCAGCACCAGCGGGCGTTTGGCGATGGCGCGGGCGATGGCCACGCGCTGCTGCTCGCCGCCGCTGAGCTGCGAGGGGAAGTGGTCCATGCGGTCGGCCAGCCCGACCAGTTCCAGCGCCCGCTCAGGGGACATGGGGTCCTGGGAGATTTCGGTGACCAGCGCCACGTTTTCGCGCGCCGTGAGGCTGGGGATGAGGTTGTAGAACTGGAAGACGAAGCCCACGTGCTGGCGGCGATAGCGGGTCAGTGCGGCATCGTCATACTGCGTGAGGTCCTGCCCGCGATACATGACAGAGCCGCTGGTGGGCACGTCCAGCCCGCCGATGATATTCAGCAGGGTGGACTTGCCGCTGCCGGAGGGTCCCAGGAGGACGGCGAACTCCCCTTCGAACAGATCCAGGTCGACGCCGCGGAGGGCGTGAACCTCAATCTCGCCCATGTGATAAACCTTGGTGAGCGAGCGCGCGGCGAAGACGGGCGTCCCGTTGCCACGGAACGTCGGCGCCAATCCCCCCGATGTTTCGGCCCCGTCGCGCGACACGGCGGCTCCTTTCCAGATGTATCGTATGTGAGCGAAGGGTGGGGAAAAAGGGAGCCCGCCAGCCCCGCAGATTGGCACGGCGGGTGACGGTCGCGGCCATAGTATCTCGCGCAGAGGCGCAGGGACGCAGAGAAAAGACGCAAGCCACCGCGCCGCCCCTTCCTCAATGCCTTGCTCTGCGCCTCCGCGTCTCTGCGCGAGGCTCCTGCTCCAGGCCGTTCACCTCTCGCGCAGAGGCGCAGGGACGCAGAGAAGAGGCGCAAGCCACCGCGCCGCCCCTTCCTCAATGCCTTGCTCTGCGCCTCCGCCTCTCTGCGCGAGGCTCCTGCTCCAGGCCGTTCACCTCTCGCGCAGAGGCGCAGGGACGCAGAGAAGAGGCGCAAGCCACCGCGCCGCCCCTTCCTCAATGCCTTGCTCTGCGCCTCCGCGTCTCTGCGCGAGGCTCCTGCTCCAGGCCGTTCACCTCTCGCGCAGAGGCGCAGGGACGCAGATTGCGCCTCGGGCTCGGCAGACGCGGCATTAAAAACTATGCGGCCGGGAGGGGATCGAACGCAACGGCCATGCGATACCCCAGAGTGCTGGGCTCGCAGCGCACGACGCGGCCCAGGGCCAGCCAGCCGCAGAGGGCGTGGCCGGGCGGGAAGCTCACACTCAGGCGCTCGCCCTGGGCGACGGGCTGGTCGGACAGGGCAGACATGCCATCGAGGGTCAGATCCCTGATCTCCAGATGGACCCAGGGCTGACGATGGGCCAGAACGCTATGGTCCAGCCGTCGGGCCATCGCCCGCATACACCGGCGGCGGCTAAACAGGCGCCGTTCGGTCTGTCTGGGTGGCCGGTCTTCGGCAACTCGCAGGGTGGCAAGCATAGGCAATAGGCTCCGCCAGCGGCTCATTCGGCCGCTGCCTTGATCTCATCGGCAGGTCTCATAGCCGACTTTACGACCCAGCTTGCCCAGATGGCGTAGTTTGCCGTCGGTTGTTGCTGTTGGTCCGTCGGTATTTGCTCGTTGGCGGCACTCGCAGGATCTGGTTCGACTTATTCTTGTCGGCTACAGCGGCGCCTTGGCGTCGCGCATGCGCTGCAGTTCGGCCAGGCGCCGGCCGGTCGGAGGACGGCCGGTCTTCATCATCTCGATGAAGGCGTCGAAGAGGTAGGCGGCGTCGTGGGGGCCGGGGGAGGCCTCGGGGTGATATTGGACGCAGAACAGCGGCAGGGTCTTATGGCGGAAGCCCTCGACGGTGTTGTCGTTGAGGTTGACGTGCGTGATGACCCCGCCGGCGGCCTCCAGCGATTCGGCCTCCACCGCGAAGCCGTGGTTCTGGCTGGTGATTTCCACCCGGCCGGTGTCCAGGTTCTTGACTGGCTGATTGCCGCCGCGGTGGCCGAACTTCAGCTTGAAGGTGCTGGCGCCCAGGGCACGTCCCAGGAGCTGATGCCCCAGGCAGATGCCGAAGATGGGGACCTTTCCCAGGACGCCCTGGATGGGGCGGACGGCGTAGTCGAGGGCGGCCGGATCGCCCGGGCCGTTGGAGATGAACAGGCCGTCGGGGCGGTGGGCGAGGATTTGCTCGGCCGGCGTGTCGGGAGGCAGGACGGTGACGCGAACGCCGCGTTCGCGGAGGTTGCGGAGGATGTTGTGCTTGGCGCCGCAGTCGAGCGCCACCACGTGCAGGCCGTCGCCCCGCTCGACGGGACCGAGTCGCCAGTCGCCCAGGTCGAGTTCCCACTGGTAAGGTGCGTCGGGTCGCACAGCCTTTACCCAGTCGGCGCCGACCATGCTGGCGGCGGCGCGGGCCTTCTCCACCAGCAGATGATCGTCGAGCAGTTCGGTGGAGAGGACGCCGCGCATGGCGCCGCTGATGCGGATCCGGCGGGTTAGAGCGCGGGTGTCGATGCCCTCGATGCCGATAATGCCGTTCTCGGCCAGGTATTGCGCCAGGCTGGTATCAGCGCGGTAGTTGGAGTGCAGCGGCGCCAGCTCGCGGATGACAAAGCCGGCCACATGCGGGCAGCGGCTCTCGACGTCCTGGCGGTTGATGCCGTAATTGCCGATCAGCGGATAGGTCATGGTGACGATCTGGCCTTTGTAGGAGGGATCGGTCAGCACTTCCTGGTAGCCGGTGATGGAGGTGTTGAAAACCACCTCGCCCTCGGAGGTGCCCGTGGCGCCGAAGTTTCGGCCGGTGAAGACGGTGCCATCCTCGAGGGCAAGCTTGGCGATGGTGGCGGAACGAATCATGGGCGGAATTGTAGCGGGGGGCGAGGGGCGAGGCGATAGGGGATGAGCGGAGCGATGCGAGGCCCGCACCCGCCGCCGGGCAACCCAGCTTCGGATGCACCGGAAAGACCCTCTGCGACTTATCGTATTTTTTCAACTGCGGCATGACCTGTGGCCGATAATTGGCCTGAGGCTGTGGGTCTCCGGCCGACAGGCCGGGCAGCCTGACTCGAGACCGGTGTTACGGCGAGCACCGGTCTCCTTTTTTGCGCCTTCATTCCCCGGCGGGTTTGACCTTCAGCAGCGCCGGCTCGATCCAGTTGAAGCGGTCCTGCGTGTCGTTGGCCTCGCCATAATCCACCTCCAGCGTGAGCAGCCGCGCCTGCGGCGGAAGGTCGATCAGCACCGGCTCGGCCAGCACGCCGGCGCGGAAGTTGACGCGCTCGTGGACGATTCGGCCATCCAGCTTGATGCGCACGGTCACGTCGGCGTACTGCGAGCGCTCTTGCGAAGCCATGGCATACTGGGTGCGGAAGGCCTGATAGCTTCCGTCCAGCTCCCACTCCAGCCGCGAGTAGGCGTGAACGCCGATGCCGCGAGCGAAGGTGCGCCTGCCGAAGCGTATGGGCGAGCCGTCGACGCTCCGGTCCATGCGGGTGGGCCAGGTCCGCCCGCCGAAGAACGGCACCTGCACGGTCAGCGAAGGCTGCCGGGAAGACAGCCAGCTCACCGGCCCGTCGAGCTGCTCGATGCGGATGATGGAGCCCAGGGGCAACTTGCGCGTGCCGGCTTTGAGGTGCAGCTCGGCGCTGTCGGCATCGACGTTGAGGGCGGAGGCGGTGATCAGCGAGCCGTCGACGAGGCGAAGCTGGAAGGCGCGACCTTCGCGGCGGGGGACGGGGCCGACCTGGGCGAAATGCACGCGCAGGACCGTATTCAGAGGCACGTGCATCTCCGCGCCGTTGGCGCTGAGCGCAAGATGCGACTGGGTGACGTCGGTGACGATGCCGGCCGCGCTGTCGCCGTTTCGCAGTTCGACGCGGTCCTCCAAGGCGGCCGGCCCCGGCTCCAGGAGGCGCTCGTCGGCGGCTATCGCAAGAATTTGCGACAGCGGCACTCGCATCTCGCCGAGCAGCCGGTTGTGCCAGGCGAGCTGTTCGTCGCGGCAGCCCCCCGGCACACCCCAGATCTGATCGCCGTCTCGCAGGAGCAGCAGCAGCCCGCCGGGAGGCGAAGGCACGGCCTCCTCGTCCAGCGACAGGAAGCGATCGAGCGGAACCACCATGACCTGCTGGTCACCGCTCAGGGCGGCGCAGCGCACCGTCTGCTGGTCGATGGAGATCAGGCGCACGGGCTGACGCGAGAAGTCGGCGCGGGTGAGCATCCAGGCGGCGCCGGCGCGGGCGCCGATCAGCAGCACGAGCGCCGCGGTCACAGCGGCAGACAGCGCCGAACGCCGCAATGAGCCGGTAAGCGGTTGGCATTTCATCCGCCCGGCCCCTTTCCGTGGAACACCGGCAGATAACGGTGCGGCATCTGAAGGATGATGCAGGCCATGGCAGTGGCATACTCCAGTCCCGCCTCGCCGCGCCACGAGCCGGTGCCGCGGTCCTGGCGAGCCACGAGCTGGTCGCGAATGGCCGGAAAATACGATGCCCAGTACTCCTCGCCGGCGAGGAACATGGCCTGGGCGGCGTAGTAGTGGCCGTAGAAGTACATCGACTCGGTGCCGCTGTCGTAGCCGCCGCCGCGGGTAGAGAACTGCTTGAGGTAGTCCAGGCCGCGCTTCAGGTCGTTGCCCTCGAAGACGCCGGCGTAATAGAGGGAGGCGACGCCGGCGGCGGACCGGGCAAAGCCCGAGGTGCCTGCGCTCGCCTGGTAGGAAAAACCGCCGTCGGGGTTCTGGCAGCGGCGGACATAGGCAACGGCGCGGTCGATGACCTGGCGGTCGACCTTCAGCCCCGCGTCGCGCGCCGAGCGCAGGGCCATGATCTGGCAGATGGTGACGGAGATATCGGCGTCGGCCGGCTGCGGGTTGTAGCGCCACCCGCCCTCGGGGTTCTGGACGTTCTGGATGAGGCGCACGGCCTTCTGGAGCTTCTCCTTGACGTTGTCGCCGCCGGCCATGCCGTAGATTTCGCCCAGGAACAGCGTGGCGAAGCCGTGCCCGTACATGGGTCCGCTGGAGTTGCCGGTGACGATGACCCCCGACTCCTGCGTGGCGGCCAGGATGAAGTCGAGGCAGCGCTGGACCTGCTGACCGTAACGTCCGCGCCCGGGAAGGTTGCCGGCGGACATGAAGGCCAGCCCGGCCAGCGAGGTGACGGCGACGTGGCCCACCCCCTGGTTGTATTCCATGCCCAGCCCGCCGTCGGGCTGCTGGCGCGCAGCCAGGAAGGCCAGCCCCAGCTCGACAGCGCGGCTCGACTCGGGCGTGATCTCGTTGCCGACGACCTGGTTGGGCACAGGCGCCAGGCCGTCCCGGGCCACCGTGCCGGACGGAGCAATGATTACAGCCGCGATCGCCGCCGCCACGATCCAGATTCTGTTCCTCATGCGCATCTCCATGCACGGGCCGCCGTGCGCGTGGTGTCGGATTCCGCTCGATTGACGATTTGAACGCACGTCAGCGCTCGGCGGAAGCCCGTCGGGCCATCTCCTCATAATAGTCGTTGGTGATCCGCTCGTACTTGCCGATGGTCCTCTCGCCACGGCCCTCGATGATCGCGGCGCGCTCGCGCGGGGTCAGACCACCCCACTCGGCGCTGTCCTCGCGGATGTCGCGGCCGGCCTTGGCCTGAGCGTCGCGCCCGCCGCGATCGGCCTCGCGTTGCGCCGGGTTGCTGGCCTGCTCCTGCTGCTGTTGCTGCTGGTCGGCCTGCTGCGGACCCTGGTTCTGCTGCTGCTGGGGCCGCTGGGCCATCTGGCCGCGCTGCTGCCGTCGCTGCTGCTGCAGCTGCTGCTGCTGGGCACGGGCCATCTCGATGAGGTTGTCGAGGTTGAGGATGATGCGTTCCTGGATGAGCTGGGTGGTCTTGCCCGGGTCGTGGTCGATGGCCAGGCGCTGCCGCGAGCGCGCCATGCGCTGACCGACTTCCTTGATGTCCTGTTCGAGCTGCTCATCGCCTGACTTGCCGCTGGCGAGCCAGTCTTCGAGTTCCTGGTTATCGATGGCACCGACATCGGCCTCTTCGGGCAGGCGGTCTTCGGGATCAGGCTCGGGGGCGAGACGGATTTCCCCGCGCGAGGCCTGCTGGATGAGCTGATCCAGCAGATTGCGCAGGTCTCCCTGCCGCGACCCAAGGGCCTCGAGCCGCCGGTCATCGGGCTTCTGCTGAGCATGCTGCGCCCTGGTGCCGCGGTTGACGGCGAGCTGGAACTCCTTCAGCAGCCGCAACTCTACCTCCGAGGGCATCCGCTCGCGCGGAGCCTGGCCGCCTCCGCCGGCCTGCTGATCACCCTCGGGCTGACCCGGCGGGCGGTTGAAGTCGCTGCCGCGCGGGCGTTTGACGGCGAGGTTGCGGATCATCGCGTCAAGCTCTTCGACCAACTGCTTCTGAAGTTCCTGCGTCCCCGTGCCCGTGTCGGGTTTGGCAAGCTGGGCCTTCACGTCGTTCATCTGACCGACGATGTGCCTGTTGGCCCAGACGTAGACGACGCTGCCCAGGTCGCGGAGGCGCTCTTCGAGCTTCTCGGTTTCCTCGGCGAGGGCGCTCTGTTCGCCGCCGAGCCGACCAAGGTTGACCGCATCCTCGCGGCGCATGGAGCCGTCGGGCAGTCGGGGCGCCGAGTCGATGCGCGCGGTCTGGGCGTTGATCTGGTCCTGCTCGCGGCGGATCTTCTCGTAGGCCTGGCGGATGGTGTCGCGGCTGGCCTCCTGCATCTGCTCCTCGGCGTCGCGTACGGCGTCCTCGGCGCGCTGCATGGCCTCCTCCAGCGACGCCAGCGCCCGCACCTGCCAGGGGTCATACGCCTGCGGAAGGTCCTCATCCTTCAGCATGCCGATGGCCCGCTCCATGAAACCGGCAGCGCGGGAAAGGACGGCGGCGATCTGGGCGCCGACCCGGGGAACTTCCTCGGCGGTCCTGGCAACGTCGCGCGTGTTGTTCTCCGTCAGAATCTGCGAACGCGTCAACTGCTCCTCGTCGGGCACGGGCACCGGCCGGTCGCGCAGACGCTGGGCCTTGGCCAGCAATTCGTCGCTGATGAGCTTGATCGCCGCATCGCTGCCCTGCGCCATCAGGTTATCGATGTTGTGGCCGGCCTGGCGGCGGATGAGGTTGGCCAACAGCTCCTCAAGTTTGGCCAGCTCGCGGGCAAGCTGTTCGAGGCGTCGGCGTTCGGCGGCGCGCAGCGTGTCCAGCACCATCTGAAGCCCCAGCTCGGCCTGGCGCTGGTTGGCCTGGGCCTGGGCCTGCTGGTTGCGCTCGGCATTTTCGGCAGCCTGGGCCTGCTGCGATGATACCTGCTGCTTCTGGGCCTGGCGTGCGGCCTGCTGCATGGCCTGCGAGCTGGCCGGGTCGCTGCGCTGCGTCTGCTCGGCGGCGCGCTCCAGGTCCCGAGTCAGGCGTTCGGTGTTCTCGGCCTGCCGGCGCTGTTCGGAGGCGACCCGCTCCAGCTCGCGGCGCTGCTCGGGTGTGAGCTGATCGGGCCTCTTGCCGATGGTCTGACGGGCCACATCGGACAGCTCGCTGGTGGCGCGCTGCTGTTCGCGCAGAGCCTCACGGACGCGCTGGAGCAGTTCCTCGAACGTGCCCAGATTGCCCATCGTTTCCAGCGCCCGCTCCAACTGATCAGATGCCTCCTGCTGCCGCTGCTCACCCTGCCGCAGCGCCTCGGTTCGCCGCTGGGCCTCGCTCTGCTGCCCCTGTTGCGCCTGCTGCTGGCGCTGGCCGTCCTGGGACGGGTCACGAGGGTCGCGGGCGTCGGGGCGACGAGGCTCATCGGACTGCTCACGCGGCTGTCGCTCGCCGCCGTCCTGCGGCTGCTGCTCGCCGGCATCCCGCGGCTGCTGCGCGCCGGGCTGGGCCGCGTCCTGCTGCGACGACTGGCTCTGCGACCCGCCGGAGAGGGCCTGAGCGGCCTGATTCAGCCGCTGGGCGGCCTGGCTCATGGGTTCCTCGGCCGTCCTCTGAAGCATGCGCTGCACATCGGAGGCGATCGCCCGCAAATCCTCATTGGTGGAGCGGTTTTCATCGAGGCGGCGCTGGATTTCGGCCATGCGGCCGGCCAACTGCCGCGTGAGCGACGCGAGCGTCGACTGCTGTTCGGTGAGTCGCGACAGCGCGGTGCGTTCGCCGCGGTCGAGTTGCGGCTTGTCCTGAGTTTCCTGGCGGAGGCCGGCGGTCTCCTCGCGGGTGCGGTCCTGGGCGTTGCGCGTCGTCTTCACGCGCTCGGCGATGGCGCGGATGGCATCGGTCACCTGTCGCGTCAGCGCCTCCTGGCTGATAATGTTGATGCGCAGTCGCCCGCTGACGGCGGGCTCGTGGACCATGCCATTGAGGTTGTAGTTGTCACGGACGCGGACGAAGTATTCCAGCACGTCGCCGGGCTTGAGTTCGGCGCCGGGCAATTGCGACAGTTCCCAGTCGTAGGCGATGCGGAAGCGCTTGCGCAGGCCCGTGGAATCCAGTCGCTCCCAGCCGCTCAGGGGCAGTTCCCATTCGCCGTCGCCGCCCACGCGATAAACCACCAGCTCCATTGAGGTGATGTCAAAGTCATCCTCGGCCAGCGCCTCCAGCCGCACGACGGCGGCGGCGGTGCGATCCTCGTTGCCGCGCGGCGTCTCGATGAGGACGGATGGGTCCTGGTCGGGACGAACGATCAGCTCGTATTCCTCGACGGCCGCGTTCTCGAAATAGTCGTGGTCGACGGCGCGGACGCGAAAGCGCAGAGACTGCTCGGCGGTCCATCGGGCGACGGCCATGTCGGGCGAGGGTCGCGACCAGAGCATCGGCGGCACGTCCGATTCGCTCCGCACCGCCTCGAGAACCACGGGCCTGTCGGGCGCCAGGGGCTTGTTGAACAGCAGCGTGAGTTCGACGGCGGAGCCGGCGACGGCCGAGGCGGGCATCTGGGTCATGTCGACGGCGAGGGGAGCGACGCGGGCGTAAGCCGGAGCGGCAACGCTCGCCTGGACGCCGGCCAGTGCCAGCCGCGGCACGACCTGAACCACCCGTGGCTCGGTCTGGTCGTCGCCAGCCTTGACCCACACGTTCATGGTCCTTCCCCGCGCGTCCAGCGACACGCCAAAGTCGCCATCCTGACCGCGGGTCATGATCTGCTGCTGCACCGGACCATCGTCGTAGCGGTAGAAGACGATGGGCTTCATGCCGGGGCTGTCGCCGCGCGCCAGCCGCATGCGCATCTCGATCCGCTGACCGGCGGCGGCCTTGGGCGGCACGTCTTGGAGCAGGGAGATTTCGACCATTTTCGGCCAGGCAGGGGCGTTGACAACCAGCAGCCGCGCGAGGGCGATGCGGGCGTAGTCGGAGAAGGCCAGCCCCAGAACGACCAGAGCCGCCACGGCGGCCAGGCCGCCGGCCAACGACCAGAGCACGGGGCTGCGGCTCAGCGCTCTGCGCATATCCACCTCCGCGGCGAGGCGGCCGGCCTCGGCCATCACGCGCTGCTGCATGACGGGCGAGCCCGGAATGTCGCCCCGGGCAAAGTCGACGGTGCTGCGCAGGCGGTCATCAAACTGGGGAAAGGCCATCTCCAGCCGTCCGGCCACGTCGCCGAGAGTCAGCCGCGCGGCTATGGGCCGGCCAATCCAAACCCAGATGGCCCAGATGACCCCGAAGGCGGCGGCGGCAATGCACAGGAGCCGGGGGACGGCCTGAAGATCGAGCAGATAGTCGATCAGGATCGTGCCCAGCAACAGCGTCACGATGGCCCCCATGACCAGGCCTGCGCCGACAAGGACGCTCAGCGTGCGGACCCGGCGGCGCACCGAACGGAGGGAACCCAGCAGCTCATCCTGTGACGATTGCATCGAGGCGGTGGGAGGCATTTGCGGCTCCTCCGGACGTTCGACATACCGACCACACACAGCGCTCGCGACGGCGAGCGATGTGGGGGCGTGCCTTCTCCCAGCACTACAGCGGCATCGCCCCCTCACAACATGCCATACATCTTTCTCAATACCCACTCCGCCGTGACCAGGAGCACGAAGATGCCCATGGCCAGCGGAGCGTTCCACAGAAGCTCATTCGTGTACACCGGGATCACCCTGGCCGCACTGGGGATTCTAGCCAGTTCCCGTCGCACAGTCTGCACCTGCTGTATATCGGACAGGCTCAGTGCGCCGCGCTCCGCGGTGGCGGCGTCGGCGGGCGCCCGACCGGCGGCCAGGTGCGACAGCAAGGCGCGGTCGACGGCAGGCGTCAGCAGCTCCAGCCGCGGCACCTTGATGGTCAGGGGCACCTCGCCCGGAGCGACATTGCCGGCCAGCGCCGGCAGGCGGAGGACGAACCGGCCGACCTGGTCGGCGGTCCAGGAGACGCGATACAGGTCCAGTTGCGTCTGGTCGCGCTGGAGGATTTCCTGGCGGACGGCCTGCTCGCCGGTGTCCGACTGCTGGATCAGCGCCGCGGCGATCTGGTCGGGAAGCTGACGCAGCAGCTCGCCGTCGAGGATGCGCAGTGTGACCTGGACCTGTTCGCCCAGCTCATAGGCGGGCCGCAGGGCCGTCAGCGAAAACCGCCGCTGCTGGAGCTTGCGAGAGCGGGCCAGGTATCGCAACTGCTGGACCCAGTAGGTGTCGAAGACCGACTCGCCGGTGTAGAAGCGCCAGCGCCAGGTGTCGTCGATGGCGGAGAAGAGCGTGCGCCCTCCGCCGAATCGCCCCAGCACCAGCAGCGGCGCCTTGCGTCCGTCGGGGCCGAGGTCGGTGGGGTGCTCGGCGTAAACCTCGCCCACCCCCGGCTTGGCGCTGATCCCCCGCGAATACCAGAACAGCGGCTGGATTTCGTCCCGCAGGAACCGCTCGTTTTCCTCCCTGGACTCGAAGAAGCGGAAGATCGTGGAAGCCTCTCCGTCGCGCGTCAGCACCGGGCGCCAGCCGACGGTAAGGCTGGGAGGCTCGGGAGGCGGCTCGCGCGAGATCGTCACCGGCAGCACAGGCTCAATGGGGGAATTGCGGAAGGCGTAGGGCGACCAGATAGGCCCGGCGATCATGCCAAAGCCGCCGTTCTTGGCCGAGACGAACTCGCTGATGAGGTGGAGCTGCGCGTCGCTGAACTGCCGCGGATCGACATCGCCCAGCAGCACGACATCGTAGTAAAGCATCTCGCTCATGCTCTCGGGGAAGCGCGTGATGGGCCGGTCGCCCTCCTGGGCGAAACCGGCCTCGGCCGAGAACAGCAGACAACTAATCTCCACCGTCGGGTCGCGAATCATCTGGTTTTTCAGATACCGGTACTCCCAGCGAGGGTAGCCCTCGCAGTAGAGGACGGCGATCTGAGCATCGAGCACGGAGATGACCGTCGTCAGCGAGTTGTCCTCGTCGTCCACTTCACCGCTCTGGCGGGCCACTTCGGCCACCACGCCGAGGCTGCCGACCTCAGCCGGCTTGAAGTTGATCTCTACCTCGTAGGTGCCGTCGCCCTCGACGGTGATGGAACGCTGCGCCGGCGAGCCGTCGGAGCGGCTCAGCGGCCGTCCGGTGGCCTTGTCCTTGAGCACCACCGTGATCTCGTGAGCGGTCGGGAATCCGCTGGCGCGGACGTTGACCCTGGCATTGACCAGGTCGCGGACAAAGACGGCCTCCTCGACGTCGATGCTCTCCACCGCCAGGTTGCGCGGCGGATCATCGCCCCCGATCGACACGGGGTAGATGCGCGCCTCGAACTGCCGCACACGCGGCAGCATCTCGGCCACGGATTCGAGGGGCGTGGAGCGACCATCGGTAAGCAGGACCACGCCCGCCAGCCTCTGACCCTGGACCTCCTCCAGCACGGTGTGGAGCGACCGCAGGATCTGGGTCGACTGACCCGACGGCTCCAGGCCGTCCAGAGCCGCCAGGGTCTGCGGTTGCTCGGATGGCGGCCCGCCTGACGTGGGCGGGGAATGCGGAAGGGTGAGGACCGGCCGGGCATCGCGGTCGAACTCGTAGATGCGCACTTCGTGGTTGGCCGCCAGCTCGGCCAGCAGGGACTTGTCCGGCCCGCCCAGCAGTTCCATCATCGCCTCGAAGCGCGAGGGGACGCTGCCGTCGGCCCGCTGGCCGACGTCTCGCACCTGCATGCTGATGCTGCGGTCGAGCATGATGGCCAGCACGGATGGCTCGGTTCGGCTCTGGCCCAACGTCAGCACCGGGCGGTTGAGCATGGCGATGACAAACGCCAGAAGGGCGCCGCGGAGCAGACCCAGGCCGATGCGCGCCCAGCGCGAGCGGCCTTCTCGGCGGTAGATGCGGACGACCAGGAAGGCCGCCAGACCGCACAGGATCAGGTTCCAGGTCGCCGCGCCGACCACTTCCTGAAACGGCCAGCGCGGGTTGAACTGGAGCGACAGCTCGCCCTCTCGGCCGAGAAAGCCGCGTTCGACGCCCAGGAGGATTTCCCAAAGTCTCTGCATGCTTCAGCCAGCGGCCTCCGCGCCCGCGGCGGGGCGCCGATAATGTCCGAAGCGCAGTGCCAGGGCGCTTTCCACACCCGCCACAATCAGCAGCAGGAGCATGAGCGTCCAGCCGAAATCGGAGCTGTCGTTGCTCGCCAGCGCTTCAACCGGCAGCGAGTCGCCGTAAACGTCGAGTTCGATGTTCCCCAGCGCCTGCCGCAGGGCGGCCGCCGGCATCACGCGGATGTCGGCCTCGTCGGGTGGCACGTTCACAGCGACGGGAATGACTCGGCCGCCAAGCTCCAGGCGGTAGACGCCCGGATTCTCCAGAGGCGCGCTGCGGTAGACGGGCGGCTCGGAGCCGCGCGACTCGGCCTCCAGGGCGATGGGTTTGTTCTCAGGGTCGAAGAAACGCGGCGGACCCAGCAGCCGCAGCCCCGGCGGCAGCTCCAGAGGCTGCCCGACGGTCAGGTTCAGCCAGCGCTCGCCGACATCCACCGTGCCGGCCAGCAGCTCGTGGACCAGCGGGATGTATGCCGGCTTCTGCGGCAGGGCGTTCCACTGCGAGTCGGCCGTGGTGGTGATGACCACCACCTGACCCTGGCCCAGGGAATGTCGCGTGATGGCCGGATCACCCGTGGGCTTCTGTCCGATCAGATAGCTGAGCACGACCTCGGCCTGGGCGGCGGGGTCGAGTTCCATCGCGATGTAGGCATAGATGCGGGCGGTGTCGAGGCCGGATTTCTCCTCCCCGCGGAAGATGTTCAGCAGCGGATGCAGCGGACCGTTGGGGTTGAAATCGAAGTGGAAGGCCGACTCATCGCCGCTGGTCGTCTTCCTGGCGATCAACCGGCCGGGCATCAGGCCCAGGGGCAGGAGGCCGGAGTTGTAGGCCTCGGCGTTGACCTGTTCGCCCATGAAGACCATCAGCGTGCCGCCCTGCTGGACGAACTGCTGAATCTGGCGTGCCTGGGGCTGGGCGAGGGCAGCGACGTTGGTGAGAATGACGGCGCGGTAGTCGTTCAGGACGCGGCCGCCGATCTCCAGGTCGGAGATCACTTCGGGAACGACGTAGGTGCTGGAGCGGATGATGCCGCCGGGGCCGATTTCCTTCTTGGGGGCCAGGGACAAGTCCAGATACGCCCCGGATCCCGAGAGCAGTCCCGCGCCGCGCGTGCCCTCGACGATGAGCACTTTCAATTCGGAGGCCACCTGCACGACGCGGTGGCGGAGGTTGTCCACTTTCAGCCGATCCTCGCCGCCGTAGAGCAAGGCGCTCAGCAGATGCGGCCCGCCGGCGCCGAGCTGCACGCGCGTCTGGCGCTGGGGCGGGGTGGCATCGTCGGGCGTGAGCCGCACGCCGTCGGGCAGGACCTGTTCGTCCCATCGCCACTGGAGCAGTGTCTCCTCAGCGGCGCCGAAGCCACGCACGGTGGCCAGAAAATCGCTGTGGAATCCGGCCGCCACCAGTGCGCTGTCGGCGGCCAGGTCGAGGATGGCGTGATTCCACTGGTCGGGGCGTCCCAGGTGGTGCAGGCGGATGTTTCGGCCGAAGACTTCGGTCAACTGGGGCCCGAGGTTGGCCAGGAGGGCGGCCTGGGCGGGCGCTGCGAAGGCGCTGCGCGTGCCGTCGGTGAGGATGTAGAGGCGTTTGTTGGGCTGGCGCTGTTCCTCGCGGGCGATGCGGATGGCCTCGGCCAGGGCCGCGGGCAGGTCGGTGCCCGACCACGACTGTCGGATGCGGTCGACGGCGGCGCGGGCGGCGTCCAGGTCGTAACTGGGGCGCAGGAGCAGTGCGCCCTCGGTCGGAGTGGTGGACCGATCGGATCGCTGGGCAGCCCGCCCGGCCAGGATGAGGGCTACCGACTCAGCGCCGCTGCTGAGCTGCTCGATCTGCCGGCGTGCCAGAAGCTTCGCCTGATCGAGGTGGGTGCGGGCGTCGGGGCGATGGGCCTCGTAGGCCATGGAGTAGCTGTTGTCGATGACGAACACGTGCAGGCCCGCGCGCTGGGCGGCCAGGGCGGCGATCGTGCTGTCGGCGCAGCCGATGGGCCGGGCCAGGGCAAGGCCCAGCAGCCCCAGCATGAGGCAGCGCACGGCCAGCAGCAGCCACTGCTCGAACTTGAGGCGGCGGCGGTTCTTGCGCAAGGCCGCCAGCAGGTATTGCATCGCCGCCCACTGCACGACCTTGAAGCGCCGGCGGTTCAGCAGGTGGATGATGATGGGGATGGACACCAGCGCCGCGCCCGCCCAGAAAAAGCCCGGATTCACCGCCCACGCCAGAATGGTCTGCAGATCACGCATGCCAATCAAAAAATCAAAAATCAAAAATCAAAAATCAAAAATCAATAACTACTTGATGCTCGCGGCCCGGGTCGCCAGGAACCCGCTGAGGGCCACATCCAGCGGCTCGCCGCTGTTCATACGAACGTAATCCATGTACATGCTGCGGCAGATCCGCTTGAGCTGTTCGGTGGCTTCCTGAAGCTGCTGAAGGTAGCCGTCGCGCAGGGCACGCGGCTCGGTGAGCAGCTCGCCGGTCTCCTCCAGGCCCTTGAACAATGTTACATCCTCAAAGGGAAACTCGATCTCCATCGGGTCGAGCACCTGAAAAGCCATCACCTCGTGCTTCTTGAAGCGCAGGTGGCGCAGGCCCTTGTCCACGCCGTCCAGGTCGTCGAAAAAGTCGCTCAGCAGCACGATCAGGCTGCGGTGGGTGAGCTTCTCGGCCAGTTGGTCGAGGATTCGGCCGGTGTTGGTCTTCTTCAGCCGCGGCGTGATGCACAGCTCATGGGTAATGGTCTTCCACTGGGCGGGCGAGTTGGAAGGCTTGAAATACCGCTTCAGCTCGTTGTCGAAGATGGCCAGCCCCACCGAGTCCTGCTGCTGAATGGCCAGGTAGGCCAGTGACGCGGCGATGGCGGTGGCGTGGTCGAACTTGCTCCAGGGGGCGTCGCGCTCGCCGACGGTGCCGTAGGCCATGGACTCGCTGGCATCGACGACGCAGATAAGGTGGAGATTGGTCTCCTGCAGGTACTGCTTGAGGTAGAGCTTGTCGGTCTTGGCGAAGGTCTTCCAGTCGAGGTGGCGGATGTCGTCGCCCTGCACGTAGGGCCGGTGCTGCGCGAACTCGACGCTGATCCCCTGGTAGGGCGAGCGGTGCATGCCGGTCATCAGACCTTCGACGATGAGCCGGGCGCGCAGGTCCAGCGAGCTGATCCGCGCCAGGACCTTCGGATCCAGGTACTTGCGGTAGTCGGTTTCGGCGGCGGCGGTGGTCATGCGGTCTGCTTAGTTCTCCTGAGCTACGGAAGATAGACGCGTCCGGTCCCGCGCAACAGTTCGATGTCGTCAAATACCTCAAGTAGCCTGATGGCCACGCGTTCCGCATACGCCCGGTCGCGAACGATCCTGTCCGCATCGTGTACGGTCAGCACCGGAAGACTCAGAGCTGTGGAACGCTCTCGTACCGTGACTTCAAGCGAGTCCACGCCATCCTCGTTGCGATTGCCAGTAAACAGTAGAATGCCTTTCTCCTGGCAGAACTGCCAAAGCTGCGAATCCGGCATGTCGCCGGCCAGGCCAAACTCCTTGAAGGTATGCACCGTTACGTTGGCAGCCTCCCAGAACAGCCTCCAGGGTTCGCGGCGGCAGATCAGTACGACAGCCCACAGGTGCCCTTCGACGTTAGCGTCAGCCATCAGCCTCAGCACGTGCCTGCTCCTGGGCCAGCACGCGCCGGCGCTGCTCGATTTTCTTCATAAAACGGTCGTGTGCTTCATCGAGCTTCTTCTGCACCTCCGGTGGATTTCCTCTCGCGTGCCGGTCGAGGATCCTCTGGTACGCTGCCTCAACCTCGGCCTTGTGTTCCTCGATGTACTCGATGGCACAAAGGATCTCAGCGGAACTCACGCCGAGGATCGTCGCGATCACGCTGTGATGGTCGCCGTGCTTGTAGTAATCCATCACGTCGTAAACGGTTATCCGCGTCCCCGCGATCTCCGGCCCGCGGCCGCGGTCGATGATCTTCGGTTCAATGGGCTTCATGGTTACCTCGTCGACCAGCCATCCTATGGTTCGTCGCCATTGCCGCGGCGGCGGCGCCGGGGCAGTGAGGGCGCCTCGCCCTCGCTCTGCACACCGGTTACGTTGCGCAGGTAAATGAACTCAAACCTGCCCCTGGGCAGGAACAGGATGGCCATCGTATCCACCTCCGGATGCACGGCGACGAACTCGGGGTGCTTGACGTCGAATCGGCGCCCGTCGCTCAGGTGGATCGTGAACGGCGCAAACGGCTCGCGCTTCAGAAATCCTCGGATCGTGTCGGCAGTCATCTTTTCCTCACGCCGCACACCTGGGCAGTCCGCGGCATGTATCTTCAGGCGCCGGCGTCATTCGGCCGGAAGCTCGGTCGGTGCCATGGTGATGATCATGACAACGTTCGTCACGCACCTCTTCAATCGTATGCAGATAGCGACCGCCTTCGCTCACGCCGCCGGCTCGCTTTTCATCACCCGCTCGATGTTCCTGTCCGCCTCGTCATACTGCTGCCGCGGGATGAAGTCCATCAGCTTCTTCACGATCGCGTCGCTCTTGATCCCCTCGGCTTCGGCGTTGAAGTTCGTCACGATCCGGTGCCGCAGCACCGGCAACGCCACCTGACGGATGTCCTCCGTGCTCACGTGATACCGCCCCTTGAGCAGCGCGCGGGCCTTGCCGGCGAGGATCAGATACTGGCTGGCCCGCGGACCAGCCCCCCATGCCACGTAATCGTTCACGAAGTCCGGGCAGTTGCCCTCGTGCCGACGGGTGAGCCGGCTGAACTGAAGCGCGTAGCGGATCACGTGGTCGGCCACCGGCACCTTGCGAACGATCTCCTGGAGCGCAAGGATTTCCTCGCCGGTGAGCACGTGCGCCAGCTCGATCCGGCGCGACTGCGTCGTCAGCCGCACGATCTGAAACTCCTCCTCCTCCGTGGGATACCCCACGTTGATGTTGAACATGAACCGGTCGAGCTGCGCCTCGGGCAGCGGATAGGTGCCCTCCTGCTCGATGGGGTTCTGCGTCGCCAGCACGAAAAACGGCTGCGGCAGCCGGTGCTGCCTGCCCCCCGCCGTCACCTGGTTTTCCTGCATGGCCTCCAGCAGCGCCGCCTGCGTCTTGGGCGGCGTGCGGTTGATCTCATCGGCCAGGATCACGTTGGCGAAGACCGGCCCGCGCACAAACCGCATCGAGCGCCCGCCGGTGGTCTTGTCCTCCTCGATCACCTCGGTCCCGGTGATGTCCGAGGGCATCAAGTCGGGCGTAAACTGGATCCGGTTGAAGCTCAGCCCAAGCGTGCGGCTCAGCGTCGAAATCATCAGCGTCTTGGCCAGTCCCGGCACGCCCACCAGAAGCGCATGGCCGCGGCAGAACAGGGCGATCAGCAGCTCCTCGATCACCGCCTCCTGACCGACGATCACCTTCCCCAGCTCGCTGCGCAGGCTGTGATACCCCTGCTGCAGCTTCTCCACCGCCGCCAGTTCCTCGGCGGCCAGGTCCGTCTGTTCCGGTTGAACGATCCCGATCTTGCTTTCCATACGCGCTCCTCAAAGCCCCCTTCGTCGCTCCGTCGCTCCGTCACTTCGTCGCTTCGTCACTCTTCCGGCCTCCGCGCCTTCCGCTACTATATGTCCATCGCCACGTCGTTGTCATGGCGCGGCCGCATTCTGCATCAATTGACGCCCGCATCGCCGGAAAGTTCCATGCCCGAGCTGCCCGAAGTCCAAACCGTCGTCCTGACCGTCCGGCCGGGCATCCGCGGCCGCACCGTGGCCGCCGCGCGCCTCCTGCGGGACGACATCCTTCATCCGCCGGGGCTGCGGCTGGATGCCGAGCTGGCCGGCCGCAGCATCGTCGATGTCACCCGCCGCGGCAAACAAATCCTCATTGCCGTCGACTCCGGGGCCAC
>Ga0308417_1000723_pt1 | contig 23267 bp, 15 predicted proteins | sample HotsprSampleOS65_FD_203528 | JGI IMG/M metagenome (GOLD analysis project Ga0308417, IMG submission 203528) | Hot spring phototrophic mat microbial communities from Octopus Spring, Yellowstone National Park, Wyoming, United States - 20090730_OS65 ...
TCCTCGTCGGGACTGATCGGAACGAAACCGAACCGGATCGCCCCCGGCAAGCGGATGCTCAGTTCGATGACACCGGTCATCGTGATGAAGGACGGTCAGCCGGTTCTCATCACGGGTAGCCCCGGCGGGCGGACGATCATCAACACGGTGCTGTGCGTCGTGCTGAACGTGACGGAGTTCGGCATGTCCGTGCCGGAGGCGGTGACGGCCCCGCGGATGCACCATCAGTGGCTGCCCGACGAGGTCCGCTTCGAGGCTCCGAAACAGTACCCGGACCTGGTGGCCGGCTTGAAGCAACGGGGTCACGCGGTGATCGAATCGCGTCAGGGCGATGCTCATAGCATCGGCATCGACCCGAAGACGGGAATCCGGGTGGGGGTGGCCGATCGGCGGATCGACGGCCGCGCCCTCGGCGAGTGAACGGGCTGGTAAACGGGCCGGGGGGGACGACAGGGTAACGAGTCAGGGCCTCAGAAGATCTCCCGCCCTAAGCCGACCTGGCGGGCCAACTCCGCGACACGGACGGCCAGCACCACGTCCTCAATTCCGATCCCCAACGACTTGAAAATGGTCACGTCCTCCGCCCCCTGCCGTCCCGGGTAACGGCCGACGAGCAGCGGGGCGAGTTCGTGAATATCGCTCCACTGAAGGACACCCGCCTTGATGGCGGTGACGAAGTCCCCGGCCTCAGCCCTGGCCTGTTCCAGGCTGTCTACGGCGATCACGCCGGCCCGGCGAAAGACCTCCGGGTCGGCCTCGGCCTTGGTCAGGAAATTCGACCCGATCAGGTTCAGGTGCTGCCCCGGAGAGATCCACTCTCCGAATAAGACCGGCTCGCGGGCGGTCGTCGCCGTGATGACGATGTCCCGTCCGCGCACCGCATCCTCGGCCCGGTCGACCGGCACGACCGAGACGCCGGTCTCCTGGGAAAGCCGGCTGGCGAAGGCCGCCCGTCGCTCGGGGTCGCGACCGAAGACGAACACCTCTCTGACCGGCCGTACCCGACACATGGCCAGGATTTGCGTGCGAGCCTGCCTGCCGGTCCCGATGCATCCGACGGTGGAGGCGTCGGCACGAGCCAGCTTTTTCGTGGCCACACCACTCGCGGCCCCGGTGCGGAATTGGCCGAGCAGGTCGGCCTCCAGGAGGGTCGTCATTTCGCCCGTGCGGCTGTCGAAGAGCGTGACATGGAAACGGGCAGCGGCTTTGGTGGTGGTGTAGGCCTTGAAGCCGAGGGCACCGAGTGTCTTGGCGGCGGCCGGCAAGACGTGGAGCATCACGTGGTCGGTCTGGCACCGCTGCCGTGGTAGGTTCACGGCCTCGTCGAGGGCCAGCTTCCGGAACGCCGCGCCGACCGCCTCAAGCGCCACGTCCATCGTCAGGACGCGGGCCACCTCGTCCTCGGTCAGGTACAGAACCGGCATGACGGCACCCCCCGTGATCGGTGGACATCCCGCGGGTCCCTCCGCGAACCGAAGAGATCAGGGGCGGAGCGGACCCCTACTTCGCCCCGGCGAGCCACTCGGCCAGTCGGCCCAGACCGGCCTCGATCGTCTCTGGGCTGCAAGCGAACGACATCCGCACGAAGCCCTCGATCCCGAATGCCGAGCCGGGGATCAGATTCACGTGGGCCTGCTCGAGCAGCGTGGTGCAGAACGACAGCGAGTCGGTGACCCGTTGGCCTGCGAACTGCTTGCCGAAGTAGGCGGACACGTCGAAGAAGGCGTAGAAGGCCCCGTCGGCCGGGGGGAGCTTCAAGCCTGGAACCTGACCGAGCAGCTTCCAGGTGAGCTGTTTGCGGGCGGCGAACTCGGTCCGCATCCGGGCGACACAATCCTGGGGGCCGTCGAGGGCGGCGACCAGGGCGGCCTGCGAGACCGAGGAGGGACAACTGGTTTGCTGGCTCTGAATCGTGTCCATGGCCTTGACGACCGGGACCGGGGCCACCGCCCAACCCATCCGCCAACCGGTCATGGCGTAGCTCTTGCTGGCCCCGCTCACGGTGATGGTGCGGTCGCGCAGGCCGGGCCGGAGTGTGGCCACGCAGGTCGGCCGGGCGTCGCCATACGTCAGTTGCTCGTAGATCTCGTCGCTCAGGATCGCCGCGTCCGAGCAGTCGACCAGCGTGCCGACGAGGGCGTCGAGTTCGGACCGGGTGTACACCGTACCGGTCGGGTTACAGGGGGAGTTGAGCATCAACAGACGGGTCCTCGGCGTGAGGGCCGCCCGCAGTTGCTCGGGCGACATTTTGAAACCGCTCTCCGGGGTGGTGGGGACGAGGACCGGGGTCGCGCCGGTCATCATCACGAGGTCGGAGTAGCTGACCCAGTACGGGCTGGGAATGATGACCTCGTCGCCGGGACCGACCGTGGCGGCCAGGGCGTTGTGTAGTGCGTGCTTCGCCCCGTTGGAGACGATCACCATGTCCGGGGTGCAATCGAAGCCGTGGAAGTTCTTGTACCAACGGCACACGGCGGCCCGGACTTCGGGCGTGCCGGAGGTGGGGGTGTAGTGCGTCTGACCGGCCAGGGCCGCCTTGTGGGCCGCCTCACAGATGTGCCGCGGCGTGTCGAAGTCCGGTTCCCCCAGACTGAAGTCGTAGACCTTCACCCCGGCCGCCTTCAGTTGACGGGCCTTGGCACCCGCGGCTAGAGTCGCGGACGGTTTGACGGAAGTCGCCAGTTTCGAGATTCGGATCATCGCAGACTCTGCCCGGGGTGAGAAGTCGCCACCATCAGTGCTGGCTTACATATGAGTGCTGGCGTACATGGTACGCGATTCCGCCAGCGGGGGTAATAGTTCATCCGATGCCACTTCATGATGCTACGTCATGATGCCACTGCATGTCGCACAATTCGTGCACCGCTTCCCCCCCGCGATCGGGGGTGCCGAGGAGTATACCGCACGGCTGTGCGATTACCTGAGGGCCTCAGGAGACCGGGTGACGGTGTGGACGACGGCGGCGGTGGCACTCGAGGACCTGTGGCGGGAGACGAGAGTCGCGACGGCCGAGGACGAGCCGCGTGAGGGGCTGGCCATTCGTCGCTATCCGACCCGGTCGTTCCCGCTCCGGCGGTACGTCTTGAAGGCCCTATCGCTTCTGCCGCTGAGGCCGTGGCAATGTCTCACGACGCCGAGTAACCCGATCTGTCCGGCGATGTGGCGTGACGTCAGCCGCTTCCTGGGGCCGGTCGATGTGGTGCATGCCACCGCGTTCCCTTACTCGTTCCCGATTCTCTGTGGGTTACGGCTCGCCCGGCGGTGCGGGGTGCCGTTCGTCCTGACCCCTTTCCTGCACCTGGGCGACCCGGCCGACCCGCGTGACCGCACGCGCCGACAGTACACCCGGCCGTATCTCCGCTGGCTCCTGAGACAGGCGGATGCCGTGCTGGTACAGACCCGGGCCGAGCATGACACGGTGGTGTCACTCGGGGTGCCGGCCGACCGGGTCGTGCGTCACGGTCTGGGTGTGGAGCCGGCCGACTGCACCGGCGGCGACCGTGGGGCCGTGCGAAGAGCCTGGGGCGTCGCTCCGGATGATGTCGTGATCGGGCACCTGGCCAACAACAGCGAGGAGAAAGGAACCTGCGACCTGCTGCGGGCCGCGGAGTTGGCCTGGGCGGCAGGACAGCGATTCCGTCTCGTGCTGGCCGGCCCGGACATGCCCAACTTCAGGGCCTTCTGGGCCGCCTACGGACCCAAGGGCCGGGTGATCCGGCTCGGCCCGCTCGGCGAGGGGCAGAAGCGCGACTTCTTCGCCGGCCTGGACGTGTTCGCACTCCCTTCGCGGACCGACTCCTTCGGGTTGGTGCTGCTCGAGGCCTGGGCGAACGGGATACCGAACGTGGTTTACCGCGCGGGCGGTCCGGGGGAACTGGTCCGGGACGGGGCAGACGGTCTTCACGCACGGTGCGGCGACGTGGCGGGACTGGCCCGGCAACTGAACCGGTTGGCGGCCGACCCCGGGCTGCGGCGACGGCTTGGTGACAACGGGTTGTCACGCATCGACCGCGAATTCCGCTGGCCGGACAAGCTCGAACGGGTGAGGGCTGTCCTATTGGCCGCCCGCGACCGCGGTCACGGTCGGACGGTGCCGGGACTTACTGACCGCGCAGGATGACGAAGTCGATGTCGCCGTTGGGCCGCAAGACGTGGAGGACGGCCCCCCTCTCGCGGCCGGCCCGTTCCACCGCCCGGCGGAACTCCTCGAGTGTCGAGACGGGGAACTTATCGACCTGGAGCACGATCGCGCCGCGGGACAGCCCCGATTGCTCGGCCAACCCGTTGCGGGTAAGCCCGGAGACGACGACGCCCTTGACGGTGCGGGGCAGGCCGACGCGGGCCGCGGCCTCGGGGGTCAACTCGCTCACCACGATCCCCAGTTCCTCGTAGCGGATCGTCGGCTCGGACACACCCTTGGGTTGGTCGGGGTCGATGCGGTCGGGTTGTTGTTCGGCCGTTGCCCGCGTGAGGAAGAGGTTCCCGTTCCGCACGACGAGTAGATCGACCTCCTTACCCACCGGTAATGCCAGCGTGGCCCTCTGCATCGCGCGGGGGCTTCGCACCTCGACCCCGTTCACGGTCGTGATCACGTCGCCGACGCCGATATTCGCCCGCTCGGCGGGTGAGTTCGGAAAGACACGGGTGACCAGTACGCCAGCACCGGGCTTGAGTTTGTTCCGGGCGGCCGTGGAGTCGTCGAGTTCACGGACCAGAACACCCAGGTACGGGCGACGCACGGTGCCGTCGGTGGCGAGTTGCTCGGCCACGCTCCGGGCCAGTTTGCTCGACACGGCCAGCCCGACGCCCTGGAAGCCGCCGCTGCGGGTCTTGATCGCCGAGGTGAGGCCGATCACGCGGCCCTCGAGGTTCACGAGCGGCCCGCCACTGTTGCCCGGGTTCACCGCCGCGTCGATCTGGAGGAAATCCTCGTAAAGGTTCAGGTTCAGGTCCTGTCGGCCCTTGGCACTGATGATGCCCTGGGTGACCGAGCCGGTCAGCCCGAAGGGGGCTCCGAAAGCCAGGACGCGGTCGCCGACCTCCATCGCGTCGCTGTCACCAAATTCGACGAACGGAACCGCCTCGTTGACCGGGAGGCGGATCACGGCGAGATCGGTCTTGGGATCACGACGGATGTCACGGGAGATGAACTTGCGGCCGTCATGCAGGGTGACGACGACCGAAGTGGTCTCGGCCACGACGTGACAGTTGGTGAGGACCACACCGGCCGGGTCGATCAGCACCCCGGAGCCGAAACCGGGGTCCGGGTCTTCGAGTGCTGCCTTCGTAGCCTTGCCCTGCCCTTCGATACAGACGACGGCGGGGAGTACCTTCTTGACCACCGGACTGTACGACATCCAGTCGCGAGGCAAGACGGCCTTTCCCGGAGCCGCCTGCATCGGCGCTACGGGCTGACCGACCGACCGGGAATTCAGCCAGGCACCACCTAGTAGACCGGCCCCCAGGCATACCGTGACGAGGGACCAACGCGGCTGTGACATCCGAGGTGGCGGTGTCATCGTGGTGTCCCCGAGGTTGTGCATCGAGCTACGGAGACATTTTAGCTCGCCACGCGCGCGTCAGAAAACCCGGCGGTTTCACCGGGTTTTTCTTGACTCAAGGTGCTGCGGTCGGAGGTCCGACGATGATGTTCAGGCCGCCGATCAAGTCGCGGCGATCAGATAACCCATCCGGTCGCGGCGGTCAGGCGGCCGAACGGCGGTCATGGCGCAGGCGGCCATGAGGCCGGGACCAGGGCCGGGGCCGGGACCGGGCGTCGGGCTGAGCTGGCTCCTGACAGACCAGCGTGTAACCGGCACACCCAGGACACGGTCGGGATTCTGTCGCCTGCCGCTCGTACTCGCAAAAGCCGCCGAACCGCTCCCACCGCAACCCGCATCGGGCACACTCGACTGTCCACTTTGCCACGGCACACCACCTGTCGTCATCCGCACCGAGCGATTCGACGCGGCTTGTGAGGTCAGTAACAGGGTCGGGCGGCCCGCCGGTCGACGTGGTCGAAGCCCCGGAATCCGTGCCCCACCCAGACGTTCCAGGCGGCCACGGGAACCCCGTTGGGGGCATAGACCAGTCGTGACGGTGGTTCGACCTGCTCGAAGGCCCCCGCCACGTCCGGTCCGATGTCCCCGACGATCACGAACGATCGACCGCGGAATACTTGCGCGTCGTCCCGCGGGTTCGGTCGCCACAGGTCGTACTGGCTGTGCCGATCGGACCCGTTCACGACGCCGATGCTGTAGACCTCCGGCTGGCCGGCGCAGTGGAAGCGCAGGGTGCCGGGGAGCGTCCAGTGAGTGCCGACGAGGACCGGCTCGTCACCGGTCTCAGCCCGGAGCCGAGTACGGAGGTCATCGACGGCGGCGGCAAGGGATTTCCAGCCGGCGAGCCGGGCCGTGGGGTCGATCGTGCGAACGGGCAAGGGGGCGGTTTCGCTGGGCGGATCGACGAGGCGTGCGAGCAGAGGCCGCATAACGTCCGGGAAGTGGAGCCAGAGCGACGCCAGCACCGCCCCGAGGGTGCTGAGGAAGAGACCGAGTCGGAGCGACCGTGCGTAAGGACCGGCGAGTGCTTCGCGCAGCCAGGCCGCCGCCAGGATCAAACCGCCGACGTAGGCCGGGGCGGGCCAGTTCGGTTGGCCGGACTTGAGGAAACTCGCCGCCAGGAACAGGCACCAGACGGGGGCCGACGCCCACCACAACAGACCGATCCGGTGGTCGGTTTCCCGGCCCGGTCGGTACCGCCCGGTGGCGAGTACGGCCGTCAGAAGCCAACCCGCGAAGAGCATGCCGAATTGCCCGCCGAGGAACTCGAGCGGACCGAGCCAGCGCAGCCCCGGTCTCACCTCCCCGCCCACTTGCCCGAACACATGCCGCACGCTGACCCAGTCGTTCTGGGCGTTCCAGATCACCACCGGCAGGCCGCCGAGTATCGCCCCACTAAGCAGGATGCAGATGCCCGCGCGGCCGAACCGGGGGCGGTTCCCGGAAAAGCGATGAAAGAGCAGATAGCCGACCACCGCCGGCGGGAAGAGGGCCATGGTGTACTTCGCCAGGATCCCGAGCGCCGTGCATGCCGCGGCCCCGAGCCACCACCCCCACCCGCCGCGGTCCACGGCCTGAAGAACGAAAACGAGTGCCCACGACCAGCAGACCAAAAACGGTGGGTCGATCGTCATGAGGACGGCACCGGCTCTTACGAGCGGCAGGCTCGCCGCGGACGCCACCACGAAGACACCGAGCCAGCGCGAGCGGAACACCCCGACGGTCAGGACGTACAAGGCGGTAAGCAGGGCGGCATGGAACAACGGGGCCGGCGTCCTCACCGCCGCCCTCAGGTCGCCGGTCAGGGCGACACTCACCGGGCCGAGCAGTTCACAACTGCCGCAGATCAGCCAGGCGACCAGCGGCCCCTTGCTGTAATAACTCCAGTCGAGTTTGCGGGACCAATCCCAGTAATGGGCCTCGTCCGGGGCCAGATCCAAAGGGCAGATGCACCAGACGTAGATCAAGCTGGCCAGCGTGGAGGTGACGATCAGGGCGACCGCTGCGACCACCGGGGTCCAAGCCGGGCGGTGACGATCACCATGACGATGACAGGCGACCGGGTAGGACGGGGCCAATGCCCGACTCTGTCGGGCTTCGCAGAGACAAAGAGCAGGGGCAATCCTGAGACTCATCGGTCGGCTTCCGTGCCGGGGAGGATTCGCTCGCGCTATTTCATGGCCTGCCGGTCTTACCACGTCAACCCGAGTCCCCGGGACGACCGGCCGGGGTGACTTGTCCGACGTGCCGGGGTGACTTGCCCGACGCGCCGGGGTGACTTGCCGAACTGGGCCGGACACCGGACCGGTTGGGATAGACAGTTCCCCGGATCGTGCTATAGGCCTCGCGGAACCGATCGAACCAGACGCGAGGGTGCCATGCGCACGGCGGTGCAAGCGGTTGTTATGGCCTTGGCGGGGGCAATCGGGGTGGCCTGCGGACTGGTCTTTCTAGGGCATGCACGGGACGCCGGGGCCGCCTCGAACGACCGCTACCAGGACTACATCATGGCCACCGGGGCCGTCTCCATCAGCCCGAGGATCCAGACCGACGGCGTCTGGCTGTTGGATTACAAAGCCGGCAAATTACTCGGTACGGTCATCGACCGGGCCCAAGGGAAGATCGTCGGTTGGGCGGAAGTCGACCTCACCACCGAGTTCGGGCTGCAGGCCAAGGCCGATGTCCACTTCCTCATGACCTGCGGGTACATCACTCAGGGGCAGTCGGCGCTGTACCTGGCGGAGACGACCACCGGTCAGTTCGGGGTCTATACGATGGGACCGGGGCAGAATGGGCACGGCATCGCCATCCGCCGACACGACCTGACCCGCTTCCGGCAGGCGATCCCGGTGGTCCCGGCAGCCCGCCCCTGACCCGGACGTTCCGTTTACTGATACACTGACTCGGTGTGTGTACCGCTACCTGACCGGGTCAGCCGATGATCGACTGCCACATCCACGCGGTGCCGCCGCGGTTGCCGGGAACCGGCCCGCTCGCCCCCTTGCTACTTCAACCGCCCGAACAGGTCGCCGCCCGGCTGCGTCACGAAATGCAGGTGACCGGCGTGACCCATGCCTTCGCCATGGGCTCCTGGGACAACCCGGACGACGACCCGCTCGGCATCAATCTGACCCTGAAGATCGCCGAGCAGGTTCCGGGGTTACGGGCGATCGGCATTGCCGACCCCACCAAGACGGACGAGGCCCACTTCCTGCGTGTCGAACGCCTCCTCGCCGCCGGGGCCGTCGTCGCCCTCAAATGCTACCTCGGCTACCTGCACTATGACCCGGCCCACGCCCACTACCGGCGGTACTACGAACTGGCCGCGAAATACCGCATTCCGGTGCTGTTCCACACCGGCGACACCTACTCGCCGCGGGCCAAGCTGCGGTTCGCGCACCCGCTGGCCATCGACGACGTGGCCGTCGATCACCCCGACTGTCGCTTCGTGATGTGTCACCTGGGTAATCCCTGGATGACCGACGCGGCCGAGGTGATCTACAAGAACATGAACGTCTGGGCCGATCTCTCCGGTCTGTTCGTCGGCACCGAGGAGGCGTTCGCGTCCGACGACGGCCGGGCGACCTTGGCCGAGTTGGCCCATGCCGTGCAGCAGGCCATCCGCTACTCCGAACGACCGAACCGGTTCCTCTACGGCACTGATTGGCCCCTGGTCCCGATGATCTCCTACCGCGGCTTCATCCGTGATGCCCTCCCCCCGGAGTGGCACGAACTCGTCTTCCACGAGAACGCGCGGATGCTGTTCCGCCTCTAGGTCACGAGGGAGCAGGCCCGGTCGGCGATCGGGCAAGACAGACCGAGAGCGGGCAAGAAAGACCGAGCTGGTGGCCGGGTCGAGTAGGTCAAGCCGGGCCAGGTCTATCTCAGCCCGTGGGGTGGGATGAACCCTGGTGTGCCGGCGGCTTGACGGTCAGCACGGGACACGGTGCTTCGCGGATGATCCGCTCGGCCTGGCTACCCAGGATGAGGTGGGCCAGACCGGTCCGCCCGTGAGTGCCGACGCACAGCAGGTCGGCCTTAAGGTCCGAGGCCGCCGCGATGATCTCCGGCACCGGCGAACCGATCCGTACTTCGATCCGCGGATTGAGCCGGTCGAGGTTCTCGCGCCGCACCACGTTCGCCAACCCCGTCCGTGCCGAGTCGATGAGTTGGTCGAGGTCGGGCCCGGGGACCGGCGTCGGCATGACGGCGTCGGGCATGGCCAGGGCCAGGTCCTGGACGACGTGCAGCAGGACCAGCTCGGCACCGAACTTCTCGGCCAGTTCGCCGGCCAGGCGGACGGCCGGGGCCGAACACTCGCCGAAGTCGGTCGGGACCAGAATGCGACGAATGTCGATCACGGCGGGACCTCCGACTGAACCTCCCGGGTGACGGACCAGTACCAGGGCGATCTGGTGACGGCCGACCGTCCGGTTGAAGGGCGTGACGGCTTGTCTTAGAGTAACGAGACGAACCACGTTCCGCACACCGATATTCCCCCCCGGGACAGCCCCATGTTCGAAGGCATCACCCGCGGTCTGAGCGAGGCGTTCAAGAAGCTCCGGGGCCGTGGCCGTCTCACCGCCGAGAACATCCGGGAGGGGCTTCGCGAGGTCCGCCGGGCGTTCCTCGACGCCGACGTGAACCTCAACGTTCTCAACGACTTCCTGGCCCGTGTCGAGGCCAAGTCGCTCGGCCAGGATGTGCTGGCCCGCATCGACCCCTCGGAACAGATCATCAAGATCGTCTACGAGGAACTCGTCGCCCTCATGGGGCCGGTCGATGCCCGGATCCCGCAGCGGGCCGACCGCCCGGTCGTGCTGATGCTGTGCGGCCTGCAAGGCTCCGGCAAGACGACGACCGCGGCCAAGCTCGCGCTCACCCTCAAGAGCAAGGGCCGCAAGCCGCTCCTGGCCGCCGCCGACCTGCAGCGGCCCGGGGCCGTCGAGCAGTTGCAGGTGCTCGGCGAGCAGATCGGGGTGCCCGTCTACAGCGAGCGGACCAACCCGGTCGATGTCTGTCGCAACGCCGTCGCTCAGGCGAAGCGGACCCTGTGCGACAGCGTCATCCTCGACACCGCGGGCCGGCTCCAGATCGACGCCGAGTTGATGGAGGAGCTGAAGCGGATCGATCGGCTGGTTAAGCCCGACGAGTGCTACCTGGTCGTGGACGCGATGATCGGCCAGGAGGCGGCCAACGTCGCCAAGGCCTTCAACGAGGCACTGGAACTCAACGCCTGCATCCTCACCAAGCTCGACGGCGACGCCCGCGGCGGGGCCGCCCTGTCGATCAAGGGCGTGACCGGCGTGCCCATCAAATTCATCGGCGTGGGGGAGAAGCTCGACAAGCTCGAGGACTTCGTCCCGGAACGGATGGCCGGGCGGATCCTGGGTCAGGGAGACCTCATGGGCGTGGTCGAGAAGATCGCCACCATCCAGCGGGAGATCTCCGAGGACGAGCTGAAAAAGCAACAGCAAGCCCTCTCCAAGGGTAAATTCACCCTCGACATGTTCCGCCAGCAGTTCTCCATGATCGCCAAGCTGGGCATGAAGGACCTGATCTCCCGCATGCCGGGTATGGCGGACATGATCCCCGAAGGAGAAGACCCGGAACTGGCCCTCAAGCGGGTCAAAGGGATGATCGACTCGATGACCAAGCAGGAGCGTGAGGACCCGGACATCATCGACACGTCCCGTCGCCGCCGCATCGCCCGAGGGGCCGGGGTCGAACCTCACGAGGTGAACCAGTTCCTCAAACAGTTCGACCAGGTCCGGGCACTCATGAAGCAGATGTCGCAGATGTCGCTGTGGCAACGGCTGAAGCTGGTGACCGGCCTCGGACAGGCGGGGGCCTTCCTGCCGGGCGGCATGAGCCAGATCAAGACCAAGGGGGACACCGGCCACCGCAAGAGTGCCAAGGAGCGGGCCGAGGAGCGAAAGAAGAAAAAGAAGAGGCGCTGACCGCCGCGCCGACCGCCGACTCGACCACCCCCGCACGCACGGATGCCTCGACTACCTCACCCCAGCACCGACACCCCGAACGTGCGGCCCGGCCCCCGCTGTGTGGTCACCGCCGAGTATTATCCCGATGCCCGCGCGGCGGCCGGCCCCGGACAGCCCCGGTCACTAAAGTCGCAGCTCGGGGCCGTCGCGTCAACCCCCGGGCTGCTATCATAGCCCGGGTCAGACCCCCGTATTCACCCACCCACGGTCAACCCACGGTCAACCCACGGTCGGAGCGCGAGCATGTTGAACACGGCCTTACGGGACGCAGTGATGCGGGTCCTGCCGCGTGTCAAGACGCCCGCCCAGTACACCGGCGGCGAGCTGAACTCCGTAGCCAAAGACCACCGGCAAGTCCGTGGCAAGCTCTGCCTCTGCTTCCCCGACGCCTACACGATCGGCATGAGCCATCACGGCCTGCAGGTCCTGTACACGATCATGAACAACGACCCGCAATGGGCGTGCGAGCGGGCCTTCACGCCGTGGATCGACTTCGAGCGCGAGTTGCGACGTAACCGCCTGCCGCTCTACGGGCTGGAGACCTTCACCCCGCTCTCGGCGTTCGACGTGGTCGGCTTCAGCCTGCAATACGAGGTGTGTTACTCGAACCTGCTGACGATGATCGACCTGGGCGGCATACCGCACTTCTCGCGGGACCGCCGGGTCAGCGACCCGTTGGTGATCGCCGGCGGCCCGGGTGCCCAGAACCCCGAGATACTCGCGCCGTTCGTCGACCTGTTCGTGATCGGCGACGGCGAGGAGTCGCTACCGTGGGTCATGGACAAGTGGATGACGCTCAAGGAGGCTGCCCTCCGCGACGGGGACATGAGCCACGAGCGGCGACTGGAGATGCTGGCCGAACTCGTCGGCAGCACGACCTGGGCTTACGCTCCGGTCTTCTACCAGTTCGACTACCATGCCGACGGCACGATCGCGGCCGTCCACCGGACCCGCTCGGATGTCCCGGCCCAGATCGAGAGCTGCACGATCACACGGGACCTCGACGACATCCCGCTGCCGACCAAGCCGGTGGTGTCGTTCGTGCAGACCCCGCACGACCGCATCGCCATCGAGATCATGCGTGGCTGCCCGTGGCAGTGTCGCTTCTGCCAGTCCACGGTCATCAAGCGGCCGTTGCGGGTCCGCAACGTCGAGACGATCGTGCAGGCCGCACTGGAAAGCTACCGCAACACGGGCATGAACGAGATCAGCCTGCTTTCCCTCTCGAGCAGCGACTACCCGTACTTCGAGGAACTCGTTAAGCGGATGCGCGAGGTCTTCGCCCCGCTCGGGGTCAACGTTTCGCTCCCGAGCCTGCGGGTCAACCACCAACTGCGGAGCGTGCCCCAACTCATGCAGGGCTGGCGGCGGGCCGGGTTGACGCTCGCCCCCGAGGTGGCCCGCGACGACATGCGCGAACAGATCCGCAAGAAGATCAAGAACGACGACCTGATCGAGGGCTGCCGCGAGGCCTTCAAGCAGGGCATGAGCCACGTCAAGCTCTACTTCCTGTGCGGCCTGCCGGGGGAGCGCACCGCCGACCTCGACGGCATCGTCGACCTGGCCGAGGCGATCAGCGCGGTCGGAAAGGAGGTGACCGGCCGTTACCGGGAAGTCGTGGCGAGCGTGTCGAACTTCGTGCCCAAGCCGCACACCCCGTACCAGTGGAACGGCATGCAGACCCGCGAGTACTTCCGCTGGGCCGGCGACTACCTGCACCGCCGCAAGCGGAGCAAGTTCGTCAAGATCAAGCAGCACGACGTGGAGACCAGCCTGCTCGAGGGCATCCTGACCCGCGGCGACCGGCGGGTCGCGCCCGGCCTGTACGAGGCCTGGCGGCGCGGGGCCCGGTTCGACGGTTGGAAGGAGTGCTTCAAACCTGAGCTGTGGTGGAAGACGTTCCGCGACCTCGGGATCGACGTGGACTTTTACCGCACCCGCCAGCGGCCCGTGAGCGAGAGGCTCCCCTGGGACCATGTGAACGTCAAGAAGGGCCGGGCCTACCTGGAGAAGGAACAGGAGCGAAGCGTGATCCAGTTGCGGGTCATGGCCGAGGCCGTCGCCCGCCCCGCGGCCGAGGCCGCGTCCCCCGGGAATCTGAACCTGAGGGGATAGCAACCCGCACCGAGCGACTGCCAGGACCACGACCCGCCGCATGCGCGGGAGATGATGACGACCCGTTCCAGACGAACGGCTCACGACCCGTAACCTGCAGTAGACCTCGGTCGAGTGCCGGGTATACTTAGATGATCGTGGCGATATCCCGACGATGCGCAGCCCCCTCATGATCGGGCAGGCCGAACACTCTGACCTGACTCGTGTGACCCGGTGTGAACCTCCGACATGCAGACCCGAGAGAGAGCCACGATTCCAGGTCTGGCACCATGACACCGACCAAGCCGTGCTCGGGCAGCCTCGGATCGAAACCGTCTAAGCCCTCTCAAGCCGTCGACGTTCTGGTCGTCATCGGGTTGAGTGTCGTTTATCTTTTCATCTGTGTCGGGTGGGCGTTGGTGCATGAAGCCAGACCGGCGCTCTTCTGGCCGCCGGCCGCGTTCGGCTTGGCTTTCGTCGTGTGGTTCGGCCGGCTGGCCTGGCCGGCCATCGTTCTCTGTCCCGTACTGGCTTGCACGATCGCGGGCTACCCGGAGATCCTGGGACTCGGCATCGGCCTGGGGCGGCTGGCGGGGGCCGTTGCGGGCCGCTCGATCCTCCTGGCCCGGGGCCACCGCCCCGCTTTCGACCGACTCGAGGATGTTTTGCGGCTCATCCCGGCGGCCGTGGCCGTCGCGACAATTTCGTCGATCGTCTACGGGTTGGTCAGCGCTACGGCAGAGTGGGCGAGCCTGAAATTCCTCGACCTGGAGCTTCTCTACTGGTGGGCCGGCAACACGACCGCGATCCTGCTCCTGACCCCACTGTTGCTGGTGCCGAAGCTCCGTCTGAAAGGCGGAGCCTCCCACAGCGCGAACGTCCTAGCGTGGGTGGGTTTATCCGGTTCGGTCGCCGCCCTGGCGTTCGCCATCGCGCCGGGAGTGCCGCGACTGCTCTCGGCCGTGGCCTGCCTCCCGATGATGGTGGCGGCGGCGGTCCGCTACGGCCCTCGGGGCTCGGCCGTCGCCAACGTCTTCGCCGGGATGATCGCCGTCATCTTGACCCTGAACGGCGTTCACCAGGACGAGGGTCTCGTTCTCATGTCGTTACTGGCCGTCGTGGCGGTCACCGTCCTCTGCCTCGGGGCCTTGACCGCGGAACGGGATACCGCACTGGAGTTACTGGAAGCCGACATCGCGGCCCGAAAGTTGGCCGAGCAGGAACGCGAGGCGGCGGAGAACCGTCGGTCCTTAGCCGAGCGCGAGCGGTATGCCGAGCGGGTCCGCTTCGCCGCACTGCTCGAACACTCGCAGGACATGATCCTCGTGTTGGATCCCGAAGGGCGGATCACCTATGCCTCGGAGGCGATCGTGACCCTGACCGGCCGCACCCCCGCCGAAGTCATCGGCCGCCCCACCTTTGAGAACATCCACCCGGACGACCAACCTCGTGTCCGTCTGGCGCTTTCCGAGTGTCTCATACGCCCCGGCAACAAGACCCGGGCCGAGTTCCGGGTCCGGACCAAGGACGGCCGATGGATCTGGTTGGAAGCCCTCGGTACCAACCGGCTCGACGACCCCGCCATTGCCGGGGTCGTGATCAACGTGAGGGACGTGACCGAAAGGCGACAGTTCGAGAACCAGCTCCGCTCGGCCCGTGAGTTACTCGAGATGACCGGCCGCTTGACCCGGATCGGCGGCTGGGAGTACATCGTCCCGGAAGACCGGCTGAACTGGTCGGAACAGACCTACCGGATTCATGAGGTAAACCCGTTTGAAACCAAGCCGACCGTGGCGCAGGCGATCGAGTTCTACGCACCGGAAGCCCGCGAGACGATCCGAGCAGCGGTCGAAGACGGCCTGACGAAAGGCCAGAGCTGGGACCTGGTGCTGCCGCTCATTACCGCCAAGGGTCGCCGGCTCTGGGTCAACGCCATCGGCAAGGTCGAGTACCGGGACAACAAACCGTACCGGCTCTATGGCACCATACAGGACGTGACCGAGCGGGTCGAATCCGAACGGGCCATGCGGCAACTGGAGGAACAGTTCCGTCAGGCCCAAAAGATGGAGGCGGTGGCCCGCCTGGCCGGGGGCGTGGCCCACGACTTCAACAACCTGCTGACCGTCATCAACGGTTTCAGTGAGATCCTGGCCGGTGAGGTTCCCGAGGGGTCGGTCTCCCGGGAACTTCTCACCCACATCCAGGAAGCGGGTTCGCGTGCCGCGGCGCTCACGCGGAAACTACTCGCCTTCGGGAACCGCCAGCCGACGACCCCGCAACCGGTCGATCTGGTGACGATCATCACGGGGCTAAGGCCCCTCCTCGACCCGCTCCTGGGGGAACGGGTCCAGTTGGTCCTGCAACTCGAACCGGTGCCGAAGATCTCTGCCGACCCCAGCCAGATCGAGCAGGTGGTCATGAACCTATGTGTGAACGGCCGCGACGCCATGCCTGAGGGCGGCAAGCTGACGGTGGCGACGCGGTTGGTCGAGCTTTCCGAGGCCGACTCGCGAGCCACGCCGGAGTTGGCCCCCGCCGGTCGCTGGGTCGTGCTCTCCGTCGAGGACACCGGCGAGGGCATTCCCGAGGAGGTCCAGCCCCACCTCTTCGAGCCGTTCTTCACCACCAAAGAGCAGGGTAAGGGTACGGGACTCGGCTTGTCGACGGTCTACGGCATCACGAAATCGGCCGGGGGGCACATCCGGTTCCGGACCGCTCGATCGGTCGGCACCGTCTTTCACGTTTACTTTCCGCCCTTCGAGTCCGCACCCGACGGATCAGCCCTCGAGGACACCGGTTCCGACGATGCCGTGGCCGTACCGCTCAACGGGACCGAACGCACCGACAGGAACGACCCGGTCCTGCTGCTAGTCGAGGACGAACCGGCCCTATGCAAACTATCTACGCAAGTTCTGGAGGGTGCCGGGTTCCGAGTCATTGCCGCGTCCGATGGCGACGAGGCGCTCGAGAAGCTCAAAACCTTGACCCGCGGGCCTGAGGTCCTGGTCACGGATGTGATGATGCCCAAGATGACCGGCCGCGAACTCGCCATGCTTGTCAAGGATCTACATCCCAGGACACGGGTCCTTTTCGTGTCCGGGTTCTCTCCCGAGGGGCTGATCCCCGCGGGGGAAGCGTTCTTGCATAAGCCGTTCACGGTGAAACAACTGCTGAGCGCGGTGCGTGCCCTGGTCGATCAGCAGTACGCCTGACGGCCCGCCCGGTTGCGGCAGTAGGTAGGCCGGGTGGCGTGGACCGGACCTCACCCGGCAACTCTGACTGCCCGCAGGCCGACTCGATGCCGTCACTTCCCGCTGACAGAGCCGACGACGACACGATTGACCCCCGGGATCGCTTGGAGCCTCTGGGCCAGGTCCCAAGCGTCGGCCGCGAGCGGTGCGGTGCCTTCGATCCACAGCACACCGTCCTGAAATTCGACCGTCAGGTTCGCAAAGCGAACCTCACGGTCTTTCGTGCGGCGTACCGTGGCCATCAGCTCGGCGTCGGGCAGACGGCTGGGTCGGATCTTGTCAGCCGGTGTCACTTCGCCCGGGTCGAACACAGAACGGTCCGGCCCCCGTGCTGCCCCGACTGGTGCTCCCAGGAACCCTTCCCCGGTAACCGGCGGGCGACGAACCACGACCACCTCGGCCGGCTTGCCGACCGTTGACGACTCAGCCTGTGGAGCTGAAGACCGGGCCGCGCGCGGAGCCGGCGGCTGCGGAATGTGGGTAAGAACTCCGGGAAGTTGCGGCATGACCGGCCGTGGGGGCGGCTCGGGACCGACCCGTTCGGTGACGGCCTTCAGCAGCGGGTCCGGCCCGACCGAGACGAAACAGGTGTTCCGCACATCGAGGATACCCGGCACGGCCCGGACGACCTGTTCGGCCCGGAGCGATTGTCGGCTATTACCGACCGCACCCCCGATCAGCGCAACGCGATCGACCACGCTGACGATCAGGTTAACGCCGCGTAGCTCCGGCTCGCTGTCCAGTGCCAGCAGGGCGGCGCGGGCCAGCAGCACATCCGGGTGAGCCGGCGCGGCCCGGGCGTCGGTCACCGTGGCCGCGGTCTCGACGGGGGGAGGCGACTGCGCCGGTTCCGCGGGGTAGGCCAGCCCGGTCAGCCCCCAACCGCCCGCGAGGGTGATCGCCCGGAGGGGGCGGCACGCCGACCTCCAGAGCGAGCCGTGAGGTGTCTTGAGCATTTTTTGAGTCATCGCCGGTTTCGCGAACAGGGGGGCCACGGAGCAACCGTCACGATTCGTCGAGTCCGTCCGCATGTGCTGTCAGTATTCTCGTTCAGGAAACGCGGCGGGGCACGGGCCTTGAGTCAAATTTACAAAACAAAACGGGCCTCCCTTACCGCCTGTGTCGCGCGGGTAATGACCTCCGATCGGCGAAGGTGTTCCGGTCGGGTAAGCTCTGTCGGGTCAGCAGTCGGCCATCGAGACGGCAGATCTACCGCCCCGACAAAACAAAAATGCACACGGGGTTGGCTCCACGAGTGAGCGGGACGAGACTGAACCGACACGCACACTGAACCGACACGCATACTGAACTGAGACGCGCACGGCCGGTCGCGGATCGACTGCCAAGCTCACAGGGCGGTCGCCGAAACCGGAATCGATGGCGGGAGCGGAAGCGGGAGGCAGAATCGGAAACGGGAGGCGGAGCGTGGCGGCGAGGCGGCGCGATGATAGGGACTGAGGCTCACTCCGAAGGCGGGGGGGACGGCGAGACCGGAGTGCCTGCCGCGGAGTCGTGTGCGAAGGCGGACTTCATCGGGATAAGCAGCGTGAATTTACTCCCCTTGTCGAGAACGCTCTGGAGCAGAATGTCCCCGCCGTGCTCCCGCAGGATCTTGCGGCTGACGGGCAAACCCAGACCGGTGCCGCGACTCGCCTTGGTGCTGAAGAACGGCTTGAAGACCTGTTCGAGATTCTCCGGGGGTATACCCGGCCCGTTATCGACGACGATGATCTTGGCCCAGTCGCCGCTCGGCTCCAGTAGGGTCTGAACGGCCACCCGTGCCCCCGGCCGCTCCTCGACGGCGTCGATGGCATTACTCAGGATGTTGAGAACGGCCCGATGGATCCCCTCGGGGTCGCATGGGACGGCCTCGACGCCGGGGCCGGGACGCCATTCGATCGTCACGCCGCGTTCACCGGCCCGTCCTCGGACCAGTTCCAGGGCGTCCTCACAGAGCTGGTTCAGGTTCGTCGGCTCGACGGCCGGCTCCCGTTCCTTGGAGTAGGACAGCATGTCCAGGATGAGTTGATCGATCCGCTCCTGGTTGCGTTCCACGAGCCGCCAACCCTTTTCGAGAAGTTCGATGTCGCGCTGCTTCAGGGCCGCGCGGACCATGTCCGCCCCGAACCGCACGCCTTGCATGATGTTCTTGATGTGGTGGGACATGGCGGCGATGGTCTGGCCGACGGCGGCGAGCCGCTCCGCATTCACCAGGGCCTGGTGGTAGCGACTCTCCTCGATGGCGATCGCCGCCTGGTGGGCAATGGCACTGGCCAGGTGCAGGTGGTCTTCCGTGAACTTGCCCGTCTCCAGGCCACGGTTGGCGAACAGCTTCAAGGACAGTTGCGTATCGAGGAACAGCACGCCCACCGTCTCGCGACGGCCCCGTAGCGGCACGCAGATGGCCTCGCGGATGTTGTGCTTGTGCAGGCTCTCGACCGTTCGGAAGCGGCTGTCGGCGAACACGTCGGACACCAGGACCCCTTGGCCCTCCTTCAGCACATGATCGACGACGGTCCGGCTGACGGCGAATTCGTCCGTGCGGTTCACCCCGTCCCGGTAGCGGGCCAGTCGCGGGACGAGTACGCCCCGCTCGTCGCGGAGCATGAAGCAGCCGTGGTCGGCCTCGATCGACTTGAGCACAAGGTCCATTACCTTGGCCAGAAGCTGATCGACATCGAGGATGTGGCTGACGGCCTCGGCCGTCTCGTAGAGGGCGGCGAGGCTGGCGAGCCGGGTGCGGAGCCAGTCGCTGCCGGCCGTCGTGGGGCGTGCCAGGATCTGGCTACCGAGGTCGGCCGAGACGCTACGAACGATCCCGGAGGGGAATGAACTCGAACCGGGATTGCTGACCAACCTCACCCGCTCGGTCAGGTCGTTCCCGTGATCCGGGGGGTCGCTCCGGGCCACCGTGTACATGAGGACCGATTGACCGATGGTGATCGTGTCCCCGCTGCGGAGGACGGCTTCCTGAACGGCTTGCCCGTTGAGCAGGGTGCCGTTGCCGCTGCCGAGGTCGATGAGCTTGTAACCGCCGCCCGCCAAGGCCCGCAGCTCCAGATGGCGGCGGGAGACCTGGGTGTCGTGGAGGGCGACCGAGTTCGACGAGTGGCGACCGACCGAGATGACCGGGCCGTTCAGGTCGAACTGCTTGCCCTCATCGACGCCACGGGTAACGATCAGTCGGGGCACGAACACGTCCTCCGGGCGATGCCAATACCCTACTTGGTTCCGGGGGCGAGGGCAACGAGCCGCCCGGTGCCGAACGCCTGCCCGAACCGCTTACCATCCGGGACTGACCACGTGCCCGGACCGCCTACCATCCGGGACTAATCGGGGCACCCTTTCACGTCGTTCCCGAGCCACTATAACAGCCACACCGTTCCCCCCAGCCGGAGCCACCTGATGAAGATCCACGAGTACCAGGCCAAGGAGTTACTGGCGGCGGCCGGTGCGAACATCCCGAAACACATCGTCGTGAAGACGGCCGAGGAGGCGGCCGAAGCCTTCGACCGACTGGCCTGCGGCGGCGGGGTGGTGGTCAAGGCCCAAGTCCATGCCGGGGGTCGCGGGGCGGGCCAACTCCTGGGTTACCCCGACAAGCTCGGGGGGGTGAAGTTCTGCCCCACCCGGGAGAAGACACGCAGCGTCGCAGAGGCGATGCTCCGGCACCGCTTGAAGACCAAACAGACCGGGCCGGACGGGGTCAGGATTCACACCCTCATCGTCCAGGCCAACGCCGAACCGGAAAAGGAGTTTTACCTCGGCCTGGTCCTCGACCGGGCGAAGGGACTACCGGTACTCATGGCCAGCGCCGAGGGCGGCATGGACATCGAGGAGGTGGCCGTCCGCAGCCCGGAGAAGATCATCAAGGTTCCCGTATTTCCCGAGACCGGACTGCTGCCGTTCCAGGGCCGGCGGCTCGCCTATGAACTCGGCTTCACGGGAGATCAGGCGGTCAAAGCCGAGAAGATCATTCACGCCCTGGCGAGGGTTTATCTGGACAAGGACGCCAGCCTCGCCGAGATCAACCCCTTGGCGATCACCAAGAAAGGCGATGTGGTGGTGCTCGATGCCAAGATCGACTTCGACGACAACGCCCTGTTTCGCCACCCGGACGTGGCGGCCCTTCGGGACTTGAACGAGGAGAACCCGGCCGAGGTGCGGGCCGGCAAGGCCAACCTGAATTTCATCCAACTCGACGGGAACATCGGCTGCCTGGTGAACGGCGCGGGCCTGGCGATGGGTACCATGGACATCGTGAAGTACCACGGCGGGAACCCGGCCAACTTCCTGGACGTAGGTGGTGGCGTGACCGCCGAGGGGGCGATCGAAGCGTTCCGAATCATCCTCTCGGACCCCAAGGTGAAGGGCATCCTGGTGAACGTGTTCGGTGGCATCGCCAGTTGTGCGACGATCGCCGAGGCCCTGGTCAAGGCGGGCAAGGAAGTAGGCTTCCAGGTACCGGTCGTCGTTCGTCTGGAAGGGAACGAGGTCGAGAAGGCCCGCGAGGTCCTGGCCCGGGCCGCCGCCGACCTGCCGACTCTTAAGACGGCCGCCGACCTGACCGCCGCCGCCAAGCTGATCGTCGAGCTGAGCAACTCGGCCTGACCGAACAACTCGGCCTGACGGGGCTGGTGCCCGAGCGAAAAACCTAGCCCTTCAGGGGCTTGGCCCGGTGTATAGTGCCGGGTCGCGTCCGGTCCACTGGTGTACCGTCTCTGGTGTCACCTACGGGTTCGTCCCACAGTTGCCCGAAAAGGAACCCGCCGATGAGCCGACTCTCGACCTCTCGGCCGTCCGCCGCCTGGCCTTCGGTCCTGACGGCTGCGGTGTTTATCACCTTGACCGGCTGCGGCACCGGTGAACAGCCGAAGACCGTCAAGAAGGACGGTCAGGCGAAACCGTCGCCGAGCACGGGAACGACCGGAGCAGCTCAATCGTCTCCCCCGCCGACTCCGGCACTCGATCCCACCAGACCCCCGGAGCGGATTGAGAGCAACTCCGCTGTCGGTCAGGAGGCGATCCACTTCCTGACGGCAGTCGGTGCCGGAACGGCCAGGGCCGACCAACTCTCGTCCGGTTTCGTCAGGCTCATCGGACTACCGGTCGAACTACCCGGGGACAAGGCGAGGGGATATAGCCCGGACGCGGCCGAGAGTTGGCTCAGACGGGTCGGAGCGAAGCTCACCGGCATGGGACCGATGACCGAGTCGTTCCAGGCCGGGGACGTGGCCGTATTCCGGGGGCGGTTCACCGGCGGAACCTACTGGCTGCGGATGGTAAAAGAAGCCGGTGCGTGGAAGGCCGATTGGCTCTCCCTCTCGTCGGTAGAGACGACAGGAACGAGTCCCGCCGGCTCGGCCAGCGCCGAGACGCACCTGCAGAGTTTCGCGGCCACGGCCGTCGCCACCGCCCTCTGCGACAAGGATGCGATGCCCCGTGAGGAACGTCTAACGGTGATCGCGGCCGGCCTGACCCCGGCCTTCCGTCAGAATTGGGCCGAGCCGTTCGACGGTGATAAGCTCAAAGGTTATGACCATAGCCCGGCCAAGCTCGGCGTGAAAGTGGGTGGGATCGGCAACCTCTGCCAATCCGTGGCAATGACCCCGACCGGCCCCGCGACTTTCCAAATGGAGGTCACCCGCACCAGCGGAGAGAAAGCGAGCTACACCTTGAAGCTGGCGAAAGGCCCGACACCGGGCCAGTGGCTGGTCGAGAGCATCAGCCCCTGATCGTTAGGCCCGAGTCCCAGATGGGGAAGCTGGGGAGACCTTGGTCTGAGACGATACGAGCCGGGAATCAAGCGGCGAGGGATTGGGCGGTAACAGACACCCGGCGGCCGGCGTATCGGGGATCGGGAGAGGCCGCGTTTCCTGTGGCCCGCGCGGGCTTCCAGCGGTCAAACATCCCGCGAGCGTGGCTCATACACTCGTATCTGGGTCGAGGGGGTCGATCTTCAAAGTGGGTAGCCTCGTGGCGGTTCCCGGGTCCGTTCGGAGGCCATTGAGTACGTCACACTCATCCGGCATCAACTCATTCATGGTCTGCAAGACCTGATCGCGGATGTTGAGGAAGGCGGCCGCACAACGGGGATCGAACTGCCGGCCCGCTTGACGCTCGACCTCCCCGAACGCATAGGACGGGGGCATCCCCCTCTTGTTCTCGTGGTAAGGGCGGTTCGAGGTCATGGCGTCGAAGGCGTCGGCCACGGCCACGATCCGCGCCAGCAAGGGGATGTCCTCCCCGGCTAACCGGTCGGGGTAACCGGTCCCGTCCCAGCGCTCGTGGTGGCTGCGCACGATGGGGATGATCGGGTGCATCTCGGGAATGGTCTGCAGGATCTCGGCCCCCATCGT
>Ga0308417_1000725_pt1 | contig 23214 bp, 22 predicted proteins | sample HotsprSampleOS65_FD_203528 | JGI IMG/M metagenome (GOLD analysis project Ga0308417, IMG submission 203528) | Hot spring phototrophic mat microbial communities from Octopus Spring, Yellowstone National Park, Wyoming, United States - 20090730_OS65 ...
GCGTCGCAGGCGGGCCGGCGCGGCGGAGGGGAACCGCCGGGCCTCGCCGCCGCGATCCGCTGAAGCATCCGGTCATCCTCGACGTATTCCGCGGGCGCCTGCTGGGGCCGTATCACTCATTCGACGAGTGGTCCAAGGTCTTCCAGCCGGCGCTGCTGGAGGCGCTGGCGCTGCTGGATCGGGGCGACGCCGATTCGGCGGAGCGCGCCAAGCGCCTGGTCAACGAGCGCTTTACGCAGTGGCTCAATGGTCGGCGGCCGCGCGAAGGCGCGCCCTGGCCCTGGCCAGCACTTCAACCGGCGGACATCGCACTTGAACAGGCGGGCCGGCGCACGCGGCTTCACGTGCGCGCCGCCGATACGCCGGGCTTTCTTTACACGCTGAGCACGGCCCTGTCGCTGCACCGACTCTCCATCGAGCGCATGCGCATCCGCACCGACCGCGGAGAAGCGGTGGACGAGATCGAGTTTGTGGATGCCTCCGGCGGGCCGCTGCTGGATCCACAGGCCCTGGAGCGCGTGAAGCTCTCCGTGCTGCTGACCAGGCAGTTCGCCTTCTTCCTGAACGTCTCCCCCGATCCCTATACCGCGCTGTCGCGCTTCGAGAAACTGGCCGAGCAGATCGCGCAGCTTCCCGAGCGGGCGCCGTGGCTGGAGCTGCTGTCGCATCCGCTGGCCATGGCGGACCTGGCGCGGGTGCTGGGGGCCAGCGACTACCTGTGGGAGGACTTCATTCGCGTCAACGCCAGGGACCTGCCGGAGATCCTCCTTCCGCACGTGCGCGGCGAGGCCCTGGCGCCGCCCACGCGATCGCTGCCCCGGCGGCTGGAGGAGGCCCTGGCCGGCGCCCAGACGCTGGCGGACCAGGAACAGCGTCTGAACGATTTCAAGGACCGCGAGCTGTTCCTGATCGACCTGGACCACATCCTCTCCCGCGCCGGCCCCGATGACGCCTTCCAGCTCCTGTCCAACCGTCTGGTGCCGCTGGCGGAGAACGTGGTGGCGGCCGCCACACGCCTGGTCTACCAGGACCTTCTGCGGCAATACGGTCAGCCGATGGACGAATCGGACCAGTCCGTGCAGCACGCGGTCTTCGGACTGGGCAAGCTGGGCGGCGCAGCGCTGGGCTATGCCTCCGACCTCGAGCTGCTGTTCATCTACAGCGCTGCCGGCTGGACCAGCGGCGCTGTTCAGGAGCCCACCTCCAACGTCGACTTCTTCGAGCGGCTGGCCCGCGGCGTGAGCCAGTTCATCCGCGCCCGTCGCGAGGGCATCTTCCGCGTCGACCTTCGCCTTCGCCCGTTCGGCGCCGACGGCCCGCTGGCCTGCAGTCGCCAGCAGTTCATCGACTACTACCGCCCCGGCGGCGATGCCCATCCCTTCGAAACGCTGGCCACGGTGCGGCTGCGCTGGCTGGCCGGCGATGCGCGGCTGGGTTTCCAGATCGAGCAGTTGCGCGATCAGTTCCTGTACGAGGGCCCGATGCTCGATCTGGATGCCATCTGGGACGTGTGGCAGAAGATGCGCGCCCGGCACGCCCGCGGACGGGACCTCAACGCCAAGCACAGTGCCGGCGCGCTGACGGATCTGGAGGGCGCGGTGCAGCTTCTTCAGGTGAAGCACGCCAGGGAGGCGCCGCAGTTGCGGACGCCCCGCATCCACGAGGCCATCGAGGCGCTGCGACGCGCGGGAATCGTGGGGGCGACGGAATACGAGCGGATCGTCGGCGCCTACCAGTTCTACCGCCGCCTGATCAACGCCACCCGCATGTTGCGCGGTTCGGCACTGGACCTGTTCCTGCCCGCGCGGGGCTCCGACGAGCTGCTGCATCTGGCCCGGCGAATGGAAGTCGGCGGCCGCGCCGCAGCCACCGACGCGGCGGCCGCCGCCGCGCTGCTGGATGAGTTCGCCGAACACACCGCCGCGGTGCGTCGCTTCGTCAAGGACCATTTCGGGCGCGAGGTTCCTCCCGACTGAGCCGTGAGGTGCTCTCGCCGCAGGCGCGCCCGCGCGGTATCCTGCGGGGGTGAGTGGATCGTCCAACAGCCTCATGGACCGCTGGGGTGTCCGCGAGCCGCTGGTGCTGCTGGTGCTGCTGACCATCGTCGGCGGCACATGGGGGTTCATCAGACTCGCCAACCTGGTGGCCGGGCAGACCACTCAGCATTTCGACGAACGCATGCTTCTGGCCCTGCGCCGCCCCGACGAGCCGGCGCGGCCGGTCGGACCTGCGTGGCTCCACGAAGTCGCCCGCGACGTCACGGCCCTGGGCGGGGTGACGGCGCTGGCGCTGCTGACCGCGGCCGTCGCCGGCTTCCTTCTGCTGCGCGGCCAGACCCACGCCATGTGGCTGGTGCTGGTGGCGACGGCGGGCGGACTGCTGATCAGCCTGCTGCTGAAGGGCAACTACGAGCGTCCGCGGCCCAGCGTGGTGCTGCCGCTGACGCAAGTCCACACGTCGAGCTTTCCCAGCGGCCACTCGATGATGTCGGCCGTGGTATATCTGACTCTGGGAAGCCTGCTGGCGCGGCTGGTGGCCAGACGGAGGCTGAAGCTGTACATCCTGGCCGTAGCGGTGCTGCTGACAGTGCTTGTGGGGCTCAGCCGCGTGTATCTGGGGGTTCATTATCCAACCGACGTGCTTGCGGGGTGGATGGCGGGGCTGGTGTGGGCGCTGCTCTGCTGGCTGGTGGCGCGCCATCTCCAGCGGCGCGGGGCCGTCGAGGCCGAGCTGGCCGCGGAATAGGCAGCCCCGCCGCGGCTGGCCATCCCACGGGAGGCTATAATGCGGCACAGACCGCCGATGCCCCTGTGGATGCAACATCTTCTGGCCGTATCCATCGCCGTCGCCTGCGGCGCCCTGGTCGCCTGGAGGCTGTGGCGAACGCTGCGCACGGGCCAGGGCGGCGCCGGAAACTGCTGCGCCAGGGGATGCGCGGGGGCCAAATCGTCCACAACCGAGCGGATCGTGTTCCTCCCGGCCGAGATGCTCACGCGGCGCTCGGCCGGGCGGAGGACGTAGGCTCAGATGTCGCAGGCTTCAGCCCGCCGACGCCAACTCGGCCGCGCCGCGGGCGGCGTGGAAGTCGTCCTCGCCGGTGGTGAGGGTCCAGCCCGGACGGGCGAGGGCGGTGAGGTCCTGAGCAACGGCTCGGTGCAGGTCATCGCATACGTGGCGAAGGCGGATGCCGATGCCGCCGCACAGGCAGATGTGATGCGGGCGGTAGATGGCGTGAGAGATACGGATGGCGCGGGCGAGGGCGCGCAGGGGCGGGTCGTGGATTGTCAGGCGCGGGAGGATGGCGGCCGGATCATCGCCGTAACGCCCAGCGAGCGCCGCTGCGCCGATGTAGCCCTCCAGGCCGCCGGCGCCGCCGTCGGGGGCGATCACCGGTTCATCCGCCAGGGATACGTCGATCTGGCCAATATGCCCGGGGGAATCGCCGTCGACGAGCAGGGGTTTGCCCTCGTCGAGGACGGCCGCGCCCACGCCGGTGCCAATGGACAGGACCAGCAGGCGCCCGGCCGGACGGCGCATCGCAAAGATGTCCAGGGCGCTGGCGAAGGCGTCGGTCATGAGGGCGGCGGGAATGGCCGGGCGAAGGCCGAGGGCATCGTGGATCAGATCATCGAGGCGAATGCCGGCGATGCCGGGGACGTTGACGGCGCGCCTGACCGTGCGCGCGGCACTGTCGAGCAGGCCGGGCACGCACAGGCCCACGCGGTCGATGTGTGAAATGCGGCCGGCGGCGGCGGTGCGGATGGCTTCAATGAGCCGCGGCGTCGTGGGCGACGTGTACGGTTGGCTTCGCGCGGTCCAGAGCGTCGTCGCGTCGTGCTGAAGCGCGAGCTTGACGGATGTGCCGCCGATGTCGATGCCGAGGGAGAGCATCCAGCGAATCTTCACGGTTTCGACAGCCTGCCGAGGCTGCGCAACTGCGCGACGGACAGGAATCGAAACCACCTACGCCGACTGAAGTGCCGCCCGCTGGAGCAGTTCCAGCCAACGCTTGCGATCCTGCTCAATGAGCTCGAGAAGACGGCACGCCATCGGTGCTGGCTTTCTCTGGCCTTGCTCCCATGAGGCGATCAAGTCGGTTGACACTCCAAGGATTTGCGCAAACACGGCTTGACTTACACCCAACGAGTGCCTCATGACACGCACAGCCTCCGCGTCAAACTCCCTTGGGCGCAGGTCGAGTGACACGGTGCGCACGGTGTACCGCTTCTCCATGGGCTTGCCACTGCGAAGATGCTCACTGAATTCCGTAAACTCCTTCACGAGCCGTTGACCGAGCCGCTGCTTCTGAACTCTCTTTGCCATAGATCCATTCCGTCTATCAACGATCCAACTCACGATCCAGCAGATCGCTCACAACATGAAGTATCCGCTTCAGTTGTCCCTTCTGTTCGGGGGAAATATCCGGGTGGCCGGATTTCGCGTAAGCGGCGGCAAGCAGGCACACGGAATGAGCCGGCCACACTGCGTATAGCACGCGAAGCGAACCACGTTTGCCTCGCCGCCACGACGGCGGCGAAAATCGCAGCTTTCGCAGCCCGCCAGTTCCGGCGATGACGGGCGCTGCTTGTGGAGCGAGACAGATCGTCAATTGCAGGATGCGCAGATCGTCGTCGGTCAGACCGAGGCCCCTCCAATCGGAGGTAAAGCCATCCAGATGAATGAACCGCAGATAGTCCTGCGGGTTCAGCGGATTTGAGTGCTGAATCGCGTAGCGCTCCTTCCCGGAATCGCGTTGTTTCGCCATTCTCCCGATTCCCTTGCCGAAGCTTAAGGCTTGACACCACGACAACTCCTGCGCTTGGCGCCGGATCATACTATACGACAATGTCGTATAGTCAAGCGATGACTCGTCCGGTCAGCCTGGTTGAACTTTCACCACGCGCCCGCTCACGACGCTCCGGTTCTCCGCCTCGATCACCTGAAGTGCCAACAGCCCATCGTCGGCCGTAACCACCGTCGGCGGCGTGCGCCGGGCGATGCACTGGGTGAAGTAGCGCAGCTCCCCGATGTAGCCGTACTCGGGGCCGCAGTCGATCGTCTCGCTTCTGCCGTCGCGCACCAGGCGCAGAGGCTGCGGCAGGCCGATGTCGAACTCGGCCGTCGCCTGCTCGAAGTTCACCGTGTAGCGCATCTGGAAGCCGAAGCCGCCCGCCATGGACCAGCCGCCCTCGGCCACGACCAGCGCCGGCCGCGTCTCGTCATCGTAGATGTAATGGGTGACGACATGGTCGGGCTGGCCTGTGCCGCGCACGTAGCCGCGGCTGTAGACCGACGTGGGTTTTCCAAACAGATGGCAGACGAAGTCGGTGTCGTGGATGTGCAGGTCGAGAAGCGCCCCGCCGGAGATGGCGCCGTCACCATACCAGCCCGGCGGCTGGCTGGTCACGCGGCGGAAGACGGCCGCCAGCACGTCGCCGTAGGTTCGATCGGCAACCGCCTTCTTCAGCCACACCCACTGCGGCCAGAACCGCATGCACATGGCGGGCATGAAGAACCCCCTGGCCTTGTGGGCGGCGGCCACGATGCGCCTGCCCTCCTCCACGGTGCGCGCCAGAGGCTTCTCGCACAGCACGTGCTTGCCGGCCTCGAGGGCGGCAACGGCGATCTCCGCGTGCACGGGCGTGGGCACGCAGATGTCAACCAGGTCGACCTCGTCCATCTCCAGCAGTCGGCGGTAGTCGGTCATGCCCTTCAGTCGTTCCATGGGCAGCCGCGTGATGCCGCCCGGGAGGACATTGCCCCCCGTGCCGGCCAGGTCGCCGGCCGCACGCACCGGGTCGATGTCGCACACCGCCACCACCTGCACGTCCTCGAGCTTCTCGTAAGCCTCGAAGTGCGTGCGCCCCATCATGCCCAGACCGACAATGCCCACTTTCACCATGGTTTGCTCCTGCGTATGCTACGGCCCTGATGAGGTAAACATGATACCCGATTCTCCACGATCTGAAACGTACCCCTGCGAGAAGATCCCCACCCGCGTCTTCAGCGACGCGGCCGACGTCAGCCTGGCCGTGGCGCGCGAGATCGCCCAGCTCATCCGCCAGCGGGCCCTGGAGGGAAGGACCTGCGTGCTGGGGCTGGCCACCGGCTCCACGCCGATGACCGTCTACAACCACCTGGTGCGCATGCACCGCGAGGAGGGCCTGTCCTTCCGCAACGTCGTCACGTTCAACCTCGACGAATATTACCCCATGGACCCGGCCGCCCTTCAGAGCTACCGGCGGTTCATGCAGGAGCACGTCTTCGACCACGTGGACATCCGTCCGGAGAACATCCATATCCCCGACGGCACCATTCCCATCGAAAAGGTGCCCGATTTCTGCGCGGCCTACGAGCGGGCCATCGTCGAGGCGGGCGGCATCGACCTTCAGCTCCTGGGCATCGGCCGCACCGGACACATCGGCTTCAACGAGCCGGGCTCCTCGCGCAACAGCCGCACGCGCCTCATCACGCTCGACCGCATCACCCGGCTGGATGCCGCCAGCGACTTCTTCGGCGAGGAAAACGTGCCGCGCCGGGCCATCACCATGGGCGTGGGCACGATCCTCGAGGCCCGCCGCATCATCCTGATCGCCTTCGGCGAACACAAGGCTCAGATCATCGCGCAGGCCATCGAAGGCCCGGTCACGCCCTCCATCGCGGCCAGCTTCCTTCAGGAACACCCCAGCGCGTTGATGATGCTCGACGAGGCGGCGGCCGCCGAGCTGACGCGCTGCCGCAGTCCCTGGCTGCTCGGGCCCGTGCGGTGGGACGAGCGCATGATCCGCAAGGCCGTGATCTGGCTGGCGCGCAAGCTCAAAAAGCCGATTCTCAAGCTCACCGCCGAGGACTACAACGAAGGCCGCCTCCAGGATCTGCTAAGCGATCATGGTCCGGCATACAACATCAACATCGACGTCTTCCGCTCCCTTCAGGAAACCATCACCGGCTGGCCCGGCGGCAAGCCCCGCGACCTGAAACGCCCCGGGGACATCGACCGGCCCGGCGATGCGATTTTCCCCAAGCGCATCCTGATCTTCTCGCCCCATCCCGACGACGACGTGATCTCGATGGGCGGCACGCTGATCCGGCTGGTCGAACAGGGACACGAAGTCCACGTGGCGTATCAGACCTCGGGCAACATCGCCGTGTTCGACGCCGACGCCATCCGCTTCGCCGACTTCGCCCGCGACTTCAACCGCATCTTCGGCATCGCCGCCCATGAGGTCGAGGCCATCGAGCGCCACATCGAGGAGTTCCTAAAAAACAAAAAGCCGGGACAGGTCGACAGCCCCGAAGTGCAGCAGATCAAGACCCTGATCCGCCGGGGCGAGGCAAGGGCGGCCGGCCGCCACGTGGGCGTCCCCCTGGCCAACCTGCACTTCCTGGACATGCCCTTCTATGAGACCGGCAAAGTGGTGAAGAAGCCCCTGAGCGAGGCCGACATCCGTATCCTGACCGACCTGCTGGAGAAAATCCGACCGCATCAGATTTACGCCGCCGGCGACCTGTCCGACCCGCACGGAACGCACCGAGTATGCCTGGCGGCCATCACGGAGGCGCTGGGGCGCGTGCGCGAGCGCCCCTGGTTCCGCGACTGCGAGGTGTGGCTGTATCGCGGAGCGTGGCAGGAATGGGAGCCGGAGCGCATCGACATGGCCGTGCCGCTGAGCCCCGACGAGCTGATGCGCAAGCGCAGCGCCATCTTCAAGCACCAGTCGCAGAAGGACCGCGCGATGTTCCCGGGCATTGACGAACGCGAGTTCTGGCAGCGCGCCGAGGCCCGCAACCGCGCCACCGCCCGCCTGTATGACGAACTGGGCCTGGCCGAGTACGAGGCCATCGAGGGATTCGTGAGATGGGAGAAAACAGGAGAATCGGGACATTGAGTGAGCCGGCCATCGGACCAGTAGATGACCGGGCTAACGAAGCGTCGCCGGAGCGGCTTCGGCCGCCGGGTATGCGGCTGAATCGCCCCCCGCGGCAAAGGAGATCATCATGCGAAGTTCCATCATCGCGTTGGCCGCGATCGCTTCTTTGGCATTCGGCTTCGGCGCTGCCGCCGGGGCAGGCGGCGCGGAGCCCCCGGAGCAGCGCCGATCCAGCGATGAACGGGGTCTGGCCCCCCTGCCGCCGGACATCGAGCTGATTTCGCCGGTCTACTACAAAGAGCCGCACGGCTGGCGGCGGCAGATGGACATTTACCTGCCCCGGCCGCGGCCGGCGTGGGTCATGCCCGTACTCGTGGGCATCCACGGCGGCGGCTGGACGCGCGGCAGCCTCAACTATCTCCGCTCCAACGCCGACACCGTCAAGTTCCTGCACGCCCTGACCTCCAGCGGCATCGCCGTGGTCACCATCAACTACGGCGCTGGCGAGCCGGGCACCACCGTGCCCATGATGGTCGCCAACTGCAAGGATGCCGTCCGCTATCTGCGCCTGAACGCCGCAAAGTACCAGCTCGACCCCGAGCGCATCGGTCTGTGCGGCGGCTCGGCGGGCGGACATCTGGCCGCCATGGCCGCCCTCACCGACGACCAGCAGTTCCCCCCCGATGCCGCGCTGGCCGCCGTATCGTCGCGAGTCTCCTTCGCCATCACGCTCGCGGGGTCGATGGACCTGACCATCCGCCGCGGCGGCATCGTCGGCGTCTCGCCGGATCCGGCCACGCCCCCGGCGCGCGGCGGCGCGGAATCGTCCGGCCCGCCCAACATCTGGACCGGGCCCTACGACGATCAGATGGCCAACTACCGGTATCTGAGCCCCGTGACATACCTGAGCCGCCAGTCGCCGCCGATGCTCATCATCCAGGGTAGCCAGGATCCGATCGTGCCGATCGAGAATGCCCAGGCGATGGTCGACAAGGCCGCCGAAGTTGGCGCCCCTGTGCGCTACCTGCGTGTGGATGGCGGCAACCACACTCTCTTCTACGACTCGCCGCCCAACACCCTGCCCTCCCCCGCCGAGGTGGCCGACATGATCGTGCGGTTTGCCAGGTGGCAGTATGGGATGACGCGGAATTGATGGGGCGATAGCGGAACGACGGGCCCTGCCAGATTCCGAATGACGAAACCCGAAGTCCGAATCAATGACGAACGGCCGAATGTCGATCGGCGCACACTGAACGGGATTTACCACACTGATGCGCACTACCGCGCGCCCGCTCGGGGCGCGGGGCGCGGCTGCATGTACCGCTGGTAGATCTCATGCGCCTCGGGCGATTCCTCGCGGAGCTGCTGCTCGTCGGTCACGCGCAGTTGCCGGGTGGTTGTCTTGCCGTCGCGCGTCGTGGTGATGGCCATGTCGATGCCCTCGCGGTCGCGGCGGATGTGGATGCGGCGGCCGGGCTCCTCGACGTCCACCGTGCGTACACCGTCGACCTCGGTGATGCGGATCGTCTGGCGAAACTCGCGCGAGCGTTGCTCGGGCCTATCCCCGGGCTGTGCCTGCGGCTTCTCGCGCGACGGCGGCGCGGGCTTCTCCGGCGGCTGAGCATCGGGCTTTTGAGGCCGGCCCTGGTCCTCGCCGGGCCGGGCATCGGGCACGGCGGGTTTCCGGGCGTCCGGCGGCTGCACGCGCGACCGCGCTGACCGCTCAAGCTGCTCCAGACGCTCCCTCACCAGCCTCCGCAGGCGCTCGCCCAGTTCTCCCGGAGCCAGCCGACCTTCGCGCAGGGAACGGAGCTCCTCCTCCAGCCGCCTGGTCCATTCCTCGAAGAAGCGCCACGTTTCGCCCGGCTCACGCGCTGCCGGCGCAGCTCTGCGCCCCAGAAGGCCCCGCTGCATCGGTCCCATCGGACCGCCACGCAGGCCCGGCATCCGCCCGCGCATCAGCCCCGGCGGCTGGCCTGCCGGCCGGGTGGTCAGTTCCTTCTTCAGCGCGGCTATTTCCTCCTGCAGGGCGCGCAGTTGGTCGGACAACTTGTCGAGGCGTTCCTCCAGACCGCGTGTGTCGGCCGCACGCGCAGCGGGCCCAGGCGCGACGGGAGCCATCGGGCCGCCCCGTCTGCCACGATCCTGCGCCTGGGCGCAGACCGTCATCAATCCCACAAAGACAATCACGAGGGGCCAGGCAGGCAAACGGCAGTTCATCGTCGTCTCCTTGAAACGGACCTACTCCTCCCTCTGCAAGCACTACGTACGACGGGCATGGTTATTGCTTTCCCTGCAGGTCCCGCCCCGGCAACGAACCGCTCCCAGGCGTGTAGCAATTTCATCAATCAGCCGTTCTTGCAGGAGCATCGCCATGTTCGATTCGACTACTCGCCGTTCGTTTCTCATGGCCGCCGGCACGGTCGCCGCCGGCACGGTCGCCGCCGTCGGGCTCGCCGGCGCATCCCAGGGCGCCGAGAACATCCCCGGCTTCGAGAGGACAATAGACCCGGAGGCGTCCAGGGGCTGGCAGCCGGTGTCCGACCGGAAAATCCGCGTGGGCATCGCCGGCTACGGTGTCTGCCGCTTCGGCGCTGACTTCAGTTTCCAGAACCACCCCAACGTCGAGGTGGTGGCCGTCAGCGACCTGATCCCCGACCGCTGCGCCGGGCTGGCCAGGGCCTGCCGCTGTGACAAGACCTACCCTTCGCTGGAGGAGATGGTCAAGGACGAGCGGATCGAGGCGGTCTTCGTGGCCACCGATGCCCCCAGCCACGCCAGACACTGCCTCGAGGCGCTGAAGCACGGCAAGCACGTCGCCACGGCCGTACCCGCCGTCTTCGGCTCGCTGGAGGAGGCCGATCAGGTCTTCGAGGCGGTCAAGACCAGCGGGCTGAAGTACATGATGTTCGAGACCTCCTGCTACCATGACGATCTGCACGCCGCCCGGGAAATCTACAAGGCGGGCGGATTCGGCAAGCTGGTTTTCTGCGAGGGCGAGTACTACCACTACATGCCTACTCCCATCGACTCGTTCAAGGGCTGGCGCATCGGCCTGCCGCCGCAGTGGTATCCCACCCACTCCAACGCCTACTGCATCGGCGTCAACCACGGCAGTTACACCGAGGTCTCGTGCATGGGCATCCCCAGCATCATCCCGCACCTCCAGCCGGCCAACAACCGCTACCAGAACCCCTTCGGCACCGAGGTGGCGCTGTTCCGCACCAGCGAGGGCGGCATGGCCCGGATGGCCGTCAGTTGGGACACCCCCGGCGACGAGGGCGAGCGGGGTCGAATCCGCGGTCAGAAGGGCGTGTATCACGGGAGCTGGCGCGGTCCGCAGACCAAACTTCCCAACACGCGCAAGCCCCCCCTGCCGCCAGGTGTGGAGCCGGGCGGCCACGGCGGATCGCACGGCTATCTCATGCACGAGTTCGTGATGGCGATCCTTCAGGACCGCACCCCGCTGGTCGACGTCGCCCTGGCCCTGAACATGACGGTGGCCGGCATTGTGGCCCATCAGTCGGCCCTGAAGGATGGCGAGCTGATGAAGATACCGCAGTACAAGCTGTGAGCGACGACTTCGCCAACGCAGGCCAGGAGAGACTTCAGAGAGGAGGCTTCAGCTTCCTTGAGCCGAGCCAACTGCTGTTCGTTGGGGGTGGTGTCCTCGAAAGCGTGGGCCCATTCCCACCCACTGAAACCCGAACCCTGAACCCTGAATCCTCCCCCGGGGGTGCGGCACTTTGGCGCAGGGGGGCATTTGACCGAACGCGGGCGCGGCGCGAAGGTAATCAAAACAGACGCCATTAAAGAGGAATCGGTCCTATGAAACTCAGCACAACTCTCACCGCCCTGCTCGCCCTCAGCATCGCCGTCGTCGCATCGGCCGCCCAACCCCGTCCCGCCGAGCCTTCGGCCGAAGTCATCGCCCGCATTACGGCGGCCGCGCCGGACAAGGCCACCGTGCAGCCTGCCCGTCCGCGGAAAGTGCTCGTGTTCAACCTCTGCCGCGGGTTCTATCACGACTCGATCCCGGTGGCGTCGAAGGCCATGGAAATCCTCGGCCAGAAGACCGGGGCCTTCACCACCGTGGTCAGCACCGACATCGCGATGTTCGAGCCGCAGACGCTGGCGCAGTTTGACGCGGTCATCCTCAACAACACCACCGGCGAAATCTTCACGCCCGTCCTGCCGCCCGATGCGACCGCCGAACAGCGCACGGAGGCCAAAAATCAGGAGCTGCGGCTGAAGAAGAGCCTGGTTGATTTCGTGTCGGGTGGCAAGGGCCTGGTCGGCATCCACGCGGCCACCGACTGCCTCTACAAGTGGGATGAGTACGGCCGGATGATGGGCGGCTATTTCTGGGGCCACCCCTGGAACGAGCAGGTGGGCGTGAAGATCGACGATCCGGATCATCCGATCAACGCGGCCTTCAAGGGCCAGGGCTTCGTCGTCGCCGATGAAATCTATCAGTTCCGCGATCCCTATTCGCGTGAAGAGCTGCGCGTGCTCCTGAGCCTGGACGTGAGCAGGACCAACATGACCCGGCAGGGCATCAACCGCAAGGACAACGACTTCGCCGTGAGCTGGGTGCGCTCGTACGGCCAGGGGCGTGTCTTCTACTGCTCGCTGGGCCACCGTCACGATATTTTCTGGACGCCGGCGCTGCTTCAGCACTACCTCGACGGCATTCAGTTCGCCCTGGGCGACCTGAAGGCGGACACGACCCCCAGCGCGAAGCTGAGTCGCGGCAAGTAGCTTAGCAACGCGGGCTCGAAGCGCACGCTGACGCCCCCCAAAGAACGACGGGCGACCGGTTGAGGGTCGCCCGTCGGGGAAGAATGGGGTCTGATTTCAGATCAGATCAGTCCAGCGGGCCGCCGAGAGCATCGTGCACCGACCGCGGGGCGGTGACGATCAACTGACCGTTGAAGATGCGGATCGTGGCCTTGCCGCCGTTGACTTCCCACTGATCGGGAGCAACGGTTTCGGTGATCAGGTCGATCAGCTCCTGGGCCTTCTTGGCCGGGTCGACGTACACGCTGCCGTAGCCGCCGTAGCCGCCACCGCCGTAGCCGCCACCGCCATAGCCGCCGCCGTAGCCGCCACCGCCATAGCCGCCGCCGTAGCCGCCACCGCCATAGCCGCCGTAGCCGCCGCCGCCATAGCGGCTGCCACCACCGCCGTAGCGGCTGCCACCGCCGCCATAGCCGCCACCGCCGCCATAGCGTCCACCGCCACCGCCGTAGCCGCCACCGCCGTAGCCGCCACCGCCATAGCCGCCATAGCCACCGCCGTAGCCGCCGCCGCCGAAGCCCATGCTGAAGTTCGGGGGCTCCACGAAGGCGGGCGGCTCAAACAGCAGATCCTGCACCGGGTAGACCACGGTGTACAAAATGCTGTCCGCTATCGCCTTGGTGGTCACCTCGATGACACCCTCATCGCTGTAGAAGGCCAGCGTCGGCCCCCCCGCCACCTCAGTGAGCACCAGAGTCAGCACCTTTCGCAGCGTGACGTTGCGAAGCCGCACGTTCACAATCGTGTCGCGCGTGATGCCGATGCTCTCAATGGCGCGCCAGTTGACGTGTACGTTGACGCCGCCCACATCGCGGATGTAGTCCAGCGCGTCGGCGAAAGACACCCCCACCAGGTTCACCTGGGGCATGACGCGATTCAGACCCACCCGGGCCTGAACGTTCTGCCTGGCGGCAGTGGCTGCATACGCGCTGCCGCCCACAGCCAGCATCCCGGCGAGCACGAGCCCGACGAATACGCTCTTCCAAGACATGAGGCCTCCCGCAAAGGGTTCTTAACCTATCGGACAACGGCCAAGGCCGATGGTTAGCCGTTGAGCACCATCAGCCAGTTTTTTCAGTATCGCCGGATTCGCCGCCGGCGTCAACTTTCTCCAGGGGTTTTCCAGTATAAGGGTCGAACTTGTAGCCCGGCGAAGGCCTGGGCTCCTCGCGGGGCAGCTCACGGCGGTTCGACGCCTGCTCGACCTCCTCCTCGATCCCCTTGAGCCCCTTCTTAAACTCGACTATTCCTTTGCCAAGACTCCGCCCCACTTCCGGCAGCTTCTTGCCGAAAAGAATCAGCCCGATGGCGGCGATGATGATCCATTCCGCGGTTCCGGGAAACCAGGCGAGAAGACCGGGCACGTTCCAGAAGCTGGCAAAACTTGCGTCGACCATGTCGATTCCTTCAATTAAGACGAACTGCACCCACCCAGTATTGCATTATACGCCGCGGGGGGACCGCGGTTAAGTCCGGTGCGGCGGATTTCGCAGCACCTCCAAGAGCCGAACCATGTCCGCCGGAAGCGGTGCTTCCAGCGTCATACGCTCCAGGGTACCCGGATGCACAAATGAAATCCGCCACGCGTGCAGGGCCTGCCGTTCAAGTCGCCAGTCGCCAATCGCCACCGCCTGCCCGCCATACATGCTGTCGCCCACAATGGGATGGCCAACCGTCGCCATGTGTACACGTAACTGATGCGTACGACCGGTCTTAGGCGTCAGTCGCAACAACGCCATTCCGGAACCGCCGCCCTGCCCGGTCGGGAGCAGACCCTCCGTCTGGAAGGTCTCCAGCACCTGGTAGACGGTAACCGCCGGCCGGCCGCCGTGCTCCAGTTTCCGCACCGCCTGCTTCTCCCGCACATAGCGGTCCCGGCCGATGGGCATGTCGATCACATCGCCCAGCAGCTCGGGAACCCCATGGACGACCGCCAGATAGGTCTTCTCAATCGTGCGGTTCTCAAACTGCCTGGCCAACCGCCAGTGGGCCTCGTCGCTCTTGGCAACCAGCATGATGCCGGTGGTGTTGCGATCCAGACGATGGAGGATGCCCGGCCGCCACACGCCGTTGACTCCGCTCCATTTCTGGCCGTAGCAGGCCAGGCCGTTGACCAGCGTGCCAGTCCACTTGCCTCTGGCAGGGTGAACCATGAGATCGGCCTGTTTGTTGAGCGCCAAAAAGTGCTCATCCTCGTAGATGATGTCCAGAGGGATGGGTTCGGGAATGATCTGGCTGACCGGTTCAGGAGGGGCCACCATCACGACCTGATCGCCCGCCTTGGGATGGTAGCTGGCCTTGACGACCCGACCGTTGACGGTGACCAGGCCATCCTCGATCAGCCTCTGGACGGCGGCCCGCGAAAGATGAGCGACGCGGTCGGTCAGGTACTGGTCGATGCGCCGAACCAGGTCGCGGCTGACCCGGAAGCGGTAGTGCCGCAAATCCTCATCCTCATCGACGCTGTCCACCCCGTCGGGCAGGTCCTGGGCCTCGGGCGGCGCTTCGGTCAGTTCCGGATGTTGCCTGTATCGAGCCATATTGCGCGGCGAACTACGGCGCCGGCTCGCTCGCCAGGGGCGCGGGCTGGGCGGGAGCAGACGGTTGCACCGGAGCCGGCGGAACCTCCACCGGCGACAGTGGCGACAGATTCAGGAGCGGATCGGGCATGAAAATGCTGTCGGTGATGCCCGGGACGACCGGCGCGGTGCTGGGGGCCAGCCAGATCGGCTGTTTGAGCTGGGCCAGTTGCTCCATCCGCCAGAGGGCCTCATCGCGGACGGGCGCCTGGATGTCGGTGGCCTCAGCGACAGCGCGGAAGTGGCGTTCGGCCTCGGCCCACAGAGCCTCAATTTCGGCGCTGTCCTTCCAGCCCGCCTGGCGGGCAGCATCAAAGGCCCTGGTCTCAGCGATCGAGGCCAAACCGATATGGGCGCGGGCGCGCAGATCGGGGGGGGCGTCGGGTACCGCCAGCGCCGCTTCGTAGCTCCTGCGGGCCGACTCCATGGCCTCCCTGGACGGCAGGGCGGGCGTGGCGGGCTGCGTGCTGCGCAGGTCCAGAGGGCGTCCGGCAATGATGAAGTGGTAGTCGCCACGGAGGACAAGGGCTTCTGCCTGGATTTCCGGACGGTCGGAGATTCCGAGGGCCGCGTCGATGCTCACCAGGGCCTCGCGCACGGCGTCGCGGTTGAGCATGCCGTCGTTGTACCGGGCGATCAGGCCGCGGGCGTTTTCCAGGTTGTTGTTGGCGAGATTGGCCGCGTCCTCCGGCGCTTTGATGCGCCAGCGGATCAGGACGATGGCCAGGGCCACGAGCACGAGAGCCAGCAGGATTCGTGAGCCGTGTTTGGCCCAGATTTCCGGCGCCCGCCAGCGCAGCCAGAGGGCCAGGGTGTTGGACTGAAGTTCGTGGCGCCGTTCGGCTTTCATAGGACGATTGAGTCTAATGCAGCGGTGCGCCCGAAGCAAACGTGGCGTGAAACCACCCCCAACCGCACCAATTCGGGAGGCGGAGCGGTTCAGAACTCTGTGCGCATGGGGATGCAGCGGGGGACAAGCACCTGCTCGATCATGCCCTCGCCGAGGATTTCATCGAGCTGAAACTTCACCTGACGGCGGAGTGTTTCCAGGCCCGGCTCAGCGCCATTGAGCTTGTCGGGATCGCTCTGGGCGATGATGGTGCGGATGCGGTCTTTGATGGTGGCCTCGCGCTCCGTAATGGCGTTGGATACGACGGACTGGTGTTCTCCGCGGGTGACGACGTAGATGCTCACGTCGTAGAGGTAGGGCTTGGTCAGCCGATTGGGCGCCCGCATCTCCAGCAGCGGAAGCTCAACGAGCTTCTTCTTGTCCACCGGCGCCTTGCCTTCGGCGGCGCCATGTCCGGCCGCCTCCGCCAGCTCAGCGCTGTAGGAGACATTAGGCCCCCCGCCGAGCAGCTTGAAGCCGGCCAGCAGGGCGCCGGCCTCGATGGCCATGACCACCCCCAGCAGCACGGGAGTGCTGGTGAGCAGACCGCCGGAGGACTTGGCCGCCGGCGCCGCCGGCGCGGCAGCGGGCGCTGCGCCTTTCTCTTCGGGCTTTTTGTCGGCCTTCTCAGCCATGGCAAGACTCCGGAAGGATTATCGGCAAAATCGCCATGGCTATTGACTGTGTCGCCGCCACGCAGCAGGAAGGCCACCGGAAATGCCCCGCGCCCGAGTCATTGGGGCTTCGCCATTCGTCATGGATTGGGGGCTTCGGGTTTCTGGTTTCGTCATTGCCCCTCTGAACCCCGCACCTTGAAGCCTGAACCCTGAACCCTGAACCCTGAACCCTGAACCCTGAACCCCGAACCCCGGACCCTGCCCTCAGTCGGTCAGCGGCCGGCGGATGGCGCGGGCATACTCGATGGCCCGGCGCACCACTTCCTGAAGCGGTTCCTTGACCATCAGACGCTCGCCGCTTTCGCAGCAGACCAGCGTGTCGGGGGTGGCCTCCACATAGCGGATTTTCTCCGCGTTCACCACAAACTGCTGCCCGTTGAGTCGTGTCAGGACGATCATGGTGTTCTAAAACGGCCCCCGCGACAGCAGAATAAACACCCTGTCGCGAGGGCTCGAGTTTCTCATGCGGCGCGCCCGGCCGGTGTCGAGCCCGGCGCGCTCATCTGTTTGCGTTCAACAGCTCGGTCAGCAACTGGTCGGAGGTGCTGATCACCCGGCTCGACGCGGCGAAGCCGGTCGACGCGATGATCAGGTTGATAAACTCCTCCGACAGATCCACGTTACTCAGCTCCAGCGCCCCGGCCACGATCTTGCCGGCGCCCAGCGTGGCCGGCACTCCAATGACCGCCGTGCCGCTGTTGGCGCCCTCCACGTACATGTTGCCGCCGCGGTCGATCAGGCCGGCCGGGTTGGTGAACGTCGCGATGGCGAGCTGTCCGAGGGTGCGGGTCACGCCGTTGCTGAAGCTGCCGGTGATGCGGCCGTCCGCGCCCACCGAAAAGCCGGTCAGCCGTCCCATGGGCGAACCGTCCTGGTTGACCATGGCCAGCTCTGAGCTGCGATGGGCCAGCGAGGTCATACGGCTGAAGTCCAGGGTGAACGTCAAAGGCGTCTGGGCGCCGGTGTCGGTGCGGTCGATGGTGATGGTGTTGCCGGTGACGGCGCGCAGCTTGCCGAAGTTGTCGAAGGTGAGCGTGCCGGTGCCCACGACCAGGTCCAGGTCGGTGTCGGACGCCGACTCGGCGTAAAAGCGCCACACGTTGCCCGTGGAGCTGGTCCTTTCGAGCACGGCCGTGACGTTGAGGGTGACGGCGGCGCCGAGCGAATCGTACACGACCAGCGACGTATGCACACTTTCGCCCGAGGGATTGCTGGCTATGCCGTTGGCGTCAGTGGCGTCGGCAAACCTCAGGGGCATGAGGCCGGTCGCCGTCCTGAGGCTGCCGGGACCCAGCTCCAGGGCGTTGTCCGCGCCGCTGTTGCCCGTGATGACGATGCGCTGATTGGCGGCGTTGGCCGGATCGGCTTCGAGCACGACGCCCGGGGCGGCCTGGCCGGCCGCCGGGACGACGGTGTCGTTAATGCCCAGCGCCTGGCGCAGGAAGTTCATCAGATCGCCCAGGGTCCTGCCCGTTACGTTCAGAGTCGCCTCCGCGATGCTGCGCCTACCCTTGCGGGCGGAGAGAGTGAGCGTGTCGCCGGCGTTGAACAGGGGTGTGGTGATGTCCGAGGCCGAGGCCAGGTCGGTCAGAAGCGTGACGTTGGTGGGGGCGGTGCCGCTGTTCAGCACCGTCAGGTACTGGCTGGCGAGGATGCTGGCGCCGCTGGCGACGGTGCCGGCGGCGTTGAGGTTGCCCTCCATCGTCGCCACCGAAGTCGCCTGCGCCGTGGTGGCCGCGCCCAGCGGAATGGTCAGGTCGGTGAGCTGGCCGGGGATGATCTGAAAGCTCTGGTCGACTCCGTATCCCTGGACGAGGTCGCCGGCGCTGGTAACGAGCTGATTGTTGGCGTTGAGGCGGAAGGATCCGTCGCGCGTGTACTTCTGCTCGTCGGAACGCACGATGAAGAATCCGTCGCCATCGATGGCCATGTCCGTGGGGCGACCGGTGGTCTCGATCGAGCCGGGCTGGAAGTTCTTTTCCAGAGCGGAGATGACGACGCCCAGACCGCGCTGGCTGGGGTTGGTGCCGCCGGAGTCGCCGTCGGGCTGCGACCCGCCCGAGTCGGTCACATAGAACTGAGGCTTGAACAGGACGCGGGTGCTCTTGAACGCAACGGTGTTGGCGTTGGCGATGTTGTTGCCAACGATGTTGAGCTTGACCTGGTTGACGTCCAGACCCGAAAGCCCGACGAATAACGCGTTGGATAGTACCATAGCTTTCCATCCGATCCGTCGAGGCCCATCGCGCCGCATCGGGCGGCGGCCGATCCTGCGCCCGCTTGCGCATCGGCTGCGCGTCGGGTGGCCTGCTGTGGCCTCCAGCGGGGCGCAGCGGCCGGCGCCCACCGGGGGAGCAATCTTTGTGCCGCGGAGGCCGCGTTTGCCATGGCGGCGGCCTTGCAGCCAGGCTAGAATTATCTGACAGCATTGGCGGAGGTGTCACGATGGCGGAAGCAGTAGCCGGACGGGTGGCCAGCGCGGCTGATGTCGAGCGCGAGGCTCCCCTGCCGCAGATTCACATTGAGGAGCGTCGGCTGACGCTGACGGATTTCCTCAAGACGGTTGTGAAGGTGGGCGGTTCCGACCTGCATTTTCAGGCCGGTTCGGTGCCGATGGTTCGCGTGGACGGGCGGGCGCGTTTCCTGGACTGCCCGCCCATCAGCGACGAGCTGATGGAGGAGTATGTCGGCGAGCTGATCAAAGACGACGAGCGCCGCCGAATCCTCAAGGAGCGGGGCGCTGTCGACCTGTCCCACGCGATGGCCGACGGCCAGGCGCGATTCCGCGTCAACATCTTCCACAGCCGGCAGCGCTACGCCATCGTCATGCGCCGGATCGTGACCAGGATTCCCGACTTCGACGAGCTGAACCTGCCGCCGCAGGTCGAGGAGTTGTGCAACCACTACCGCGGCCTGGTCGTGGTCTCGGGCACCACGGGCTGCGGCAAGTCCACGACGCTGGCGGCCATCATCGGCAAGATCAACCGTACGCGGGCCGAGCGTATCATTTGTGTCGAGGACCCTATCGAGTATCAGCACGACAACATCAAGTCGCTGGTCAGCCAGGTGGAGGTGGGCACCGACAGCGAGAGCTACGAGTACGCCCTGCGCGAGATGATGCGGCAGGACCCCGACACGCTGATGATCGGCGAAATCCGCGACACTTTCTCGCTGTCCACCGCCCTGCGCGCCGCCGACACGGGGCACCTGGTCTTCACCACCGTCCACGCCACCAATGCCCCCATGACGGTGGAGCGCATGGTCTCGCTGTTCGATCCGGCGCAGAAGGAACTTCAGCAGACCCAGCTCGGCATGAACCTCATCGCCGTCGTTTCGCAGCGGCTGGCCAAGCGCCGCGAAGGCAGGGGCCGCGTGCCCGTGGTCGAGATCATGATGGCCACGCCGCTGGTGCGCAAGTACATCCTCGAAGGCGAGTACGACAAGCTCAAGGGCACCGTCGGCAACCGCGAGGCCGGCTGCCAGAGCTTCGATCAGCACCTGACGGAGCTGTTCCAGAAACAGATCATCGACATCACCGAGGCACGGCGCCTGGCCAGCAACGCCGACGCCCTGAATCTGGCCCTGCGCGGCATCAGCAACAGCGACACGCGCCTGCGCTGAGGCCGCCGGCCCGGGCGGCACAGCGATGTGGCAGGGGCATGTTGTCAGGGGCCTGGGGCTACGGTGCAGCCACGTACAGCCCGCTCGCGTCGATGAGCAGGGTCTTGCCGTCGGGGCCGCGGCGGGCGGTGCCCTGGACGATCACCTGCGCCATGGGGCGGATGCCGCCGAAGTTGCGCAGCCCGGCCCGCAGCGGCTGGCCGTCGGGACCCACCACCTGAACAACCGCCGTGCTCTGCCTCACCGTCGCGGGATCCTCGCAGCAGGCGTCCCAGGGGGTGCGGCAGTTGTCGTCGGAATTCGCGTCGCACGTTGCTACCGACAAATCCAGGATGGTCATGACGGCGCGCCCGGCCACCAGCGGATCGCCGCGGCCGCCCACGCGTCCGCGCACAACGATGTCATCGCCCTCCCGCGCCGACGCCAACGCGGTCTTGACGTCCACCGCGACGGCGGGTGGTTCGGACAGAATCAGTTCAGCAGGCAACTCGACCTCGCTGGCGGGGGTGGTCGATGTGCCGCGGCCGCAGCCGACCAGGAGGATCAACGCGGCGAGGCAGACGACACCGGGCATCCTGTCAAACTTAAACATCGCTCATGCTCCTTTCAACTATCAACTATGCGGCCTTGAGGGCCACGGGGATTTCCAGCCGCAGGCAGCGCCAGGCGGGAGGCAGCGCGCCGGCCACGCCCAGCGCCATCGCGGCCGCCAGTCCCCACAATACAACCGTCGAATCCACAATCAGTCCGAACGCGCCCATCGAGAAGCGCACGGCCAGCGAATCGAGCAGCGCCATCGCCAGCGCCGCGGCCACCAATGCCCCGGCCAGGCCGCTCAACAGCGATTCCTGCACGAAGCTGACGACGATCGCCCGCCGCGAAAAGCCGATGGTCTGGAGCGTTCCCAGCTCGCGCACGCGCGCGGCGAAGACGGCGTACATCGTGTTCAGCCCGCCCAGCAGCCCGCCGGTGGCGATCAGAGCGGCCGTGATCCAGACCATGGCACGCACGGGGGCGTAGAAGTCGGCCAGATTCGCGTAATAGTCGGTTTCGCGCATGGCCACCAGTTCCAGGTCGAGCCGCTGCTTGCAGAAGGCGTCAACGTCGTCAAAGTCAGCGCCGTCGAGCGTGACGATGATGCACGACAGGCTGTCGCGGCGGGCGGCGATCTGGAGGTCGCTCAGCGGCAGCCAGATTTCCGCCGCCAGGACGGTGCCCGGGGCCTCGAAGTGGCCGCTGATCGTCCACAGGCGGCCGTCCAGCCACAGCGTCTGCCCGACCGCCAGTCGAGCTGGGCTCACGCCCATGCGCGTGGCGGCCAGGGCGCCGACCATCATCTCGTCGGCGCCCGGCATTGGGGCGCGCCCGGCCACGATCCGGACCGACTGGTGGACCAGGAACGCGGCCGGCGTCACGCCGCGCAGCAGGGCGCTGTGCCCGGTGGGATCGTCGCGCTCCAGGCCCAGTTCCATCGCCAGGTGGACCTCGGGCGAAACGAACGCCACATCCAGCAGCGAGCGGATTCCGCGTATGCCGGCCTGCACCTGTCCGGCGGCGGATGAGTCGATCTCGCTGCGCTCCACGCTTTCCTCGCTGCCGGCGCCCAGGAGGATCACGTTGTCGGGCGATCCGCTGACGCGCAGGCTTTGCTGCATCCCGCGCACGAATGCCCCGGCGGCCATGACCAGCAGCACGACCAGCCCCGCGCCGCCCGCGCCCAGGACCGTGCGCAGGGGAGAGCGCCCCAGGTTTCGCACGGCGTATTCCCACGGAAGCAACTTCATCGCACTCTCTCCTTACGCCGCTCGAAAACACGCCGCGATCTGGCGCCGCGACGCCTGCATGGCGGGCACGAGCGCCGCGGCCGCGCCCAGTGCCGCCGCGATCGCAAGCCCCCACAGCGTCAGCGACAGGGCCGGCGTCAGATGGATGCTGAACCCCTCGGCCGAAAGACTGAAGCGGCCCCACGCGAGCACCGCGCCGGCGCAGAGTGTGCCCAGCGCGCCGCCGGCCAGACCCAGCAGCAGCCCTTCGGCGACGATCAGCTTGGCGATCAGGGCGCTGCTGTAGCCGAGGGTCTGGAAGATCGCGTGGTCGCGGATGCAATCCTGCACCGAGAGCACGATCGAGTTGCCCACCAGCGCCAGCACGGCCGCCAGACAGCCCCACGCCAGCCAGCGCGTGAAGCCCACCAGCTCGATCACATCCGCGGCCGCCCGGGCGACGAATGCCTTTTCCGGGCTTGTGTGCGTCGGGTCCGCATCGCGGGCGAACTCCTGGTCGATGGCGCGGGCGACGGCGTTGAGCTGTGATGGGTCGGCGACGCGAACGTTGAACTGCGTCACCTCCCCGAGTCGCCGGCTACCCGTTGACTGCTGGAGAAAGCTCAGATGGACGTAGGCGACGTTGCGGTCCTGGGGATGATCCGAGGCGATGATGCCGGCGACATACACCGTGACGCCGGCCGCCTCGAAGCGGTCGCCGACGCGAAACCCGCGCCGGTGGGCAAGCAGGTCACCCAACAGAGCCGCGTCGCTGCGCGCCAGCCACTGCTGGATCGAACCGTCGATGACCTTCAGGTCCGCGGCGTGCTCGCTAGTGCCGTTTCCAGTTGACCAGTTGCGCGCTCATCGTGCCACTCATGCTGCCTTCCTGCAATGACGGCGATAGGAATTCCAACTCTGGAGACTGATCTGACGAGTGCCGTTCCGCCAAGTCAGATACCGCTCGATGGCGGCCTGCTGTTCGGCGTGGCTGCGGTGGTCGGTATTGTCCAA
>Ga0308417_1000730_pt1 | contig 23164 bp, 26 predicted proteins | sample HotsprSampleOS65_FD_203528 | JGI IMG/M metagenome (GOLD analysis project Ga0308417, IMG submission 203528) | Hot spring phototrophic mat microbial communities from Octopus Spring, Yellowstone National Park, Wyoming, United States - 20090730_OS65 ...
GAAAAAGATCTTAGATGCCTATGACAACCATGATAAACTCGTTGATAATGTTGAAAGACATAAGAGTCAGTTTGTTTGGGATGAGACGAAGGAGAAAGAGTTTGTCGAATTTGTCCTTGGGTAAAAAAATAAACGTGATTTGGGAGGTTATAGAATGAAAGTTCTTTCCTTAGTCGGTGCAAGGCCACAGTTTATTAAGGAAGCTGTTTTACACAAGGAGTTTGAAAAGGCGGGTGTTCAAGAAATTTTGGTTCATTCGGGTCAACAGTATGATTTCAACATGAGTGATGTGTTCTTTACGGTGCTTGATATCCGGAAGCCTGATTATTATCTCAGTGTGGGTTCCGGATTTCATGGCGAAATGACTGGGAAGATTATGATTGAATTTGAAAAGATTGTGCTTGAAGAAAAGCCAGATACGATAGTCGTTTATGGTGATACTAATACAACGCTTGCCGGTGCTATTGTCGGTGCAAAGCTTAAAATACCTGTTGCACACGTTGAAGCGGGCTTGAGACAAACGCCAAAGGATATGCCTGAAGAGATTAATAGGGTGCTTACAGATAGGATTTCGAAGTATTTGTTCTGTCCAACACAGCTGTCTGTTGAGAATTTGAAAAAGGAAGGAATCGTTGATGGTGTGTATTTTACTGGTGATGTAATGTACGATTTGTTTTTGATGATGGAGCCTATGTTTAAATACGAAGTATTTGAGCTTTTAGGTCTTGAAGAAGAGAATTATATCGTTATGACACTCCACAGAGATTTCAATGTGGATAACAAAGAGAAGTTTGAAAAGATTTTGAGCGAGGTTTCAAAAGTTGCGGAGAAGATAAAGGTTGTTTTCCCTGTTCATCCAAGACCCCGTAAGAGAATTTCTGAATTTGGTTTGGATGGGTATTTGAAAAATGCTACAGTAATCGACCCAATCGATTATTTGAACCTTATGGGCTTGGTGAAGAAATCTTGGAAGGTTATTACCAACAGTGGTGGGTTACAGAAAGAAGCGTATTTTGCTGGTAAACGGGCTGTTGTTGTAATGCCTGACACAGGTTGGAGAGAGCTAGTTGAAATCGGATGGAACGTCTTAGCAGATGGTGAAGGAATTTACGATGCTGTGTTTTCTTCTCAAGAAAGGCCATATCCAACAGGGCTGTATGGAAATGGCGATGCGGGGAAGACGATGGTTGAGATGTTGTTAAGATTTTAGCTTTATTACTGAAAACAAAACGTAAGAGTTGATTGGTATCCAGTAAGATATCTACATGTTATACTTTTGTTTGGTTAATACCACAGTTATGAAAACACCGGCCGTATAGCTAGAAAAGGGTGGGTAATATGAAACTTTCGGATTTTGGTTGGTTGGAAAGTTTGACCATTCTGCGTGATGCGGAGTTCAAATATGCTGTTAAATTGCATTCACTGTCAGAACAAGGGGACAATTTGATATTTGTTGAACAATCATCATACGCTGAAAGGTTGAATCCTCAGCTTGTCTCAGCGGTTATAACCACTCCTGAGCTTGGTAATTTCTTGTTGTCGAAATATCCTGAAATAGGAGTAGCTGTATGCTCAAATCCAAAAGAGGTTTTCTACAAAATCCACATCAGGTTGGTAGAAACAGAATATTCTAAGAAGGCAGAAAACAGGATTTCAGAAAAAGCTAAAATTCATCCAGGCGCAATCATTGCTTCCTCAAACGTTGTGATAGGACCTAATACGGTTGTTGAAGAAGGAGCTATAATTAAAGAAGGAGTTATAATTGGTGAGAATTGTTTAATTCAAAGTGGAACCGTCATTGGAAATGATTGTTTTGAAACAGCTATTATAGACGGTGTTCAAAGATTGATACCACACGCTGGGAAAGTAATAATAGGTAACAATGTTGTCATCCAATCAATGTGTTCTATTTCTAAGGGGTTATTTCCAACAAGAGATACAGTTATCGAAGATGAAGTGATAATTGCAGACCACGTACACATTGCACATGGTGTTCACATTAAAAAAAGAGCAAGAATAGCCGCCGGTGTGATTGTCGCAGGCTATGTGACCATAGGAAGTGGCGCATGGATTGGACCTAGTGCGACGGTGTCAAATGGCATAAACATTGGTGACAACGCATTTGTAACGATAGGTTCTACCGTCGTATCCAATGTTAATGATTCTGATCGTGTTGCCGGAAATTTTGCAATTGATTATAAAAAATTTCTGAAATTCATGGGACAAATTCGAAAGTGAAATTAGTACTTGGACAAAATGACGGGAGGTATTAATATGGGAGTAGAAGACGTGAAAGAAATAGTGTTAAAAGCCGTAAATAAGGTTCTCGAAAAAAAAGGCAAACAACCACTAATTGAGCTAGATGAAAACCTTTCCCTGAGAAATGATTTAGGATTTGATTCGCTAGATTTAGCAGAATTGACTGTTAGAATTGAAGATGAAACAGGTGTAGACATATTCGAGCATGGCGTAATTGACAAGATCTCCGAAGTCTTAGAAAGGGTGAAAATTAGTGGATAAAATCTTTCTTATAGATCTCGAAAGAAGTCTCGTAAAAACTTACTCAGAGTTTTTTAGAGATTTGGAAAATAAAAAGTGTTTAAACAAGATAATTAAAGCCTCAAACCCTTATGACGTATTCCTGTTGGTTACCCGGTCCCTCCTCGCAGGAGTTACTGTCGATCTAATTGACAGTGATTTGTCAGATTCAGAGATTGTCAGATTAGGAATTACCGACCGAGACTTAAGTGAAAAATTAGAATTAGAAAGAATTCGAATTCCGGACTTTGAAATTTTTAAGGAATCTGTACTGCTTGGTTCGAAAACCTGGAAGATAGGTCTTTACACATCTGGAACCACAGGTAGACCAAAAAAAGTTTACCATACCTTCCATACCCTGGCTAGAAATGTGAAGATAGGTTCAAAATATGCCGACAACATATGGGCTTTTGCATATAACCCAGCACATGTGGCTGGGGTGCAAGTCTTCTTTCAGGCGTTGATGAATCAAAACCCTATAGTCTTCGTTTTTGATCTCGAAAAACAGAAGATACCATTTGCCCTAGAAAAATACAAAGTGACAAACATTTCAGCAACCCCGACATTTTACAGAACGATTCTTCCTCTGTTTGAAAAACCGGTAGAAACAATTTACAGAGTAACTCTTGGCGGTGAAAAATTTGATCCAGGTTTAGAGGGGGAGTTAAGAAAAGTTTTTCCGAACGCTAAGATAGTCAACATTTATGCTTCCACCGAAGCTGGAACCTTGTTAAGCACAGATGGAGAGTTCTTCAGTATTCCTGCAGGAAAGGAGAGATACTTTAAAATAGCCGAGGACGGAGAATTGCTTGTCCACAAGGAATATCTTGGTGAGAGTACTGATGTTATTCTGGATGGGGAATGGTATCACACAGGAGATATAGTCGAATTTACTGAGGACGGACGAATAAAATTCGTTGGCAGAAAAAACGAGATGATAAATGTCGGTGGATACAAGGTAAATCCAAATGAGGTTGAGGAGGAAATAAAAAAGATAAACGGGGTCTTGGATGCATATGTCTACGCCAGAAAAAATCAATTAACCGGTAACATCCTTGTAGCTGAAGTAGTGCTTAAGGATAAAGAGCTTAATCTACAAGAAATGGAAAAAATTATATACGAAAACCTACGTACATCCCTTCAGAATTGGAAGATACCAAGGATTATAAAGTTTGTCGACGAAATTAAACTCACTCGAACAGGAAAGAAGGTGAGACAATGAAAACAGTGGTAGTAACGGGTGATAGTGGTGCGTTGGGGTCAGCGATAGTTGACAGATTGCTTGAAGAAGGATACAAGGTTGTGGGGTTAAGTAGAAGAACTACAGATGAAGTGAAGGAGCGAATTAATAAATACAATCAACAATACGTACACGTTAATTTTGATTTGTCAAAGGCAGAGGAAGTAAAAGAACTCTATCTTAAGGTGTTGAAAAAAGAAGGACCTATATACGGTTTAGTCAACAATGCAGCGTTTGCTTACGACGATATTGTTACCAACGCTGATTATAAAGAGCTCGAGAAGATGTTTAGAATTAATGTATTTTCACCAATAATGCTTACAAAGTATGTTATCCGTGACATGCTGTTAAATGAAGTGAAGGGGAGCCTTGTCCACATTTCTTCCGTGAGTGCACACACTGGTTACAAAGGGCTTAGCATGTATGCTGCAACAAAAGGAGCTCTTGAATCATTTTCTCGAACCGTGGCAAGAGAATGGGGAGCAAAAGGTATTAGATCTAACTGCGTGGCACCAGGATTTATGGAAACGCCTATGAGCGCGTCTCTAAGTGAAGATGAAAAAGACAGAATCTATAGACGAACATCGTTGAAACGTCCGACTGAAGTGAAAGATGTTGCGGAAGTTGTGGTTTTCCTACTGAGTGAAAAATATGCTTCGATTACAGGAACAACCATTCATGTAGATTGTGGTACTATATAAAAGTTTATCGGAAAACACAGGTTTGATTTAGGCACATTTTGATTTTCAAATATTAGTCTCTAATTACGGCTTTTTTGGTATCGAGGTCAAAAATTACAGTGAGGTTATTTAAGGTACTAAGAAGAATGCATTATAAATGTAATAACATTGGGAATATGGTTGAGCATATAAAGAGTTTTAAGGAAAAGAAGGAAAAGGTTAACTGAAAAGCTGCCCTATGGGTAGTTTTTGTTTTTATCTTTCCAAGAACTCATGCAGTGCTTGTTTGCTTTTTTCTATATCAGTAATGAATATCCACTGTTTTATTCCATCAATTTTGGCATACCCTTCTCTATACGAACCATCGATAGGAATTCTGATTCGCTCGAGTGTGTATTTCGAATAGTTTTTCATCGCAAGAGAAATGAGATCGTTTCTGGTTAGGTTTGTCTCAACGTACGGTAGCACCATGTCAATTATACGCGGTTTTGTTCCAAGTGATGCGCTTTTCACTTTTTCAAAAACTTGTTCGAAGACTCTCTGTTGTCTTTGGACTCTAAAGACATCAGCGGAAGATTGTGAACGACGAATCTTCTCGATAAATCAACTACACCTTTTCTAAGTACTACTGAGCTACTATCACTCAACCAGATCTTTTTATTTGGAAATGAGTCGTGGAGGCTTTTAACGTGCAAAGACCAATCTTTCAGATAGTGCACTTCATCGATGATGAGGCCATCGTAATTGACGAGTATGTACTGAGCCAGCTGTTGAAAGGGAACAGTGTAGATGATAGGATCGTCGGCCGAGATGTAGAAGAGGACCGGCAAGAAGTATACCTTTAGCTGTAAAACGCTTCTCCAGTTCATTGAAGTAAGGACGACGTCTTTCTGGAAGAAAAGAGATCATTCTGTTCATGCGTAGTTCTAAGGATTCAACAACGTTTTCGATGCCCACGCAGGTCGCCCCTCGAATATGATCGTTCAACTACAGGCTATATTTACCACAAAGTCGTTCTATCACGGAACGAATTCATTGAAACTCGTAAATGAGCGTTCTATCGTGGAACGAATCACTCAAAAAATCGTTCTAAATCAGAACGTTGCTGTCTAAGCCGTGGTGGCCAAGAAAAATCGTTCGAATTTATCGATCATGATTTCAGCTGTTCACAAGATGTCATAGAACGGCGATGATCAAGCTCAGTTTTCCACTTCCGCGAAAATCAAGGTGGAAGCTTCACTTGCACGTGAAACGTGATTTCAACTCTTTACAGTCCGACGTTTCTCAATGCCAGAATGATGATCCTAAGATGTGAAGAAGAAGCTTTCCTTTGTCAGAACGAGATACGGGCGTGGTATCATTGCTGTGGGCAGAGAATATGACGACGGATGTTGGGTTTCTGAAAGACAAGAGCAAGAGATTCTTTTCCAACGCGCTGTATTTATTCGAAAGAGGAGATCATGATCTCTGTGCCTTCAATTTGGAGCAATCCTGTCAACTCTTGGTTAAGTACTTCATCGCCAAACGAGTTGGAGAGTGGCCGAAGACCCACTATCTCGATTCTCTCATGAGGAGTCTGAGTGAGATCTACGAGAAGGCGGAGATATACGAGTATTACTTGGAGAACGAGTTATTCTTCGACGATCTGTCCGACGCCCACTTCACGAGCAGGTATTTCCCGAAGGCCTTCACCAAGAACTTGACCCAGAAGCTGATAGCCGAATACAGAAAATTCTTGAACTTTCTGGAGGTCACCCTGAATGAAAAGCTTGATTTCGATAAGTAAGAAGATTTGGGAAGAGAGGAAAAAATACTTCGAGAACTACCTCGAGTACGGTGAGAAGATAAAACGGATCGCGAGAGATCTTCTCGGTGACGATGTGAAAGTTTTGATCTTCGGTTCTGTCGTTCGAGGGGATTGGAACGCGAACAGCGACATAGACGTTTTGATCGTCTCAAAGGAGTTTTCTTCCAACTGGGAAGAGAACAGATGGGTGAGGACGCACATCAAAAGATCGATCGGCCCGCTTTCTCCGTTCCAGATCCATCTGGCGAGCGTTGAAGAGTACGAATCGTGGTGGAGAAGGTTTTTGGAGAAGAACTGTGTCGAGGTGTGATGAGCACGGGCCGAAGATTCACCAGAATAAAGCGAGTCAGCCCTCGGTAAGCTCTTTCATCACAAGTTTCCAAAGCCGCTGAGCACAAGACCACACCATTCTAACACCGCTTGGCGAGGGTATTTCCAGCTTATGCGTTTCCCAACGGCACTCTACGAGAGTTGTTTCAAGATACATCGTCCTGAAGGAGCGAATCAATCCTTAGCTTGGATCTTTACCAATGGCGCATGTGAGTTGAGAATTCAATGATAAGAGAAATTTCCACCTTTGGAAAAGATGTTTACTGGAGGATGGGCTATAGAAGCTGACGATGCCTCGAATGGGCCTCAACGTTGTGCGTAAGGTACCTGTCGGACAAGACTTGCAATCGTGTCTTCATGTGACAATCAGAACACTTTCACAGCCCACGCAATGGGTGCTCACCACCGCAGCCATGCGGACATCCTGTCTGCTCATACAAAAAGCGCCGGCTCACGCCGGCGCGTTGTGGGAATGCTGTTCACTTTGCGTACTCTTCGAGCGCGTCCATGAAGTCTTCGTCCAAGAACGCTGGCCCTCTGAAGCCAAGTTTAGGCCCTGCGAACATCTCAGGCCTTCTGAGTCTGTAGGTTTGCATCAAGCTCTGAAGCTGTTCTACGTTGATCGTCTTTTCTATCTCTTCTCTCATCTGATGCATGATCTCAGCTCTTTTCTGGTTCAGTTCTCTTACCTTGGTCCTGAACTCGTACACGCTCATGTTCTTGGCGTTCTCGTAGAGCTCTTTGTACTGCTTCTGTAACTCTTCAAGCTTTGCATTTGCATCTTTGATCACATTGAGTATCCTTTGAGCTTGTTCCTTGGTCAGGTTCATCTCTTTGAACATTTCTTGGTAGGTGAGCTGTTGTCTTGCTTGATACCTTGGAGCCAAAGGCTGTCTGTAAGCTGGCATGTTCCTCATGAGTGGAGCTTGGAATCTTGTCTGTGGAATGTTTGAAAACCTTCCACCTGCGAAACTCAGACTTGCCAAAATCAGCAGTGCCACCGTCAAAACCACGAACCTTTTCACTCTGATCACTTCCTATAGTTTTGTGTTTCCATTTCTATCGTCCCCTCATGAAAGATTTTTGTTGTGGTTTTTAAGAAAACTCTAATGATTCCGCTGAACCACGAGAGAATCGTCTCTGTGTGAGGTTTCTTGCTTGAATGAATCTACAATGAATACGGTGAGCGATCGTGAACTGAGGAATTTTTGGCGTCTAATCTTGGAGGTCTCGGATGACAGGCTTTATTTCTTGAAGACTATCTACTACGTGGATCGCTCATGTGCCGATGTCTGAAGCATCCCACCTTTCTTGTCAAGACCTACTTACCTGTGGAGGTCAAAGTACGCGACGAACAGTTGAACAAGAAATTCCTGCTGGGATGATGGCTGAAAGATCCGGTTCTGAAAGGAAATGAAAATCTTTCGCCGTTGAGCCTGTCAGTTCCAACCGGATGGGATCAATCTGCGAATGAATCTAATGACCATTGCTCCATGGAAGATGGCCTGACAAGCCATCAAGAACCCCATCCCCTTTAAAAGATTGGGAGTGTCAATCTCTTTACTATGTATTATCGTGTGTCGGTTTTCTGTTTTGTGGCGTGAAACCGGGCAAGAAGGTGCGATAAATATGTCGGCAAAAATGAAGACTTTGGAATCTAAAGAATGAACCGTCCAACGAAACAAGAAAGATTCACGGAAGATGTATGTGAAGAAGAGGTTAACAGCACTGATAGAGTGGCGCAGGCGGATCTTTAAGTCTTCGATTTTGCAAATCTCCAACCTGAGTGGCTCGAGATGTTGAAAGAGGAAAAGACGAAAAATTCGCGAAAACGATCGACAAGGGCACCGATGCGGTGAGGAAGAAGTTCCCAGAAAAGTTGTAATTCTCGAACATTGCTGCGTTGAGCATGCGAACCCATGTCGTGATCCAAACGCGAGTGAAGTACTGGCGGTCATCGCTTTTGAAGATAGGACCGGATCAAGTCTTCGGTGGGTGGTACAATTAAGTGTGAACCAACTCAGGTTGAAATCCAAGGGAGCTCTTTCATGTTGAGAACCGATTTCAGGAGTTATCAACGCAATGGGTGGGTCAGTTTGATCGTGAACGGATGCGGCGCCCACACGAGGGGGCATGTGTATTACGAAGGTCGTTTGTACTCTGCCATGGACCTGTGCCGACTAATCGCTAGCATGGCACTGTCCGAGATAGAGACCGAGATAAAGAAGTTCAATGGATTGTTCTCGTTCGTCAAGATGAATGACAACGAAATTGTTTTGGCTGTAGATCACATTAGAAGTATGCCTTTGTTTTACGCCTTTGAAGATGGCAACGTATATGTCAGCGACGATGCTTTCTGGATACTCAAACAACTATCTGTTGTGACCTTGGATGAAGATGCAGCAGAAGAATTCTTGGTGACGGGTCATGTGGCGGGCAACGAAACACTGTACAGACAAATAAAGCAAGTCCAAGCGGGTGAGATGGTCAGGATACGTACGCGGGTAGACAAAGGCGGTGAGATCAACGCTTTCAGATACTTTCTGTATCGCAGAGACAAGGAAAAAGAATTGAACACCGACAGAGAAACACTTCTGACAATGCTGGATAATGTGCTGCAGAAAGTATTCGAGCGTGCGATAAAAGTTTTGAACGGTAGGACAGCAGTGATTCCGTTGTCTGGTGGGTACGATTCCAGACTGGTCGCAATGATGCTCAAGAGATCAGGATACGAGAACGTTGTGTGCTTCAGTTACGGTGTTCCAGGAAACATGGATTCAGAGGTTTCACGAATCATTGCTGAGAGTCGTGGAATACAGTGAAAAAGCGTGGAAAAAGTGGTATGAAAGCGACAAGATGAGGAAGTATGAAGTGTTTTCGAGTGGTTTAGCATCGCTTCCGCACTTTCAGGACTGGCCAGCGGTGATGGAACTTCGAAATAAAGGCTGGATCCCACCAGATTCTGTTTTCATGCCTGGGCACAGTGCGGCTTTCGCACTCTACATTCCTGTGAAGCTTGCGGGTGAGAAAAATGTCCTAAAGGCGATATTTTGCGGTTCTATATATTGAACCCGTACAGCTTTGAGCAAAGAAACGTCTTTGAGGAAAGAATACGAAGCTTTCTCAACGCGTTCGCCACATCGTACGACACCTTCGAGAAATTGGCATCTTTCTACCAATGCTGGCTTTGGCAGGAGAGGGAAGCAAAGTTCATTGGTAATTCTGTAAGGGTATACGAGTTTTGGGGTTACGATTGGCTGATGCCTCTCTGGGATTTGGAGTTGACAAACTTTCTGTCGAGACTTCCACTTGAGCACTACCTCAACAGAAGGCTCTACAAAGAGTGCGTCAGAAGGCTGTGCAACATTCTGGGTGTTCCGCTCAAAACTTCGGAATCACCAAAATCGTCTTTGAAAACTTTCCTGAAAAATGCTGAGAAATTTGGCAACAGTTTTCTGCCTCACTTTGCCTTGCAGTGGGTTTGGAAGCTAAAATGCAAGACGATTTGCAAAAGGCGGAACGAGAAAAGTGACCTGGCGTTCTTCGGCATGGTTGATGAAAAGTATCGTAAAGAATACTGCTTCGATATCAATTCCTTTCTTTCCAAACGCTTCATTGAACGGTTGAAAGCCGGAGTGTACGAGAACGTGAAACTTGAAACTGCCGAGAGAGTCTAAAACAACAAATTTAACGAGGACGAGCAGGGTCGATACGCCGATCCCAAAGACAAAATCATATGCACCCTACAGATGCATAAGATACAAAAACTTCGGCCAAGCGCGAGACACTAAAAAATGAGCCGTTCGCTTATTGGTCGAACAACGAGCGATCGTGCAACAAGCAAAACTTCAACTGAAGGTCTTCTGCTGTCACTGTGTGGCTACAACGTACGTTTGTTTCACTTCAGCTTCTCGAGCTCTTCCTGTGCTGTCTTGACTGCGTTGAAGTGCGTTTGGACCAACAATGGATGCGGCTCCATCTCGAGCACTTTCTGGAACATCTCTTTTGCCTTTTGCTTGTTGTTCGTCTTCACATAAAGATAGCCCAGTTCAAGGTAGATGTTCGAATAGTTGGGCGTCAGGCTCGCCGCTTCGAAGAGCAGTTGCTCAGACTTTTTGTAGTCGTACAGTGGCCATGGGACATCTCTGTATCTCATGCCTGAGGCTATCAAAGCAAAGGTCTTGTAGAGTCTTTCTTTTTCATCGTTTGCGTTCAACAGCGATATCGCCTTGTTTATGTACTTGTCGAAATCACCGAGCATGAAAAGACTTTGAATGATCCCCTTGTACTGAGCGAGCCTTCCTATCGCTGCACCGGCGATGTAGTTTGCCCTGCCGTTCTCGCTGTTCAACTTCAGAGCAGCTTCGGCGTACTTTCTTGCTTGTTCCAACGTTTTCTCCTTCTGCTCCTTCGCAACTCCCCAATCGCCGTACTCGAGATAACAATCTGCCAGGATAGTGAGCAACTCGCTGCTTTGGTTGAGATCGCTCCGTGATTCGAGCGTTTGAATGATCTGTAACATCTTCTGTGGGTTTCGTTCCGAACGAGCTTGGAAGAAAAGTGCGTCGATCTCTTCAAAGGCTAAGATCAACGAGCCGAGGCAGACGAACACGAACAAGAAGAGCCGTTTCATCCTCACCCCTCCTCTTCATGGTTGTTTACAGCATTACTATACAACATCTATCGAGTGATTTGTTCACTGCAGGTTGCGAGGGATCGAAGATCTGAAGGCCACGAATCAATGGTGTAAAATCAGTTTGGCCTGTGACTATCAACGTTAGCGATGGTTGCAAAACGTGGGGGTGAACTGGTGAAAGTCCTTTCTTTGGTCGGCGCGAGGCCACAGATCATAAAGGAAGCCGTGTTGCACGAGGCGTTCAAGGTTCGAGGAGTTCAAGAGGTCTTGGTTCACTCGGGTCAACACTACGATTACAGCATGTCGGATGTGTTCTTCAGAGTTTTGAACATAAGAGAGCCGGATCATAATTTGAACGTTGGTTCAGGTAAGCACGGAGAGATGACGGGAAGGATCATGATGGAGTTTGAAAAGATCGTTGAGAAAGAAAGACCAGACATGATCGTCGTCTACGGAGACACGAACACCACCTTGGCCGGTGCGATAGTCGGAGCGAAGCTCAAAATACCCGTTGCACACGTCGAAGCAGGTGTGAGACAGCATCCCAAAGACATGCCGGAGGAGATAAATAGAGTCTTGACGGACCACGTTTCGAAGCTCTTGTTCTGTCCGAGTCAGTTGGCTGTGGAGAATCTCAAAAAAGAGGGAATAACGGATGGTGTGCACTTCGTTGGAGATGTCATGTTCGATCTGTACAAGAAGATGGAGAAACATTTCAAGTACGATTGTCTGGAGAGTCTAAATCTTGAGGAGAATAACTACTTGGTGCTGACGCTTCATAGGGATTTCAACGTGGATCGAAAAGAAGTCTTGGAGAAGATTCTGAGCGCGTTGGCGAAGGTGGCGGAGAAGTTCAAGGTGGTCTTCCCCATCCATCCCAGAACGAGGAACAGGGTGAAGGAGTTCGGCGTGCAAGATTATTTGAAGAATGTGATCGTGGTGGAGCCGTTGGATTATCTTAATCTGATGGGTCTCGTAAAGAAGTGTTGGAAGGTGATAACGGATAGTGGAGGATTACAAAAGGAAGCGTACTTCGCCGGTAAACGTGCCATCGTCTTGATGCCCGACACTGGTTGGAGAGAACTCGTCGAGGTGGGGTGGAACAAACTCGCGAGTGCGGACGAACTGTTGGAATTGATCTTGGAGGACGAAGAAGTGCCGTACCCGGTGAACCTCTACGGAGATGGCCATTCGGCGGAAAGGATCGTGGAGATAATTGCTTCGTTCAGGAGTTGAAATTCGAGCAAGATTTGAGTCTTTCTATTTCCGTTCTGATTCCGGGTTATGCAATTTCTTTTCGCCTTTTTCGCCGCTGGAGAACACGGTGAACACCTTTTGTGGGACTCTGGTGCTTGCTTGTAAGACAGTGGTTCCACTGCCAAGGAACGGGTCCAGAACGATGTCTTCGACGAAGCTGAACATCTTTATGAGCCTGCGTGGTAGTTCTTCCGGGAACATCGCCTCGTGACCAACCTGCTTTTCGCCGTTGAACGTCCAATGTCCTTGAAAATACTCTTTCCGTTCTTCTTTGCTCAATTTCGACATTTCTTTGACTTCGTCAGGGACTTTTTCCTCCTTTCCAGGCTTTTTGAAAATGAGTGTGTATTCGTAGTCTCTCGATCATCCCGTTGGGAGGATATGGATAAGATCCCATGATTGTGGCACCGCCAGAGGAGTTCATCGTGGTTTTCTTCTGCCAGATTATGGCTCCCATGTGGTCAAAGCCTATCAGTTCGCACTGAAAGATCCCCTGGCATGCAGCGGAATGATCTTGTAGCAGATATTCGTGTAAGCTCTGCCCATAGCCTATCTGTCCCTCGATACCGTAGTCCTTCAAGTGCCAGTACGGCGAGGTGACTATCAAGCCTATCGTCTCGTCCGCTATTTCGGGCATCTTTCTGCTGTCGGCGATTATGATCTTCGCCCAACAGGCCATGTGATGTCCCCGTCCTGACCACTGAGTTTAGCGAAGAATTCCCCCAATTTCGAATGTGTAGTCACTGAGCCCGACTCAACGCCCTTATCCTCTCCTCGGGTGCGGGGTGGCTGTAGTACCAAAGTTTGTAGAGTGGGTGTGGATTGGGATTGGAAAGATTTTCCTTCACCAACCTCTTCAGTGCGGAGATCATACCTGCAGGGTTTTTCAAGAGTTCTATGGAGAAACGGTCGGCCTCGTATTCCATCTTCCTCGAAAGGTAGTTCACGAGAGGCTCCAAGAAGTAGGATATGGTCGAAACGAAGAGAAAAGAATACACGAAGATCGTGTGAGGTCTTTGAACGTCGAAGGTGTGAATCTTCAAGATGAGTTGGTAGACAAAGTTCGTCAGATAGAGCAAGAACGTTGCGTAGATCGAGAACAGGATCACGTCCTTTTGAATGTGTTTCTTCACGTGGTGTCCGAGCTCGTGCGCAACCACGGCGAGCAGTTCGTCGGAAGGATAGTTCATGATCGTGTCGTAGAGGACGAGCCTTCGAGATCTTCCGATGCCAGTCACGTAGGCGTTCTGCTTCTTAGTCCTCTTCGAGGCGTTCATCACGTAGATCTTTGGAATTTTCGCAGAAGATCTTTGGATGAGCTCTGTTATTCCTTTTTTCAAACCTTCGTCCTCGAGCTCTGTGAACTTGTAGAACAAAGGTGCGATGAGCGTTGGTTGAATGAACCAGAAGAACAGGATGAAAACAAAAGTCAAGATCGACGCCTGCCACCACCAAATTTGGTGTTTCAACAACCAAAGTAGGACAGGGATCAAGAGCGCCGAGAAAGCAACGATGAGCGAAACCGCTATAGTTTGGTCCATAAGGAATGTTCTTTTCGTCGCCGTGTTGAAGCCGTATTTGTTCTCGATCACGAAGATCGAATAGAGTCTGAAGGGGAAGTTCACGAGGTAGAAGATCAGACCGAGCGCACCGAAGAAGAGAAAGGCTTGAAGAAGTGGAGGATACGCAAGAAACAATCGTTCCAACCGAGGTAAGCCTTGCAAGACGAGATAGATCGTGACGACGAGTCGTGTTGTTTCAGAGAGTATTGTCAGCTTCGTTCTGTCTTTGAGATACTGCTTAGATTTTTCGAGCAGTTCTGGTGTGAACTTGTCTTTCAGTACCTCTGGGATGTCAACCTTCGGGCTGGTCGAATGGAGCAAGTTCAGAACTTCTAAAAAGATTCGCCAAGCCGTTCTGGCGATGAGCACGGTCAAGAGGATCGTTTCGATCATGGAGTCACCCTCCTTAAATCTTCAACGTTGACAGAATGATTGTACACCGGTTCAGAGATTTTCTCAGAAAGATGGCTAAAAGCCAACGGAAGTGAGGATCACTCATCAGTCGTGTTGTTTGATCGAATTAACATGGTCGTGCTATAATAAGGCCAAAGGGACATTCATCCGTGGGAGGTGAGGTTGTGAAGAGATTGGCTGGTGTCGTGATCTTGGCGCTTTTGGTTGCGGTAACGTCTTTCGCCAGTGAACTATCCATGGTCATCGCAGTGACGGGACCTTTCCAGAGAAACTTCAACCCTTACTTCGCCGGAGCCACAGGTTACATCGCGGCGGGCTTCATCTACGAGACTCTCATCTACTCTAACACGAAGACTGGGGAATTGATACCCTGGCTCGCCTCCGAATTTGAATGGAGCTCGGACCTGAAGGAAATCACACTCAAACTTAGAAAGAACGTCAAATGGTCCGACGGCACACCGTTCAGTGCAGACGACGTCGTCTTCACGTTTGAAACGTTGCGCAAGTTCCCTGCTCTGGACTCACCCGGCGTTTGGAGGGGTGGAGTCATTGAAGTGGTCAAGCTCGACGATCATACAGTCAAGATAAGACTCGACAGGGTCAACACCTTCATCATCTACAGCATCGCCGGTGTGTACGTCCTTCCGAAACATCTGTGGGAGAAGGTCGAAGATCCGTCGAAGTTCACCAACGAAAATCCGATCGGCACGGGCGCGTACCAGCTCGAATCGTTCTCCGACCAAGTCGTGGTCTTGAAGAAGAACCCAAGCTATTGGAACGCCGAAAAGATCAAGGTCGAAAGGATAAGGATTCCCGCCTTCAGTGGGAACGAGAGTGCGCAGCTGGCGGTGGCCAAAGGAGAACTCGACTGGGCAGGTATCAACTATCCGCAGATCGAGAAGCTAGTCCAGCAGAACAAAGACATAAAGTACTGGTTCGCCGAAGGTAACCCGGTCTTTCTCTTCTTCAACCTGAGCAAAAAGCCGTTCGACGACGTTTTGCTCAGAAAAGCTTTTGCGCACGCGATCGATACCGATCAGCTTGTGAAGATCGGAATGACGGGCTACGCTGCACCGGTGAATCCAGTGGTGATCAAAAGCGGTTACGAGTATCTGATCGACGAGAGCCTCAAGAAGGAATGGTGGAGACACGATCCGAAGACCGACGAGAAGTTGTTCTCGCAGGCTGGCTTCAAGAAGGGCAGGGACGGTGTTTTGACGAAGGAGAACATCAGACTCTCCTACGATCTTCTCGTTCCGGCAGGTTGGACCGACTGGATCGCCGTCTGTGAACTGCTTTCTCAACAGCTGAGAGATTACGGGGTCGAACTGAAGGTCACACCCATTGACTTTGGTCAGTATTTGCAGAGGATTCGCAACAAAGACTTCGATGTCGTTCTCAGCTGGGCCAGCTACGGCGCCACGGTGTATCACTTCTACGATAACTTCATGAACTCCGCCAACGCCTTCGTTGGTAGCAACAGAGGTGGTTGGATAGACCAAAGAACAGACGAACTGCTGTCGAAGATGAAGCAAACGTCTAATTTGAGCGAACTGAAATCGATCGTCGCAGAACTTCAAAAGATCATGCTTGAGAACGTGCCAGCTGTACCACTTTACTACAACCCCGTTTGGTTCATTTACTCGACGAAGAACTTCACCGGCTGGCCGAGTGAGAAGAACCCGTACGTGGAACCAAGGATAACTGGAATGGACAAGATCTATCTGGTGATGAACTTGCGACCCGTCAAGTGAGTTTTTGAAGTTCTTGGCGGCGCATCCTTCGAGGGTGCGTCGCCTTTTTGAACCTCTCTCGAGGAATGGTGGTGAAGGTTTTGAAGTACGTTGTGAACAGACTGTTTTTCTTCGCGATCACTCTTTTCTTCGCTTTGACTTTGAACTTCGTGATACCGAGGTTCATGCCGGGTGATCCAGCCGAGAGGATCCTCATGAGGTTCGGACCGAACATAGACGAGCAAGCAATAGAGGCGATGAGAATAGCGCTTGGTTTAGACAAAGAAAAGGGCCTCCTGAGACAGTACTTCGAATACCTCAAGAACACTTTCAGCGGGAATTTCGGCATTTCCTATCTGCATTACCCCGTCCCGGTCAAGCAAGTCCTCGCAAGTTCCTTGCCTTGGACGCTCGGATTGGTGGGAACTTCAACGGTGATCAGCTTCATCCTCGGAACGTTGTTGGGAGTCTACGCAGGCTGGCACAGAGACAGGAGAGCAGGATCTGGTATACTGATCTTTTCTCTCTGTCTGAGGTCCATCGCTTACTTTTGGTTGGCAATGCTGTTTCTGTACGTGTTTGGATACAGGCTCGGTTGGTTTCCACTCTCGAACGCGTACTCGACAAAAGAGACGCTCCATGGGTTCAGATTCGTTCTCAGCGTCATCTACCACGCCGTTCTGCCCTCGATGACGTTGATAGTCGCATCACTCGGAAACTGGATCTTGACCATGAGGAACAACATGATCTCCGTTTTGGCCGAAGACTACATCACCTTGGCCGAAGCGAAGGGGTTGGGCGAGGGTTACATAATGTTGCATTATGCCGCCAGGAACGCTATCCTGCCGAGCATAACGGCGTTTGGGATATCTCTTGGATTCGTTGTGAGCGGAGCTCTGTTGACTGAGATAGTCTATTCTTATCCAGGGGTCGGATATCAACTGTACAGGGCCGTGTTGAGCCAAGATTTTCCCCTGATCCAAGCCATATTTTTCTTCGTCTCGCTCTCAGTTCTACTCGCCAACCTTATAATGGACTTTCTGTACGCCTTCTTGGATCCACGCGTGAGGGGTTGAAAACGATGTGGAAGATAGGTTTGGGAATAATTTTGTTCTTCGTTTTCATAGCCGTCTTCGCGCCCTACCTTGCGAAGTATCCGCCGAACCGTACGGTCAGTCTACCCTACCAACCCCCATCGAGACAGCATTGGCTGGGCACGGACAGGTTGGGCAGGGATATAATGTCTCAAGTGATACACGGTTCGAGGCTCTCGTTGATCATAGGTGTTTCGACCGGTCTGCTCATGACCTTGATCGCGGCCACTATGGGCATGACCGCAGGTTACTTCGGGGGTGTTCTGGACAGGATTCTCTCCACGTTGATGGACATCTTTCTCGTCATCCCTGGTATACCCTTGATGATCGTCATCAGCTCTTACGTTCGTGTCAAAGGACCGTTTGTGGTGATACTGGTGATCGCACTGACGAGCTGGGGCTCAGGTGCAAGGGTCATACGTTCGCAAGTGTTGTCGCTCAAGAATCGAGAGTTCGTGATGGCATCGAAGGTGGCCGGAGAGAGTGATCTGCACATAATCTTCTTTGAAATACTACCGAACATGCTCTCTCTCGTTGCATCTATCTTCTTCAGTTCCGTGCTCTTCGCTATCATAGGCGAGGCGTCGCTTTCTTTTCTGGGCTTGAGCGACGTGAGCAGAATCACGTGGGGTACGATGCTCTACTGGGCGCAGAACGCGAACGCCCTCTTGAACGGCATGTGGTACTGGGTGTTTGCACCGGGGCTGTGCATCGTTTTGTTGGGCACTTCTTTCGCCTTGCTGAGTTTCTCCATAGATGAAATAACCAACCCGCGCTTGAGGATGAGGTGATCGTGTGTTCGAAGTGCTGGAGCTCAACGCAGGATACCAGTTCAGAAACAGGTTCGTTCATGCCGTGAGGAACGTCTCGTTCAAAGTCGAGCAGGACGATTTCTTCGGTATTGCTGGAGAATCGGGGTGCGGTAAGACGACGCTCATGCTCGCATCGCTCGGATTGCTCAAGAAACCAGGAAAGGTGATCTCTGGCCGGGTGCTCGTGGAAGGTCTGAACCTGCTGGCCCTATCCAACGACGAGTTGAAGAAGGTGCGTTGGAAGAAGGTATCCCTCGTCACACAGAGTTCGATGAACTCTTTGAACCCAGTGATGAAGGTGAAAGATCAAATGGCCGACGTGCTGATAAGAAACCACGGCTTTTCCAAGAGCGATGCCTACGAGTTGGTGAAAGAGAAACTCAAATTAGTGGGGATCACACCCGATCGAATGGAAAGTTACCCACACCAGCTCTCAGGCGGGATGCGTCAGAGGGTGGTCATCGCGATGGCACTCTTGCTCTCGCCGAGGGTCATCTTCATGGACGAACCCACCACCGCACTCGACGTCGTCGTTCAACGATCGATCTTGCAGCAGATAGAGGAGCTTAAGAAGAAAGAGCATTTCTCGATTGTCTTCATAACCCACGATATATCATTGCTGTTTGAACTTGCGACCAAGATCGCGATCATGTACGCGGGAGAGTTCGTCGAGGTCGGCGAGGCGACGTTGGTCTACTCTAGGCCGCTTCACCCCTACACGAAAGGTTTAATCGAGGCTTTGCCGAGCATCTCGAAGGACCTGGAGAAGTACAAGAGCATCCCAGGAAGACCGCCGGATCTGACTTTGAAGATCGAAGGCTGTCCTTTCAGAGAGAGATGTTCGTTCGCCTTCGAAAGGTGTCGCGTAGAAAAGCCAGAACTCAGGTTTGTTAACGGCAGGTGGGTGGCTTGTCATCTGTACTGAAGGTCATAGGCTTGAAAAAAGAGTTTACCATCCGCAAAGGTTTTAAGACCTTGACGCTCAAAGCCTTACGCGGCGTCGATCTGGAACTGAACGAGAACGAGATCGTATCGGTGGTCGGCGAGAGTGGCTGTGGCAAGACGACGCTGTTGAGAGTCTTGGCGAGGCTGTACGAACCGACGGCGGGAAAGATTTCGCTCTTTGGCGAGGAATTGCCAAGACGACTCAATCGGAAAGAAGAACTCAAGTTCAGAAAACTTGTGCAGATGGTGTTCCAAGATCCGTTCGCATCGCTGAACCCGACGAAGAGGGTATCATACTTGCTGAAGAGACCTCTGAAGATTCACAGAATAGAGAACGAGGATCAGATCATGAAGAATGTTCTTGAAGACGTCGAACTCACCCCACCTGAGAGCTTCTTGGAGAAGTTTCCACACGAACTTTCTGGCGGTCAGAGACAGCGCGTCGTCTTCGCGAGAGCGATCATAACGAAACCAAAGATAATTTTGGCGGACGAACCCACATCCATGCTCGATGTTTCGATAAAGTCTGGTATTTTGAATTTGATGCTCAAACTGAAAGAGGAACACGGAATATCCTTCCTGCACGTCACACACGATTTGGCGGCGGCGAAGTACATCTCAAACAGAATTGTCGTCATGTACGCCGGATTGATCGTCGAAGAGGGAGAAGCTAAAGAGATCGTCAACAGACCCGCGCACCCCTACACGATGTTGCTCAGAGAGGCCGCGCCGGATCCAGAGAAAAGCTCGTCCACGACTTTGGTAGACGTTGGTGAACCTCCAAGCTTGATCGATCCCCCTTTGGGTTGTCCATTCGAGCCGAGGTGTAAGTACGCAAAAGCAGAGTGCAAAGAGCCAGTCCAGATGAGAGAAGTGGATGGAAGAAAGGTTAGGTGTGTCTTGTATTGAGTGTGGCGAACTCGCACGTTCTTGACTCACCTACAGTGTCAGAACAACCACGGGAAGAAGAAATGCACAAAGAACCACGCGACGACGAAGAAATCTGTGAACCTGTGAAGGATCAGCCATCTTCGCTTGAGCTGTTTTCTGAGAAGATAATAGATAAACAACAAAAGCACACCGGACCAGAGCAGCGATCCGGTGTGCAGTGCTATCGCTCCGAGTGCGAGATAACCGTGGATGGCACCTGTGATGAGAAGTAGAACGCCAGTGAACCGGTGTAGTTTGGATCCAAAGACAAGAAACTTCTGTGCACCTTTATAACGTCTCAAGATCCTGCGCAATGGAAATAGAGAGAAATTGTAGAACAGTAAAACAACACTTATCCAAGCGAAAACCTTGTACATCATTTCACCAACTCAAAGCCGACTATTTTGAACTGTTTCAAAACATCTGATTCGGGATGATCGTGCGTGCAAGTTTCTCCCAACTCACACTCGAAATGGGAAGTGTAATCCTTGCCAGCGACTGCATCCGGTTCGAGGCGCAACTTTTCCCTCCAGTCTGGAACGCCTGTGACGTCGTAGACGATGCTGGCCACCTTTATGAACTCCTTCGAGCTCTGTTTGCCGTCAAAGACACCAAGACTCTTTTCATCGAAGACTAAAAGTCCTATCGCGTAGGACTTCGAGAGTGTGTCAGCATAGTTTGGGATTTTCAGAAGTTCAGAAGTCGCCTCGGTCCCGAATGGATAGTTTGGAACAGGTCTTAGGTGGCTCAGATCGTAAACGACACCTTGGAAGGCGATGTAAGACTTTGCACGATTCTTCCCGTTGAACTTGGCAAGTTGCTCAACTGTGAAGACCAACACGCCGAAGGGCTTGACGTTGGCGATCTTCCCGACACCGTGTGGGGAATTTCTCAACAGTTCATGCGTGAGTTCTTCGCCAGCTGTGTGCCTGTTCTTGTGTTGTCCGCCGGACCAATGTCTGGATGGGGTGACATCGTACACTATCCCGTTCGCTGCAACGAGCGCCTGTTTTCCCTTTCCAGTGAACGTGCCGAGTTCGTCGATGTTTATCGCCAGGATGCCAACCAAGTTCGACTCGTCCAGAAACTTTGCATCAACCTCGGCTCTGGTCAAGAACTTTTTGGGAGCATTTATTCTGTACACGACGCCTTCCACGGACACGAACTCGTCCGTTTGCAAAAGTCTACTCAGGCTGATCAAAGGATACTGACCTTTGAAATCTTTGACGTTGAATTGAGCGAGGTTCAAGGAAAAGAGCGTTGTCGCAATGAGGGACAACGAAAGAAGAACTAAGATGTTTTTCATAGTCAAACCTCCTTTCGGTTTTTATTCTAAATTATGTCTCGTGCCATTAGAGAAACAAGGTGTAACGCTCACGTAAAATATGCGACCTGGACCTCACAAGTTTCGATCGGCGTTTTGATCAAGTTTGGTGGGTTTACTTGCGAGGGAGACAGCTTGTGAAACAAGCTGTTTGATCTCGTTGTTCGCGTTAGTGATCTGTTTCAACGCCCTGTCCACTGAATTGGTTTTCTGATCCACCTGTTCAAGAAGGCTCAAAAGACTCTGGATCAACTGTTTGTATCTTCCGGCCTCATCTTGGTTCATCATCACGTGTCTCGCTTCCAGATAGTGTGCGACGGCGAAGATGTCTCTGTAGGTGCAGAGGAAAACGTTTTGCTTCTTTCCTTCTGCAATCAGCTCTGGCGCTATATCTATCACGGCGGAGGGTACAACCATGATGGAACAGTCGACTGTGTTGGGTTGATTCTGATACTTCCTGACGTTGTCTATTTCTCGTTTTATCTTTTGCACTATCTCTTTCTTTATCTCCTCTTGAACTTTCTGATCTTGCGCGTCCTCGAATTCAACTATCAGGTTCGATAGATCCGGCAACTTAGAATCTATTGGGATGTATTTCCCACCGCCGAGGTTCCAAGCGAACTCGACAACCATCGAACCGACAGAAAGGTTCTTCACAACGGTACCAACCTTGATTGACTCACTTAGAGCCTCACTCAGGAGCATCTCACCGATTTGACCTCTCGTCTTGGTCCCAGAGACGGTTTTCACGAATTCTTCTACGATCCTCCTCATATCCTTGAGTTCTGCGTCTCTTTTCTTTTCGATCTCTTCCCGCGATTGACCCTGTTGCAAAAGAAATCTTTCGATAGTGGCTCGTTGTTCATCCGAAAAACGCTTCATTTGCTCGAGCAGTTCGGTGATTCGCTTCTCTTTCTCCTCGTCGAGTTTTATGGTTCTGTTGGAAACCTCTTCGAACATTCTCTTCATATTCTCTGTGAACTCTTCGAGCCTTTTATCTCTCTCTGCACTCAATCTCTTCTCTGCTTCCTTGGTCTCCTCGTACCTCGCTTTGAGTTCACTCACCAAGCTCGACAGTCCACTCAGAGATCCAAGTGAAGAGGACAAAGCCCCTTGTTGGGAAACGAGATAATTGATCTGTTCCTTCAAATTCTTGATCGATTCCTCAAAGCCCTTCCGCTCACCGCGTAACTTTAAAACCCCCATGTAATAACCAATGAAAACACCGACGAGGGTTCCAAGCAGGAACATGGCTAACACCTAAATCCCCCCTGTCTAAAATTTCAGTTCTTGTAGAAACTCTGGTTCTCCAACAGTTGCTCTGCTGGCACATCTTTCAACTCTTTCGCAGGAATTCCCACGTAGATCTTTCTTGGAGGAACATTTCTCGTGACCACCGCACCCGCACCTATCAACGCGTCTTCACCGATTTCTATGCCTGGTAAGATGGTCGCGTTCGCACCTATCCTGGCGCCTTTTCTGATCGTGGGACCTTTGAAGTACTTCTTCCTTTCCTCGGTCCTACCCAAAAAATTGTCGTTGGTGAAGGTGACCTCCGGTGCGATGAAGCAATAATCTTCTATTGTGGAAAGCGCAGTTATGTAAGCTTCGGTTTCTATCTTTACGTATTTGCCTATGGTCGTTTTGTTCTCCACGGTGACGCCCCTGCCTATAACTGTGTACTCGCCAATTGTCACGTCCTCTCTTATACTCGCCAGATCGCCAACAAAGACGTGATCCTTCAAAACCGCACCGCGGTATATGACACAGTTGGCACCTATCGTCACGTATTTTCCAAGAACAAGAGCTGGTAAATCCTTCTTTTCAGTCGTTGCGGACGTACTCGCTTTGAATGGTTCTTT
>Ga0308417_1000736_pt1 | contig 23081 bp, 18 predicted proteins | sample HotsprSampleOS65_FD_203528 | JGI IMG/M metagenome (GOLD analysis project Ga0308417, IMG submission 203528) | Hot spring phototrophic mat microbial communities from Octopus Spring, Yellowstone National Park, Wyoming, United States - 20090730_OS65 ...
CAAGCCGAAACGAGTAGAGCGCGGAGTCGGCATTGGCGCCAGCACCGATCTGGCTCCGCACGCGCATCACGCTCAAACGCCACGAAGCGGCCGAGCTGGCGCTGGCGGGCGCGCTCGCCTGGCCGCGAAGGCTGTAAGATTTTCGATTTGCGAGTTGCGATTTGCGTTAGGGGGAAGCACGCGCGGGAAGCCGGCGTCGCGCGGTGCGCGACCTACAGGGCCGATCGCCGGCGCGAGGCGCGACGGATCTTCGAAATGGTTTACGAGCAGGCGAGCGATGCCCAGTTGGCCGAAGCCACGGAGAACCTGGTGCGCTGCGTGAAGGCCGAGGACGGGAGCACCGACCGGGTCAACAAGATGGTGCTGGACGTTAGGCCGGGGAGAGAGGGGGAGGGGTTTTTGGCTTTTTATTTGCGATTGGAGGGCAGCGCGCGGGGATGCGCCCGTCTCACGGATTCACAAACCGCACCTCGCTGACGAACGGACCGATCTCCAAACCCGCGTCCTTCGCGCTGTCGACGCGGCGGCCGTTGATGCGCAGGTTTTCAATGCTGACGCCGCGCACGTCGTGGGCCTCGTCCAGTCCCCGGAAGCTCGACGGCGGCGTCCGCGGCGCCGTCACCTCGATATTGCGGAAGGTGATGTTGCGCACCGTGCCGCGATCGGTGTCGCGCGAATAATAGTTCTGCCGCAGCACGATCACCATCAGCTCGGGCACGTAGCTGCCGTCGCCGGGGTCGTACTTGTGCTCGCGCGACGTCTGGAACACCGGCGTGGGGTTGGTGTCGTCGATCTCCACGCGGATGTTCTCGAAACGAACGTCGCGGATCACCGCCCGGTCGCCGTGCTGGATGTCCATGGCGATGTGGCAGGTGCGGATGATGTCGCAGTTCTCGAAGACGATGTTGGAGAACTCGGGAGCGGCCGTTTCCGCGCCGATCTCCAGCGCCCGTCCCCAGTCGTTCCACAGCACGCAGTTGCTTACGCGGACATTGATAATCGGCCGGTCGTCAAACGAAATGCCGCTGCGGGCCTTGAGGCCCTTGAGCACGATGTTGTCGTCGAACGCGCGGACGAAGCTGTCGCGCACGGTGACGTTCTGGCTGTTGCAGATGTCGATGCCGTCGGCGTTGTAGCGCCACAAGCCGATCAGCTTGACGTTGGCGATGTCCACGTTGGTGCAGCCGGAGAGCGTGAAGCACCAGATGTCCGGGTCGCGCATGATCACGCCCTCGACCGAGATGTTGGTGCTGTCGCTGAAGCGCAGGGCGCCGCGGCCCTGGCTGCGCTCCATCTGGCTGACGTCGATGATTCCCCGGCCGCGTATGCGGACGTTGGAGACGCCCTGGCCCTGGAACGAGCCGTAGACGACCGCGCCGGGCGCGATGTAGATCGTCTGGTTGCTGGCGACGCTGGTTCGCCCGATCTGATGCACGCCCGGGCCGAAGTAGCGCACGGACGGGTCGTCGGCGCGCGGGACGTCGACCTCGGGCGGGTTGGCGAACAGGTGCAGGGCATGGTGCGGGCCGTTGACCTCGACGGTGATCTGGCCGGCCGCCGGCATACGGAATCGGATGCGATTGCCCTCGACGCTGGGGACGATGCCGCGCGAGGAGGGCTTGATGCTCACCGATTTCACGGGCCGTTTGGACTCGACCACCACGTCGACCGGGCCGCTCATGTCCCAGCAGGCGAAGCCGGCCAGCTCGGTCTGTTCAATGGGGCGCTGGTAGCCGGGCCAGACCTGGTTGAAGGGGATGGCCGACACGCGGCACTGATAGACGGGCACGTCGCGGCCGTTCACACTGAGGGCATAGCCGTCGTAGAGCGCCTCGGTGGGGGGCGCCGGCGCGATGGCGAGGGTGCTGTCGGTGCTCATGGTGGTGGGTGGCGGCTGCTGTTGGGAGCGGGCGAGGCAGCTAAGGCTCAGCAGGGCGGCCGCGACGACGATGGACTGTATGGCTGACAAACGGCTCACTTGCAGCTCCGCAGACGGATGCGTGGGCGGCGGGCAGATGGTCCCACCGCGCGGCGAAGGATGGTACCACGATGGCGTTACGGGGGATACAGCGCCCGCCGCAGATCGTCGAAATAGCCGGGATAGGTCTTGCTGACGCATGCCGGGTTGCGAATGGTCACGCCAGGGAGCTTTGTGGCGGCCAGCGCGAAGCTCATCGCCATGCGATGGTCCTCGTAGGTGTCGACGGCGGCCGGGCGTGGATGTTCGGGAGGCTCGATGCGAAGCAGGTCCTCTTCGGTCTCCACGTGCGCGGCGAACTTGGTCAACTCGGTGGCGAGTGCGGCCACGCGGTCGGTCTCCTTGAGCCGGAGGGTGTGGATACCGCGGATGGTGGTCGGTCCGTCGGCAAAGAGTGCCAGCACCGCCAGGGTCTGGACCATATCGGGCATGTCGCGGAGGTCGACATCAACGCCTTCGAGAGTATCGGTGCCGCTCACGGTGACGCAATCGCGGCGGAGGACGACGTCGGCGCCCATGCGGCGGAGCACGTCGGCGAAGCCCACATCACCCTGCAGGCTGTGCCGGCCCAGACCCCGGATCGTCACTTTCGAGCCTTCGTGCAGGGCGGCGGCCGCCAGGAAATAGCTGGCGTTGGAGGCATCCGGTTCTACGGTGTAGTTGGTGGCGCGATAGCGGCCGCGTTCCACGATGATCTGACGCGGCTGGCCGGTCTGAGGGTCGCGGTAGACATCAGGCGTGACGCCAAACTCGTCCATGAGCTGCATGGTCATGACGGCATACGGCCAGCTCGTCTGGCGGCCGGCCAGGTCGATGCGGACCTCGTTGCGCGCCAGCGGGGCCACTTGAAGGACGGCGGAGAGAAACTGAGACGACTGGGCCTCGCCGAAACGACACAGTCCTCCCGGCAGCCCGTTGACGCCGAGCACCTCAAGCGGCACATAGCCCTGGTCGCCGCGGTATTCGATGCGCAGGCCGAGATTGCGCAGCATGTCGACGAGCTGGCCGATGGGGCGCTGCCGCATGCGGGGCACGCCGTCGAGGAGATAGCGGCCGGTGCCCAGTCCGCACAGGGCGGTGAGGAAGCGGATGCTGGTGCCGGAGTTGCCGCAGAAGAGTTCGGCGGTAGCGGCGGGGATTTGTCCGCCCTGGCCATGAACGATGATGCGGGAGCGGTCGGGATCAACGTCCAGGCGCAGGCCCAGCCGCTGGAGGCTGTCGATCATGACGGCGGTGTCATCGGCGAAGAGGCAGTTGGAGAGGGTGCTGGCGCCGTCGGCCATGGCCGCCAGGACCAGAGCGCGATTGGTGAGGCTTTTGGAGCCTGGGGGTGCGAAATCGGCCACGAAGGGGCGGGTGATGGGCTGGAGGGTCAGTTCGTCCATTGCATTTAAGCGTATGGTCCGGCGGCGGGAACTGCAAAGGCCGCGGCGGCTCCCGGCGCACGGGCGCGCGACAGTTACCGCGGATGGCGGGCCGGGGTCGCGCCGGTGGTACCGTGGAGCGGGTGTCCTCGCCCGTGCGCGTCCATCCCGACGCAGAAAGGGTCAGGCGACCCTGACCGAACACACAGGCACGGGTATGTGACAGCTTCTGCGTCGGATGGAGCCAGGAAGGCCGTGGCACACAGGCACTCGGAGAGGGGCTGTGGACGGGCTGCCCCAGCCCCGCTATAGTAGCGGCGGCATCGGTGCGAGGGGCCGCTCATGATTCTACACGTCCTGCGAGCGCTGTTTGTGCTGCTGATGGCCGCCGTGGGCTGGGCCACCATCTCGGCCGAGCGTCCGCTGGGCTGGCTGACTCTGGGCATCGCGGTGAGCGTGGGGGTTCTGCTGGTGTGCGTGGACATTCTTTCGCCGCGCAAGAAGCTGGCCGCTTTTGCCGGGACATTCCTGGGTCTGCTGGTGGGGTTGCTGCTGGCCTATGGGCTGAGTTTCGTCGTCCAGCTCAGTGCCGATCTGTACCTGAGCGACTGGAACTCCGCCGACCGCGAAGACTTCGTGCGTTTCGTCAACCTCTGTGTGGGGATCGTCTGCTGCTATTTCGCCATCAGCTTCATCCTCCAGACCAAGGATGATTTCCGCTTCATCATTCCCTACGTCGAGTTCAGCCGTCAGCTCCGGGGGTCGCGGCCCATCCTCATCGACACCAGCGTCCTGATAGACGGGCGAATTCTCGATATCGCCTCAACGGGGCTGCTGGACAGTCGTCTGATCGTGCCCCGCTTTGTCCTGGAGGAGCTTCAGGTCCTTGCGGACGCCAGCGACCGCCTCAAGCGGCAGCGCGGCCGCCGCGGCCTTGACGTTCTCAACAAGCTTCAGGACCATCGCCGTGTGGAGGTGAGCCTCTATGACTGGAGCAGCCGCGGCAACGCGGAGGCCGAGGGTGCGGACCAGATGCTGCTGGAGCTTGCCAAGGAACTGGGCGCGCGTCTGCTCACCAACGACTTCAATCTCAGCAAGGTTGCCCAGGTGCGTGGCGTCGACGCGATCAACATCAACGATCTGGCCCAGGCGCTGCGGCCGGTGGTGCTGCCGGGCGAACGCATGCAGGTGAAGCTGCTGAAGGCTGGCGAGGAGCCATTGCAGGGCGTGGGCTATCTGGATGACGGAACGATGGTTGTGGTGGAGCAGGGACGAGGGCGCCTGGGAGAGGAAGTGGAGTTTGTCGTGACCAATGTCCTGCCTACGGCCTCGGGGCGTATCATTTTCGGACGGCTTGGCGAGACGCCGCCACGGCGACGCCCCAACGAGCGTAGCGAGAGCGATGCCGAGCATCCCGATGTCCCGGCCGCGCGCCCCCCAAAGCCCTGATCCGCAGGGGTCTGACCCGTTCGAACCTTGAGCTGGCGGCACACATCTTCGACAGACCTGCTGGCGGTGGTTGTACCGGCCGCCGGCCGATCCACGCGTTTTGGCGGGGCCAACAAACTCCTGGCGCCCCTGCGCGGACGCTCGGTTCTTGCCCGTACGCTCGATGCTTTCACCTGTCGCCGGGACGTCGCCATCATCGTGCTGGCGGCCCAGGGTCCCGACGAGCTGAAGTCGGCGCTGGAGGAGGCCGGCATTGCCGACCCGCGCATCCGCGTCTGCCGCGGCGGGGCTTGCCGCGCCGAGAGCGTGCGCTGCGCTCTGGAGCAACTGCCCGAGAATGTGCAGCGCATTGCCATTCATGACGCGGCAAGGCCGCTGGTCTCTCAGCCGCTGATCGATCGCGTGCTGGCGGCGGCAGCGGCACACGGGGCGGCCGTGCCCGCCATGCCGGTCACTCTCACGATCAAGCAGGCGAGCGGTCCGCTGCCCGCCGCCGTCGAGCGTACGATTCCGCGCGGCCGGCTGTGGGCGATGCAAACGCCACAGGCGATGCGCCTGGCCGATCTTCGCCGCGGTTTCGAGCTGTGCGACATTCCGCTGGAGGAGGTTACGGACGACGCCCAGCTCGTCGAGATGGCGGGAGGGCGGGTCTGGCTGGTCGAGGGCGAGGAACGAAACCTGAAAATCACCACGCCCATCGATCTGCGCATCGCCGAGCTGCTGCTTGAGTCGCCTTGCTGAGTGCCGGGCATCGGCTCCGCCAGCGACCGGAGATGGATAGCTGCTGCAGCAAGAGGCGTCCTCATCTTGCCGCCCTCAGCCTCCGTCGCTCATCACTACGCCGCCGGCATTGGCCCGGCCAGCGTGGCATATTCATCGAGCGGGCTGCGGTCGCCACTGGTGATCAGCTCGACGTTGGCGCGAATGCGGGGCAGGTGACTGTTGATGAAACGACGGGCTACCGGTTTCTTGCGCTCGCTGCTGTTTGCCTGGGCCAAAAACAGATGCCCCACGAGAACGGCGATGGCGCTGTCGACGAGGCGCCGGCCGTGCAGATCGGTGTATTCGACGCCCTGTTCCTTGACGAAGGCGATGGCCCGGGCGAGCAGAGCACGGGCTTCAACGAGCTTCGCTTTGAGGGCGGCCAGGAGTTCGTCGCCATACGTCGCCCGCTCGAACTCGTCCACGCGCTTCTCGAAGGCCCCGCTGCACACGCCGCGCACGGCGGCCACGATCTGGAGCTGGCTGGTGCCCTCGTAGATCGTGGTGATGCGGGCGTCGCGCAGGTGGCGCTCGACCGGGTAATCTTTCATGTAGCCGGAGCCGCCCAGGACCTGAATGGCGTCGGAGGCCACCTTCACGCACATCTCGCTGGCGTAGTACTTGCTCATGGGCGTGAGCATGCCGTTGAGCCGCTTGAGCGTTCGCGAGAGCTCCTTGCGGCGTTTGGCCTCGGCCGGATCTTTGGGCGGATTTGTTTCGAGGATGCGCAGGTTGTTGTTCTCCAGGTCGCAGATGCGGCTGGTCTCGTAAGTCAGCGCGCGGGCGGCCTCGATGGCGATGCGCATGTCGGTGACCATCTCGGCGACGGCCGGCAGACGCTCGATGGAGACGCCGAACTGCTTGCGGGTGTGGGCGTAGCGGCGGGCGACGCGGAAAGCGGCCTCGGCGATGCCCAGGGACTGTGCCGCGATGCCCACCCGAGCGCCGTTCATGAGGCTCATCACGTAGGGGACAAGGCCGCGCTGGCGCTCGCCGATCAGCCTGGCCGGAGCATCGTCATAGACCAGCTCGCAGGTGGGCGAGCCGTGGATGCCGAGTTTTTCCTCCAGATGGCGCACGCGGACGCGGGGACCGCGCTCGACCAGAAACAGCGAGAGGCCGCGACCATCCCTGATCTCCGGCTCGCTGCGGGCGAGGGTCAGGAGGATTTCGCCGCAGCCGTTGGTGATGAAGCGCTTGACGCCTTTGAGCCGCCACTGGCCGTCGTTGTCCTGCCAGGCGCGCAGGGCGACGGCCTGAAGATCGGAGCCGGCGTCGGGCTCGGTGAGGACCATGGCGCCGGTGAGTTCGCCTTTGGAGAAGCGCGGGAGGTAGTCATCCTTGATGGCATTGTCGGCGAAGGCGTTGATGGTTTCGGCGATGCCCTGAAGGCCGAAGAGGTTCATCAGCGAGGCGTCGGCCCGGCTGACGATCTCATTGGCCATGGTGTAGATGATGTTGGGGCAGTTCAGTCCGCCGTACCTGCGGGGGAGGGTGAAGCCCATGAGGTCGGCGGCGGCGAGGTCTGCCAGGTTCTGTCTGACCAGCGGATGGAGGGTGACGGTGCCATCGGCATTCAGCGTGTTGCCCTCCCGGTCGATCTGCTCGGCGCGCGGGGCGACGTGGTTGGCGGCGATATCGCCGATGATGGTGAGGATTCGGCGGTAGTTGTCGATGGCGTCGGCCGCGTCGAGCGGTGCGTAGTCGCAGCCGTCCTGCGAAACGAACCCATCCTCCTGCTCCGCCGCGATCTCGGCCAGGTCGATGTGGGAGAAGAGGAACTGGATGTCGTCGTTGTCGGTGAAGAAGTTGGGCATGGCGATGGTCCGTGGTATGTTGTGTGAGGTGTCCGTGGTCAGTTGTCAGGGGTCAGTTGTGTGAGCTGTCCGTGGTCAGTGGTCCGTGGTCAGTTGTTGGGTCATTGGTCCAGTGGTCAGTTGTCTTCGTCGTTGTTGTTCGTGCAGCGTCTTGTGCCGATGGAGTTGAGGTAGGCGTTCAGCGTGGGGGCCAACTCGTCCATCATGGGCTTCAGGCGAGCCACCTGCTCCTCGGTGATAAGGTTCCGGCGGAATGCTCGCCTCAGGAAATGCTTGGTCTCGTACAGCGATCCGCGGGCGATGCGCACGAATCGGCGGTTCTCGCGGTAAGAGCTACGGCCGCTACCTTCCGCAATGTTCGCGCCGATGCTGTCCACCGCCGCAACCAACTGCTCGCCCACGGCCGATTTCGCAAAGCCATCCCACTGGACTACGATGTCCCATACAGCATCGGCCAGCTTCTCCGCAAGGCGGTACACTCGCAAATCCTCAAACGACGTGCGAGCCATAGTGCCTCCACCACTGACCACCGGACCAAGGACCCAACAACTGACAACGGACCACTGACAACGGACCTTGCACAACTGCCACTGACAACGGACTTATCCGCGTTCGCGTATCGCCTTGATCATCATCGGAATCACCTTGTTCAGATCGCCCACGATCCCGTAATGGGCCACCCCGAAGATCGGGGCATCCTTGTCCCAGTTGATGGCGATGATCTTGGCACTCTCCTCCATGCCGGCCCGGTGCTGTACCGCGCCGCTGATGCCGCAGGCGATGTACAGGGCGGGGCGGACAGTGGTGCCGGTCTGGCCTACCTGGTGGTCCTTGCTCACAAAGCCGCTGTCGACGGCCGCCCGGCTGGCGCCGACGGCGCCGCCCAGCACGCCGGCAAGCTCGTGAATCAGCCTGAAGTTGTCTTTGCTGCCCACGCCGCCGCCGCCCGCCACGATGATGCGGGCGCCTTTGAGATTGACCTTCCGCTTCTCCCGATGCCGCTCGATCAGCCGGATCGACTCATCGAAGTCGTCAAACTCGACCTTCTCCTCGATGATCTGCCCGCCGCGGCGCGGGTCGCCCTCGCCCAGGCGCATCACGCCCTCGCGAACCGTCGCCATCTGAGGCCAGCGGTCGAAGTTGATGATGGTGGCGATGATGTTCCCGCCGAACGCGGGACGGATCTGGTGCAGCAGCTTTGTATACGTCTTTTTCGTCTTCGGCTCGGTGTACTCGCCGATCTGGAGGTCGGTGCAGTCGGCCGTCAGGCCCGCGCGCATCTCCGAGGCGATGCGGGGCGCCAGGTCGCGCCCCAGCGGCGTGGCGCCGTAGAGCACGATCTGCGGCCTGTATTTCGTGATGAACCTGCACATCACGCGCGCATACGGCAGCGTGCGGTAATGCTCCAGCCGCGTGTCGTGCACGTAGTAGACCCTGTCCACGCCGTGTGCGATCAGGCGATATGACAGCTCGCGCACGTTCCAGCCGGCCAGCACGGCCGCGACGTTCACGCCCAGCTCGTCCGCGAGCTGCCGCGCCTTGCCGCACAGCTCCAGTGAGGTATCGGAGAGGTGCTCGTCTTCCTGTTCGGCGTATATCCAGACTTCGCCTTGGGGGTTGACTTCGATCATGTCGTACTACCTGTCCTGTATGCGCTGGCTGTCAGTCGAATGTCAGTTGTCAGTGGTCCGTTGTCAGACGAACGTCAGTTGTCCGTTGTCCGTGGTCCATTGTTGGGTCATTGGTCCCTTGGTCAGTTGTAACGCCTCAGGCTCAGTTCCCTGCATCGCCGACACCACTGACAACCGGACCAGGGACCCAACCACTGACCACGGACCACGGACAACTGACCACTGACGCCATCGACTGACCACTGACTATCCTATTGTGTGGTCGACAATCAGCTCCTGCACCATCTTCCGCACGCCCTCGTACGTCGGCGGCACCTGGGTGAATCCTTCTTTGGTCAGCACGATCGACTGCACGCGATGGACCTTCGTCGGCGAGCCGCTCACGCCGCACCACTTCAGGTCGGCCGCGATGTCGTCGAGGTTCCACTGCTCGATGGCCAGGCCGCTTGTCTTGAGCTTCTCGAATCGCCTCGCCTGCTCGGCCTCCTTCTGCTGGGCAGTCGCATCGGGCATCGCCTTGTGGACCGCGCCGGCCAGCTCCACCATCGCCATCGCCCGCTTGAAGCGCATGACGCGTTTGGCGGCCGGAGGACGCGGGGTATTGGCGATGTCGAGCACGGTGAGGAGGATGGGCAGGCGGCCCTCGAGGACCTCCCAGCCATTGCCGACGTTCCGTCGCACGCGGATCGTGTTGCCCGAAAGATCCACCAGCTTCTCGAAATACGTCACCTGGGGAATGCCAAGCTTCTCGGCCAACTGCGGGCCCACCTGGGCCGTGTCGCCGTCGATGGCCTGGCGGCCGCAGAAGATGATGTCGTAGCGGCCGAGTTTACGCACCGCCTGGGAGAGGATGTAGCTGGTGGCCAGGGTATCGCTGGCGGCGGCGCGGCGGTCGGTGATGAGAATGACGCGGTCGGCGCCGCGATACAGAGACTCGCGCAGGACTTCGCAGGCGCTGGGCGGCCCCATGGTCAAGACCGTGACCGTTCCGCCAAAGCGGTCGCGGACCTGAAGGGCCGCCTCGAGGGCGTGCAGGTCCTCGGGATTGAAGATGGCTGGTAAGGCAGCGCGGTTGACCGTTCCATCAGCCTTCATGGCCTCGCCGGTAATGTTGGCCGTATCCGGCACCTGCTTGACACAGACGATGCAGTCGTAGCCCAAGTAGTCCTCCGTGGTCGTTGGCAGTCCAACCTTCGTTTCAGCGGCGAACGGCCGGCGAACGGCAGCCGCAACCGAGGAGGGACTAGATACCTGCGGACGGGCGACGCGTCAATATGAAAGGTGCAAACAGGACCGCTTGAATTGCCGCGGTTGTTGAGTATCATGCACGCTTCGGGCCTATCCAGGCCGAGTTAGCCTAACCCGTTGTTGCCACCCCGTTCTCCCCGCGACGTTTCGCAGCCGCCGGACCCGACGAGCCCCCTGGCTCGTCGGGGACGGGTTGCTTTTGTTGCCCGGAAGTGAGTCATCCATGGATCTGACAGTCAAGGATGCCGCCAGACTCCTCAGTACATCCGAAAGCCAGGTGTATCGCTGGATTCACGATGGATCGCTGCCGTGTCACCGCGTCAGCGACAAATACCGGCTCAATCGCGTGGAACTGCTGGAATGGGCCACCGCCCGGCGCATGAAGGTCTCCCCCGACATCTTCGCCGGCGCCAGCGAGCTGCCCGGCCGCCATATCCTCACCAACGCCCTGCGCCGCGGCGGCGTGATCCACGATCTGCCCGGCGCGGATGAGCCCGCTGTTCTTCGGGAACTGTGCCAGCGGCTTGCGCTGCCCCCGTCCGTCGATCGCCAGGAGCTTTACAGGATGCTCCTCGCCCGCGAAGAACTCAGCTCGACCGCCATCGGCCACGGCATCGCCATTCCCCATCCGCGAGGCCCCATCGTCCTGGGCGTTTCCGACCCGACCGTCACACTCGCGTTTCTCCAGCAGCCCATCGACTTCGCCGCGCTGGACGGCCGCCCCGTCACCACGCTTTTCGCCATCATCAGCGTCAACGTCCGCGGCCACCTCCAGTTGCTCAGTCATCTGATGTTCGCGCTTCAGGATGAGTCCTTCCGCGCGTTGCTCGCCCGCCGGCCGGAGGCCGACGAGGTGTTCTCGCGCGCCGAGCAGATCGAGTCGGCCATGCACGTTCCGGCCGCACAAGGGGCGTCGACCTGACGCACGAAGCGACCACCCGGAGAAACCATGATTCTGTTGAGTGCTGTGGCCGTGTTGCTGGCTGGTGCCGTGCTGAGCCTGGCGCTTGCGCGCCGGCCGCGCGCTTCGCTGGCGCTGTCGTCGCTGGCGGTCCTGGTCGGCTCGTCTCTGGCTGTCGCGGCCGCGGCGCAGGCACTGGGAGGCGTGAGCGCGCCGGCCTGGTCCGTGCAGTGGGCGCTGCCGCTGGGGACGGCGTCGCTTTCGATGGATGGCCTCTCGGCGTGGTTTGTCCTGACCATCGGCGTGGTCAGCGCGGCGGTGGCCATCTACTGCCCACGGTACATGGCCGCGGAAATCGCCCACGGCTCGCCGCATGTGTTTGGCGCCATGCTGTGTGTTCTGGTGGCGACGATGCTCCTGCTGGTTTGCGCCAACGACGCCGTGCTCTTCCTGCTCGCCTGGGAACTGATGTCGCTGGCCGCGTTCTTCCTGGTGATCTACGAACACCGTCGGCCGGAGGTGCGGCGTGGAGCGTGGATGTATCTCGTGGCGACGCACCTGGGCACAGCGCTGTTCGTCCTGCCCCTGTTCGGCTTGCTCGTGGCCAGGACTGGCGGGTCGTTGTCCTTCGCGAGCTTCGCGTCGGCCGCCGCTTCGGCCGATCCGCACTGGCTCACGCTCGTCTTCTTCCTGGGCCTGGTCGGTTTCGGCACCAAGGCCGGCTTCATGCCCATGCACGTCTGGCTGCCCAGCGCGCACCCGGCCGCGCCGACGCCCGTCAGCGCCCTGCTTTCGGGAGTGGTCATCAAGACCGGCATCTACGGCATCCTGCGCCTGCTCACATGGCTGCCGCCGCTGCCGAGCGGCTGCGGCATGGCGCTGCTTCTGGCCGGAGCGGTCAGCGGCGTCATGGGCGTGCTCTACGCCCTGGCTCAGCACGACCTCAAGCGGCTTCTGGCGTATCACAGCGTCGAGAACATCGGCATCATCGCCCTCGGCATCGGCATCGGCATGCTCGGCCAGCGCGCCGGACATCCGGCGCTCTCGGCCATCGGCTACGCCGGCGCGCTGCTCCATGTCCTCAATCACGCCGTGTTCAAGGGCCTGCTGTTTCTCTCGGCCGGCGCTGTGATTCAGGCCACGGGCACGGGCCACATCGACCGCCTCGGCGGCCTGGCCAGGCGCACGCCCATCAACGCTCTTCTGTTCCTGATCGCGGCCGTCTCGATCTGCGGTCTGCCGCCGTTCAACGGCTTCATCAGCGAATGGCTGATCTACGGCGCTTTGTTTCGCGGAGCGTTCGCCCTGAGCGGCCACGGCGCCGCCGCGGCCGTCGTGGCGCTGACGTCGCTGGCGGTCATGGGCGGGCTGGCCCTGGCGTGCTTCGCCAAGGTGTTCGGCGTCGTGTTCCTCGGCGAATCCCGCGACTCGTCCCTTTCCGCACGCGCCACGCCCGCCGCCATGGCCATCGGCATGGGCATTCTCGCCACGCTGTGCATCCTGCTGGGCATCGTCCCTGCGGTGCCGCTGTCTCTGAGTGGTCCGGGCGCATCCGTCCTGGTTCCTGGCGGACCGGCCGACCTGGACATGGCCCTGCGGGCCGTGCTGGCGCCGGCCGGCAGCCTGACGCTCATGGCGGCCCTGCTGATCATCATCTCCCTGGCTCTATGGCTGATTCTGCGGCTCTTGCCGGCCACGCGCAACCAGGTCCTCGCCTCGGCGCCGGCCCCAGCGACCTGGGGCTGCGGCTATCCCTTCCCCACGCCCCGCATGCAGTACACCAGTTCCTCGTTTGCATGGTCACTGGTCTCCGCATTTCGCGGCTTCCTGTGGCCGCGCCGACACCTGCACGCCCCGGTCGGTCCATTCCCCGCTCCCGCAAGCCTCGCCACGCACACCGATGATGCGGCCGAGGTGGACCTCTTTGGCCCGTTGTTCCGCGCCACATCCCGTCTGGCCGGCATGATCCGCAACCTCTCATGGTCCGGCCAACCCGTCGTCCAGGGCGCCTCGCCCGACGTCGATCAGCCGGCTGGACCGGCGCTGACCACTTTCCGCCGCGCAGTCCGGGCCATCCGCCGCGGCAGCATCCAGATCTGCCTGACCTATATCGTCTTGTGCCTGTTGATCGTCTTCGTTATCGAGGCCATCGCTGAGCCCGGCGGTCCCGAGAATCCGCCGCCCCTCGGCCCGGCCAGCGCGCCGGCGACCATGCCCTCGACCGCCGATGGAGGGGCACAGCCATGACCCCCGCTCTGCGAGCCATGCTCGTGATTCCCGAAGCCGCGATTGTCCTTGCTCTTCCACCGCTGCTCCTGAGCGTTATCGCCAGGACGAAGGCGTGGTTCGCCGGCCGCGTCGGGCCTCCGTGGCTCCAGCCCTATTACGATCTGCTGAAGCTGGTCCGCAAGGGCGTCGTCCACAGCCGGACGACGACGTGGGTCTTCCGCATGGGGCCGATCGTCAATCTCGCCGCGATGCTCACCGCGTTGACGCTCATTCCTGTGCTGACATCAACCTCGCTGCTCGGTTTCAGCGGCGATCTGATTCTTGTGGCGTATCTCTTTGCCCTGGGGCGGATGCTCACCGTCCTGGCCGCCATGGACACAGGCAGCAGCTTCGAGGGCATGGGCGCGGCCCGCGAGGTCACCTTCGCCACCATGGCCGAACCCGCCCTGTTCCTGAGCCTGGCGGCGCTGGCCATCTCCACGCGCACGCTTCGTCTGGATCAGATGATCGACGGCAGCCTGGCGCTCGCGTGGGCCAGCATCGGACCGGCCCTCCTCCTGGTTGTCGGCGCCCTCGTCGTCGTCCTGCTCACCGAATGCTCGCGAATTCCCGTTGATGATCCGGCCACGCACCTGGAGCTGACGATGATCCATGAGGTCATGGTGCTCGACCACAGCGGCCCGGAGTTCGCGTTGATCACCTACGGCGCCGCCCTGAAGTTCATGCTCCTCGGTTCGATCCTCCTTCACACCGCGTTTCCGCACATCGATCTGCTGGATGGCTGGCCGGTGATCTTCATTGTGCCCCTGCGCATCGGCGCGCTGCTGGCGCTGGCGGCTTTCGTCGGCACCATCGAATCGACGATGGCGCGCCTTCGCCTCAGCCGCGTCCCGCTGCTACAGGCCGCCGCCACCGTCCTGGCCGGACTGGCCGTGCTGCTGGTGCTGCTCAGGAGGACCACATGAGTCTTCACACCGTGATGGACGCGGCGCTGGTGCTGATTCTGCTTCTGGGACTGACCATGCTCTCGGCAGGGCGCTTGGCCACGTGCATCCGCATTTTCGCGATCCAGTGCCTCGTGCTCGCGTTCATGCCGCTGGTTACGGAATGGGTCCACGGCGAAGGCGTCACCCGCCACGCGCTGGTCATGCTGCTGGGCACGATCAGCCTCAAGGTCCTGCTCATCCCGTGGGTGCTCCTGCGCACCATCCGCACCGGAGAAATCCATCGCGAAATCGAGTCGTTCATCGGCTTCACCGCATCCGTCGTCATCGGCGCCATGCTCGCGGCCGGCGCCTTCGCGGTCAGCGCCCGGCTGACGGTGCCGGGCGACCCGCCCAGCGATCTGCTGGTGCCGGTCGCGCTCTCGACACTGATGATCGGCCTGCTCGTGCTCGTCAGCCGCACCAAGGCCATCACACAGGTGCTGGGCTATCTCGTGATGGAGAACGGCATCTACCTGTTCGGGCTGCTGCTGCTGCGCCAGATGCCGATTCTGGTCGAGCTTGGAATTCTGCTGGACGTCTTCGTCGGCGTGTTTGTGATGGCCATCGTCGTCTACCACATCCGCCGGGAGTTCGACCATATGGACACGCACGTCCTCGAGCCGGCAAAGGAGAGCTGAGCCACATGCTTCTCGCGGCGCTGATCGTCTGTCCGCTGGTCTTCTCGGGGCTGTGCCTGCTGCTGCGCCGCGGCGCCGCCTGGCGCCTGTTCCTCGTTGCGGGAGCTGCGCTCCATCTGGCGATCGTTCTGGGAACCTGGCGGGCGCCTGCGCCGTTCGCTCCCGACGCGCTGATTGGCCTGGACGCGCCTGGGCATCTCCTGCTGACACTGGTCAGCGTGCTCTTCCTGGCTGTGGCGATCTACTCCGTCGGCTACCACCAGCAGGCGCTGGTCTCTCAGCAGGTGGCCTGCATGCTGGCGATGCTCTGCGTGCTTTCCCTGGTATGCGCAAGCCAGCACCTTGGCCTGCTGTGGGTCGCCCTCGAAGCTGCATCGCTCACCGCCACGCCGTTGATCTACTTCCGGCTCGGCCCGCGGTCGCTGCAGGCCACCTGGAAGTTCCTGCTCATGAACTCGGTCGGCATCGCCCTGGCTCTGCTGGGGACGCTGGCGCTGGGCCTCTCCACGACGCCGGTGCCCGGGCCCATCTCGCTGGCCGTCGGCCAGTTGACGCCGCTCGCCGCCGGGCTCGATCCCGTCTGGCTGCGGGCCGGCTTCCTCCTGGCGCTGGTGGGCTTCGGCACCAAGATGGGCCTGGCCCCGCTGCAAAGCTGGAAGCCCGATGCGTACGGCGAATCGCCGCCCACCGTCGCGGCTCTCCTGGCCGGCGGTATGACGCTCGGGGCGTTCCTCGCCATCCTCCGTTTCGTACAGGTCGCCAACGCCGCCGGCCAGAGCCAGTTCGTCGCCTTCTGGCTGATCGGCTTCGGTCTGCTGTCCATCGCCACGGCCGCCGTATTCGTGATCGGCGGCACCGACTACCGCCGTCTGCTGGCGTATACCAGCGTCGAGCACATGGGCGTGCTTGTGCTGGGCACGGGGCTTGGCGTGGCCGGCTCATACGCGGCAATGCTTCACGCCCTCCACAACACGCTCAACAAGGGCGTCCTGTTCCTCGTCGCGGGCCTGCTCTGGCGGCTGTACCGCACCAACCGGACCGGCGAAATCCGCGGCGTGCTGGCCCGGCATCCGCTCGTAGGCGTGCTCTTGCTGCTGGGGCTGTGCGCCACTTGCGGCCTTCCGCCGTTCGGCATGTTCTACAGCGAACTGGGCATCCTCCTGGCGGCGGCCGGCCAGGGCCGCTGGTGGACCCTGGCCCTGTTTGTGCTCACCCTGGGAGTGCTCTTCGTCGGCCTTGTCAGCGCCGTGTTGCCGATGGCTTTCGGCGAGCCGGTTGAGGTCTCCAAGCGGCCGCCTCAGCACCCGGCCGGGTGGGGATGGCGACGGGTCGCAATGCTCCTGCCGACGGCCGCTCTGGCACTGCTCGCACTGGGTCTGGGCATCTATCAGCCTCCTGCGGTGCGAGACGCGCTGAAGAGCGCGGCCGCCACAGTCGTCGCGTCCACGCCTTCGACAGTCGCCGGCGCCGCCGGCGCCGATCTGATCGCGGAGGCGCGCCGATGACCAGCCCTTGCGCATCCTGGCTCACACTTCGCCACGGCATGGCCGTGGATGAGTCGGCCATCCCGCGAATCGCGCCCGATCAACTGGCGCGCTCCATCGCCGACGCACGCCGGCGCGGCGGACGCCTGGCCCAGCTCTTCGGCCGGCGCATCTCCGGGGCCGTTCGCATCTACGCCATCATGGCCTTCGACGCCGACGGTCTGCTGGAGGCCTGCTGCTGCGAGCTGCCGCCGCTGAACGCGGAATATCCCTCGGTCACCGCCCTCTGTCCTTCCGCGCAGGCCTTCGAGCGCGAGATCGCCGAACAGTACGGCGTCATACCGGTGGGTCATCCCTGGCTCAAGCCGCTCCGCTATCACAACACGGATGACGGCTCACCGGCGCCCTGGGGACGCTTCGATCCCGCCAAACCCATCCCCGGCGATTATCCCTTCTATCGCGTCGAGGGTGATGAGGTCCACGAGGTCGCCGTCGGGCCCGTCCACGCCGGAATCATCGAGCCCGGCCACTTCCGCTTCCAATGCCACGGCGAGGAGGTGCTGCACCTGGAGATCGTCCTGGGCTACCAGCACCGCGGCGCCGAGCCTCTCTTGGTTCACGCCAATGCCACACGCTCGGCCATCGTCGCCGAGACCATCGCGGGAGACACCAGCATCGGCCACGCCTCCGCCTACTGCCGCGCCATCGAGGGCCTGGCCGGCGCCGATGTCCCTGCCCGCGCATCGGCCGTGCGCGGGGTGGCGCTGGAGTTGGAGCGTCTGGCCAACCATACCGGCGATCTGGGCGCGCTCTGCACCGACATCGGATTCCTTCCCGCCTCGGCCTACCTCGGGCGCCTGCGCGGCGAGTTCCTCAATCTCACGGGCGAAATCTGCGGCAACCGGTTCGGGCGCAACCTGCTGCGGCCGGGCGGCGTGGTCTTCGACATACCCGCGGACATGGCCGGCGAATTGCGACTGCGGCTTGCGCGACTCGCGGATGAGACCCTGGACGTGCTGCAAATGATGTTCGCCCAGGCTTCCGTCCTGGCCCGCTTCGAGGGCACTGGGGCGCTGACGCGGGAACAGGCCGAGGAGCTGGGTCTGGTCGGACCCGCAGCGCGCGCCTGTGGGCTGGGGCGGGACGTGCGCAACGATCATCCTTACGGCGTCTACCGCTTCGCCCATGTGCCCGTGGCGGTGGAGACCACCGGAGACGTGTACGCGCGTGCCGCCGTGCGGTGGCTCGAGGTGCAGCGGTCGCTGAGTTTCCTCATCGAACTTCTCGGCAGTCTGCCCGATGGCAAGGTCCGTCAGCGCGTCGCTTCTCTGAAGCCCGACGCCATGGGCATCGGCATGTGCGAAGGCTGGCGCGGCGAGATCGTACACGTGGCATTCACCGACCAGCGCGGCGAGCTCTGTTTCATCAAGGCCAAGGACCCCTCGATCCACAACTGGTTCGGCCTGGCGCAGGCGCTGCGCGGCGTGGCCATCTCCGACTTTCCATTGTGCAACAAGAGCTTCAACCTGAGTTACTGCGGGCATGACCTGTAGCGCGGCCGCCGGGTCCGCGAGCGAGGACAGACGATGTATCGCATCCTGACGACACGCTGGAGACAAGGCCACCGCACCATGCGGTACCCGCGCCAGCTCCCCGTCCTGCCCGAGCGCTTCCGCGGGCGGCCGGTGATCGATCCATCCAGATGTCCCGAGGGATGCCGCGATTGCGAGGCCGCGTGCCCCGCAGGGGCCATCACGACGGCGCAGGGGCTGAGGCTCGACCTGGGCCTCTGTCTGTTCTGCACCGCCTGCGTCGAGGCCTGCCCCAACGATGCGATCCGCTACACGAGCGACCATCGCCTAGCCACCAGCACCCGGGCCGACCTGGTTCTCGCCGGCCAGGAGTTGAAGCTGGCCGAGGGCATGGCCGACGAGCTGCACAGCCTGCTCGGCCGGTCTCTACGACTTCGCGAAGTCTGCGCCGGAAGCTGCAACGCCTGCGACCTGGACACGAACGTGCTCAATACCGTGGGCTGGGACCTCTCGCGCTTCGGCATCCAGTTCGTCGCTTCGCCGCGCCACGCCGACGGCCTGGTCGTAACCGGCGCCATCACGCGCAACATGCATCACGCGCTGCTGGAGACGTACGAGGCGATGCCCAAGCCGCGCATCGTCATCGCCATAGGCGCCTGTGCCATCGGCGGCGGCCCGTTCCGCGACAGCCCGCAGGTCCACAACGGCGTCGAGGGAATCCTTCCCGTGGATCTTTATGTCCCCGGCTGCCCGCCACATCCGCTGACGATCCTCGACGGCCTCCTGCGGCTCATCCGCGCGCTTCCCTCGTAACGGTCGGCATCCCCGTTGTAGGCGGCGCCCTCGGGTCCTGGCAGCCATCGTCATTTTGGCATCGCATACCTCACGCGGCACCCGTATCCCGTCCAGGTGCCGGTCCAGGTCACGTCCGCCTCGGCGAAATCGCCCTCGATGCTTCCGAAGCGCCGCGAGTCCATCCGCTGTGTGGCCGAGGCGAAGTCGCGCCGGTCGGCCAGATCTATCTCCGCCGCCACGCCCCGATTTATCCAAACGCCATAACGAAGCCGATCGCCAGTAACACCACGCCGACCGCGATCCCCAGGCAACCGACAATGATCGCCGCGGGCTCGGGGGCGAACGCGCCGATCCCTTTCACGATGCTCACCACCGCCAGCCACAAGAGCACAAGGCCCACGGGGATGCGGATGATGTCGCCGGCCGACAATTGGGCACTGGTCAGGCGACGTTTCTTGCGTCCGTCCATCACGTGCCTCCTCGGCGCTGAGAAGTTCCCGCGGAACTCTACCTGCGTCGCAGCGCCGCCTCCAGGTCGATCGGCGGCATCTCGCCCGCGGCGCGGCGCTGGGCGCCCCAGCCGCTCTTCGCCGCCCAGCGCGCCATGATCGGCACGAAGGGGCTGATGCGGTTGCCGGCCGCCAGGCCGGTGCGGTAGATGTTGTCGCCGGCATAGTTCCACCAGTTCCAGCCTATTCCGAAACGCTCGAACATCGCCAGATGGTCCTCGCACCATTGCTCGCCGTCGCGGCCGGGCTGGATCATCGAAATGCCGAACTCGCCACAGTGGATCGTCACGTTGTGCCTGATGCCCCAGAGGATCGCCTCCAGGTATGCATCGGCCTGCGTCCACTCGAAGGTGCTCTTGTAGCCGGGGTAGTACTCGTCGTAGGCGTAGCCCCAGTGCTTGCCGTAATGGTGGAAACTGTAGATGGTATTGTCGTCCTTCACAGGCTCCATCCACATGCACCAGAATGGCTGGGCCCAGCCGTCGGCCGCCTCCCAGATCAGCATGTGGATCTTGTCCTCGGCGCGCACGATGGCCGTCAGGTCCCGCATGATGCGGTTCCAGTGGTCGCGGTTCATGTAGGCCGGCTCGTTGAAGAAGTCGTAGGAAATGGCCCACTGCGGCAGGTGCGCGTAGCGGCGGGCGATGCGCCGCCACATCTCAAAGACGTTCCTTTCCTGCTCCGGATTGGCCAGCCAGTTGCGCGAGCGGATTTCGGTGAACGAACAGAGCATCATCTGCAACCCCGCGTCGTTGCAGTTTTTGATCAGCTCGTCCAGTCGCCGCCAGCGCGCCTCATCCTCGATCACCGGCCCGCCCATGCGCTCGACGAGTTGAAGGTCCCAGTCGGCGTTGAATGCCAGCGCGTAGCGGCAGTGGTCCATGCCCCAGTCGGCCATGCGTTGAAACATTCCCCGCTCGCTCAGCCCGCCGTGAACGTTAAACTCGGCGCGGCTGCGCGCGAACAGCTCGCCCATGCCCTTCATCATTTTCGAGCGGTCGACGGCCGGCGTCTGATAGGTCAGCGTGTCCGTCCCCGGCACCAGCCGGTGGACCGCCCCATACCGCCACGACCGATAGGGCGTGCTCACCGCTCCCGGCGCTGTCACGTTCGGGTGCTTGTGGTCCAGCGCATAGCTTGCCAGCATCGGCAGCGGCGCCGATGGTGCGGCCGGCGGATCGCCCGCGATGTTCAGGTCGAGGTAGTTGTAGCGGAGGCTGTGGGCGACGACGCCGGTGCGCCCGGTCATCCGCGTTATGCCCGATGCCGACACCGGATACTGCCGAAGCATCCGCGCCAGATCGCGGCAGGCGGCCTGATCCACGGCCGCATCCGCCGGCAGGTTCACCACCGCTGCCAGCGCCGCGCCGGCGAACTCCAGACTCAGCGTCATGTATCCCGACGCGGCGCGCCGCCAGATCAACGACTGCGGGCGGAAGGCCGGAATCACCAGCGCATTGGTTCCGTGCCCACGCACCAGGATCCACGTGTCGCCCGTGACCCAGTCGCTGCCGGCGAGTTTCTCGTCTGCCGCGCCCAGCGGCTGCACCTTGTAGCCGTCGGTCGTGTTGAACTGCACCGCTTCCGGAAGACCGTAGCCACGCGCCTCCCAGCCCCACAAGTCCAGCGTGTTGCCGTCGCTGGCCACCACCACCGCCGGCGACATCGCACTGGCCAGAAAGGCATACCGCGCCTGCCGCCCGCCGGGCAGCGGATACGAGTGCTCGAACGCGTACGACATGGGCCCCGGCGTCTCCGCCACCCGCGGCAGCCCGCCCTCGGCGTACATCAGCACCGGCCCGATCGCGATCCCGCCGAAACGGTCGTGGTTGTAGACCTGAATGGCGATCGTGTTGCTCTGCCCGAAGCGAAGCGCGTCGGCCGGTATCTGGATGTGCGGCGGATCGAGCCGAAACCGCTTGAACGGCCCGATGCGCCCCGGGCGCTTGTATCCCTCGTGGATCGGCTTGCCGTTGATGAACAGGCGGAACCAGTTGTAGACGTCGCCGGGCACGATGCTCACGGTCCGCCCCTGCCAGTCGCCCGGAATGTGGACCGTCTTGCGATACCACGCGAAGCCGTTGTAGGGCTTGTTGGCGCCGGTGGTATCGCTGTTGAACAGCGCCCGCGAGCCTTTGAGGTTCTCCTCGAGTATGTCCTGATACTCCCACGCCAGCGGCACGAACAGCTTCCGCCAACTTTCCGTCGGGCCGGTGGCGAAGCCCTCGGCCTCGCCGACGTTATCGGGGTCGGTGCGGAAATCCCAGCGTCCGGCGAGATCCAGCGACCCCGCCGAGATCGGCGCGATGACGAACGGCCAGTTGACCGGATCATTACCCGACAGGTCGCGCGCGTTGAACCACCCGAAGCGGTCCTCGGGATACTCATCCAGCGCCGCCACGCCGCCCACAAGCGCCTCCGGCGTGCGGGCGGCCGCCGTTTCGATGCGCGCGCGGACCGCGCGGGCGTGCTCGTCGAGGCGGGCCGTCGCCTTCAGCACCGATGACCAGTCGAGCTGGCTGTGGGCGTCGCGGGCTGACTGCACGAGCAGTTCCAGTTCGCGCAGGTCCTCCCGGATGAGGGGCGAGTGCTCGCCCAGGAGCGCCGCCACGTTCGTGAGGTGAATCGTCTCCCGCTCGCAGCGGTATATCGCCGTCGCCGCGTCGATCGGCGCCTCCGCGGCCGACAGCAGCGTGGCCGCCTCGTTGGCCGCTGCGATGGCATCGGCGAAGCGCTCGGCCTTCTGGGCGGGGATGGCCCGGGCCGCAAGAATGTTCCGCGCCTGTTCCACCAGCGGCGCCGCCAGGCGCTCGGCCCGGCGCCAGGGGTGCCGCTCGTCGAAGGTTACGATCTCGCCGGCGGGGCGAAACCGCCGCATGAGGTAAATCCCCTGCTCGTTGAGCTTCTGGATGCGCGCCAGCCCTTTGGCGATGCTGCTCTTGCCGCGCTCCTCGTCGTTGTAATACATCAGCCGGCCGTTGTGCGCGGGGTCGTAGGCATCGCCGCTGGGCCGCACGACCATCGGCTGCGTGCGGAGCTGCCCGCCCTCCACCTGCCAGTCGGCGCCGGTGGTGAAGGGGTATCGCCGGCCATCGCGCCCCACGATCTCGCCCTCGGCGCAGACGCGCTGGCCGGCGATGCGAAGCACGATCTGATCGGAACCGTTAACGAAGGCGGAAAGGTCGTAGTCGTCGATGAGCCCGCCGTCGACGCAGTCGCCGACAGGTTTGCCGTTGACGCTCAGGGCGTAGCCGCGCTCGCCCCACACGACGATCCATCCCGAAGCCGCCCCGCCCGGTACGGCGATGGTGCGCGTGAAGTTGGCGGCCTGTCCCCCGCGGGTGATCGATGGCCCTTTCCAGTCGTCTTTGTAATACCACGTATCGGCGCCGCGCTCCCACCAGAGCTGGGCAGACGCGCCGGGTGAGCCAATCGCCAGGGCCGCCATCGCCGCCAGCACGGGCACGATGTATCGTCGCAGTGCTCTCACGTGTCGTCTCCTCCACAAGAAAACGCCGACTCCGGCCGCCGCCGTGCGCGGTTCTGCCTTGTCTACCGTGCGGCGGCGCGGTGTGTTAAGTCACAAATACGCGTCGAAGGTGCTCGGGCGGCGAGCACTGGCAGTACTCGGTCTAGTGCCGTTTCCAGTTCATGACTTTCGCGCTCCGGTCGGCGTCGATTAGCCCTTGGCGCCGCAGGCAATTACGGCGCAAATGACTCCACAACGGTCGGCCCAGGCGGCCGTTGACGTTGTGGAG
>Ga0308417_1000737_pt1 | contig 23073 bp, 16 predicted proteins | sample HotsprSampleOS65_FD_203528 | JGI IMG/M metagenome (GOLD analysis project Ga0308417, IMG submission 203528) | Hot spring phototrophic mat microbial communities from Octopus Spring, Yellowstone National Park, Wyoming, United States - 20090730_OS65 ...
TTCGTCGTCGTCCGCCAGCCGCTCACACCGGCGCCTTTCGAAACACGCAGCGCCGCCTACATCGCCATCGAACTGGGCAAGCGGCTGGCGCCGGACTATTTCAAGAAGGCAGACGGCGCATGGATCAACTCGAGCGAGCTGCTCGACGAGCAGGTGAAACGAGCCGGCCTGGGCGAAAACTTCGCCGACTTCCGCAAGAAGGGCTTCTTCGCCCGCGAACAGGCCTTCACGCCCCGCACCACATTCGCCACCGCCACCGGAAAGTGCCAGATCTACATTCCGGAATTCGCGGCGCGCAATTACGAGCCGCTGCCCAGCTGGCGGCCCAAACGGGAGACTCCTTCTTCCGAGTTCCCGTATTACCTGATCACCTATCTGCCCGGCGAGCACAAGCGCAACTCCACGCAGAACAACCCTGTACTGATGGAGATTTCCGGGCCGATGCGATTGCGGCTCCACCCCGCCACGGCCAGCAAGCACGGGATTCAGGATGGCGCCCCGGTGCGCGTTCGCTCGCGCGTCGGCGAACTCACGGCGCTGGCGCAACTCACGGAAACCGTCCGGCCCGACGTCGTCGTCGTGCCTCACGGCTACGGCCACAAGTCGCCCTGGCTCAGCGTGGCCGGCGGCATCGGCCATACTGACAATGAGCTGATCCCCGCTCTCCGCATCGAAGACCTCCAGCAGAGCGGCAACTGGCTCGGCGCAGGCTGCATCATGGACTGCGTCGTCGCCATCGAGCCCGCCGAGTGACACCCCGCGCGGCCCGCACGGCGGCGGGCCGCGCCCTCCGTCAAACCGCCTTCGCCTCCCGCTTCCCGCAGCTTTGCCAGACGGCTGCGGCGCACCCTTGCGGTAGAATGAAGTGAAAGCCCCGCATCCATGATCGACACCCTTCTGGCGAAGATCTTCGGCACAAAACACGAGCGCGAAGTCAAGAAGCTTCGCCCCGTCGTGGAGGCCATCAACAGCCGCGAGCCTTCGCTCCAGAAGCTCTCCGACGTCGAACTCGCCGCCAGGACCTCCGAATTCAGGCAGCGCCTCGCCAACGGCGAAAGCCTCGACGATCTGCTTGTCGACGCCTTCGCCGTCGTCCGCGAAGCCTCCCGGCGCGTGCTCAACATGCGCCACTTCGACGTCCAGCTGATCGGCGGCATTGTCTTGCACCAGGGCAAGATCGCCGAAATGAAGACCGGCGAGGGCAAGACGCTGGTCGCCACCCTGCCCGTGTATCTCAACGCGCTCACCGGCGACGGCGTCCACGTCGTCACCGTCAACGACTACCTCGCCCGCCGCGACTCGGAATGGATGGGCCGCATCTACCGCTTCCTCGGCATGAGCGTCGGCCTCATCGTCCACGGACTCGACGACGAAGAGCGCCGCGCCGCCTACCACTGCGACATCACCTACGGCACCAACAACGAGTACGGCTTCGACTACCTGCGCGACAACATGAAGTTCCGCCTGGAAGACTGCGTCCAGCGCGAGCACAATTTCGCCATCGTCGACGAAGTCGACTCGATCCTGATCGACGAGGCCCGCACCCCGCTCATCATCAGCGGCCCGTCGGAAGAGTCCACGGACAAGTATTACCGCGTCAACGCCATCATCCCCCGCCTCGTGCGCGGCGAAGTCATCGAAGGGCGCGAGCCCGGCGAGAAATACACCACCGGCGATTTCACCGTCGACGAGCGCAACCGCACCGTCGCCCTCACAGAAGAAGGGGTCGCCAAAGTGGAACGCCTGCTTGGCGTCCCCAACCTGTACGATCCCGAGTACATCGAACTCAACCATCACGTCCAGCAGGCCCTTCGCGCCCACGTGCTCTATCAGCGCGACCGCGACTACATCGTCAAGGACGGCGAGGTCATCATCGTCGACGAGTTCACCGGCCGCCTCATGCCCGGCCGCCGCTGGTCCGACGGCCTGCACCAGGCCATCGAGGCCAAGGAAGGCGTCAAGATCGAGCGGGAAAACCAGACCCTCGCCACCGTCACCTTCCAGAACTACTTCCGCCTCTACAAGAAGCTCGCCGGCATGACCGGCACCGCCGACACGGAAGCGGCCGAGTTCAACAAGATCTACAACCTCGATGTCGTAGTCGTACCCCCCAACAAACCCATGATCCGCAAGGATCACAACGACATCGTCTACCGCACCGAAGCCGAAAAATGGCGCAACGCCGCCAAGGATATCGCCGAGCGCCACAAGACAGGCCAGCCAGTCCTGGTGGGAACCATTTCTGTCGAAAAGAGCGAAAAACTCAGCTCGATTCTCAAGAAAATGGGCGTCCGCCACGAGGTCCTCAACGCCAAAAACCACGAGCGCGAGGCCTACATCGTCGCCCAGGCCGGCCGCCTCGGCGCCGTCACCGTCTCCACCAACATGGCCGGCCGCGGCACCGACATTCTGCTCGGCGGCAACCCCGAGTTCCTCGCCCAGGAGGAGGCGCTGAAAGTCCGGGCGGCGGAAACCATCCCGGCCGAGCTTTCCAGCACCATCGCCGACACGCACTTCTATTACTTCATGCGCGGCGACCTGCACTACCGCGTCCGCATCGAGGACTGGAAGGATCTTTACGCCCGCTTCAAGGCCCAGTGCGAGGCCGAGCACGAAAAAGTGGTCGCCGCCGGCGGCCTCTGCATCATCGGCACCGAGCGCCACGAGTCCCGCCGCATCGACAACCAGCTCCGCGGCCGCGCCGGACGCCAGGGCGACCCCGGCGAGTCCCGCTTCTACCTCTCCCTCCAGGACGACCTGCTCCGCATCTTCGGCGGAGACCGCATCCAGAACCTGATGCTCCGCCTGGGCATGGAGGAGGACGTCCCCATCGAGAGCAGGCTCATCACCAGGCGCATCGAGGCCGCCCAGAAGGCCGTCGAGGCCCAGAACTTCTCCATCCGCAAGCACGTCAAGGAATACGACGACGTCATGGACAAGCAGCGCAAGGCCGTCTACGGCCTGCGCCGCCAGCTGCTCGAAGGCCGCGACATGAAAGAGCGGCTGTTCGAAATCGTCGACGGCATCCTCGCCTCGTTCATCGACTCGCGCTGCCCCGAGGGCGCGGATCCTTACAAATGGGACCTCGTCGGCCTGCAGACCGACATCAATTCCCAGTTCGGCGTCAAAATCCTTCCGGCGGAAATCCAGCAATTTTCCCGGCTGGAAATGGAAGAATACATCCTCGAAAAACTCCGCCGCCGCTACGACGAAAAAGAAGCCCTCGTCGGCCCGGAAGTCATGCGCGAAACCGAGCGCATGGTCTGGCTCAGCGTCATCGACCAGCAGTGGAAAGACCACCTGCTTTCGATGGACCACCTGAAAGAGGGCATCGGCATGCGGGCCTACGGCCAAAAGGACCCGCTCATCGAGTACAAGAAGGAGGGCTTCCGCCTTTTCCAGGAGATGATGGACCGGATCGAGGACGAAACCGTCCGCTTCCTGTTCTTCCTCCAGCCCGTCACCGAAAGGCCCCGCACCGTCATCGAGGAGCAATGGGAATCCGACGGCAACGGCCGGCCGCCGGATGACGGCCACGACCGCAAGGCCGCCCAGTCGTCCTTCGTCGACCTCACGCGCAATCTCCAGCGCAAGAAGGAACGCGAGCTGGAGATGCTCCAGTTCGCCGGCGGAGAAGCCTCCGGCGCTCCCAAGACCCAGGTCATCAAGGGCGCCAAGGTCGGCCGCAACGATCCCTGCCCCTGCGGCAGCGGCAAGAAATACAAGAAATGCTGCGGCGCCTGATCCTCTCTGCCGCCCTCTCTGCGGTGGCATGGGCCGGAATCTTCCCGGAAACCTGGTTCGGCTCCCGGCGCCTGCGCACGGAAGCGGTTCAGCCCGAGGACCCCATGCTTTGGGCCGAGTACGGAGGCGAGGCTGCCGAGCGCGCCATCTACGACGGCCCTGTCGGCCGCTTCGCCGCCACCGCCTGGCGCCTCCAGGATGCCACCGGCGCCCTTGCCTGGTACCAGGCCAGCCGTCCCCCAAAATGCACGCCCGCCGTGCGCGATTCTCTCACCACGTGCGTCACGCCGGGCGGTTCCATGCTCGTGCGCCTCAACTACGTGTTCTTTTTCGAGGGTTGGCGCCCCCTGCCCAAACAGCTGGAGGAACTGTTCCGCCAAACCCCCGCCATGCGATCCGGCGGCGGGCTTCCTCATTTGCCCGGATATCTCCCCGAAAAGGGCCTCGTCCGCAATAGCGAGCGCTACCTGCTCGGCGTCCACTCCCTGCAGAAGTTCCTCCCTTGGGTCTCCTCCTCCCTCGTGGGTTTCGAGGAAGGCGCGGAAGTCCAGGCCGCGAAGCTCGAACTCGGCGCCTCCGCCACAGACTACGCCATTTTCTACTACCACACCCCGCAGTTGGCCCGGCTGAAGGAAGCTGAATTCCGCAAACAGCCTGGCTGGCTTGTCAAGCGCTCCTACGTCCTGGTCGCCGTCTTCCCCCCAGGCGTCCCCGAGACCGCCGCCAAAGCCATCCTGGATGCCCTGGAGTGGAAAGCGGAGGTGATCCGCAACGAGGCCACTGCCCCCCCGCCTCCGCCGGATGTCTTCGGGCTGCTTGTCGGCATCTTCAAGCTCACCGGCGTCCTGCTCCTCGTCTGCGTCGGCGGGGGCGCCATTTTTGCCGTCTTCGCCGCCATTGCCCGCCGCCGCAGGATCCGAATGTACGGCAACGATGACCCGTATACTGTCATCCGCCTCGATTAACAAAACTCAATTTCATTCGAATCACCAGATACCCTGTAGAGATACAGAGTGTCTATTCTCTCGATCTTCACCCCCTCTGGACATCCGAGGCTCCCTGGAGTCGAATAAGCCACTCGGTATCTCTCAGTTAGAGCGGAAAGCTTGCGGCTCCCGGCGGCCCCTGCGGCTTGCGGCGGGGCAGCGGAAATCCCCCGCATATACATATAAGCCATTTAAAAACAGTAGATTAGCGAGAAATCGCAATGCGGCTCATTTTTCCTTGACAAGCCGTTTCCCAGCGTCTACGCTCAAATCACATACAGGTTTTTCGGTCGCGAGACCGTCGAATCTGTTTCTCCCATTGAACATCAGAACGGGCCCGTCCCTAGGGGCGGGCCCTTTGCATGTTAGCCTTGTACTTTCAGGAGTGTCCCCCCTCTTATGGCTGATCCGGTTCTGCAAGTGATCCCCTTGGGCGGCTTGGGCGAGTTCGGCATGAACTGCCTCGCCCTCCGCTGCGCCGACGACATCATCGTCATCGACGCGGGCATGATGTTTCCCGACGCCGAATTGCTCGGCGTCGATATCGTCACCCCGGACTTCTCGTATCTGGAACAGCACCGGGACATGGTCCGCGCCCTCATCCTCACCCACGGGCACGAGGACCACATTGGCGGCGTCCCCTTCCTGCTCTCGGAAATCAACGTCCCCGTCTACGGCACCGATTTCACTCTCGCTCTGGTCGAGCGCCGCCTGGAAGAGCACGAGATGGCGGACCAGGCCCGCCTCCACCGCATCAAGCCGGGCGAGCGCATCACCCTCGGCTCCATCGAGATTCACTTCATCCACGTCACGCATTCCATCGTCCAGTCGGTGGCGCTGGCCATCCGCACGCCGCTGGGCGTCATCGTCCACACCGGGGACTTCAAGATCGATCCCACCCCCACGGACAACGAACTCTTTGACCTTCACTCCCTGGCCGAGTACGGCAAGCGCGGCGTCCTGCTTCTGCTGTCGGATTCGACCAATGTCGACCGCCCCGGCTACACCCCTTCCGAGCGCGCCGTTCTGCCGCGCTTCGAGGAAATCTTCAACCGGGCCCCGCGCCGCATCGTGGTCACCTGCTTCGCCAGCTCGGTCCACCGCATCCAGCAGATCCTCGACATCGCCCATGCGAGCGGCCGCAAGGTCGGCTTCATCGGCCGCAGCATGCTCTCGTATACCGAAATCGCCCACACCCTGGGCCTGCTCCGCATCCCCGACAACCTGCTCCTCCGGCCTCAGGACATCATGGGCGCCCCTCCCCACCGCGTCGTCGCCGTGGTCAGCGGCACGCAGGGAGAGCCGATGTCCGCCATGAGCCGCGTCGCCGTCGACAACCACAAGCACCTCCGCCTGGAGCGTGGCGACGTCGTCGTCCACAGCGCCCGCATCATACCCGGCAACGAAAAGGCCATCGGCCGCATGATGAACCACGTCGCCCGCCGCGGCGCCGAAGTCGTCGCCGGCCAGATGAGCCCTCCCGTCCATGTCTCCGGCCACGCCTCCCAGGAAGAGCTCAAGCTCCTGCTCAACCTCGTCCGTCCCCGCTACTTCGTCCCCATCCATGGCGAATACTGGCAGATGTCGAAGCACGCCGCCCTTGCCTCCCACCTCGCCGATTACGGCCTCGAGGACACGTTCGTCCTCGAAACCGGCCAGACCCTGGTGATCGACAAAGAGGGCGCCCGCCGCGGCGATTCCGTCCCCGTGGGCCGCGTTTGTATTGACTCCGGCTCCATCGATGAAGTCGTCGAGGACATGGTCATCCGCGACCGCCGCCACCTCAGCGAGGACGGTTTTCTCATCCCGATCATCGCCATCGACAAGCACTCCGGCCGCGTCGAAGGCTTGCCCGAGATCGTCACCCGCGGCTTCGTCTCCCCGGAAGACCGGGCCGACCTGCTCGCCGCCGCCCGTGACGTCGTCGTCCGCACCATTGAAAACTCCTCCAGCGAGGAGCGCTCTGATTGGGGCGTCATTCAGGAGAAAATTCGCGCCGATCTGAAGCGCTTCCTCAACAAGCAAACCCAGCGCCGCCCGCTCGTGCTGCCCGTCATCCTGGAGGTCTGACCGCCGTGGTCGCCGTCGAAGACGCCTCCGGCTACCAGGGTTACGCCGACTCCGTCCTCGCCCCCGCCTCCATCGAGGAACTCGCCGCCAACCTGCGGCGCGCCGCTTCACTCGGCGTGCCTGTCACCCCCTCCGGCGCCGGCACCGGCATTACTGGCGGCCGCTGTCCCCAAGGCGGCTGGCTCGTCTCCACGGAACGCCTCCGCCGCCTCGAAATTGTCCGCGGCCGCGCCATCGCCGGCGCCGGCGCCCTGCTGAGAGATCTTCAGGCTGCTGCCGCGCGCACCGGCCAGTTCTATGCGCCTGACCCGACCGAGTGGACCGCTTCGCTCGGCGGCAACATCGCCACCAACGCCAGCGGCTCGCGCAGCTTCCGCTATGGCTCCACCCGCCGCCATCTGCTTTCGGTGACCGCCGTCTTTGCTGATGGTTCCGTTCGCGTCTTCCGCCGCGGCGAGCCGCTCGATTTCCCTTACCAGCCCGTCCGCCAGCCGGCCACCACCAAGAACACCGCCGGATACTTCCTGCCCGGCAACGCCACATGGCTGGACCTGCTCTGCGGCAGCGAAGGCACCCTCGCCATCGTCGCCGAAGCCGAAGTCAGCCTGCTGCCACAACCGGAGTCCCTGCTTGCCGGCGTCGTCTTCTTCCCTGAACCCGACGACGCCTTGGCCGCCGTCGATCCATGGCGCTCTGTCGCCCAACTCCGCATGCTCGAATTCATGGACGAGGCGTCGCTGGAAATCCTCCGCCACGATGCCGCCGCCCCTGTGCCGCCGCGGGGTCGCGCCTGTCTCATGATCGAACAACAGCTCGACGGGCTCCCGGGCGACGCCGTGGATGAATGGCTCGCACGGATCGAAGCCGCCGGCGCGCTGGAAGACTCCTGGTTCGCTACCACGGCTGCCGAGCGCGAGCGATTCCGCGCCTTCCGCCACTCCCTGCCGGAAGCCGTCAACGCCCGGGTGCGCAGCCGGGGCTTCGAAAAGATCAGCTCGGACTTCGCCGTTCCGCTGGAGCAGAACGCAGGTATGATGGCCTTCTACCGGCGCGAACTCGAATCCCGCTTCGCCGGCCGCTACGCCATCTACGGCCACATCGGCGACGCCCACGTCCATGTCAACATCCTCCCGGAAAGCGCCGGCGATGCCGCCGCCGGCCGCGCGTGGATGCTGGATGCCGCCCGCGAGGCAGTCCGCCTCGGCGGCACCGTCAGCGCCGAGCACGGCATCGGCAAGCGCAAGCGCGCGCTGCTCGAACTCATGTACTCGCCCGAAGAGATCGCCTCCATGCGCGCCGTCAAGTCCCGCCTCGACCCTGGCTGGCGCCTCAGCCCCGGCACTCTATTTCCGGATCCGAATGTCACCATTTGACCCGGGCTGCGTCATTTGATACGCATGGAGTGTCGGCGCTACCGCCGCCTGCGAAATCCCATCGGGGGTGCAAATGGCACAAGACCGTCTTCTTGTTACTGATACGCGTACCGGCAAGCAGTATGAACTGCCCATCACGGACGGTACCATCCACGCCACGGACCTGCGGCAAATCAAGGTCTCCGACGACGACTTCGGTTTGATGAGCTATGATCCTGCGTACCTGAACACCGCTTCCTGCCGCAGCTCCATCACGTTTATCGACGGCGACAAGGGCATCCTGCGCTACCGCGGCTATCCGATTGACGTCCTCGCCGAGCATTGTACTTTCCTCGAAGTCGCCTGGCTGTTGCTGAACGGCGAACTGCCCACGCGGCAGGAACTCGACGCCTGGGTGGCGGAGGTCAAAAAGCACGTCCTCATCCACGAAACCACAAAGAAGTTCCTCGAAGGCTTCCGCTACGACGCGCACCCGATGGGCATGCTCATCTCCACCGTCGCGGCCCTTTCCACCGTGTACCCTGACGCCAGGAACGTCCACGACCCCGCCGTGCGGCGGAAGCACATCGTCCGGCTCATCGCCAAGATGCCCACCATCACGGCCTACTGCTACCGCCACCATTTCGGCCTGCCCTACGTCTACCCGGATCCCGAGCTCGGCTACACCGAGAACTTCATGAACATGCTCTGGCGCCTGCTTGAGCCCAAGTACGTCGCCAACCCCGTGCTCGCCCGCGCCCTCGACATCCTTTTTATCCTCCACGCCGACCACGAGCAGAACTGCTCCACCAGCACCATGCGCACCGTCGGCTCCGCGCTTGCCGATCCCTATGTCTCCGTCGCCGCCGCCGCCGCCGCGCTCAGCGGCCCCCTGCACGGCGGCGCGAATGAGGAAGTCTTGCACATGCTCGACGAGATCGGCAGCAAGGACAAGGTTCCCGCCTACATCGAGCGCGTCAAGCGCGGCGAGGTCCGCCTCATGGGCTTCGGCCACCGCGTTTACAAAAACTACGACCCGCGCGCCCGCATCATCAAGCGCACCGCCGACGAGGTCTTCGCCGTCACCGGCTGCAACCCCAAGATCGAAATCGCCCGGGAACTCGAACGCATCGCCCTCGAAGACGAGTACTTCGTCAAGCGCAAGCTCTACCCCAACGTCGATTTCTATTCGGGCATCATCTACGAGGCCATGGGCTTCAAGCCCCGCCTGTTCACCGTGCTGTTCGCCATCCCCCGCGTCGTCGGCTGGCTGGCCCAGTGGGACGAACTCCTCCGCGATCCCGAACAGAAGATCGCCCGCCCCCGCCAGATTTATACCGGCCACGGCGAGCGCCAGTTTGTGCCCATCGAGGAGCGCAAGAAGTAACGGGCGCCTTCGACTGCGGCGGCCGGGACGTCTCAGCCGGGCCGCCGCAACGAAGGGCGGGTTCGCTTTCCCGGCTGCCGTTCCCGGCCGCCGGGGCCTTTGTTCTTTATCGCTTGCGTTTCCCCGGCTAGGTAGTTGGTTTTTCAGACGGGATTTGATCCACTCTCACCATATTTATCCTCTACATTCTGCTTGATTCGGCTTCTATTTTGTCGATCCTTTTCGCCCGGGTACTGCAGCCACACAATCACGGATCAGGCTGGCCGGCGCTCCATGCACCCCACGCAGTCCGTGTCACCCGCTGAAATCCTGCTCACAGTCTGCTCTTTTTCCAACACTGAAGACTGGCTTTCCAGCGACATTCGCCGGTTTGTTTCAGAGCTATTACGCGAAGAACGGCGAGAGTGTTTGTCGTAAGGGGAACAGCGCGGCCCGTCCGGATCGCCGGCCGCAGCGGCTGCGCCCGGCCCACGCCGCCATCAATGCGGCGCTACGCCAAATCTTACACTGGAAGAGCAATCATGCCAGACGAAGCCGCCCCGCCGCTGCACGGCAATCCCCCGCCCCGGCGCTCGTTGCTCGATCTCGCGTTCCTGTTTGCCCGCATCGGCGCCATCGGGTTTGGCGGCGGCATGGCGGTGGTGGCGCTGATGGAGAGAGACCTCGTGCGGCGGCGGCGCCTGCTCTCGCTCGACGAGTTCCTGCACGGCGTGGGACTGGGGCAGATCCTGGGTTCTTTCGCAGTCAATGCCGCGGCCTTCGCCGGCTACCGGCTCGGAGGCTGGAGCGGGGCGGTGGTCTCCTCCGCCGCTTTTCTGGCGCCTTCGGTCGCCATGGTGATCGGGCTCTCGGCCCTGTATTTCCGCTACCACGCAGTGCCTGCCTTGCAGAGCGCAGTCACCGGGCTCGGCCCCGTCGTGGTCGCTCTCATCGTCTCGGCCGCGTGGAACATCGGCCGGCGGTCGCTCGACTGCTGGCCGCGCCGGGCCATCGCAGCGGCGGCGCTGGCGGCGGGGTTGCTCCATGTGAACCCTGCCTGGATTCTGCTGGCGTCCGGCATGGCCGGATTCTTTCTCCATGCGGGCGCCCGCTCGGCGCCGGGTGCCGCAGAATCCGGCAGCACGCCAACCATGGCGCCGCTGCTGGCTTTGCCAGCCGTGTCCAGCGTTGCGGGACTCGCCGGGCTCGCGTCCGTGTTCTTGCGCATCGGCCTCATCTTCTTTGGCGGCGGATTCGTGCTGTTGCCCGTGCTGCACGACAGGCTGGTGACGCGCCTCGGCTGGCTGTCGCCTCGCGAGTTCATCGACGGCGTGGCCATCAGCCAGCTCACGCCGGGCCCGATCGCCGTGCTGGCGACGTTCGCCGGCTACCACCGCCAGGGCGTGGCCGGAGCGCTCATCGCCACTGTCGCGCTCTTCCTGCCGGGATTCCTCTGGATGCTCTTCCTCTGCAGGCAGTACGAACTGCGCCGGGACCAGCCGCTGGCGCAGCGCTTTCTGGCTGGCGTCAACCCGGCGGTGGCCGGGCTTGTGTTGAGCGCCGCCTTCGTGTTGGGCAAAGGAAGCCTGACCGCGTGGCCGCATTGGGCCGCAGCCGCCGCGGCCTTCCTGCTGTTGGCGCTTGCGCGCCTCCAACCGGCGCCGGTGCTGGGCGCCGCAGCCCTGGCCGGATGGCTCGGCTGGATCCGGTGACCGGACGCGCAGGCGCGCTCCGTGATATTGCTGGCTGCATGAAGTGGATCCGGACGCTGTCGCTGGTTCTTTGTTCCTTTCCGTGCTTCGCCGCCGATCCGCCCGCCGAGTGGATCGACCCGGACACGGGCCGCCTGGTGCGCCGCCTCACCGACGAGCCCGGCAGCGCCAGCCTCTACTTCAACCAAAACGGCTACCTGCCGGACGGGCGGCGTCTGGTCTATTCGACGCCCGGCGGCATCTCGGTCGTGGATTGGGAAACGCGCGCTTCCAGACAGATTGTCGCGGGCCGCGTGCGGCTGATCGAAGCCGGCCGCAGGCACGCGCGCGTGTATTACATGAAAGACGGCGCGCTGTACTGGACGCACGCTGACACCGGCGAAACGCGCCGCGTTGGCGCGCTGCCGCCACGCGCGTCGATCGCGGCGATCAACGCCGACGAGACGCTGGCGGCGGGCGCCTGCATCGAGGGCGATGCGCAGGTCCCCCTGCCGCAGCCGCCGGCTTCCGCGGGCCAGGGCCATTCACTCGAGCAGCCGCGCAACAAGGGCCAGATGATGGAACAGCGCTGGGCGGCGAGGCTCCCGATGGCGATCTTCACCATGAACATCGCCACGGGCGAAGTCCGCGTGATCCACCGCGGTAACGACTGGTTCAACCACTTTCTCTTTTCGCCCACGGATCCCGGACTGCTGCTGTTCTGCCACGAAGGGCCGTGGCACAAGGTCGACCGCATCTGGACCATCCGCGCCGACGGCACGGGCCTGCGCAAGCTCCACACGCGCACGATGGAGATGGAGATCTTCGGCCACGAGTTCTGGAGCGCCGACGGCCGCACCGTGTGGTACGACCTGCAAACGCCGCGCGGCGAAGTGTTCTGGCTCGCCGGACTGAATCTCTCCAATGGCGAACGCACCTGGTACCACCTCCAGCGCAACGAGTGGTCCATCCACTTCAACGTCTCGCGCGACGGTTCGCTGTTTTGCGGCGACGGGGGCGATCCCGGGCAGGTAGCCCGCGCGCCTGACGGCCGCTGGATCTATCTCTTCCGGCCGGAACGCATCCCGAACCGCGGCGTGGAAGACCCGTCGCTTGTGCGGCCCGGAGTGCTGCGCGCGGAAAAGCTCGTCAACATGCAGAAGCACGACTACCGGCTGGAGCCGAACGTCAGCTTCACGCCGGACGCAAAATGGGTGGTGTTCCGGTCGAATATGCTGGGGCCGGCATACGTTTTCGCCGTCAGCGTCGAGCCGGCGCGGACCGCCTCAGCGCCGCCGCAGCCAGCCAAAGGCTTCTTTTAGCGGCGCCGTGTTGCGCAGCAGCGTGATAAAGACCAGGTTGTGTTCCAGGCGCCCGCCGTTCAGCGGCTTGAACCACTGGTGAAACACGCCCGTGTCCACCGCCATGTTCCGCCCGACGCGCCAGGTGAGGCCTCCATAGAGCCGGTTCTGCTCGAATGCGGAAGCCGCTGGCGATCGGAAGCTCATCAGGATCTCGTCGTTGAACGAAAGCGTGACCGTCTCCTGTTGATTGCCATTGCGCCGCAGCGGCCGGTCGAACCGGAGCATGTAGCGGGGACGGTCCTGCCATTGCCAGGCGCGCGGGCGCCCTTCCTGCCACGGCAGGGAAATCCAGCGCTCCTCCAGCCGGAACCGGTGGCGGATCACATTGCCGCCCCAGCGGCGGGAATGCTCGGCCTGCTGGTGCATGCGGTGTTCGGCGACAGCGCGCTCCGGGTTGTCGAGCCCTTCAGGGTGCGTGCTGAAGTAGGAATACGTGAAGGACAGCTGCCAGTGCTGGCCGGCGCGGAGATTCACGCCGGGGCGGACCAGCCACTGCCTCCACCGGGCGCCGTACATGGGGCGGTAGCTGCCGTCGAAATGCACGCCCCAGCGCTTGTCAACAGGATGGTCGGCGTTGTAGGAGAACCACGAAATGCGCTTGTCATAGGGCAGGTCGCCGTTCTGGCCACGCGCGGCGCAAGCGCAAACGACCAGCAGCGCCACCGCGGCGCCCGTCATGCGCGGGATGCGTTTCCGGCTGCCGCCGCCCTCCCCGTCCCGGATGCCTCTGGCAGATGCGCCCAACAGGCCCCGCCTCACATGTACATGCCGCCGTTGACGCGCAGAACGGCGCCGGTGATGTAGGCCGCGTCCTCGCTGGCCAGGAACTTCACCGCGTTGGCGATGTCCTTCGCCTGGCCGAAGCGCTTCAGCGGGATCATCGCCATCATGCGGTCTTTCACTTCCTGCGGCAGCACGGCGGTCATATCGGTCTCGATGTAGCCGGGCGCGATCGCGTTCACCGTGATGTTGCGCGAAGCGAGCTCGAGCGCCAGGCACTTGGTCAGCCCGATCAGCCCCGCCTTGGAGGAAACGTAGTTCGCCTGGCCCGCGTTGCCCATCTCGCCCACCACGGAAGCGATGTTGATGATGCGCCCCCAGCGCTCCTTCATCATCGCCGGGATCACCGCCTGCGCCATGTTGAATGCGCCGGTCAGGTTGATCTGGATCACGCGGTCCCAGTCTTCCGGCTTCATGCGCATCGAAAGCGCGTCGCGCGTGATGCCGGCGTTGTTCACCAGCACATCGAGGCGCCCCATCTGCTTCAGCGCCGCTTCGACGCCCTGCTTGACGGAATCGCGGCTCGACACGTCGAGGTCCAGCGTCATCGTGTTGCCGCCGCACTGGCGGATCGTCTCGGCCACCTCCTCGTTCTTTTCCACTTCCGGGGACGCGACGACGACATCAAATTGATTGCGGCAGAGGGTGAGCGCGATCTCGCGGCCGATGCCCCGGCTCGCGCCGGTCACCAGCGCCACTCGATGGAACATGAGGACTCCTTGAGCAAAGAGGGTTTCGTCTCTCATGATAGTAAATGCCGCCGCACAGGAAGAGTTTCTTCATGGCATACACTGATCTGCGGGATTTCATCCGCGCCCTGGAACAGGCGGGTGAACTGAAGCGCGTCCCCTTCGAGGTGGACCCGAAGCTCGAAATCACCGAGTTCGCCGACCGCGCGGTGAAACGGGGCGGCCCCGCCCTTCTGTTCGAGAAGCCCAGGGGCTCGTCTATGCCGGTGCTGATCAACGCCTTCGCCAGCCGGCGCCGCATGGAGATCGCGCTGGAAGCCTCCTCGGTCGACGAGCATGCCGCGCGCATCTCCGAGATGCTCGAAATGCGCATGCCGCAGGGGCTGATCAACAAGCTCAAGATGCTGCCCAAGCTCGCCGACATGGCCAGCTTCTTCCCGAAAACCGTCTCCGGCGGCCCCTGCAAGGAGGTGATCCGCCGCGACGGCTTCTCGCTCGCGGAGCTGCCCGTGCTCACCTGCTGGCCCGGCGACGCCGGGCCGTTCATCACGCTGCCCATGGTCTTCACGCGCAACCCGGAGACGGGCAAGCGCAACTGCGGCATGTACCGCATGCAGGTCTATGACGAGCGCACCACCGGCATGCACTGGCAAACGCACAAGCAGGGCGCCGAGCACTACCGGCGGCTCCGCAAGCAGGGCGTCACGCGCATGCCCGTCGCCGTGGCCATCGGCGCCGACCCGGCCACGATGTATTCGGCGATCCTTCCCTTGCCGCCGGACCTCGACGAGATGATGATCGCCGGCTTCCTGCGCAACAAGCCGGTGGAAATGGTGAAGTGCGAAACCGTGGACCTCGAGGTGCCCGCCAACGCCGAGATCGTGCTGGAAGGCTATGTCGAGGTCGGCGAGAAGCGCCGCGAGGGGCCCTTCGGCGACCACACGGGCTTCTACTCGCTCGATGACGACTACCCGGTCTTCCACGTCGAGTGCATGACGCACCGCCGTGATCCCGTCTACGCCACCACCATTGTCGGCCCGCCGCCCATGGAGGACTACTTCATGGGCAAGGCCATCGAGCGCATCTTCCTGCCGCTGATGCGGCTGCAGTTGCCCGAAATCCGGGACATCTGCATGCCCGCCGAAGGCGTCTTCCACAATCTGATGCTCGTCTCCATCCGCAAGTCCTACCCGGGCCAGGCGCGCAAGGTGATGCACGCCATCTGGGGCCTCGGGCAGGCGATGTTCACCAAGGTCATCGTGGTATTCGACGGGGACGTCGACGTGCAGAACCTCAGCGAAGCCGCCTGGGTGGCGCTGAACAACATCGACCCCGAGCGCGACATCGAATTCGTCCGCGGCCCCGTCGATTCGCTCGATCATGCCAGCCGCCTGCCTGATTACGGCTCGAAGATGGGCATCGACGCCACGCGCAAGTGGCCCGAGGAAGGCTTCGCACGGCGCTGGCCCGAGCGCATCGTGATGTCGGCCGAGGTGAAAGCGCGCGTGGACGAGCTGTGGAAGCGCGCCGGGCTGCCCTAGGCTTTCGGCTGGAAGCGCGCTACGGGGCTTTGGTAAAATGCGGGTAGTTGCGGCGCGTGTAGCTCAGCTGGTAGTAGCGCCAGATTGTGGTTCTGGATGTCGTGGGTTCGAATCCCACCACGCGCCCCACTCCTCGATGGAAGGCGTGCGCCCCCGCGCCTGCGTTCCCCGCAACTGCGGCCGTACTGGAATCCGGAGCAAATTTCTGTGCGGGTGAACTGTGTCGAAGGCCCGGGTCTCCCGGGTTTTTTGGCACGGACGAAGAAAAGCGGGATTGGTGGACGGCATGGGACTCGAACCCACGACCCCCGCGTTGCGAACGCGGTGCTCTCCCAACTGAGCTAGCCGCCCACTGGATGGCTACTCTTCAGTGTATATCACGGGCCGCGTTTTTGGCGAGTCCGGCAGGGACGGGCAGATCGCTTCTCCCGTCCGTCTCAAACCAGAAAGACCCGACAGGACCGGGAATACCCCTCGAATACTAGCAGTACTAGCAGCAGGCTTGAGAGTTTCCCTTCGGCGCGGACACTGTGCCTGTGAAAGCAATCATCACGCAGCCAAAGGTCGAAGGAAACGGAGTTCATCCTCATGCAGCAATCCCCCCTTCGGCCCATCCCCGGCTGCCATCCGGGGAGTTCGGGCGCCGTGTCCCGCTGTGACACTGGTGTGAACAAATCCATTCTTCTGGCCGTGTTTCTCTCACTGTTGCCCAGCCTCTTGCTGGCTACGCCGCTGCAGCGATGGCTGGAGCCGGGGCCGCTGGCGCCCGCCGCGCAAGAGCATCTCGTCTTCTTTGACCCGCGACCGGAAACCTGCGCCCAGGATGCCGGCTGTCTGATCGAGATGCCGCACTATACGCTTCCTGTGGTGCTGGCAGCTCCCCTCCGCCGTCAACTGCCAGCCGTTGCCGCGCGCACCCTTCTGCCGGTCAGGAACAGGTGGCTCTTGGCCGTTTCCAGCAGCCAACTTCGTCCGGGCGCCATAGTGCCCTCGCCTCCGCAAGTCGGACAAAAACCGCGGGGAGAATCACTGCCCTTCGACCTCGTCGCGCGAGCCGACCGGCTCCACGTGGCCGGACTGTTCCTGATCGGGACTGTGCTGATGCTCCTGGGAGCCGCGCTTGGGCTGATCGTGCAGCGGCCGTCCGAACCAGCGGTGCCGCGGGCAGAGCCATGGATCCCCGAGCGCAAGCTTGTGCCGAGACTGGTGACTTCCCCGGTCTCGGCCGCACACCTGAAGTCGCAGCCATTGTAAGCTCTTCTGCATGAAGCTCGCCCTGTTTCTTTTGGCGGCGGCGCCTCTGCTGGCGCAGCCGCCATTGCAATTTGCGGAGCTGCGGAATTTCCGGCTGGCGGACGGCCGTCAGATCGCCTCATGCAAACTGGGCTACCGCACCTACGGCTCCGTGAACGCCGACAGGTCGAACGCCGTTCTCATCCCCGCCTGGTTCACCGGCACGAGCGCACAACTCGACGGACTCGTCGGCGCGGAGCGCCTGGCGGATCCATCGCGATTCTTCGTAATTACGGTCGACGCTCCTGGCAACGGCGTCAGTTGCTCGCCGTCGAACACGGGGCCTGAACTGGACCGTCTCACCATTGCCGACATGGTGGCTGCCGAGCACCGCCTCGTCACCGAAGTGCTCGGCATCCGGCAATTGCATGCCGTCATGGGCATTTCGATGGGCGGCATGCAGACCTTTGAGTGGATCACCGCCCACCCGGAAATGGTGCGGCTCGCCGTCCCCATCGTCGGATCCCCGCGGCTCAGCGCCTCCGACGTCCTGCTGTGGAGCGCCGAACTGTCCGCCATCGAATCCATGCAGAACGCCGGCGCCGACCCGCGCCGCATCATGCCCGCCGTGCGAATGATGCACGAGTTCGCCCTCACCTCGCCCGGCTGGATCCACCGCAACCGCAGCCAGCCGGAGACGGCCGCCTGGCTGAAACAACTGGAAGAGGATGCCCGCAAGGGGATGGACCCGCGCGATTACGCTGCGCAGCTCCGCGCGATGATCAGCCATGACGTGACCCGCAGCTTTGGCGGTTCATACGAGAAAGCCGGCGCCGCGGTGCGCGCCCGCGTGCTCGTGATCGCCGCCGATCAGGACCACATGGTGAACCCGCATCCCGCCCTTGAAATGGCGTCGGTGGCGGGGTTTGACGTGCTCCGCCTGAAAACGGACTGCGGCCATCTGGCCACCCGCTGCGAGGACGCGCGCATCGCCGCGGCGGTGCGCGAGTTCCTTCGCCCCGACCGCTGACAAAAACGCCACTGGCGCGGATGTACGCGCATACGATACGATCTTGAGTCAGCTATGGAACAGGCAGCCAGCAGACTCATCACCCTCGGCGGCATCGACATCGCAATCATCGTAGTCTACTTCGCGATGGTGCTCGGCATCGGCTTTTATCTGAAGGGGCGGTCGGGCACGGGCGAGGATTTCTTCCTCGCCGGGCGCGAGATGACGGCTTGGATCGCGGGCTTGAGCTTCCTCGCCGCCAACCTCGGCTCGCTCGAGCTGATGGGCTGGGCTGCCGCCGCGTATCAATACGGCATCCTCGCCACCCACTGGTATTGGGTCGGCGCCATCCCGGCGATGCTGTTTCTGGGCGTCGTGATGATGCCGTTCTATTACATCTCGAAGACCCACTCCGTGCCGGGCTATCTGCAGCTTCGCTTCGGCGAGCCGTCGCGCGCGCTGTCCGCCATTACGTTCGGCGTAATGACTGTGCTGATGAGCGGCATCAATATGTACTCGATGGCTCTGGTCATGAAGGTCGTCCTCGGCTGGGACATCAATTTTTCGATCTGGGCCAGCTCCCTCACCGTGGCCATCTACGTCGCCCTCGGCGGGCTGCGCTCGGCGATTTTCAATGAAGTGCTCCAGTTCATCCTGATCTGGGCCGGCGCGCTGGTGATCCCGATCATCGGGCTGATCGAAGCCGGCGGCTGGGACGGCATGGTGGCCAGGATCCAGGCCAATTTCGCCGGCCAGGACTTCACGCACCTCTGGAGCACCATGGGCAGCTTCACCGACAACCCGATGGGCATCCACTGGACGGGCATCGTGCTGGGGCTGGGGTGGGTGATCAGTTTCGGCTACTGGACCACGGACTTCCTCGTGGTGCAGCGCGTGCTGGCGGCCAAGGACCTTCGCGCGGCCAAGATGGCGCCCATCATCGGGGCCGCCTTCAAGATGATGGTGCCGTTCATCGTCATTCTGCCGGGGCTGCTGGCGCTCGCCATCCTGCCGTTCAAGCTGGTGCCGGAAGACGTGGCCGTGGCCACGGGCGGCCACAGCTACAACGAAGTGCTGCCGCTGATGCTGGCCCGCTACGCCGGCCCGGGCCTGCTCGGGCTGGGCATCACCGCGCTCATCGCCGGCTTCATGAGCGGCATGGCCGGCAACGTCAGCGCCTTCGCCACCGTGTGGACGTATGACATTTACCGCGCTTTCTTCAGGAAGGAAGCGCCGGACGCGCACTATGTCGCCATGGGCCGCTGGTGCACGATCCTCGGCGTGCTGGTATCCATCGGCACGGCCTATCTGGTCATGCAATTCAAGTCCATCATGGACTACGTGCAGGCGCTGTTCAGCTTCTTCATCGCGCCGTTGTTCGGCACCGTGCTGCTCGGCATGCTCTGGAAGCGCGCGACGCCCGCGGGCGGCTTCTGGGGGCTGCTGGCAGGCACGGTCTCCTCGATCGCGATGTGGGCCTGGGTAAAAATGGACCCCTCGGCGCTGCGCTACATCGCGCTCTCGCCGCACGCCAAGGACATGGCCGAGAACATGTACCGCGCCCTGTGGTGCTGGATCATCTGCGTGGCAGTCACCATCGTGGTCAGCTACATGACGAAGCCGCTGCCGGAAAGCGCGCTGCGCGGCCTCGTCTACGGCTGCACCGACGTGCCGCACGAGCGCGACATGCCGCTGTGGCACAGGCCCATCTTTTGGGCCTGCGTCGTCGGCGGCGTCTTCCTGGCGCTTCAGATCATTTTCTGGTAGTTCTGTTTCAACCCTGCCCGTAGCGGGCCTGCGGGCCGTGCTTGCGCAGGAAGTGCTCGTCGTGCAGCGCCTGCGGGATCGGCGCGGCGTCCGGCCGCAGCGCCAGCGTGAGCGCCGCGATGCGCGCGATCTCCTCGAGCAGCACCGCGTGCATCGCCGCCTGCGCCGGACTCTTGCCCCACGCAAACGGCCCGTGCGAAGCCACCAGCACGCCCGGGTGCGTCAGCGGGTCGAGCGCCGAGAACCGCCGCACGATGGCGCGCCCCGTGTTCAGCTCGTAATCGCCGCGGATCTCCTCTTCGGTCAGCGGCGCGGTGACCGGGACGGGGCCGTGAAAGTAATCGGCGTGCGTCGTGCCCAGGCACGGAATCTCGCGCCGCGCCTGCGCGAACGCCGTGGCGTGCGTCGAGTGCGTATGCACCACCCCGTGCACGCCCCGGAAATGGCGGTAGATTTCCAGGTGCGTATCCAGGTCAGACGACGGCCGCAGCGTGCCTTCCACGATCCGCCCCGTCAGGTCCGTCACCACCATGTCCGCCGGGCGCAGCTTCTCAAACGGCACGCCGCTCGGCTTGATCGCCACCAGCGCCTCCCCCGGGTCGTAGCCGCTCGCGTTGCCGAACGTGTAGAGCACCAGCCCGCGGCGCACAATCTCCAGATTCGCTTCGAGCACTTCTTCTCGCAGGGCGGGAATTCGCATCGGAATCGCTTCACCTCTCTACCGAGTGTATGCGATATCATGACAAGTCTCCCAGGGAGGTTTCAGCGAACCATGGCCATCGTTGCCGGCGTGGATTTTGGCACGCAGAGCGTGCGCGTTTCTCTCTTCGACAGCGAACAAGGCAGGATCGGCGCGGCGGCAGCCGAGTATCCCGTGCACCGCAAGCGCGAAGACCCCGACCATGCCACCCAGAGCCACGCCGACCACATGAGCGCGCTCGCGCTTGCCACGCGCGCGGCGCTGCAATCGGCGGGCATCGACGGATCCCGCGTCGAGGCCATCGCGCTCGACACCACCGGCTCCACCGTGCTCGTGCTCGACGAGAATCTCGAGCCGCTGGACGACTACTACCTCTGGTGCGACCACCGCGCCAAGGGCGAAGCCGCCGAAATCACGGCCAAGGCGCACGAGCAGAACCTTGAAGCCATCGAGTGGTGTGGCGGCGTCTACTCCTCCGAATGGGGCTTTTCCAAGCTCCTCCACTGGCTCCGCAACAACCCCGAGAAACGCGCGCGCTTCGCCACCGCCATTGAACACTGCGACTACGTCGCCGCCGTGCTTTGCGGCATCCGCTCGCTCGACGAACTGCCGCGCTCGGTCTGCGCCATGGGCCACAAGTGGATGTGGAACGCCGCGCTCGGCGGCCTCCCGCCGGAGGAGTTCCTCGCAAGCGTCGACCCGCTGCTTGCGGGCGTGCGCGCGAAACTGCGCGGGCGCTACGAGACCTCGGACAAGATCGCCGGCCATCTCTGCCCGGAGTGGGCGGAAAAGCTCGGGCTGCGCGCGGGCATCCCCATTCCCCTAGGCGCCTTCGACGCCCATTGGGACGCCATCGGCGCGGGCATCCGCGAAGGCGATGTCGTCAACGTGGTCGGCACGTCCACCTGCATGATGGCGATCGCCAAACAGGTGGGCCTCATCCCCGGCGTCTGCGGCGTGGTGAAGGGCTCCATTCACCCGGATTCCTTTGGCATCGAGGCCGGGCTGAGCGCCGTGGGCGACATCTTCGAGGCCATCGCGCGGCGCGCCGGCACGACGGTAGCCGAGCTTTCCCGGGGCCTGGAGCAATTCAAAGCCGGTTCGACCGGGCTGCTCCGCATGAGCTGGGACAACGGCGACCGCACCGTCCTCGTCAACGCCGAGCTTGGCGGCGTCACGCTCGGCTGGACGCTGACTTCCACGCCCGCCGACGAGCTGTTCGCCGCCATCGAGGGCACGGCCTTCCACACGCGCATCATCCTGGAGCGGATGGCCGAATACGGCGTCCCCATCCGGCGCGTCATCAACGGCGGCGGCGTGCCGCAGCGCAATGAAGTGCTGAACCGCGTCTACGCCAACGTCTTCAACATGCCGGTGCTTGTCCCGGCGCAGGAGGTCACCAGCCTCGGCTCGGCCATCTTCGCCTTCCTCGCCGCGGGTGCATTCCGGACCATCGAGGAGGCGCAGCAGCGCCTCTGCCCCTCCTACCGCATCGTCGAACCCGACCCGCGCGAGGCCGCCGTGTACGAGCAGCTCTACCCCCTCTACCGCAAACTCTATTTCGCCCTGGGCCGGCCCGGCTCAGAGCCAGCCGCCATCGGCGACGTGCTGCCGCAGTTGCGGGCGATCCGCGCCGGCCAGGCGCAGTGATGCCGGACAACGAGCCGCCTCGCCCCGCCGCCAGTCCGCCTGCCGCTTGCCATCAGGCTGCGCGGCGGCGCTCAGCCGGCGGACCAGTCCAGCACCACTTTGGCCGCCTCGCCCGACATCATCGCCTCGAAGCCTTTTTCGAACTCCGCGTAGTGGAATCGGTGCGTGATCACGGGCGAAATGTCCAGCCCCGATTGCAGCATGACCGTCATCATGTACCAGGTCTCGTACATCTCGCGCCCGTATATGCCCTTGATGGTGAGCATCGAGAAGATGACCGTGTTCCAGTCGATGGCGGCGTCGCCCGGCTGGATGCCCAGCAACGCGATGCGGCCGCCATGGCACATGTGGGCCACCATGTCGCGGAACGCCTGCGGGCTGCCTGACATCTCCAGCCCCACGTCGAAGCCCTCTTTCATGTCGAGCTCCTTCATGACATCGCGCAGGCTGGTGGCGCGCGGATCCACGGCGCGGGTGACGCCGAACTTCTTCGCCAGCTCCAGCCGCTTCGGGTTGAGGTCGGTGATGACCACGAAACGCGCGCCCGCGTGCCGCACCACCGCCGCCGCCATCAGCCCGATGGGGCCGGCGCCGGTGATCAGCACGTCCTCGCCAAGCACCGGAAAACTCAGCGCCGTGTGCACGGCGTTGCCGAAGGGATCGAAAATCGAGGCGATTTCCAGCGGAATTCCAGGCGCATGTTTCCAGATGTTCGACATCGGCACCGAAATGTACTCGGCGAAACAGCCCGGGCGGTTCACCCCGACGCCCTGCGTGTGCGCGCAGAGATGCCTCCGCCCGGCCAGGCAGTTGCGGCAGCGCCCGCAGACGACGTGGCCTTCCGCGCTCACCAGGTCGCCAGGGAAAAAGTCGTTGACATTGGCGCCGACTTTCACGATTCGGCCCACGAATTCGTGGCCTACCACCATAGGCACGGGAATGGTCTTCCGCGCCCACTCGTCCCATTTCCAGATGTGGACGTCGGTGCCGCAGATGGACGCCTTCTCGACGCGGATCAGGACGTCGTTGATGCCGGTCTCCGGCACGGGGACTTCTTCGAGCCACAAGCCGGGCTCGGCCTTCTTCTTCACGAGAGCCTTCATGGTCGCGGGTATGTCCATACGTTCTCCT
>Ga0308417_1000738_pt1 | contig 23031 bp, 17 predicted proteins | sample HotsprSampleOS65_FD_203528 | JGI IMG/M metagenome (GOLD analysis project Ga0308417, IMG submission 203528) | Hot spring phototrophic mat microbial communities from Octopus Spring, Yellowstone National Park, Wyoming, United States - 20090730_OS65 ...
TCGGAATGACAGAAAAGAGCGTGCGGAGTGACAAAAAGAGCGTGCGGTATAACAAAATACCTGTGCCTTTAGCACACTGGGCGCTGCTGTGGCGTTGCGTTTAGAATTTTTTATTTTGGGCTATCAAGCGCATTTGAACTTTTGCCTTATTGACTATGCGTCGGCAGCCTAAGGGCATTATTTACCCCAAAGCCAATCGCATCAATTTTGTGGAGCTTACGCCGTTGCCGCTTGGCGCCGAGGATGTACGGGTTCGCACGATTGCCACTTCCATTACGCCCGGCGTGGAGCGCTTTTTGCTTACTGGTAAATCTATTACATCCAAGGTAATGAAATTTCCTGTGCTCTCCGGCAGTGAGCTGATTGGGGAAGTGCTGGAGGTCGGTGCTGATGTGGTAGATGTTGAGGTCGGCGATTATGTCTTTGTACATCGTGCGGAAAGCTGGCAGGAGCTGACGCCGCTTTTTGGTTGCCAGGCTGATATGGTTATTGCGCATCAATCGCATGTTGTGCCGATTCGTCGCCAGCCTGAGGAGAGCGATTTACTGATTGGTCTCTTGGGCTATGCGATTTCTGCGGTCAAGAAACTGCAACTTGAGCAGATTGAGCGGTTGCTTATTCTTGGCTTAGGTTCGGTTGGCTTAATGCTGGCAGAATACCTACGCTATAAGGGCTTTACAGCTGTCGATGCCTGTGAAAAATATCAGGTGCGCGGTATGCTTGCCGCCGCAAAAGATATTGCGTTTGATATTTTGGACTTTACTTCCGACTACTATGATACCTACGATGTGATTATTGAAACCACCGGTCGGCTCTTGATGCTTGAACAGGCAGTCAAACTGCTCAAACCGCGCGGGTCTTTTCTTTTGCTTAGCACCTACGATGAAATGAAGTTGGATTACCGTCTCATTCAAGATAAAGAGCCGATTTTTATTACTTCTGTGCGCACCAGTGACGATGACTTATTTGAAGCCAAGTATCTGCTTTCTGAATCTGCCATAGAAGCTGAGAAATTTCTGACACACCGATTTCGCATCTCTGAATATGAGCAAGCCTACGATACTGCCTTGAACCGTGCCGATGCGGTCAAGACGGTGTTGGTATGGTAGGTTGCAGGGGCATTTAGAATGGTATTGGTTTGTCTACCTTCAGACTTGTATATTCGGCTCTCATTTTTGATAACCAATAGCGACTTGTGATGCTCTGCAATCGTCTCTTTTCTCATACTCGATACACAGCGCTTGCCGCTCTGCTGATGCTCGTGGCACACCATGCAGCGGCACAAACGCCTTCTACTGTTGTGACCACGGCTGTACCTTTTCTGCTCATCAGCCCCGATTCGCGTGCGGCTGGCATGGGCGATGCCAATGTGGCTATCGCCGATAACGCCAGTGCAGTATTTTGGAACCCTGCTGGTTTGGGCTTCCAAAAAGGTTTAGATGTGAATCTGACCTACTCGAACTGGCTACCGGCTTTCAACGCCGATTTGTTCTACAATTTTCTGACGGGCAAATACTATGTGCCGGGCTGGGGCACCTTCGGCTTGAGCGTCATCTACCTCAACCTTGGCGAAAGCCGCTTTACGGACGGACAAGGCAATGACTTAGGCGCGTTCCGTAGCTACGAATTTGCTATTGGACTTCACTACGGCGTTAAGGTTACGCCCGACCTCTCACTTGGCACTTCAATTCGCTATATCAATAGCTCGCTCTCTCCTGCCAGCGTGCAAGTCGGCAATGAACGCAGTGCTGGGCAAGGTAACAGCATTTCCTTTGATTTAGCCGCTCTATGGCGACCGCAATTAGGCGGCTGGCTTAGTGACCGTTTGAGCTTCGGGCTCAATATCTCCAACATCGGTCCTGCCATGACCTACATTGATGCCGCACAAGCCGACCCACTGCCAACCAACTTCCGTGCCGGCTTTGCCTTCCGCTTGCTCAATGATGATTACAACAAGATGACCATCACGACCGATTTTAGTCGTCTGCTCATCCGCCGCACCATAGAATTTGAACAGCGTGGCGATACTACCTTGCCTCGTGTGCGCACGGATGGATTTTTGCAAGCCCTCTTTACCTCATGGGGCACCGAAGCCGTGCTGCGCACCTTTACCACGGGCGTTGGTGTGGAGTACTGGTATGGCAAGCCTTCGCTTCTGGCACTGCGTGCGGGCTACTTCTATGAAGACCAACGCTCAGGCGGACGCCAATTTTTGACCTTTGGCGCCGGTCTTCGCTATTCTTCTTTTGGCGTGGACTTCAGCTACCTGCAAGCGATTGAACAAAATCATCCGCTGGCGGGGACAGTGCGCATCTCGCTTGTGCTGAACTTTCCGACACTGGGACTGCCATCACGGCAATAAGCATTCAGTAACAAGGGCTTGGCACACAAGCCCTTTTTTTGTCCGCTTGCACATCAATTCAATTTTATCTGTATGCAATCTGTATGCATTTGGTAGCTTATTTACGCTTTTTTCTCAACCTCGCTCTCTTCTGGCTACCTTTATCACTTTGCGCACAAGTTTTGCCTAAGTTGCTGCATGCGTCTCACGGTATTGCTGCAGATGGTGGCACGCTGCCTCATGCACCTCTTCAACGCTTGGGCGTCGGTACATTTCGCATCTTGGCTGTCATGGTAGAGTTTCAAGCCGACGCAGACCCACGCACCACAGGGAATGGGCAGTTCGGCGGGTTGCCTTACCTTGTTGCCGCTGGCGATACGGTCATTGACCCTTTGCCACACGACCGCGCCTACTTTCAACGCAAATTGGATTTTCTCAAAAACTATTTTGAAACCTGTAGCGATGGCAAAGCACAACTGACTTACAGCATCCCTGCACGCATTTATCGCGTCTCGAGAGTGATGTCGGAATACTCTCCTCGCCGTGGCGAAGGCAATAGACGCTTAGCTGAACTCGTTCGAGAAGTCTGGACGCTTGTCGATGCCCAAAGCCCTGAAATTGATTTCTCGCAGTTTGATTGCTTCATCATTTTTCATGCTGGAGTCGGTCGCGATATTGACCTTGTCTCACTACTCGGCGCCGACCCTACGCCATTTGATTTACCGTCGCTGACCTTTAACCTTGGTTCGTTCCGCCGTGTCTTTGGCAGCGCATTCGATGGCTTTGCGGTGCGTGGCGGAGTGCGCATTACCAACACCTCGCTTTTGCCTGCCACAGAAACACGTGAAATTGATGCCGTTGGCGGTCGCACTTTGCTTGAGCTTTCTACCAATGGCTTGCTCTGTGCCAGTTTCGCCAGTTTCTTAGGTGTACCAGATTTGTTCAACACGACAAACGGACGCAGTGGCATCGGTCGCTTTGGGTTGCTCGATGGCGAAGGATTTTTCAACTACAATGGCGCCCTGCCCCCTGAACCTTCTGCATGGGAACGGCTTGTGCTGGGCTGGGCGACGCCTGTAGATGTACTTGCTACTAATCAAACCCTGCGGCTCTATGCACAAGGCTTGCATCAACAGCCTGATTCCGTCCTCTATCGCGTGCCGATTTCTTCACGAGAGTATTTTCTGCTTGAAAATCGCCAGCGCAACGCACGCGGACAAGGCATTACCCTGACACTTTTCCAGCGCGGTCAGTTGCGGCAACTCACCTTCACACGCGATGAAGGCGGCTTTACTTTTGGCAACATCTCCAAACTGGATGGACAAATCGTTGCCTGCACCAACTATGAGTGGACACTTCCCGGCGCTACTGTTAGCAATCGCCAGTTTGATGGCGGCGTGCTCATTTGGCGCATTAGTGAAGACCTCATTGCCGAACGCCGCGAGCTGAATCGTATCAATGCTTTAGAGCCTCGCGCCGTGTTTCTTGTGGAAGCTGATGGCTCGCAAGACATTGGTCAAAGCTATGGCATTCAAGACGCTGGCTTCGGCACACAATCAGGCGTAGTGTTTGACGCCTTCTTTCAAGGCAACATCGCCCCATTTTACCGCAACTTCATTGACGACAACACGACACCGAACACACGCTCGGCACGCAATGTGCCTACACAACTCCGCTTCAGCCTGTTTTCCGCACCAGCGCCCATTATGACTGTGCAGGTTCAGCGCGGCTCGGCATTCCTACGCCCTTTGCCCAATTTTCCACTGCGGCTCTCGAGCAATTTTGATAGGCAAACCTCGCCAACAGTGCTCGATTCTCTTGTCATTGTGCATGATGCATTCGGCGCAGTTTTCGTAAACGGCGTGCAACTTGCCTCGTTTTTCAGTCGCTTGAAGCCTGCCGCTCGCTCCAATGTCGTCTTGGGTGCTTCGGGCGACACGCTCATGGCTTTTCTTCGTGCCTCTTCACAAGTGCTGCAACGCCGCTTTAGCGCACCTATCACCGCATTGAGCTTGGAGCCTGCAACTTCATCTGACGTTTTTTACCGCATTGGCACGGCGGCGGGCATGGTCTTTCGCGGCACCATTTCGCCTGATGGTATTCGCATTCTCGACTCGGCGCAAGTCTCTTCCCGTCCGATTGTTAGCCTCACTGAAACGCTCCAAGTTGCCGAAGATGTCGCACAGTTTGGCACCACGCGCTGGATCTTTGGTCAGAGCACGGCAAGGGCTGCTGCAGCGACTGGTCTTAGACGCGGCTGGATTGGCGCCGTAATTTTGCGCGACAACTCCCTGCTCTTTTTGCGCGAAGGCGGTGAAACATTGCGCCTTGCTGTGCCCACTCAAGCGCTGATTCAGGCATCACCAGTCTTTGCCGATTTAGAGCATCGTGGGGAGCTTGCTGTACTCATCGCCGCCGATGATAAAGTTTTCGCCTACACGCCTGATGGCATTTTGGTTACCAACTTTCCCATTCGCACCTTCTCCGACAAGCCCTTGACATGTAGCCCAATTGTTGCTGACCTTGACGGCGATACGTTTGAAGACCTCATCCTTCACACGTCAGATGGTCGACTTATCGGCTACAACCGACGCGGCGAACTGCTTTTCGCCACCGCTATTGCCGAAAATACCGAGACCACACCTACTGTTTCACTTTCACCTGACCGCACGCGCCTTTGGCTTTACAGCATTGACCGCAACGGGCTCTTGCAAGGCTTCGAGCTACTTCGTTCATCGGCAAACGTGGCTTGGTCTTCACTTTATGCCAATGCGCTCAACAGCAACACTCTGCAAGCACAACGCACACCGAATTGGCAGCCTGTTACGATTAGCGATTTTTTTCCCGCACAATCGGTGTATAACTATCCAAACCCTGCACGAGAGCAAACCCATTTCCGATTCTTTTTGCGAGAAAACTCACGCGTGAGCATTCAGGTCTTCACGCTGACGGGCAATAAAGTCTGGGAACAGACCGTCGACGGTCATGGCGGCACAGACAATGAAGTCACGTGGAATCTTGCCAACGTGCAAAGTGGCATTTATTATGCCGTGCTGACGCCGCTCAATCGTGAGTCAGAGCGAGTGCGCTTGAAAGTGGCAGTGGTCAAGTGAGCATGCCTCAATGGCTCTACGGCAAGAATTTTCTTGGTTGTAAATTTGATTAAATATTGCTGAACTATGTCCGACCGTCTTTCAAGCTCGTTACCTGAACTTTCAGCAGATGGCATGACAGATGCCCTGCATGAAAAATTGCAGCACTTGCCTACATCATGCGGCGTTTATCAGTTCAAGGATCAGGCGGGACAAGTGATTTATGTAGGCAAAGCCAAAAATCTGCGCTCGCGTGTGCTTTCTTACTTTCGTGCGCACTCGGAGCATAATCGGAAAACGCAGCTCTTGGTCAGCAAAATCGCCGACCTTGAGCTGATTTTGACTTCATCCGAAGTTGAAGCTCTCATTCTTGAAAACAATCTCATCAAGCAACTCAAACCGCGCTACAACATCAACCTGCGTGATGACAAAACCTATCCCTACATTGTGATTACCAATGAGCCATTTCCGCGCATTTTCCCCACGCGTCAGGTGGTGCGCGATGGCTCAAAGTATTTCGGTCCTTACACCGATAGCAAGCAAATGCGCGCTTTGCTTCACGCCATCGGCGAAATTTTTCAAGTTCGCAGTTGTTCGCTGAAGCTCACAGCAGAAAACATTGCCGCAAAGAAGTTCAAGGTCTGTTTGGATTACCACATCAAAAAGTGTCAAGGTCCATGTGAAGGCTTGCAGTCGCAAGAAGATTACGACGCCATGTTGAGCGAGGTCAAGAAGTTGCTTTCTGGCAAAACTCGCGAGGCGATTCGTTCGCTGGAAGCGCGCATGAAAGCATATGCTCAAGCCCTTAAATTCGAGCAAGCCGCCGCAGTCAAACGCCAACTCGACGCCCTCAAACGCTACACGGAAAAACAGCGCGTGATGACCGTCGATGACATTGACCGCGATATTTTTGCTATTGCCACACAGGATGACGATGCTTGCGGCGTGGTCTTCAAAGTGCGTGATGGCAAACTTATCGGCTCGCTTCACTACTATTTTTCCAACATCGAGGGCGTAGCCACAGCGGATTTGCTCACGCGGCTTTTGGAAAAATACTACCTGGACACCACCGACATTTTGCCTGACGAAATTTTCACGGCTGAAACCCCCACGCATCTTGAGGCACTTGAAGCCTTGCTCGAGAAGCGTTTAGCCGAGCAGCAAGAGCAGAAGAAAATTGAATTCATTGTGCCGAAAATCGGCGATAAGGCAAAACTCTTATCGATGTGCGAAGCCAATGCGCGTCATCTTCTTAGCGAGTATTTGAGTCAGAAAGAAAAGCGTAGCGAAGCTCTTGCCATTGCGCGCGGCGTTTATTCTTTGGAGCGCGATTTACGCTTGCCACGTTTGCCGCGCCGCATCGAGTGCTTTGATAACTCTCACTTTCAAGGCTCGGAGAGCGTCTCGGCGATGGTGTGTTTTGTGGATGGTCGCCCGAAGAAGTCAGATTACCGCAAATTCAAACTGCGGAGCGTCGAAGGCATTGATGATTTTGCCGCCATGGCTGAAGTTATCGAGCGTCGATATTCCGGTTCATTGGCTACGGAACTTGCACAGCCCGACTTGATTGTCATTGACGGCGGCAAAGGTCAGCTTTCTGCGGCACACGCCACTTTGACTCGTTTAGGGCTTCAAATTCCTGTCATTGGACTTGCCAAACGCTTGGAGGAAGTCTTTTTCCCAAATGAGTCGTTGCCGCACAATTTGCCAAAGACCTCTTCATCGCTCAAGCTCTTGCAACAGATTCGCGACGAGGCACATCGCTTTGCGATTACGTTTCATCGGCAATTGCGCGACAAACGCACACTTTCTACTGAACTCACCGATATTGAAGGTATTGGCAAAACTAAAGCCGAAAGACTTCTCAAGACTTTTGGGTCAGTGGCACAGATTGAAGTTGCCAGTGTGGAAGCACTTGCCACCGTAGTTGGCAAAAAAGCCGCAGAGACCTTACGCCGTTACTTCGACCAGAAGCGCAATCAAGCGCAGCAATCTGGTTCGCCTTCTTTGAGCGATGCTGCGCCTCACGATTAGGGCGTATTACGATAAATCATTCTTGGGAAGGGCGCAGTTTCACGAATGTGTTCCAGACCGCAAATCCACTTGACGGTACGCTCCAAACCCAATCCGAAGCCAGAATGCGGAACACTGCCATATCGGCGCAAATCCAAATACCACTCAAAAGGCTCTTTGGGCAATTTGTGTTCATTGAGCCGCTCCAGCAAGGCTTCGTAGCTATCTTCACGCTGTGAGCCGCCGATGATTTCGCCTGCGCCTTCTGGGGCCAGCATGTCCATTGCTAATGCCAGTTTTGGATTTTCGGGGTCGCGCTTCATGTAAAAGGCTTTGACCTCTGCTGGATAGCGGTGAATGATGCACGGCTTATCGAGTTGCTGCATGAGCGCTTCTTCTTGCGGTGCGCCAAAATCTTCGCCCCACGGAAAATCTACTTGGATTTCTGTGCCATCTTCCGCCTTTTTAATGAGCTTAACATCATGGTCATTTAACCACTTGACGGCTTCGGTGTAGGACATTCGGTAAAAGGGTCTGGTGATGCGCTCAAGTTTTTGAATGTCGCGCTCTAAAATTTTGAGCTCTTCTTTGCGCCGCTCTACGGTGCGTTGCACCACGTACTCCACGAACTCTTCAGCAAGGTTCATGTTCATGTCCAAGTCGTAGTAAGCCATTTCAGGCTCTACCATCCAGAATTCTGTCAAGTGCCGACGTGTTTTGGATTTTTCAGCACGAAAAGTTGGTCCGAATGTATAGACCTTTCCAAAGGCTAAGGCTGCTGCCTCGGCGTAGAGCTGTCCCGACTGCGTGAGATAGGCTTTACCTAAGTCGAAATACTGCAATTCAAAAAGTGTTGTCGTCCCCTCGACCGCATTGGGCGTGATGACAGGAGCATCGACCAGAATGAACTCTTTGGCATTGAAGAAGTCACGAATGGCGTTGATGACTTCGTGCCGCACGCGCAGAATTGCCCATTGGCGCTTGGAGCGTAGCCAGAGATGACGATGGTCAGACAGGAACTCAATCCCATGCTCTTTGGGGGTGATAGGATAGCCCTGTGCCAGATGCACGATTTCTATGTCTCTGACTTGCAACTCGTAGGTATCAGCCAGTTTCGGGTGCTTGGTTACCTCTCCCGTGACGATGAGAGAACTTTCTTGTGTGAGTTTTTCGCAGGTTTCCCAGGTGGCTTGGCTCACTTCATTTTTGGCAACTACGCCCTGCACAATCCCAGACCCATCTCTGAATTCAGGGAACATGAGTTTGCCAGATGAACGAATGTTGTATAGCCACCCTTTGATGGTTACGATTTCGCCCACGTGGTCTTTGAGATGCGCAATAGAGACGCTGGTTTTGGAAGGTGTATCGGTTTGCATAGTTATTTGGCAATAAAGGTGAACTTGTTTGGAAAATAAGGATTAGTCGGCGTTTTGTTCAACGCTTAGGACGATTTTGCGACCAAAGACGGCTTCAAACATGTCGCTCATTTGCTCTGCTGCCCAAATTTCAATTTCGGGGTCAGACACGGCGGTAAGTTTCAGTTCAATTTTTTTGGGTGTGATAGCAACTTTGATGCGTTTGATGTTCTGACGATGTCCTCTATCGAGGGCATTGGCAACTCGCAAGAGACTGGCAAGCACACGCACCACGTGCTTATTGCGTGGCGAGAGCGCTTGAAAGGCGGTATGCTCCACTTTTGGCGGCGACTTGCGGTGATAGCGCGCCACATTCGCCATAATTTGAATTTCCTCTGGCGAAAAGCCCTTGAGCCCCGCATTTTGAATGATATACTGACTATGCTTGTGATGTGCCGAGGGTGAGATGAAGTAGCCGATGTTGTGCAGATATGCCGCATATTGCAAGAGCTCACGCTCGGTTTTGCCCAGTTCATGCAGCACAGCCAGTTGGTCGAAGAGCTGGAGCGATAAATTGGCAATATGCCGAGAGCGCACTTCATCCCACTGACAGCGGCGCGCCAACTCCAAAACGCTACGCAGGCGCGGGCTTTCGGCATCCATGTTCGTGGCATTCGGCTCGAAATGTCGGGCAAGGTAGTCTAATACAATGCCTTCACGCAGGGCGTATTCAGAGATGACGATTTCTTTGAGCTCAAAGAGCCGCATCATGACATCAAACACGACCATGCCGGGCACAATCAGTTCGGTGCGCTGCGGGTCTAAGCCGGGCATGCTGCGCCGCTCTTCACTACGCATGGAGAGCAAAATTTCGTAGAGCTTGAGAAAACTTCGGCGCGAAAAACTGCTACCGTTGAGCATTTCAAATTCCTGACCGCGCTCGCTAAGCAGAATCATTGCGGCGATGTTTTCCGCCGTTCCGCTGGAGGCAATCGCCATATCGTAGCCAATGGCTTTCGCGGCTTTTGCCACTGGACGAATTTCTTCAACCAGATGACCTTCTAAGGCACTGAGCTCGCGGTCGCTAATCGGGTCTGTGGTTACAAAGCGTTCCAACAGACGCGCCACACCTAACTTTTTGCTCTCGACAAAGTATAGGTTTTGTCCATCGCCCACCATGAATTCTATGGAACCGCCGCCGACATCTATCATCAAGGCTTTGCGCTTGCCAATGTTTATGGCGCGCTGAATTGCAAGGTAAATCAGTCGCCCTTCCTCTTCACCCGAAATGATGCGCGTGCGAATGCCCACGTGCTTTGCAATCATCTCCATAAATTCTATGCCATTTTTGGCTTCGCGAATTGCACTTGTGGCAAACGCAATAATGTGCTGTGTATCCACGCCGCGCTGTTCCGCCAGCTTTTTGAAACGCAGCAGTGTTTCCTTGCCTTGTTCCATTGCGGCTGGCGACAATTGTCTCGTGGTCATGCTGCCTGCACCGATGCGAATCATCTCTTTTGCACGGTCAATCATGGTGAAGCTCATATCGGGCAAAAGCTCCACGATAATCATATGAAATGAATTCGTGCCTAAGTCGATAGCGGCAAGGCGCAAAGGCGATACTGGGCGCACAGCGGACTCCATATTTACTTGTTTGTTCTCCTTGATGTCAAACATGCCTTGCAAAAATATTCGTTTTTCAAAGGTCTATAAAGTAAGATGAGCATGCCCCATGCAATTCTTTGCATCGGCGTCGTGCACGGCATGCTTTTAGTGTCTGAAATGTCTCATGCCTGTAAAAACCATAGCCACGTTGCGTTCATCTGCGGCTTTGATGACTTCTTCATCACGCACTGACCCGCCGGGCTGAATCACGGCACTTGCACCAGCTTCTGCGGCGGCAATCAATCCGTCGGCAAATGGGAAAAAGGCATCGCTTGCTACCGCCGCACCTTTGAGGTCAAATCCTGCTTCTTCAGCTTTCCAGCGCGCAATGCGTGAGGCATCTACACGCGACATCTGCCCAGCGCCAATGCCCAGCGTCTGTAGGTTCTTGGCGTAGACGATTGCATTAGATTTGACATGCTTGCAGACAATCCATGCAAAGAGCATATCGTTGAGTTCCTGCGCCGTAGGTTGGCGTTGTGTCATCACGCGCAGTTCGTCTTTGAGCACGGTTTTGATGTCGCGCTCTTGCAGCAGCACCCCCATTGCCGTGCCGCGCATTTCCCAGCCTGCACGTTTGACACTCTTTTTTTGACGAATCACGCGTCGATCTTTCTTCTTCATCAGAAAATCCAGCACGCCTTCGTCGAAGTCGGGCGCAATGATAATCTCGGTAAAAATTTCATTCATGACTTCAGCCGCTTTCATGTCTAATGGACGATTGACGGCAATGATACCACCAAAGGGCGCCTGTGTATCGGTTGCAAAGGCTTTGCGGTAGGCTTCTTCTAAACTTAGTGCCTGTGCCACACCACAAGGATTTGTATGCTTGATGATGGCTACCGTTGGCGGGTCGTTTTCAAATTCATTGATGAGCGCCGCCGCCGCTGAAATATCCAACACATTGTTGTAGGACAGCTCTTTACCATGCAGTTTTTCGAAAAACTCTGCGAAACTCACTTCTCCTTCTTTGGAATGCAGCTTGTAAAAGCCTGCTTGCTGATGCGGATTTTCTCCGTAGCGCATGTCAATTTCTTTGGTAAGCGTGAGCGTGTAAGTTTGTGCCGATCGTTGTTCCGCTTCAATGGCTTTCTCTTGTGTCAGACTGTCAAAATACGCAGTGATGGCACTGTCGTAGCGTGCAGTTAGTGCAAAGACTTTTTTTGCCAGCTCGAAGCGAGTTTTTTCGCTGGTTGAGCCCTTGCGCTTTTTCATTTCTTCAATCACGCATGCGTAATCGCCCACATCTGTAATGACTGTAACGAATTTGTAGTTTTTTGCCGCACTGCGCAGCATGGAAGGTCCGCCAATGTCGATATTCTCAATCGCATCTTTGAGTTTGACTTTTGGGTTTGCCACTGTCTGCTCAAAGGGATAGAGATTGACCACCACCAAATCAATCGGCTTGATTTTGTTTTTTTTCATGTCCTTTTCGTGTTCAGCCTTACCGCGAATTGCCAGTAGCCCGCCATGAATCATGGGGTGCAAGGTTTTGACTCGTCCATCCAAAATTTCAGGAAATCCTGTCAGCGTAGAAATTGATTTTGCCTTGATGCCTGCATCCAAGAGGGTTTGAAGCGTGCCACCTGTTGAGAAAATCTCAACTTTGAAGCTCTCTAAAGCTTTGGCAAAGTCCACGATGCCCGTTTTGTCAGAGACGGAAATGAGGGCGCGCTGAATCTTCGGATTTTTTGACATATGAGGTTAGGTTAAAATTGAGCGTGAGCGTGTGCTCATCTTGCCGTAGATTTGTCGCATGTTTTTTTCAAATTTACAGCAATGACAAGCATCAAAAAACTTGCCGTGTTTTGTTCAGGAAACGGGTCTAATTTCAAAGCACTTCATCAGCACATTCACGAGCGGCATTTGCCTTGTCAAATTGTGCTCTGCCTTTCCAACAATTCGCAATGCGGCGCCATGCAGTTTGCTCGTGAGCAGGGCATTGCAGCGGTGCATCTTTCTTCCAAAACTCATCCGAACGAACATGATTTTGCTCAAGCTATGTTGGCCGTGCTTGAGGTATATCAAATTGATTTGATTTTGCTGGCTGGTTACATGAAAAAAGTTCCCAAAGCGGTTGTGCTGGCTTATCCGAAGCGGATTTTGAACATTCATCCGGCGCTGTTGCCAAAGTTTGGCGGCGAGGGCATGTATGGTATGCATGTTCATCAAGCAGTCATTGCGGCTGGCGAAAAAGAAAGTGGCGCCACCGTGCATTTTGTTGATGCCGATTACGACACTGGCGAAATTATCTTGCAACGCTCTATTCCTGTTTTGCCTGACGATACGCCAGAGACGCTTGCCGCACGCGTGCTTGCTCTTGAGCATGAACTCTATGCTGATGCTTTAGAAAAAGTTCTTGCTTCCCTGTCCGACCCTGCCGAACATCACTAAGCAGCACTTAGGCTTCCACTGCCAGTGCGCAGACCAGCATGCCTGCCACCAGAAAATTTTGCGCAATGCCGTTATACCACACATCGCGCGTGCGCGGCGATTGCACAAATTGCACTTGTAGCCACACTTGCGGCAAGATAAACCCAATAATCAGCACGCCATTGACCCACTTGCCTATTGCAAACATGTATAGCGCTGCCATGATTTGACCGATGTCAATCAGCAAGGCAGCTATGATGGCGGCTTTGCGTTCGCCATAGACAACAGGCAATGTGCGAATACCAACGCGCATATCGCCTTCAATGGATTTGAAGTCATTGACGGTCATGGTGCCCGTGCTTGCAAACGCATAGCACAGCGCAATGATGATGGAATCGGCGGTCAGGCTACCGCGATAAATCACTTCGCCAGATAGCCAAGGATAAACAAGGTAGGAGAACGCCACGATGATGTTTCCCCACCACAGCCGTTTTTTGAGTTTGATAGGATTAGCACTATACACATGTGCATTGATGATACCCAGAATGACATGAGCCAACACAAAAGGATGAAGAAGCGCCGCCACAACCACCGTGATGAGCGTCCAGATACTGATGAGAATAGTCGCATCACGCAAGGAAATATCGCCTGCTGGAATTGGTCGTGTCGGTTCATTGATGGCATCAAGGTCGCGATCGAAGTAGTCATTGAGCATCTGGCAGACGCCCGTAGCAAGTGGTCCTGTGAGCAAAATGCCCAGCCAGAATTTTACATCCATCAAGTTCGCCCATCCAAAGACGCCACTGGCAACTGCGCCGCATACAAAACTCCAGATGACGGGAATCCATGTAATGGGCTTGAGGAATTTGAGCAGCAGTTCAAACTTTGTCAGCTTAACTGACTTGGTGCGGTCTTTGGCTTCTCTAATGCCTGAGGTGCGCGCCAGACGTTCATCGAGCGCAAAATCCGAATTTTGCAGTTGCATCCGCCGCTTTTGGGTCAGGTCTTTTTTTCCTGCTTGGTTTTGCGGCTCGAAATGTTCTGACCTTTCTGGCATCATGACTTGCTCAGTTGTGAAATCATTGCCAGCATGTCTTGATTATCGGGATGACGGAAAAATGGGCTGGGCAATTCCATACCACTCACAAACTGAAATTGAATCACGCCTTGTTTATCGAGCAGAAACTGCCCGGGCATGGGCGCCCCCAATGCCGCGCCGAGCCCGTATTGCTGGAAGACTTTCCACTCTGCATCGCTTAGCACTGGAAACTTAAAGTCTTGCTCTTGGACGATGATTTTGGTCATTTCTACGCGTGTGGTATTGACCAGCACAATCTCGGCGCCAAGCTCTTGAAATTTTTCATAATCGTTGCGTAGCGCCAGCAAGTGCGGATAACACACAGGGCAAAAAATTTTGTCTGTGAAAATGCGCGTAAAAACCAACAGCACGGGTTTGCCTCTAAACTCCGAGAGCCGCCGCATGCGACCTTCGCTATCAGGCAATTCAAAGTCGGGAGCAACATCGCCAATCTGGAACACTTGCACACTTGCCCTTGGTGCAAAGTTTGCAATAAACTTTTCATGAATTGGCATGACAGAATCAAACAGACTTGGCATACTTCAGACGAGTTGATTTGGTTGAAGTTACTTCTTTTATTTGCCGCTTTGCGCACTTTTTGCGCAATGGCTTGCACTCATGCATAGAACCAAACAACCGATTGCGCTGTTATGTTCGCAGCACTTGCATTAAGTTACGGCGCAATGCTATGAAAACCGAACGCATTCGATATCAAAAATCAAATTTGCCTGAAAAACTTTGCGAATACTGCCATAAACCAATGGCGTGGCGAAAGGCGTGGGCGAAGAATTGGGACAGTGTTAAGTATTGCTCCGAACGTTGCCGCAAGGCTGCTAAACGTGTTCGCAACAGTGCATGACAGTATCTCTTAACCAATAGCCAAACATCAACTATGGAACACCCTTTTGCAAAGCAGCCCACTGCCATGGAGCTCGAAAATCTCATCTATGAAGTTGCTCTCAATCGTGCTTTGATTCTGATTTTGCTTCACGAATTAGAAAAACATACACCGGGCATTACAGACTCTGTTCAAGATGTGCTCAATGCTTCTCCGCGCCATGTCTATGAACTTGTCTCTCAATTTGTCGAAGAGCCTTCACCGTATTACCAATCGCTGTTGAATTCGCGCCAAGACCATGCAAATGCCCAAAAAGCCGTTGAGGCTCTAAAGGCTCTGCTCAATTCGCCTCGCTCTCGCTAAGTTGAAGTGGCACAGCGTAGCAAGTGTCAGTTTGTCTCTTGCTCGTTTGCGAGGATAGCTTTAATGATAGCTTTAGAGTGCCGCTTTGATTGCTGAAATGAGTTCCTCGTTGGTGCGGCTGTCTTTGAGTTCGTTTTCGATGTGCATCCATCTGATTTTGCCCGCTTTGTCTACCAAAAAGTAGGCACGCTTGCTACAATTGAGCGGCTCGAAGAGAATGCCGTATTTCTTGGTGGCATCGCGGTGGATGTCGGAGAGCAAGTGATGCGTAAGCTGATATTTTTCACGGAAGGCAGCATGTGCAAACTTGGAATCTACACTAATGGGCAATACTTTGATGCCAAGTTGCTCGAACTGTGCGTAATCTTGAGAATATCCACAATTCTGTGCCGTGCACACAGGCGTAAAATCCAGCGGATAGAAAGAGAGTAACACATTTTGCTTTCCTCTAAAATCCGATAGTTTTACTTTTGTGCCGTCGGTGCTATCGAGTTCAAAATCTGGGGCTTCATCTCCAATTTTGAGCATGGCTTGTATCTCCTTTTTGGGTTTTAAGTTTTTTGATTGTGTAGCTTTTTGCCGCATCTGTGGCGGACTTGCACACACTTTTTTACTTTTTCCAGCTTAGCTGCCAGTCAGGTATCGGCTCATCAGGCGTTTGATGAAGAGCCTCGACACTGGCGTACCATTCTTGAAGTGTTTTTCTACCAACTCGGGAATATCGTTGGGCGTTACACCGCCGTACCACGTTGTATCGTTGTGCACGAGCATGGTGCAACCGCTTTCGCATGCACCTAAGCATGTTGCGGTTTCTATCTCTACCTTATCACTTAGACCTTGTTTGCATAGCTCTTCTTTGAGCACTTCAAGCAACTCTTTTGAACCGCGTCTTGCGCAACTTGGCTTTGGATGATTTTCTGCTCGCAAGTTCGTGCAGACATAGACCAAATAGCTCATGTGTTTGTTTTTACAACTTTACAGCATAATGTCTGTTCGCACTTTCCACGCTAACGCCCCTTTGCTCTAAGTGGTTTCAGGAGGTGGGAAGAGCGCTCTGGTTTTATAGAGCAACAGCAATATGAGCGGCGTCAGCATGACAGCAACAAGCGAGCGTAGACTGATGACGGTCTCATACATCACCATACTGGTAACTAAACTGTTGAGCATCATGCCTACGGTTACGAAAAAGCCTGCACGCCAGCCTAAGTAATTGAGCCGAATGGTTCCAAATGCGCAGAGAATTTCGAAAATGCCAAAGCCCAGCGTCACAAATGCTGCCGACTGCACACGCTCTTTATTGTAGCCAAAAATTTGCGTTAGGGTTTCGCTATCCCCGAAGAGGGTAGCCAGACTTTCGTAAGTTTGGCTAAATCCAAACAGCATCATCAGTAATGCCGCCAGAAAGGTCAGGGCACGCAGGCGCTGAAACTTTTGATACAGGGCTTGCTCTTCAGGCGAGAGCGGTGTTTGTTCTTGCACCTGAGCGTTTTCATTATTGGACTCTGGCATACTTCATACAATGTGCGGGAGTGTTCTTTATTCTTGCTTTAGCTTAGTCACCTTTGCGGTTTTGGGTTTTGTCTTCTGTGCTCCGTTTGCCTTGCCATTTGCCGTGCTCTTTTTCAGTTCTGTCAGTTGTTCTTTTTTGCGGTCAATAGCTTGCAAAATTGCACGCTCTGCCACAAAGAAATCATGCCAGCCAAAACTCTCTACATGTTTGCCTTCTAATTCTTTATAGACGCTAAAGAAATGCTCGATTTCATTTGGCAAGTGTGGCGGGACATCAGCCAGCCGACGAATGCTGTTGTAAATCGGGTCGTTGATTGGTACGGATAGCACTTTATCATCCATGCCTTTGTCATCGCGCATTTTGAGCAAACCGACGGGGCGCACTTCAATGAGGCAACCTGTAAAAATCTCGCCATGCGTCAGCACCAATACATCAACTGGGTCGCCATCTTCAGCCAGCGTATTAGGAATGAAGCCATATGCGGCGGGATAATGCACGGACGAATAGAGCACCCGATCGAGCTTGAAAACGCCCAAGTCTGGGTCGAACTCATACTTATTGCGCTGTCCCTTTGGCACTTCAATCACAGCGTTTACTTCCTTTGGCGGATGTTTGCCCACAGGTAAGTTTTTGTAGTCAATCATTTGGCTTGCGATTTTGTCTGTTGTTGAGTCTTCTTAGCTCGTTGCATGAGCGCTTTGCGTTTCGCTTTCATGCGTGCAATAGCTTTGCGATGCTTTTTGGCTACTTGTCTGCCGCGTTTGTTCATACTTTTTAGGTTAGTTGATTGCGTGAAAAACTAATATAATGCTTCCGTAGTGCTGCTTCAAGCGCTCCCTCACGCTGAATTTTTGCTTATCGAAACGGCTGAATCGGCTGACCTCTGCACGCATGCGTGTCTTCAAAAGAAAATTACTTTTCTTATCTTCTCCTTGTCTCTGTGCCTCAGCAGCATTGCTCGTGTGGCATTCCAATTAACTGACAAAACTTCAAAGGAGTACAACTTATGCCAACCGTCAAGACAGCCCAAAAGAAATCCAAGACCACTGAGTCTTCAAACCGCTCTTCAAATGGCGTAACACATGCTAACGGTGCTACATCGAATCGTTCCTCGAGCTCTTCAGCTGAAATTAACTCTGTGCTTAATGAGCGACGTGTCTTCAAGCCGAGCAAAGCGTTTTCGCAAGCGGCACATATCAAGTCTATGGCAGAGTACGAACGGCTATACAAGGAAGCTGAAAAAAATCCTGAAAAATACTGGGCGAGTTTAGCCTCACAATTTCATTGGTTCAAAAAATGGCGAAAGGTATTGGAGTGGAAGTTGCCTTACGCCAAGTGGTTTATTGGCGGCATGACGAACATTTGCTACAACGCTCTCGATCGACATCTCACTACATGGAGAAAAAATAAAGCTGCGCTGATTTGGGAAGGTGAGCCGGGCGAACAGCGTGTGCTGACATACGCTCAACTTCATCGCGAGGTCTGCAAACTTGCCAATGCGCTCAAGAAGCGCGGTATCAAGAAAGGCGACCGTGTTGCCATATACATGGGCATGTGCCCCGAACTTGTGATGGCTATGCTGGCTTGTGCACGCATTGGTGCTGTGCATAGCGTGATTTTCGGCGGGTTTTCTTCTCAAGCGGTGGCTGACCGCATTAACGATGCACATGCCAAAATGGTCATCTGCTCCGATGGTGTGCATCGTCGTGGCGGGGTTCTGAATCTCAAAGCCGTTGTCGATGAAGCCTTGGTGAATACGCCCTCTGTTGAAAATGTTATCGTCTATCAACGCCTTAGGCATGAGACTGGTGTCTCTATCAACATGGTCGATGGTCGTGACCACTGGTGGCATGATCTTATGAGCCTTGCCACAGACGACTGCCCCGTTGAACCTGTTGATGCTGAACATCCCCTCTTCATTCTCTACACCAGTGGGTCTACAGGCAAGCCCAAAGGTATTCTGCATACCACAGGCGGATACATGGTGCATGCTGCAACCTCACATAAGATGGTCTTCGATATCAAAGATGAAGATATTTACTGGTGCACTGCTGATGCTGGCTGGATTACGGGGCACAGTTACCTTGTCTATGGACCTTTGTGTAACGGCGCTACTTCGCTGATGTATGAAGGCGCCCTAAATTTTCCTGACTGGGGACGCATATGGGATATGATTGAACGCCACAAAGTCAGCATTCTTTACACTGCCCCTACGGCGATTCGCTCCTTCATCCGTGCTGGTGATGAATGGGTCAACAAGCATAACCTGTCCTCGCTGCGCTTGTTAGGTACTGTCGGCGAGCCTATCAACCCTGAAGCATGGATGTGGTATTACACCACCGTTGGTAAAAAACGCTGCCCGATTGTCGATACATGGTGGCAGACTGAAACCGGTGGCATTATGATTTCACCACTTCCCGGTGCTACACCACTGAAGCCTGGAACAGCCACACGTCCTTTGCCCGGCATTATTGTCGATGTCGTCAAGAAAGATGGGACGCCATGCAAAGCTAATGAAGGTGGGTTCCTTGTTATCAAGCAGCCATGGCCTTCCATGCTACGCACCATTTATGGCGATAATGCTCGCTACGAAAAAGTCTACTGGTCTGAAATCAAAGGCATGTACTTTACGGGCGATGGCGCACGCAAAGACAAAGATGGTTACATTTGGATTATGGGCAGAGTCGATGACGTGGTCAATGTCAGCGGGCATCGATTGGGGACCAGCGAAGTTGAAAGTGCCTTGGTCTCACATCCAGCGGTTGCTGAAGCGGCTGTGGTCAGTCGCCCTGATGAGGTCAAGGGCAATGCGCTGGTGGCTTTTGTTACGCTGCGTGCGGGCTACGATGGAAATGCGGCTTTGCGCGAGGAACTGCGCAATCATGTCGCACGCGAAATTGGTTCTATTGCCAAACCCGATGACATTCGCTGGGCAGAAGGATTGCCCAAGACGCGCAGCGGCAAAATTATGCGACGCCTCTTGCGTGAACTTGCTGCCAACGGCGCTATCTCTGGCGATACTACCACGCTAGAAGATTTTACTACACTCGAGAAATTGCGTCAGCAGGAAGAAGAAGAGTAAGCAAAACATCCCTCTTGCTAAGGCATATTAGCAAGAGTGTGTTACCAGTGGTGTTTGCACTCGGCTGCAGCGTGTTTGTTTCGTATCGTATGCCTCTCTTTCTTATATCGACTGGTGCGGGCTCTTGTGCAGGGATTTAGCATGCCAGAGCCCGTACCCCTTATAGCCTACTTTGCTTTCCAAGCACCGTTGAACATTCTACATTGTCTTTGTTTAGGTAGTGTTGGCAAATGAATGCGTAGGTTTGGCAGTATCGCTCCGCGCTCATCGTTTGTCGTGTTGCAGAACACAGATGTCCTGCGCACTTTTGCTGTCATTCCGAACGCAGTGAGGAATCCCGTGCATGGATGCTTCGCTCCGCTCAGCATGACAAGATGGTGTGCATGACAAGATGGTGTGCATGACAAGCACGGTGTCATGCCGAACGCAGTGAGGAATCCCGTGCATGGATGCTTCGCTCCGCTCAGCATGACAAGATGGTGTGCATGACAAGCACGGTGTCATTCCAAGCGCAGTGTCATTCCGAGCGCAGTGAGGAATCCCGTGCATGGATGCTTCGCTCCGCTCAGCATGACAAGATGGTGTGCATGACAAGATGGTGTGCATGACAAGCACGGTGTCATGCCGAACGCAGTGAGGAATCCCGTGCATGGATGCTTCGCTCCGCTCAGCATGACAAGATGGTGTGCATGACAAGATGGTGTGCATGACAAGCACGGTGTCATTCCGAGCACAAGCGAGAAATCTATTGCGAATGAATAGTGCGTGCCGATGCGGAAGTTTTTGCCGCAGGGGTTAATTTTGCTGAAAGTTTTAAGATTTAACAACAAACTGTTCTCAAGCTATGTCGCGCTCTAAAGTGGTCAAGCATATTTTTGTTACTGGTGGTGTTGTGTCTTCCCTGGGTAAAGGCATTCTTTCCGCATCGCTTGGGGCATTGCTTAAAGCGCGCAGCTTGCGAGTAACTATCCAGAAGTATGACCCCTACATCAACGTGGACCCCGGCACGATGTCACCCTATCAGCACGGTGAAGTGTATGTGACAGACGATGGCGCCGAAACCGATTTGGACTTGGGCTACTACGAGCGCTTTCTCGATGTGGTCACTTCGCAGGCAAATAACGTGACGATGGGGCGCATCTACAAGGATGTGATTGATAAAGAGCGGCGTGGTGACTACTTAGGCGCAACCGTTCAAGTGGTGCCACACGTGATTGACGAAATCAAACACCGTATGCTGGAATTAGCTCATACAGGCAAGTATGATGTCATCATTACGGAAGTGGGTGGCACCGTCGGCGACATTGAAGCCTCACCGTTTTTAGAAGCCATGCGCCAATTGAAGTTGCAACTTGGTGCCAGAAACCTCATCAACATTCATCTGACGCTGGTCCCGTTTATCAAATCCGCAATGGAACTCAAAACCAAGCCAACCCAGCACAGCGTTCGCATGCTTCTGGAAATCGGCGTGCAGCCCGATATTCTCGTCTGCCGAAGTGAAAGAGGGCTCTCCAAAGAAATCAAACATAAAATTGGTCTTTTCTGTAACCTCTCCGACACCGATGTCATTGGTCTGCGCGATGCCGAGACCATCTACGAAGTGCCACTACTACTTCATGAAGAAGGACTGGACAATTTGGTTTTGAAAAAGTTAGGCATTCGTGGCACAGAACAGTACGATTTAAGTGATTGGCAAGCCTTTTCACACAAGGTCAAGTTCCCGAAAGATGGCACGGTGCGCATTGCTCTCGTTGGCAAATACACTGAATATCCTGACGCTTACAAATCCATTTTTGAAGCCTTCGTGCATGCTGGCGCAGCTAACGATGTAAAAGTACTCGTTAAACTCATTCGCTCCGAAGATATTGAAGATGGCAGGCTACCCATAGATGAAGCCCTGCGCGATGTCTCTGGCGTGCTGGTTGCGCCCGGTTTTGGTCATCGCGGCATTGAGGGCAAAATTGAAATCATTAGGCATGTGCGTGAGCGCAATATCCCTTTCTTTGGCATTTGCTTGGGCATGCAGTGCGCCGTGATTGAATTTGCACGCCATGTATGCGGACTGGAGGGCGCAAACTCCACAGAATTTCACCGCAAAACAAAATACCCTGTCATTCACCTCATGGAATCCCAGAAAACGGTTACCGATAAGGGTGGCACCATGCGTTTGGGCAGCTATCCCTGTGTGTTAGAAGAAGGCACCAAGTCGTTTCAAGCCTACAGGAAGCATTTGATTACGGAGCGTCATCGGCATCGCTACGAGTTTAACAACCAGTTCCGTGAGCTCATGCAGTCAAAAGGAATGGTCTTGGCTGGGCTTTCACCCGATAGTGAGCTGGTAGAGATTATTGAGTTGCCCTCTCACCGCTGGTTTGTGGGTGTGCAGTTTCATCCTGAATTAAAATCGCGTGTCCATAAAGTTCATCCGCTCTTCCATGCGTTTGTTGCTGAAGCCAAGGCTTTTCGTGATGAGCGCTTGCATTTGGAAGCCAGCACAGCCGCCATTGTTCCTAAATGATGAATTATGCTTATCCAACGCATATGGCAAATCTTGGATGTTGCTCCAGAAAATGACAGGGTTAGTCAAGCCGAGAGCATTTTCATGTTCTGCCTGATTTTGCTCAATGTCTTCTGCATTATTCTCGAAACTGTCCAAACCATCAAGGAAAGTTATGGTCCTTGGTTTGAGTTTATCGAGGTGTTTTCGGTGCTGATTTTTACCATTGAGTATCTTGGGCGGTTGTGGTCGTGTGTCGTTTTGCCGCAGTATGCTGCTCCATTTACTGGACGCCTGCATTTTGCTCTCACCCCAAGCTCCCTCATTGACCTTGCCTCTGTTTTGCCTTTTTACCTATCGTTTGCCGAGTTAGATTTGCGCATTCTATGGGTGCTTCGAACTTTGCGGCTTTTTCGTTTGCTCAAACTGACGCGCTACTCTGTGGCGCTCTCACTTTTGGGCAACACCATTCGCTCACGACGCGCTGAACTTGTGGCAACTGGTCTTTTGATGTTCCTTGTCTTAATCATTGCTTCTACGCTCATGTTTTTTGCAGAACATGATGCCCAGCCCGATAAATTTCCTGACATTCCAACAGCGATGTGGTGGGCCGTCATCACCCTGACCACCATCGGTTATGGCGATATTTTTCCTATCACGGCTATCGGTAAAGTGATTGGCGGCTTTATTGCCGTTGTGGGGATTGGGTTTGTAGCACTTCCGACCGGTATCATCAGTGTGGGGTTTGTTGAAGAATTGCGCAATTTCAAGGAAAGTTTGAAGCAGAAACCCAACTCATCTTCTCCAGAATCTTTTAAGTGTGT
>Ga0308417_1000740_pt1 | contig 22861 bp, 21 predicted proteins | sample HotsprSampleOS65_FD_203528 | JGI IMG/M metagenome (GOLD analysis project Ga0308417, IMG submission 203528) | Hot spring phototrophic mat microbial communities from Octopus Spring, Yellowstone National Park, Wyoming, United States - 20090730_OS65 ...
TCTCGTCGCGTAGCCAATCCATCACCGGACGCGCTGCCCGGCGCACGTCCTGACCCACGCGCACGCGGTGGCCCAGCTGCAGGAGCTTGGTGCCGAGCTGCCAGGCGGCCGGCTCGACCCGTTCGACATAGCCGTGCTCGGCGAGCGCCGAGAGGATGCGATGGACGGTGGATGGATGCAGGCCGGTGTCGGCAGACAGGTATTTGAGGCTGGCCGGCTCGGCATAACGGGCCAGGGCGTCGAGCAATAAGGCCATGCGGTCGATGACCTGAATGGCGGTCTGGGGTGCGGTCATGATTTCACGATACGAAACAGATCCTGTATTGTGAAATTCCTATCAAAAAAGTAGGGTATGGACAAGCCCATTTACGCCACGAGGAACCTGACATGGCCGCCATGCCCGACAAGATGCACTCCACACCCCCCGCCTTCTGTGAGGGCATCCAGTATTATGGCGAGCCATGGCCGGATTTCGAACGCCTCGCCGCCCGCCCAGCCATCGCCGAGGGGGCCAAGGCGGTGGCCGATCCGACCGCACCCGAGGCCGTGTATCAGACCCTGCTGATGGCCGACGCCTTGCGTTACGTGACCCTGCAGGTGTGCGGGTCGAAAGGCTCCGGCCACCCGGGCGGCTTCGCCTCCAGCGCCGAGGCCTACGCCGCGCTGGTGATGCTGGGCCACACCAACATCGTCACCGAGGTGGGCCACCACGCCCCCGGCTTCTACAGCGCCATGTTCCTCGACGGCTCGTTGGAGGAGATGGGCATCCGCACCATGGCCGACATGATGGCCCGCTTCCGCGAGCGGCATGGCCTGCTGGGCCATCTGTCCGGCGCCATCCCGGGGCTACTCGCCCCCGCCGGCCCCCTCGGTCAGGGTCAGCACTTCGCCATGGCCGGTGCCCTGCTGCACCCCGGCACCCTGTTCCCGGTGACCATCGGTGACGGCGGCATGGGCGAGCCTTATGTGCTCAACGCCATAATGCACTTTCACACCGCCTACCCGCAGGTGAGCAACTTCCTGCCGGTGCTGATCTGGAACGGCTACAGCCAGGAGCACCACAGCATGGTCTCGCGCTGGAGCAACGCGGAGATGATCGCCTACTGGGCCGGACACGGCTTCGACGAGGTGGTGCTGGTGGACGCCAAGACCTTCGACGACAGCGGTCAGGACGGCGACTATGTGGACGCCACCCGGTTCTCCTTCGGCCAACGCATGGCCTTCATGCGGGCGGTGCTGGAGGGTATGGATTACGCCGCCAAGAGTGCCCTGTCAGGCAAGCTCACCGCCTTCGTCGTCAAGCAGCTCAAGGGCGCAGGCGTGCACACCCTGGGCGCCAAGTCGCATAACCTCTATCCTGCCGACACCCTGGATGCCGCCCACATCAAAGCGGGCCTCGAGCGCCGGGCGCTCCCCCCCGAGGCCTGGACCATCGTGCGCGCGAACTTCTCCCGCGCCGGCGGTGGCCCGGCGGTGAAGACCGTGGTCACCGAACACGTTTTGCCGATCCCGCCCCTGGGGGCCTTTCCGGTGAAGGAATACGCCAAGGGCGAGAAGGTCGTGCCCTCAACCGCCATGGGCGAGCTGGTGGCCTGGGTGGGCCGGCAGGATCCCCGCTTCGTGGTGACCAATGCCGACGGTAACGAGGCGAGTGGCATGAAGAACATCAACGATGCGCTCAAGATCCGCCACCCCACCGCGGACCCCCTCTACAACCAAGCACCCACCGGCCAGGTTTACGAGCCCTTGAACGAGGACGCCTGCGCCGGGCTGGCGGCGGGGCTGGCCCTGTTCGGCTCGCGCGCCCTGTGGTTATCGTACGAGTCCTTCGCCATCAACGGCTGGCCCATCGTGCAGACGGTGACCCAGGCCATGGCGGAGCTGCGGCGCCGCACCCCGTCCATCGTCTGCATGTTCACCGCCGGCGCACTGGAGCAGGGCCGCAACGGCTGGACCCATCAACGGCCGGAGATCGAGAACTACATTGCGGCCCAGATGCGCAACGGCAACGTCTATCTGCTCTTCCCCTGTGATGCCAATGTGATCCAGGCGGCATACGAATACGCCACGCAAAGCTATAACAAGGGCATGGTGATCGTCGCCTCCAAGAGCCCCCTGCCGGTGTATCTGAGCATGGACGAGGCGCGCGCGGCGGTGGACAAGGGCGCGACCATCCTGTACGAGTCGACCGCCGGGGCACGGGGGACGGTGGTCTTCGCCGTCACCGGCGACATGATCCTGCTGCCGGTGTTCGCGGCCAAGGACCGCTTGGAGGCCGAGGGCTGGCGTGTGCGCATCGTCGCCGTAGTCAACCCGCGCCGCCTCTACCGTCCCACTGACATTGCCTGGGAGACGGTGGCCGAGCCGGACAACGCCTTCATGGACGACGACCACTTCAACGCCCTGTTCGACGGCGACGTGCTACTGGCAGTGAGCGGCGGCCCGTCAGCTGCGCTCGAGCCGGTGCTGCTGCGCAGCCGGGCGGCCAAGCGCGACACCTTCGCCTGGAAGCGCGGCGAGACTACCGCCAGCCCCCAGGAGATCATGGACTACAACGGCCTCACCGCCGAGGCGATGGCGCAACGAGTCGCAGCGTTGGCCGCCTGATCCCTGATTCCTTGCCCCTCGCCCGTGCGAAGCGCGCCCCCCACCCCTCTGCCCCCCATCATCGTCCTGGACGACGACCCCACCGGCTCGCAGACGGTGCATAGCTGCCTGCTGCTCACACGCTGGGACGTGGCCACCCTGCTGGAGGCACTCGACGACACGGCGCCGCTGTTTTTCGTGCTCACCAACACGCGGGGGATGGACGCCGAGCGCGCCGCGGCGGTGACGCGCGAGGTCTGCCACAACCTCAGGCTGGCCCTGGACGAGCGCAGCAGGGCAGGCCAGCCGGTGCACCCGCTCCTGGTCAGCCGCTCCGACTCCACCCTGCGCGGCCATTACCCCGTCGAGACCGACGTGATGGCGGAGGAGCTGGGTCCCTTCGACGCCCATTTCCTCATCCCCGCCTTTTTCGAGGGTGGCCGTATCACCGTGGACGGGGTGCATTACCTGATGGTGAACGGCACGCCCGTGCCGGTGGCCGAGACCGAGTTCGCCCGCGACTCGGTCTTCGGCTATCGGCACAGCGACCTGCCCCGGTATGTGGAAGAGAAGACCCGCGGCCGCATCCAGGCCGCGCAGGTCGAACGCTTTAGCCTGTCCGAGGTGCGTGCTGGCTGTCTCGACCGGCTCATGGGCCTTACCGGCAACGTCTGCTGTGTGGTGGACGCCGAGCGTCAGTCCGACCTCGACCGCTTCGCCGCCGACCTGCTGGCCGCGGCAAGCCAGGGCAAGCGCTTCCTATTCAGGAGCGCCGCCAGCCTCTTGACCGCGCTGGCCAGGCTGCCGCCGCAGCCGGTGCCGGCGGCGAAGATGGCGGCCTACGTGCGCAGTGGCCGGCCAGGGGCGGTGATCGTCGGCTCCCATGTGGCCAAGACCACAGCCCAACTGCAGAGACTGCTCGCGCAGCCCGGGGTGGCGCCCATCGAATTGGACGTCGGACGCCTGCCGGCTGAACGCGCAAGCCAGGTGGCAGCCGTCTGCCAGGTGGCCCAGGAAGCCCATGAGGCCGGCCTCACCCCGGTCATCTACACCAGCCGCAGCGAACGCCGCTTCGCCAGCCAAGCCGAGCGACTGGGTTTCGGCGAGGTGGTGTCGGCCACCCTGATGGACATCGTGCGGGGGCTGCCGCCGACCCTGGGCTATCTCATCAGCAAGGGCGGCATCACCTCCAACGACGTACTGTCCACCGGCCTTGCCTTGCGCACGGCGCGGGTGGTGGGCCAGATCCTGGCCGGCTGCTCGGTAGTGCGCTGCCCGCCTGACCACCCCCGCTATCCGGAGCTACCGGTGGTGATCTTCCCCGGCAATGTCGGCGACGAGGACGCCCTGGCCGTGGTCTATCAGCGTCTGGCCCGTCTGGATATCCGCGCCGCGGCGTGATGAAATTCGCCGCATGAGCGCATCCGGTACGACCCCGGCCGTCCACGCCCGCCGAAACGAACTCGTGCGCGGCCTGCTGGACATCCTGCCCGCGGACAGCGTGCTCTACGAGCCGGAAGACCTGCGCCCCTACGAGTGCGATGGCCTCTCCGCCTACCGCCAGCTGCCCATGGTGGTCGCCCTGCCATCCACGGTCGATGAGGTGCAGGCGGTCCTGCGTCTGTGCCATCGGCTCGAGGTGCCGGTGGTGGCGCGCGGCGCCGGCACAGGCCTGTCGGGCGGCGCTCTGCCCTTGACCGACGGCCTGCTGCTGTCACTCGCCAAGCTCAAGTCCATCCTGGCCATCGACCCGGTGGCGCGCACCGCGCGGGTCGAGCCCGGTGTGCGCAACCTTGCCATCTCCGAGGCGGCACGATCGTATGGCCTCTATTACGCCCCCGACCCCTCCTCGCAGATCGCCTGCACCATCGGCGGCAACGTGGCGGAGAACGCTGGCGGCGTGCACTGCCTGAAATACGGGCTTACCGTACACAATGTGCTGAAGTTGGAGGTGGTCACGGTCGAGGGTGAGCGCCTGACCCTGGGCTCGGACGCCTTGGATGCCCCTGGTTACGACCTGCTCGCCCTGATGACCGGCTCCGAGGGCCTGCTCGCGGTGGTGGTGGAGGTGACCGTGCGCCTGCTGCCCATCCCGGAACGCGCCCAGGTCCTGCTCGCCGCCTTCGACGATGTGACGAAAGCCGGCGCGGCGGTGGGTGACATCCTCGCCGCCGGCATCCTCCCCGCCGGCCTGGAGATGATGGACAACCCGGCCATCCGCGCCGCCGAGGCCTTCGTGCACGCCGGCTACCCCGTCGAGGCCGCCGCCATCCTGCTCGTGGAGCTGGACGGCAGCAACGAGGAGGTCTCCGAACAGGTCATGCGGGTACGCGAGCTGCTCCTCGCCAGCGGCGCCACCGAGGTACGCACCGCGCAGGACGAGGCCGAGCGGCAGCGTCTGTGGAAAGGGCGCAAGGCCGCCTTCCCGGCGGTGGGTCGGCTCGCGCCCGACTACTACTGCATGGACGGCACCATCCCGCGCCGGCGGTTGCCCGAGGTGCTGGCACGCATCGAACGACTGTCGCGGGAATACGGCCTGCCGGTGGTCAACGTCTTTCATGCCGGCGATGGCAACCTGCACCCGCTCATCCTCTACGATGTCAACCAGCCAGGGGCGCTGGAGCGGACCGAGGCACTCGGCCGCCGCATCCTCGATCTCTGCGTCGAGGTCGGAGGCACCATCACCGGCGAGCACGGTGTGGGCGTGGAGAAGCTCGCCGGGATGTGCACGCAGTTCACGCCGGCGGAGCTTACGCAGATGCACGCCGTCAAGGCCGCCTTCGATGCACAGGGGCTGCTCAACCCCGGCAAGGCCGTGCCGAGCCTACACCGCTGCGCCGAATTCGGCGCCATGCACGTGCACGGTGGCGCCCTGCCGTTTCCGGACCTGCCGCGCTTTTGAGCATGGCACAGGACCTGACCCAGGCGCTGGCGGAACGGGTGCGCGCCGCTTATCTGGCCGGCACCCCCCTGGCCATCGTCGGCGGCGGCAGCAAGCCCTGGCTGGGCCGCCCCGTGGTGGGCGAGGTCCTCGATGTCTCAGACCACCGCGGTATCGTCCATTACGAGCCGACCGAGCTCGTGCTCACCGCGCACGCTGGCACCCCGCTGGCGGAGATCGAGGCGGCGCTCGCCGAGCGCAACCAGTGCCTCGCCTTCGAGCCACCGCACTTTGCCACCCCTCTGCCTCGGGGAGAGGGGCCGGGGGAGAGGGTGAAGAGGGCCGCCACACTTGGCGGCACGGTCGGCTGCAACCTCTCTGGCCCGGCGCGTCCCTATGCTGGCGCCTGCCGCGACTTCGTGCTGGGCGTGCGCATCGTCAACGGCAAGGGCGAGGTGTTGCGCTTCGGCGGCGAGGTGATGAAGAACGTTGCCGGCTACGACCTCGCGCGCCTCATGGCCGGCGCCCAGGGCACCCTGGGGGTGCTGCTGGAGGTGAGCCTCAAGGTGCTGCCACGGCCCGCCGCCGAGCTGACTTTGGCCCTGGAGATGGACGCCGCCACCGCCGTGGCGCGCTTCAACGCCTGGGCGGGCCAGCCGCTGCCCATCACCGCCACCTGCCACGACGGCGAGCGGGCCCATGTGCGCCTGGCTGGCGCCGAGGCGGCGGTCCGGGCCGCCCGTCAGAAGCTGGGCGGCGAGGTGCTCGCCGAAGGGGCGGCCTTCTGGTCGTCCGTGCGCGAGCAGCGGCACCCCTTCTTCGCACGCCCCGGTAGCCTGTGGCGGCTGTCCCTGCCGCCTGCCGCGCCGGTGGACTTGAGCCTGTCCCAGTGCATCGACTGGGGCGGCGCCCAGCGCTGGGTGTGGAGCGATGCCCCGTTGTGGGAGGCCGCCCGCCACGCCGGCGGCCACGCCACCCACTGGCGTGCCGGGCGCGGCGAGGTGTTCCAGCCCCTGACCCCCGCCCTGCTGGCCCTGCATCGCCGCCTGAAACAGGCCTTCGACCCCAAGGGCATTCTCAACCCGGGCCGGCTCTACCCGGAACTCTGATGCAGACCCGGCTCGCCGACACCTTTCTCGACACCAAGCTGGGTAAGGAGGCCGATGCCATCCTACGCGCCTGCGTGCACTGCGGGTTTTGTAACGCCACCTGTCCGACCTACCAGTTGCTCGGCGACGAACTGGACGGCCCGCGCGGGCGTATCTACCTCATCAAGCAGGTCCTGGAGGGCCATGCCCCCACCCGCAAGACCCAGCGGCACCTGGACCGCTGCCTGACCTGTCGCGCCTGCGAGACCACCTGCCCGTCCGGCGTGCGCTACGGCCGCCTGGCGGACATCGGCCGGGCCCTGGTCGAGCAGGCCGTGGACCGTCCCCTCGGCGAACGCCTGGCGCGCCGGCTGCTGCGCCTGATCGTGCCGCATGCCGGCCGCTTCGGCCTGCTGCTCGCCCTGGGGCAGGCCGTCCGGCCGCTGCTGCCCTCCGGGTTGCGCCGCAGGGTCCCCCCACGCCGCACGGCAGGCCCCTGGCCAGACCACCCGCACGCGCGCAACATGCTGGTGCTGGCCGGCTGCGCCCAATCCGCCGCCGCGCCGGACATCAACGCCGCTGCCGCCCGCGTGCTGGACCGGCTCGGTGTGCGGCTCATCACGGCGCCGCAGGCCGGCTGCTGCGGGGCACTGTCGCACCACCTGAGCGCCGAGGACGAGGCCCGCGCCCAGATGCGTCGCAATATCGATACCTGGTGGCCGCACCTCGAGGCCGGCGCCGAGGCCATCGTCGTGACCGCCAGCGGCTGCGGGGCGATGGTCAAGGACTATGGCCAGCTCCTCGCCGACGACCCGACCTACGCCGCCAAGGCCGCACGGGTGAGCGAGCTTGTGCGCGACCTGGTGGAGGTGCTGGCGGGCGAAGACCTCGATCGGCTCGGTGCAAACGGCGCCGGCCGGCGGGTGGCCTTCCACGCCCCCTGCACCCTGCAGCACGCTCAAAAGCTCGCCGGCCGGGTGGAGGCCTTGTTGGCGCGCTTGGGCTTCGAGCTCACCCCGGTGCGAGATGCGCACCTGTGCTGCGGCTCGGCCGGTAGTTTCTCTCTGCTGCAGCCGGCGCTGGCCCGCCGGCTGCGCGACGACAAACTGGCCAGCCTGGAGGCAGGCGGACCGGAGTTCATCGCCACCGCCAACATTGGCTGTCTGCTGCATCTCGAGAGCGGCAGCCAGTTTCCGGTACGGCACTGGATAGAGCTGGTGGATGGGGCTATGAGGGGTGAGGCGCGGGGAAATCGGTATCACGCTATGAGCCACTGACGGGTGCATGCTTGGGCTGCGCCATCACAGGAGCCAAGATGAAAGGCCCCCCTGAGGCGCTGCACGCCATGCTCCCTGAGGGGGCACGCGGTGCCTGCAGATGGCCCCCCGGCATACACCCGCACGACCCGGACGGCCCCGATCTCTACGCCGTCCCCGCCCCGGCTAGATGGACTGCGGCAGCGTGCCCATCTCGACCTGTTGCACGCCTGCGCCGCGCCCATGGCCACAGCCTGCCTGACTGCCGGCTGCAAGCCGACCTGCTGGGCCTGCAGCGTCAGGATGATCTGCCTGGTGCCCTCGCCCCCGCGGTCTGGCGCGCCTGGCTCGCGCACGGCAAGGCGGGCAGGCTCGGCGAGATGCTGGCCCACAAAGACCTGCTGTCCACGGCCCTGTTGCTGGCGGTGCTGGCCGAGGGCGCCTCGGACATCGCGCTGGCGTATGGGCCGGCGCCCCTCAGGGATCGTGCGACCGCGGCAGCAGGTAGGGATGGAACTCCCGCGCCACCCCCAGGAAGTAGGAGCGGGTCTCATCGCGGGTGAACAGGGCGAGCAGCCGCTCGATCAGGGCCCGGTAGTGACGGCCATCCGCCTTCAGCGGGCGCATGCCCAGCAGCAGGAGCCGGGCGATGGCCAGACGCCGCTCGCGCGCGCTGCGCTCCAACCCCTCCCTTTTCAGCCAGGCGTCATAGCCTTTCAAGGCCTGCGTCTCCACCGGCGTGGTCTTCATGGCCAGGGCCTGGCGGATCAGGTCGTCCAGACCTTGGTGGGGGGGGAGGGGGACCGCGATCGCCTCGGGACGGACAGGGACCGCCTCCGACTTGAGCGGGAGGCGGCGACCCGCATCCACGAAGCAGGGGAAAAACTCCCGTGCCACCTGCTGGTAACGGGCAGCGGCGGCTGGATCGGCCAGGCTGCCGACGACCTGGTCCACGGCCAGACGATAGCCCCGGTCCGAGGTGTCGGCGGGGTCGATAGCGCGCAGGATGCGCCGGGCCATCTCGACGCGTCTGTCCACGGCATCGGCGGCATAGCCCCGTCTCTCCAAAAGGGATCGGAAGGACAGGAGCGGGTCAGGCAGGGCGCAGGTCATGGACGCGATATCGATCGGGCAGCCGGCTGGTCTGAGACGGGTCAGATGTTAGCAAGAACCCCGGACCGTGGCCTGGGCCGGCGCATCGGGATGGCACAACGAAGTCATCCTATCGTCTTGCCAGCGAAGCTGTAACACTATCCGGATTGCACCGCAGCCTCGTGGGGCACGCATGAACAATCTCAGCAGACCCGCCCATCCCAGCTTCTGGGAGGCCTTTCGCTATTGGCTCAAGCTCGGCTTCATCAGCTTCGGTGGCCCGGCCGGGCAGATCGCCATCATGCACCAGGAGCTGGTGGAGAAACGGCGCTGGATCAGCGAGCGCCGCTTCCTGCACGCGCTCAACTACTGCATGCTGCTGCCCGGCCCGGAGGCGCAGCAGCTGGCCATCTACATCGGCTGGCTGCTGCACCGCACCTGGGGCGGCATCGTCGCCGGCACCCTATTCGTCCTGCCCTCCCTGTTCATCCTGGCGGCCCTGACCTGGATCTACCTCGTCTTCGGCGATGTGACCTTGGTCCAGGGCGTGTTCAACGGCATTAAGCCTGCGGTGGTCGCCATCGTCGTCTTCGCCGCCTGGCGCATCGGCACACGCGCCCTCAAGAACGCGGTGTTGTGGGCCATGGCAACGCTGTCCTTCATCGCCATCTTCGCCCTGAAGGTGTCCTTTCCCCACATCGTGCTCGGTGCTGCACTGCTGGGCGCCCTGGGCGGAAGATTCTTGCCGGACAAGTTCCGGGTGGGTGGCGGCCACGGCGCATCCGACAAGAACTACGGCCCGGCGCTGATCGACGACGACACCCCCCGCGCGCCGCACACCCGTTTCCGCCCCGGTCGCCTGGCCATCCTGGTCATCCTCTTCGTGGCCCTCTGGGCGGCGGCGATGTCCCTGCTGCCGGACGGCACGCTGACCGACATGGGCGCGTTTTTCACCAAGGCGGCCCTGGTCACCTTTGGTGGGGCCTATGCCGTGCTGCCCTATGTCTATCAGGGGGGTGTCGAGACCTATGGCTGGCTGACCGGTCCGCAGATGATCGACGGCCTGGCCCTGGGAGAGACCACGCCGGGTCCGCTCATCATGGTGGTGGCCTTCGTCGGCTTCGTCGGCGCCTGGACCAAGGCGATCTTTGGGCCGGATGCCCTGATGCTGGCCGGCTTCGTCGGCGCCTCGGTGGCCACCTTCTTCACCTTTCTGCCCTCCTTCCTGTTCATCCTCGCTGGCGCCCCGCTGGTGGAGTCCACGCACGGTGACCTCAAGTTCACCGCCCCGCTCACGGGCATCACCGCCGCCGTGGTGGGGGTGGTCGTCAACCTCGCCCTCTTCTTCGGCTGGCACGTCCTGTGGCCGGAGGCCAGCGAGGCCGCCCCCTTCGCCGGCGCCTTCGAATGGTTCTACGCACTCATGTCGGTGGCCGCCTTCATCGCCCTATGGAAGTTCAACCAGGATGTTCTAAGGGTCATCGGCGCCTGCGCCGTCATCGGCCTCGTTTACACTTATCTGGTTTGAGTCTGCAAGCGGGGGGACGAGAATTTTCGGCCGGTGCGGTTGTCTGAATGATGAAATCATCGCCCGACCACCCCCGACGCAGGAGCGACCCATGGCGCGTCTATCCCAGTATCACCTGTTCTTGGTCCCCATCCTGGGCCTCAGTATGCTGGTCAGCGCCTGCGCCCGCGAAAACCCGCCCACCGCCGCCAAGGCGGTCAGCCTAGATGCCAACGCCCCGCTCCAATCCATCGTCCTCGGCATGGGCTGCTTCTGGGGTGCGGAAAAGCGCATGTCCGAGCTGCCCGGCGTGGTGGAGGTGGAAAGCGGCTACGCCAACGGCGAGGTCGAGGGCAGCTACAAGGCCGTGCTCGCCCAGGAACGGGCGTTGCGTGCCGGCCGTAGCAGCAAGCGCAACCACGCCGAGGTGGTGAAGGTCACGTTCGACCACGCGCGCACCACCCTGGAGGCGGTGTTGATCGGATTCTGGGAGAACCACGACCCCACCCAGGGTGACCGCCAGGGCAACGACATCGGCAGCAACTACCGCAGCGCCATCTACTACTCCTCCCCGGCCCAGGCGGAAGCGGCGCGCAAGACGCGCGACACCTACCAGAAGGCGCTCAGTGCCGCAGGTTACGGTCGCATTACCACCGAGATCGCCCCCCTCAAGGTCTATTACCGTGCTGAGGAGGACCATCAGGACTATCTGAAGAAGAATCCGGACGGCTACTGCGGCCTGGGCGGCACGAAGGTGAAGTACCCCGGCTCCGCGAACAACGCGGCCACCGCCCCCCCTGCGCCCCGACTCGAAGCCAAGGCGCTCAATTACGAGCGTCAGCTCGTGGTGTTCGAGGCCGAGGACTGCGCCTTCTGCAAACAGTTCAAGGCCGAAGTGCTCGACCACTGGAGGTCCCCGGTGCCCGTGGTCCGTACCCTGAACTCCAACCCGCCCGCCGGCTGGCAGCTGGAGAAGGCCCTGTTCGCCACGCCTACCATCGTGCTGTTCGAGCAGGGCCGGGAGGTCTCGCGCTACACCGGATACAACGGCGACCACACGCGGTTCTGGAAGTGGCTCGGCTATCGCCTGCTCACCCCCGAGCAGCGCCGCATCGCCTTCGAGTCCGGCACCGAGCGCCCTTTCACGGGATCGCACCTGGACGAGAAGCGCCCCGGCACCTTCGTCGATCCCATCACCGGCGCGCCGCTATTCAGGAGTGACGCCAAGTACGACAGCGGCACTGGCTGGCCCAGCTTCTTCAGCCCCTTGCCTGGCGCGCTGACCTACCACGAGGACCGCAGCCACGGCATGCGCCGCATCGAGGTCAGGAGCGCCAGCTCGGGCATCCACCTGGGCCATGTCTTCGACGATGGCCCGCCGCCCACTGGCAAGCGCTATTGCATCAACGGCAACGTGTTGAAGTTCGTGCCCGACGCGGGACACTGAGCTGGGGGGGGCCTAACGTCTGACCGTTGGCGCAGGTCCAGGAGGCTCCTAGGTCATCGCGCCAGCAGGATCACGGCGGCCAGCAGCGCGATGCCGCCGGCTGCGGTCGCCCAGGTCAGGGCTTTGACCGTGCCTTTCAGCCGCTGCACCTCGGCCTGCCAGCGGCCGTTCCACTCGTCGGCCAGACGCTGCATCAGTCGCGCCTCACTGTCGCCATCCACCCCCGCAGCGGGCGGGATACCGGCCGCGGGCTCGGTCATGGCGGAGCTGGGTTGGTCGGTAGCCGCCTCCAGGTGCGGCTCACCCGGGACCGCTTGCGGGGCCGCCTGTCGATCCGATGCGGCCGACTGCAAGGCGGCATCGAGCTCCGCCCGCAGCTGTGCGAGGCGCGCTTGCACCTGTGCCTCCCATCCTTCGCCCTGGGCCACCAGCGCAGCCTGGGACTGCTCCAAGGCATCGAGCTGGTCGCGCAGGCGATCCAGCTCGGCCAGCAGGGGCTCGTGTCGTTTCTCCAGCATGTCGGTGAAACGTTCGAGCAGGCGGGTCTCGATAGAGGCCAGCCATGTCTCATCCAATCCGGGCAGAGGGCCGGCGGTCTCCAGGCTCGCCAGCCTTTGCTCGATGGCGCCCAGGCGCTGGCCATGCCTGTCCTCGCAGGCTTGCAGGTTGGTGAGGCGCTGTTGCATGGTTTCAGCCATTGCATCGATCCGGCCGGAGAGCGCGCGGGTGGTTTGCTCGACCTCGGCATGTCGGTCAGCCAGCGTGCGCAGCAGTTCCTGCCGTACCGTGTCCAACCCGGCCGCATGGCGTTCGGCGCCCACATCGAGCTCGGCCAGTCGCAGCCGGATGCGCTCATCCGCGGCCTCTATCCATGCCTCCGACGGCGTGGCCATGCGCGCTGCCTGGGACTCCAAGGCAAGCAGTCGTGTCTCCAGGCCCTGCAACTGCTGCCGCATCGCCGCGACGTCGGCGGCCAGCCGAGCGCTGTCGGCCAGGCCGACAGCGGTCTGCTCCAGCCGTTGTTCGAAGCTGCTGTTGCGCGCCTGCTGGAGCTGGCGCTCGTTCTCGATTTCCGCCTCCAGTCGCGTCAGCGACGGTTTCAGCCAATCGCCTTGCAGGCGCTCGATGGCCGCGTGGATCTCGGCCTCGATCATGGCCTTCATGGAGGACTGAGCGACGGGCACAGTCGTCATGGCTTTCGGCTCCGTTGTCTGCCCAGCTGCGGCGCTCCGGGGCAGGGAGGCCAAAATCCTTTCGATTGCATCGTTGGCAGGCGGCTTGGCGATGGCGTCGAGGGCGCCGATGGCGCGCGCATCGCGGACGAACGCCTCGTCGTCCGAACCGCTGATGATGATGACCGGGATATCGCGGGTGGCGGGGGACGCCTTGATGCGCCGGGTCGCTTCGAAGCCGTCCAGGTCCGGCATCATGTGATCCATGAAGATCATGTCCGGCCGGTTGCGCTCGAGGTATTGCAGGGCCTCCAGCCCAGACTCGGCCAGGTCCACGCCGATGCCGAACGCCTCCAGTTTTTTCTGCATGGTTAGACGACCCACCTTCGAATCGTCCACGACCAGCGCCTTCATGTTTTGCATCGCATCGAGCCTCTCAAGGATGAGATGCCTCATTAACGGCAGATGGCGCGCCAGGCCTTAAAACGGGGACAATACCTGCCCACGCAGTGGGTCGTGGGCAAAAAAAAGCCACCGGCGGGCAGGCCGGTGGCGGTTCGCGCCGAAGGGTCGACGGCTTACTTGTTGACCGGGGACTCCGGATCGAACAGGTAGGCCATGACGTCGAGGATTTGCTGCTGGGTCAGCACGCCCTTCGCGCCGATCCGGGGCATGTTGGTGCAGGCGAAGTAGCTGTGCGGGTTGTAGATCACCTCGTAGGTGTATTTGAGCATCTCCGGGCTCGTACCGCGGAGCTTGCCGTAACCGGCGAGGCTGGGACCCAGATTGCCGCCGGTCCGATCAGGACCCAACTGATGGCAGTTGTAGCAATTGCCCCCGGGTGCGCCGCGGCTGTGGTCATCCACGTTATGAGCGGTGCGGAAGCCGAAGCCGGACCAGGCGATGTCGCGGCCCTTCTTCCAGTCGCCCAGCTTGATGCCGCCTTCCGGGTACTTGATGGTGGCCTGCGCGAGGGCAACGACCTTGTCGGCCGTCTTGTTGTCGATCTCCTTGCCGGAACGGGCTACATCGGTGCAGATCTTCTGTATTTCGTCCTGCACCAGACGATCCCGACCGGTCGTGCCTTCCTGGGTCGGTTGGGCGAGATCGTAACTGCCAGACTGCAGGACCATGTATTCGGCCAGTTCGACCGCACTCATCTTGGTATAGTCGGGTTTGGCCGGCTGGGTTTGTGCGGGCTGGGCAGCAGTAGCCGGTTTGTCACCGGTGGCGGTGCAGCCAACCGTGAACAGTGCGAGTGAGGCGGTGGCCGCGACCACGGCGGCAATGGGGGTCTTCTTGATCATGGATCGGTTCTCCTCGTGAGTCGTCATTAGCGCTTCAGGTCAGGCAGGATGGCGGGTTGGCCGCGGGCGGCATCGGTCCAGAACGAGATGTAGGCGATCATGACATCGGAATCGGGTCGGATGTTGGGGTAGCGCATCTGCCAGAGACATTCCAGGACGCGGTGCTGGCTGCTGCGTACGTTTTCCTGACTGGTCCGGAAGGCGGGCCAGGAGATCGCTTTGGTCCATTCCATGGGGTTTTTCACATTGGGCAGGACCGAGGCGCGGATGCGACCGCCGGTGGTCGTGTGACAGGTGGCACAGTTGAAATCCAATGTGCCGGCACGGCGGTAAAACAGGGCCTCGCCGGCGTCGCGATAGGCCTTTTCCAATGGGTGGTTCATCGGCGGGTTCCAAGGCATGCCGCTAGACTGGTAGGCGATGTAGCTCATCAGCTTCATCACGTCCGTGTTGTTGCCGTGACGCTGTTTGATCTGCGGGTCGTCGTTGGTATAGCCTTGCAGGGTCTTCATGCAATGCACCAGGCGGGACTCGAGGTCCATGACCTTGCCGGTGTCGGGGAAGTAGCGCGGCAGTTCGACATAGGCGCCCTTCAACACACCCGGTCCCTTGCCAAAGTCGCACTGTTCCAGCGTGGCGTTCTTCGGGCCGCGCTTCTGCTTCCACAACTTCTCGCCTTCTTCGATCACCTCGTAGGCCGGGTTGTCCGGCATCATCATGCGGTTTTGCGGGCTTTGCACCAGATAGGCCGATTTGCTCTTGGCGGCCAGTTCATCGAGGATGTCCTCGGGCGCCTTGCCGGCATGGGCGCTGGTGAAGCCCGCCAGGGCCAGTGCGAGGGGTAGCGCACACAGGGCTTTCTTGATCATGCGTCATCTCCTTGGTAATGGAACTCGATTGAAACGAACAAGCCTTACCGGCGGCCCCGGACCCGCAATATCCGCGCATGTACAGGGGGCTGCAGTCGAACAAGACCGACAAACGACCGGGTAAGGCGGCGTATGGTATTGCATGCCCGTGCGACATGGTCATAGGTCATGACTACCATGCGACGAGGCGTTCACCGAACGTTCTTCCATCGTCCCTGCAAGAGTGCAGGGGTGACGCTGGGGGGCAGACACAAGGGGATACCACTAGGAGGGCCGATTTTTCTAGGCTTTCGAACCTGTCAAGTAGAAGTTATATCCACAGTCATCCGAGCTTAATCAAGTCCCGAGGCTATCCATCTGAGGCTACGAGAAGTTTTTGTAAAGCATTGATTCGTAATGACAATTTGTTCGCACAAAAAATAGCCGACCTAAGCCAATTGGTTTAGATACGGAGGTTTGGTGCTTTTGGTCACGACTTGTGCACAAAGTTATCCACAGCTTCTGTGAATTTTTCGACGCCATCACCAGTACGGCCCTCAGCGTCAGGGCAAGGGGCGTTGCAAGGGTACGGGTTTTTCTGAGGCCATGTTGAGGGTATAGTTCACATTTCCCCCACGGCGGCGCAAGCCGCCGTGCGTATTTCTTCGATGGGTCCAGTGGAACATGACGGATTACTTGATGCAGACCTACGCCCGGCAGGCAGTGGCCTTCGTGCGTGGCGAAGGGGTCTGGCTCTACGATGCCAACGGTGAGCGTTACCTGGATGCCGTCGCCGGGGTCGCGGTGAACGGCCTGGGCCACGCCCATCCCACATTGGCCAAGGCCCTGTGCGATCAAGCCGGACGCCTCATACACACCTCCAACCTCTATCGTATCCCCGAACAGGAGCGACTGGCCGAACGCCTGTGCACCCTGTCCGGACTGGAGCGCGCCTTTTTCTGCAACTCCGGTGCCGAGGCCAACGAGGCTGCCATCAAGCTGGCCCGGCTACACGGTCACCAACAGGGCGTCGAGAATCCCGCCATCGTGGTGATGGAACGGAGTTTTCACGGCCGTACTCTGGCCACGCTGTCCGCGACCGGCAGCAGAAAGGTGCAGGCCGGTTTCGAGCCCCTGGTGACCGGCTTCGTTCGTGTCCCCTTCGGCGATGCGGAGGCGGTGGCCCGGCTGGCCGAGCAGCACAACAACATCGTCGCCGTGCTGGTCGAGCCCTATCAGGGCGAGGGCGGGGTCAACGTGCCTCAGGCCGATTACCTCGCCAGACTGCGCCAGATTTGTGACGGCAAGGGTTGGCTGCTGATGCTGGACGAGGTGCAAAGCGGGATCGGTCGCACCGGCAAGTGGTTCGCCTTCCAGCACTCGGCCATCCTGCCCGATGTCATGACCCTCGCCAAGGGGCTGGGCTCCGGTGTGCCCATCGGGGCCTGTTTGGCCCGCGGCGCGGCGGCCCAGGTCTTCACGCCTGGCAAGCATGGCTCCACCTTCGGCGGCAACCCCCTGGCCTGTACGGCCGCCCTCACCACCCTGCAGGTCATCGAACAGGAGGGCTTGCTGGACAATGCGGCCAGCATGGGGGCCTTCATCCGCCAGGACCTATCCGAACGCCTGCGCGAGGTCGCCGGCATCCGCGACATCAGAGGGCAGGGGCTGATGATCGGCATCGAACTGGATCGGCCCTGTGGTGAGCTGGTCCAGCAGGCCCTGGCGCAGCGGCTGTTGATCAATGTCACCGCCGACAGCGTCGTGCGTCTGCTCCCGCCCTTGATCCTGCAACAGGACGAGGCGGCGCTGTTGACCCGGCAGCTGGCCGTGCTGATCCGTGACCATCAAACCCGAGTCGCCCCATGACCGTGCGGCATTTCCTGCAGTTCAAGGACCTCCAGCGGGACGAGTTCGAATACTTGTTCGAGCGCACCCGCATCATCAAGGCGAGGTTCAAGCGCTATCAGCCCTACCACCCTTTGGTGGACCGCACACTGGCCATGATCTTCGAAAAGAGTTCCACCCGCACCCGACTCAGTTTCGAGGCGGGCATGCACCAGCTTGGAGGCACGGCCATCTATCTCAACACCCGCGACACTCAGCTCGGGCGTGGCGAACCCGTGGAAGACGCCGCCGAGGTGATCTCCCGCATGGTGGACCTCGTCATGATCCGCACCTATGAGCAGGAGATCGTCGAGCGCTTCGCCCGTCATTCCCGCGTGCCGGTCATCAATGGGCTGACTAACGAATACCACCCCTGTCAGATACTGGCCGACATCTACACCTTCATCGAGCTGCGCGGCCCCATCCAGGGCAGGACGGTGGCCTGGATCGGTGACTCCAACAATGTTTGCAACACCTGGCTGCAGGCGGCTGAGGTGTTCGATTTCCACGTGCATGTCTCCACGCCGCCCGGTTACGAGGTGGAGCCGGAACGGGCCGGCCTGTACGGCACGGGCCACTATGAACAGTTCGCCGATCCCATGGATGCCTGCCGGGGGGCGGACCTGGTGACCACGGACGTCTGGACCAGCATGGGTTTCGAGGCGGAGAACACGGAGCGCATGAAGGCCTTCGCCGATTGGCAGGTCGATGCCGAGATGATGCGTCAGGCCCGTCCAGACGCGGTGTTCATGCACTGTCTGCCCGCCCACCGCGGCGAAGAGGTGACTGCGGACGTCATCGACGGCCCCCAAAGCGTCGTCTGGGACGAAGCGGAAAACAGGCTGCACACGCAAAAGGCGCTGATGGAATATCTGCTGTTGGGTCGCATCGACGACTGAGGGTCGAAGGCAGGGTGCAGCCTGTTTCGGCGTAGGCTAACATCGGCGCAGCCGATGTTAAGCCGCGAAGCGGCGGCCGGAGCCAAAACGCAGTTTCGGTGTAGGCTAACATCGGCGTAGCCGATGTTAAGCCGCGAAGCGGCGGCCGGAGCCAAAACGCAGTTTCGGTGTAGGCTAACATCGGCGTAGCCGATGTTAAGCCGCGAAGCGGCGGCCGGAGCCAAAACGATAGCTGCACACGCAAAAGGCGCTGATGGAATATCTGCTGTTGGCGTGCATCGACGATTGATGCCTCATTCAAGGTGTGAAAGGGGAACGGCGGCACCTACAGCGACCGCCGAATTGTCGGGATCTGGCAGGTACCGCGTGACCGGTGCAAGTGGCTGCCGTATCCTGGCGCGATTGGCTGGGGCTTGAGGGATGGAAAAGACGGAGTATCAGGGCAGGGCGACGGTTGCAAGCGGGAGGACCTGCCCGCATTGCGGCAGCACCGACGTGCGCAAATCGCAGCGCCGGGCAGGCGGTCTGTTTCGTACGACCTACCGCTGTCGGCAGTGCAAGCGCCATTTCAAGGTGAGGGTTTACTGGGGCTACGGGATCATCGCCGCCTCTGCGCTGGCCGTCCTGGTGGCAGGGGTCTCCTTGGGCTGGTTCTCCAGCCCGGACGCCATCCAGGAGACGCACACTGCGGTGCAGGCCGCGTCGGAGATCGGCCCGGACGAGCTTGCCCTGGCCCAGAAGGGGGATGCGGCCATGCAGTTCAAGCTGGGCATGCAGTACTGGGCCCGCCTGGACTACCAGAAGGCTTTCAACTGGATCAAGGTCGCGGCGGATCGCGGGCACCCGGAGGCGATCTATCAGTTGGGGATGGCCTATCTCTACGGTCGGGGAACCATCCAGAACTACAAATACGCGCATCAGCGCTTCGAGCAGGCCGCCAAGCTCAACAACCACGAGGCCCAGTATCTGCTCGGCATCATGCACCGCGATGGCATGGGCGTGCCGGTGAGCCGCGATCTGGCCTACGCCTGGCTCAATATCGCCGCCTCCAACGGCAACGAGGTGGCGGCGCTGGAGCGCGAGAGGATGGCGGTGATCATGTCGCCGGCGGAGATGGCGCGTGCCCAGGAGATCAGCCTGGAGGCCATGACGGGCCTCTCCGGTAATGCGCCGAGCGCCCAGCCAAAGTAGGACGGCCCGTCACCGCAACCATGATCCGCTGCAGCGCCCATCGCCTGGTCCATCTGTACCTGCTGTCTAAACTGCCTTAGGCCGGTCACAAGCTGTTAACATTTATGGCTGTGGTTCAGCCTCCAGCGACCCGAGCCGTCGCCAGCCCTCATGAACATCGCCTATTTCAAGGATACCGATTCCCTTTATCTTGAACTCACCCCGGAAAATCCCTCCCACGCTTGGGAGGCACAACCCGGCGTGGTGATCAATCTTGCCGAGGACGGGCGAGTGGTGGGTATCGAAATCGAGCATGCCTCGCAGATGACCGACCTGCGCGCCTTGCGCGTCGGCAACTTTCCCGGCGAGGTCGTCACGGTGGACGGCAGCGCACACTGATCACCAGGATAAGATCGACATGTCTGACGTGAAAAAGGTCGTGCTCGCCTATTCCGGCGGGCTGGATACCTCGGTGATCCTGAAATGGCTGCAGGACCGTTACCATTGCGAGGTCATCACCTTCACCGCCGATATCGGTCAGGGCGAGGAGCTGGAGTCGGCCCGCGCCAAGGCCCTGCAGCTTGGCATCCGGCCGGAGCACATCTACATCGATGACCTCAAGGAAGAGTTCGTGCGCGACTTCGTCTTCCCGATGTTCCGCGCCAATACCGTGTATGAGGGGGAATACCTGCTCGGCACCTCCATCGCCCGTCCCTTGATCGCCAAGCGGCTGATCGAGATTGCCAATGAGACCGGCGCGGATGCGATCGCCCATGGCGCGACCGGCAAGGGTAACGACCAGGTACGCTTCGAACTGGGGGCCTACGCGCTCAAGCCCGACATCAAGATCATCGCCCCCTGGCGCGAATGGGACCTACTGTCGCGCGAGCGGCTGCTCGCCTATGCCGAGACCCATGGCATCCCGGTGGAGATGAAGCACAAGGCCGGTGGCAGCCCCTATTCCATGGACGCCAACCTGTTGCATATCTCCTATGAGGGCCGCCACTTGGAGGACCCCGCCGCCGAGGCCGAGGAGGAGATGTGGCGCTGGACGGTCTCGCCCGAACGGGCACCGGACCAGCCCGAGTATGTGGAGATCGAATTCCGCGGCGGCGACCCGGTGGCGCTGAACGGCGCTGCCCTGAGCCCGGCGGCCCTGCTGGCGCGCCTCAACGAGCTGGGGGGACGGCACGGCATCGGTCGGCTGGATCTGGTGGAGAACCGCTACGTGGGCATGAAGTCGCGCGGCTGTTACGAGACCCCGGGCGGCACCATCCTGCTCAAGGCGCATCGGGCCATCGAGTCCATCACCCTGGACCGCGAGGTGGCGCATCTCAAGGACGACCTCATGCCACGCTACGCCAGTCTGATCTACAACGGTTACTGGTGGAGTCCGGAGCGGCGGGCGCTACAGGTGCTGATCGATCACACCCAGACCCACGTCAACGGCTGGGTGAGGCTCAAGCTCTATAAGGGTGGTGTCAGTGTGGTCGGCCGCGATTCGAATGAAGATTCGCTGTTCGACCCGGCCATCGCCACCTTCGAGGAGGATGCCGGCGCCTATGATCAACGCGACGCCGGCGGTTTCATCAAACTCAACGCCCTGCGCATGCGCATCGCCGCACGTCGTGACATGAGGAGGGGACAAGGATGACGACTGCGACCCTGTTCGGCTACACCGAGGCGGAGTTGTCCGAATTGTGCATGAATTACGCCATACCCGCGCTGATCTTGTTCATGCTGTTCATCATCGGCCATATGGCCTGGCGTTCCAAGGCCGGTCGTTATGGCACGGCGGTGCTCTACTTCGTGCTGGCGCTGGGCATGGTCGGTTTCGTGAGCAAGTTGGTCCTCCAGCGCGTGCTGCTGGTCTGAAGCCCTGCGCGGCGGCGTGCGCTCCCTTGGTCACCGTAGGCGACGGGCGCGTTACAATCAGGCCTTTGCCCAGCCACCCCATGGTCAGTCTCATGTCCAAATTCGATCACGTCAGCGTCGTCAAGCAGGCCAACGTCTATTTCGACGGCAAGTGCGTCTCGCATACCGTGCTTTTGCCCGATGGCAGTCGCAAATCGGGGGGCGTGATCCTGCCTTCGACCCTCAGCTTCAAAACCGGCGTACCCGAGACCATGGAGTGTGTGGCCGGCCGCTGCCGGGTCAGGCTCGAGGGGCAGGACGAGTGGACCCATTACGGCCCGGGCGAGTCGTTCAGCGTACCAGGTAACTCCAGTTTTGACATCGAGGCCCTGGAGCCCTATCACTACGTCTGCCATTTCGGTCGGGCTGCAGAGTAACGCGATGCCTTCGTTCGACATCGTCTCCGAAGTGGACAAGCAGGAGCTGAAGAACGCGGTCGATCAGGCCAACAAGGAGATCGCCAACCGTTTCGACTTCAAGGGCTCGGATGCGCGTATCGAGCAGGCCGATTATGTGCTGACGCTGTACGCCGACGACGACTTCAAGCTCGAACAGGTCAAGGAGGTGCTGGTAGGCAAGCTCGCCAAGCGGGGCATCGACGTGCGTGCCCTGGTCATCGCCGAGAGGAGCGAGAAGGTCTCTGGCAACAAGGTCAAGCGCCAGATCTCGGTCAGAAACGGCATCGAGACCGAGGTGGCGAAGAAGATCGTCAAGCTCATCAAGGACAGCAAGCTCAAGGTCACCCCCAGCATCCAGGGCGAGGTGGTGCGGGTCGCGGGCGCCAAGCGGGATACCCTGCAGGAGGCCATCGCGCTCACTCGCAAGAGCGTCACCGAGGTGCCCCTGCAGTTCGTCAACTTCCGCGATTGATGGCCCGGCTGCCTGCCCGGCCGGTGCGCTCGCCTCAGTCCATCCCCAGCTTGCCGGTCAGCGGCACGAAGGCCACCCCTAGCACATCCTTCTCACGCACCTGTCCGTCGGCGAGCTTTTCCACCAGTTTGAGTTCCTGAGACCAGCCCGGCTGCCCCACGGGGATGACCAGGCGCCCGCCCGGCTTGAGCTGTTCCAGCAGGGGAGGGGGGATGAAGGGGGCGGCGGCGGTGACGATGATGCCGTCATAGGGGGCGTGCTCCGGCAGCCCCTGGTACCCATCCTGGTGGCGGACCTCCACGTTGTCATAACCCAGTTCACACAGGCGCTGTTTCGCCGCTGCTGCCAGGGGCCCGATGATCTCCAGGCTGTAGACCTTGCGCACCAGACGGGAGAGCACGGCGGCCTGATAACCGGACCCGGTGCCCACCTCGAGGATGACGTCATCGGGTTCGGGCGTCAGCAGATCCGTCATCAGCGCCACAATAAAGGGTTGGGAGATGGTCTGCCCATGGCCGATGGGTACAGGGCCGTTGCGGAAGGCGAGTGCGCGCATGTCCTCGGGCACGAAGCGCTCGCGCGGCACTTCGGCCATCGCCTGCATCACCCGCGTATCGAGGGCATCCTTGCCGATATAGCGGCGGGTCGCCTCCACCTCCCAGAGGATGTCCTGAAGCATGGTATCGCGGTCATTCATGACGGACTCAGCCTTCGAGCATGATCAAAGATGTGGACGCTGCCAGAAGCGGTATGCCGACAGCGGGGTCAGCTCGCGGGTGGTCGACAGCATGCCCGTGCATTCCAGGCGCACACCTCCAATCGCCCCGCGGCGTAGCCGACGCAGCGCGGGCCTGAACCATGTCTCCTCCCAACGGCGCAGAGCCCCGGCGAGCATTTCTGCGTCGTCCCCGCCAGGCAGCTCCAATATCACCATAGC
>Ga0308417_1000744_pt1 | contig 22815 bp, 24 predicted proteins | sample HotsprSampleOS65_FD_203528 | JGI IMG/M metagenome (GOLD analysis project Ga0308417, IMG submission 203528) | Hot spring phototrophic mat microbial communities from Octopus Spring, Yellowstone National Park, Wyoming, United States - 20090730_OS65 ...
TCGTATCGACAACCGGAGCTTCTGCGAGCAGAGCGCCGAGCATCACCATGTTGGCAACCCGTACCGCGCCCAGGCGCTCGGCAATCCCGGTCGCGGGAATGCGCACCACCCGAATCTTTCCGCCGGTGCCGAGAACCGGATGAGCGGTGTCATCCGCGAGGGTGGAGTTGATAATGAGCGCTCTGCTGGGCAGGTGCCGGACGCCGAACTTCAGCAGAGACGGCAGGTTCATAACAATCATCTCGGTTGGTGTGGTGATGACCGGTGAATGGATGATTGCATCGGAAACCTTGACCATGCAGTTGGCGGTGCCGCCGCGGATCTCGGCACCGTAGGACGGATAGTAGGTCGCGAACCGGTTCTCCCGCGCCACTGCATTGACCAGAACGCGGCCGAGAGACAGGACACCCTGGCCGCCGCTCCCCGCAATAAAAATGCTAGCGTCCATTTTTGAACACGTGCACGGGATAGTACTTCTCCAGTTCTTGAGCGACCCACGCCGCTGCCGTCACCGGTTCCATACCGAGACCGGCCGGACAGGGTGACAGGAGCTCCACCAAGGAAAAACCATCCCCGGCAAGCTGATGCCGAAACGCCTCCAGCAGCCGGGCGCGGGCCGTACGTACCCCTGACGGGGTGGCGATGCTGGCACGAGCGGCGTACACCACTCCATCCAACGACGCCACCAGCTCGGTCACGCGCAACGGGTGTCCGTCTCTGCCGGGATCCCGGCCCGCGGGCGTGGTGAGCGTCCGTTGGCCCGGGAGCGTTGTCGGCGCCATCTGCCCTGAGGTCATTCCATAGACCGTATTGTTGACGAACACCGTCGTAAAGTTCTCTCCGCGGTTCGCTGCGTGGATTATCTCGGCGGTCCCGATGGCTGCCAGATCCCCGTCGCCCTGGTAGGTGAACACTATCCGGTCCGGCAGGACGCGCTTGATGCCGGTCGCCACCGCGGGTGGCCGGCCGTGCGGCGCCTCAGTCACGTCAAAATTCCAGTAGTCGTAGGCGAACACGGCGCATCCCACCGGGGCGACGGCGATGGTGCGCTCCCGTACGCCCAGTTCATCAATGACCTCCGCCACCAGGCGGTGGGCTATTCCGTGGCCGCATCCGGGACAGTAGTTGTGCGCCCGGGCGGTCAACGCATCCGGACGAGAAAACCGGGAGGCGCTCATGACGCCGCTCCGGACCGGCGCACTGCAGCGACGATGTCTTCCTCGACGACCAGCGAACCGCCGGGCCTCCCGTGGAAATCCACGGGTATGCGGCCGGCGGCTACGCGACGCACGTCCTCGACCATCTGGCCGAGGTTCATCTCCACCACCAGCATACGGCGCACCCGGTCCGCCGCCCGGGCGATCGCCTGCTCCGGAAACGGCCAGAGGGTGATCGGCCGGATCAGTCCCGCACGCACTCCCTCGGCTCGAAGGCGTTTGCAGGCGGCGGTACACACGCGGGCCGCCATACCGAACGCCACCAGCACGACCTCGGCATCATCCACGGAGATCTCCTCCCATCGAACCTCCGCGGATGCCATGCGTTCGTACTTTGCGTGCAGGCGCCAGTTGAGCGCTTCAAGATCCCCCTCTTGCATCAGCAGCGAACGGATCTTGCGCGGTGGTCGTCCCGCAGAGGCTCCATCAAGCACCCAGGAACGGTCCGGAGGTTCCGTGGGGAGCGGTGGACCGGCCAGCGACGCCGGATCGCCATCCACGGTCTCCAGCATCTGTCCCAGATATCCGTCGTAGACTATGAGCACCGGATTCCGGTACTTCTCCGCGAGCGCGAACGCGTCCCGGGCGAACGTGAATATCTCCATCGCTCCGGCGGGGGCCAGTACCAGCATGCGGTAATCCCCATGACCACCGCCGCGCGTCGATTGGAAATAGTCCTGCTGTGAACCGCTGATGTTCCCCAAACCCGGACCACCCCGCATGACATTGGCGATGACACAGGGCAGTTCACAGGCGCACAGGTAGGAAATGGTTTCCTGCATCAGGGAGATGCCGGGCGATGAAGACGTGGTCAGGGCACGTTTCCCGGCGACGGCGCTGCCGAAGACCATGTTGATGGCGGCGATCTCCGACTCCGCCTGGAGAAACACCTTGCCCCGCTCGGGCAGCACCTGTGAGAAATACGCCGAAATTTCGTTCTGCGGGGTGATCGGGTAGGCGTAGTATGCATCGAGCCCTCCGGCGATCGCACCGTCGCACAACGCCCGGTTCCCCTGCACCGCGTGTTTCATGCGCGTTCAATCCGTATAATGCACTCAGGACACATGCGGTAGCAGTCGCCGCACCCCGTGCAGGATCCGTCGTCACGGAAGACGACCGGTTTGTACCCCAGCGCGTTGAGCTCCGTTCCCAATGCGAGCAGTTTCCGCGGACAATGCACGATGCAGAGGTTGCATGCCTTGCACCGGCTCGCATCAATGATAACCCGGAAACGCACCGCCGGCTCTTTCCGGATGCGCCCGGTCATGACTGCTGCATCGCCTCAGCGATCAGTTTTCGGGCATGGCCAACGGAAGTGTCGGTGATCTGGCCGTCGCTGAGCATCCGGGCGATCTCCTGGACACGCCCGTCCATCGGGAGCGGCTCCACCTGCACTTCCGTCGACCCGCCGCGGGTACGTTTACTGACGTGGAAATGCCGGTCGGCGAACACCGCCAGTTGCGGCAGGTGCGACACGCAGAACACCTGTTTGTTACGTGGCCGCGCCGCCGAGCAGAGCTCCCTGAGTTTGCGACCCACCACCGTTCCCATCGGACCACCCAGACCCGTGTCGATCTCATCGAACACCATCACCGGTGTACGCTCCTTCTTCCCGAGAACGGTCTTCAGCGCGAGCATGATGCGCGAGAGTTCGCCGCCCGAAACCACCGTACGCAGGGGACCCGGCTCGGTTCCCGGGTTCGCCGATACGAGAAACTGCACGCTCTCTAGGCCGTGCTCTCCGTAAGCATCCGGCGCTGCAGCGGCGCTGGCGACCGACACTTCGAATACCGCCTTGTCGAACCCCAAGGCCCTGAGTTCCTTGAGCATCGCCGTCTCGAATGCGGGCGCCGCTTTCGCCCGCATAGCACCCATTTCGGCTGCCAAGGCAGCCATGCCCACCCGCAACGATTCCACGTCGCGCGACAGGGCATCCAGCGTCTCCTCGCCGGTCTCAATGGAGGCGAGTTCCGCGGCCGCCTTCTCCCGGAACGCCAGAATATCCGCCACGGTCGCTCCGTATTTTCGTTTCAGTTTCTTGAGGAGGTCAACGCGGTCGACCAGTCCATCGATGTATTCGGTGGTGAACTGCGCATAGCGTTTCTCCTGCGCCGCGACTGCATCGCGCAGTTCTTCCACCGACCGCTGGATGTCGCCGATGTCGACCGGTTGCGGTTCCCCAACCAGCTCCGCCAGATGGCGCATCTGCCGCTCAACCTGCTGCGCCTTGGGCAGAATACCACCGTCGCCACACAGCGCGAACTGGATTTCGCCGCATAGTGTGAGCACTTTCTGTGCGTTTCGAACGAGAATGAATTCCTGCTCCAGCGCATCGTCTTCCGACCGGAGTTTCGCCGCATCGATCTCCTTCACCTGGTGGCGCAGCAGATCGGTGCGCTCGCGCAAGACCTTCAGACGTTCGCCAGTCTCCACCAGTTCCGCCGCACGCCGCTTCCAGTCCTGGTACCTGCGCCGGTACTCTTTCGCCTTATCCTCCACGCCGCCGAACTGGTCGAGCGCCCGCAACTGGTTGACTGGTGACAGGAGCTTCTGGTGCTCATTCTGGCCATGAATGTCCACCAGCAGGTCAGCGAAACCCTTAACGAAAGAGAGGGTGACCAACCGGTCGTTGACGAAACTTTTCGAGCGGTTCTCGGCGTCTATCTCCCGGCGGATAATGAGCTCACCCTCCAGTGCGATGTCCAGCGGCCCCAGCAGCCCACGTACGGTTTCTGCGATGCCCTCGTCCACACGGTTTATGTCGAACATGACGCTGATCTCGGCTTTGTCTCCGTAGGAACCCACCACGGAACCGGATACGCGCGCCCCCAGAGCCAGCCCGATCGCATCCACGATGATGGATTTGCCGGCGCCTGTTTCCCCGGTGAATACCGAAAGTCCTGACGGGAACTCGAGCTGCAAGGACGGTATGATCACGAAGTTGCGGATGCTGATGTACTGGAGCATGTCAGCGCTTCCCCCACGTGAGTTTTCGCTTCAGAATGGTGAAGAAACCCGCCTGTGGATTGGCGATGAAGAGCAGGTCTTTCGACGCCAGGCGCACATCCACCCGGGCGCCCTGCCGGAGCTCCAGGGGGATCTGCCCGTCGATGACCAGTGCCGCACCGGTATCCGGCTTGAAGGCGGGGATCTCCAGTGACAGCCGTCGGTCCGCGGACAGGATCATCGGGCGCTGCGTGAGGGCGTGGGGACTGATGGGTGTCAGGAGCAGCACCCGCACCCCGGGCTCCACCACGCCGCCGCCGCATGCCAGCGAATACGCGGTGGACCCCGTTGATGTGGCGACAATCACCCCGTCTCCAATGATATCCTCCAAGTACTCGTCGTCCACACGCACATCCACGCGGAGGATCTTGGGTCCTGCCGACCGCACCACGCAGTCATTGACCGCGTACCGGCGCCCGCCGGGCCACGATACCTGCAACACAGCCCGCCGTGACGCCGTGAGATTCCCTGCAAAGAAAGCTGCAAGCGCCCCGGGCACTTCGCGTACGCCGAACTCGGCCAGGTATCCCATCCCACCCATGTTGACTCCGAGCACGGGCAGCGCACGACGCACGAGCATATCTGCGACGCTCAGCATCGTACCGTCGCCGCCCAGGGTCACCGCCGCGTCAATACCGGGCGCCAGGCGCACCTCCGGCTGTGACGGGGAGCATATCATGCGGTACCGTCGCGACAGCATCCGTGTCAGTGAACGCACCGCATCAGGTACCCCGGGTTTCCATCTGTTGTACAGCAGCGCGACCGTGCGTTTCACGTTCCGCTCCTCCCGCGAACGGATCTCCTCTTCTGCCGACTACGCAAATGCTGTTCGTAGTACCGGGAAAACTGCAGCGTGGCATCGTCATCCGTGAAAAAAAACATGGCGTCCGTCGCTGCCGGATACAATACCGCCCGGATAGCATCCATTCCCGGATTGCAAATTGCACCCGGAGGGAGACCGCGCCGGCGGTAGGTGTTGTATGGCGATTCCTGACGAACATCCTGGTGCGTCAGGGTGCCGGAGAACTTCTTCAATGCGAACCTGACCGTCGCACAGGATTCCAGCGGCCACGATGCGCGCAACCGGTTGTGGAACACCCCTGCCACCATCTGCATCTGCTCCGGCCCGTTGCCTTCTTTCTGCACGATGGATGCCAGCACGACAACCTGCGCCGTTGACATGTGCAGGTCCCGCATGCGCCGTCCCATCTCCGGCGTGATGCGCGCGTGCAGCTCCGCAGTCATTCTTTCAACAACAGACTCTACGGACGACCCGGGCGACAGCCGATAGGTTTCGGGGAACAACCAACCCTCCAGGTTGCGCGACCGGACCAGGGCCACAAAACCGACAGGATCTGTGATGATGCGCCGCTGCGCCAGTCGTTCGGCGATCTGGTCGGAACGGAAGCCTTCGGGAATGGTGACGGCCAATCCACCACCCGGTTTGCGCATCGCCAACACCAGCGGGATACCTGTCAGAGAGTACCGGAGCGAAAAAACGCCGGTCTTCAAGGCGGTATCCGAGCCGGACAGGCGCGAAGCGATCCGGAAAACCAGCGGATGCGGCACCAGCCGTTCGTTGTAGAGCATGTGCGCGATCCGATCGGTGGAGGTGCCCGGAAACACCGTCACTTCCACCGGACGACGCGGAAACATCTCGAATCCCGCCGTCGCAATCGCGAGAACAGCCAGCATACCTCCGATGGCAATTGGCGCAGAAAGATGTGCGCGTTTCAGGGGGTGCGCCTCCTGTCCAGGACATCCTGCAGCAGCACGCTCGCAGCCAGTGCATCCAGTTTGTATTTAACCTGGTGCAGCTTACCGCCCTTCGCGTGCACTCGTTCCAGCGCTTCACGGGTGGTCATGGTTTCATCCACCATCCGCACGGGCACCCCAGTACAGTCCTCGAGTGCGCGACCGAAGCGTGCGATCTCTTCGCGCAGGCCGTCTCCCCGGTCATCCGGTGGCATCCCGAGCACAACCTCGGATACTCCGTGGGTCCGCACCGCATTCGCGACCTGCTCGACGCTCCCCTCCCCTGCAACAACCACCTGCAGGGGTTTCGCGATGATGCCCAGCGGATCGGATACCGCTATCCCGATCCGCCGTCTCCCGTAGTCAACTGCGAGGATCCGGCTCATCCATGATCCGTTCGACGGTGGTGAAGCGATAGCCACGTTCCCGCAGCACGGGTATCACCTGCTCCAACGCTTCCAGGGTCTCGAGCACCCCCGAATGCAACAGGACGATCTCGCGTGGTCCGGTGCACCCGCGGAGAATCCGCTCTGCGATCACACGGGCCGGCGGGCGCAGGAAGTCGTTGACCTGCACCGTCCACATGCAGAGTTGCAGGCGGGCTTGTGCGGCCAGACGTTCCGCACGGTGCGACACCCTGCCCCCCGGCGGGCGCAGGAAGCGAATATATCCGGGCCCGGCGAGCCGGGAGAGCACTTGATCAGACCGGTGCAATTCGTCGCGGATCGTAGTTTCATCGGCCTCCGCCAGATTGGCATGCGAATAGGTGTGGTTCGCCACCCGGAAGCGGTAATCCCCGACAATGGTGCGCACCGCCTCGGGATACCGTTCAGCCATCGCACCGACCAGGAAAAAAGTCGCCGCGACATCGTGCCGCTGCAACAGGGCGAGGGTACGTTCCAGGGATTTCGGGTGCGGGCCGTCATCGAACGTCAGCGCCACCAGTTTCACTCCCTGGTCCACCGGAGACGCTTCCTGCGCCGGATTCTCCGGAGCGGTCATCCGCACCGTCTCGGGGGCGTGTGCGGAGAAGTGCACGCAGAGCACTACGCCGGCGGCGAGAACCATCCCGCCGCGCGGTCTCCGGTGGATGACCGTCATGCGGCGCATGGGCATGTGCGTACCACCTCGTATCGGGGTCCGTCGGGCGTTAGGATGCTCCGGTACAGCTGGAGACTCGACACAGTCCAACGACACACCTCCATCCGTCCGGCGCGCGTGCATTCATCATGCCAGGTCTTGGAATCAATCGGAAAGCGGCACCTGCCCAGAGTCACATGTGCGTGGTATGGGCGTTCTTCCCGGGACAAACCGATCCGTTCCAGCGATGACCATATGCGATCTGAAACGGCTCCAAGCTCGACAGCCCCATCCGTCACCCCCGCCCACAACACCCGCGGCGCAGCATCTGATGGGAACACACCCAACCCGGCGGCGATAACCGTGAACGGCCTCGTGTCCGATGCCGCCGCGCGTACAATATCCGCGATCACGTCGGCGTGCTCGTCCGGCACGTCCCCCAGAAACGCCACGGTCGCGTGCAGCTGAGCGGGATCCACCCATTTGACCGACTGGTTGCCGAAACGGCGGGACAGGCGCCCGATGAGCCGGTGCAGGGCCGCACGGGACGTCTCGTCCGGGTCCACCGCGATGAATGCCCTCATACGACATCCTCCCGCAGGAAGGTGCGCAGTTCGTTCATGGCATGCAGCGCCGCGGCTTCCTTGATTTCATGTCTCGTCCCGCGCAACCGGTGCACCGCCGTACGCTCACGCGCGCCGCCGCGGACACACACCCACACCGTGCCCACAGGCTTTTCCGCACTGCCCCCCTCCGGCCCGGCGATACCGGAAACAGCGATGCCGCAGGCCGCTCCGGTGATGCGGATCACCCCCGCCACCATCTCCTGCACGGTTTTCTCAGCAACCGCGCCGTGTACACGGATCGTCTCTTCCTTCACGCCGAGCATCGAAATCTTCAAGTCGTTGCTGTAGGCGACCACAGCACCCCGAAAGTACCGCGAACTGCCCGGAACCTGGGTCATGCGGTGGGCGATCAATCCACCCGTACACGATTCCGCGCAGGCCACCGTCTTGCGGCGTTCCACAAGCATCCGACCCAACACAACCTCCATGGAAACGGCATCTTCGCCGAGAAACGCCCGCGAAACCTCCGCATCCTGCGCCTGGATGCACTGCAGCAGCTCGTTGCGCAGGTGCGCATACTCGTCGTCAATCAGGAGCTCGTTGGAGCCGCGTATCACCACCCGGACGTCGACCAGACCTCCATGGGGCAGGAAGGCGACCGTTACTCCTTCGGCATACCGACGTTCCCGACGCAACACCGGTCCTAGTACTTCTTCAACACGCGTTTCGGGCACCCCGAAGAAACGCAAGAGCAGCTCCCGGCGGAACCCAACCTGAAAACGTTTGAGGTCCGGGAGGACCTGCTCGTCGAAGACAGCGGCGAACTCCCGGGGCGGCCCCGGCAGCAGGTACACGACGCAGCGGCCGACCTGCAGTTTTTCCCCCGGTGCAAGCCCCACGCTGTTGGGCAGCAACACTGCACCGTCCACCACTGCTGCTTGCCGTTGCGAGAGCTCCGGCATCGCCATTCCGCGGCGCTCGAAGTAGTCCCGGACACGTGCCAGCACATCAGGGTCGCTGCGCACCGCCCTGCCGAACGCCTGAGCGGTCGCTTCAACCGTTACATCATCCGACGTCGGCCCCAATCCTCCGGATACGATCACCACATCGGCGTCGACGACAGACGCCTGCAACACCGAACGAATGGCGGCAGGATCGTCTCCGACCGTGACCGCTGAGGCGACCCCGAGCCCCAGCGCCGACAGTCTCCTGCCGACGTGAAAGAGATCGGCGTTCGCTCGTTCGGTGAGCAGCTCCGAACCGGTGGCGACCACCCGGATGACCGTCATGACGCCTCAGTGTGCAAAGCCGATGCGCGGGTTCACCCGGTCGGCGTCCGGTCTCATTTCGCCGAACTGTTCCTCATACTTGCGTACATTCTCCTGCAGCGCGAGCATGAACCGTTTCGCGTGCTGCGGCGAAGTAATGATACGGGACCGAACCTTTCCCTTGGGAACCTGCGGTTGTATGAAGATGAAATCGAAGATGAACTCATTTTCCGAATGACTGATGACGCCCAGGTTCGCGTACACGCCCTGCGCGGTTATCTCGTCCACCTCGATCTGCACCTGTTGCGGTTGTTCGACGGGTTCGGGTGTCATGGGTATCTCCTTGCGCCCCGTGGGGCGTCGCATTCATGCGCCGCCGTACAGGAAGGCCAGCAGCGCTTTCTGAACGTACAGACGGTTCTCCGCCTGATCGAGTACAACGGATTGCGGGCCGTCCAGCACCGCATCGGTGATTTCCAATCCCCGCTTCGCCGGCAGACAGTGCATGATGATCGCGCCGGGGCGCGCCCGGGCGAGCAGAGATTCGTTCACCTGGTATCGTGCGAACTCCTGTATGCGCAACTCCCGCTCGGCTTCCTGTCCCATGGAAACCCAAACGTCGGTATACAGCACCTCGGCGCCGTCCACTGCCGCCAGATCGTCGGTCACCGTCACTGCCGCAGTCACCGACGGGCGAAAGCGTTTGGGTACGATGAATACCGCGGGCATTTCCAGCATCTCCGCGATGTACATCAGGGACACGCAGACGTTGTTGCCGTCGCCGATGTACACGAACTTTATTTTGCGCAGTTCATCAACACTCGAAAGTTTCCGGGCCTGCATGACAGTGTAGACATCGGAAAGCGCCTGGCACGGATGCTCTTCGTTGCTCAGCGCATTGATGACCGGCACTGTCGCCGTCCGGGCGAACTCCTGCACGGTATCATGCCGGTTCACCCGCAGGATCAAGCCGTCCAGGTATCGCGACAGCACCAGCGCGGTGTCCCGCGCCGATTCCCCCCGCGACAGCTGCATGTCTGCTGCGGTCATCATGACCGGATAGGCGCCCAACTGCCGGATGCCGACCTCAAAACTGACACGGGTACGTGTGGATTGCTTTTCGAACACCAATCCGATATGCCGGTCAGCCAGCACCGGATCGGTCCTGCGGGTGCGGAAACGCGGTACCGATTGGTAAATCCGGGCGACCTGATCCCGGGATACGTCGTGTATGCTGGTAAAATGCATGCGACCACTCCTCTTCGAATGTCTCTACAGGTATCCCCTGTCGCGCAACAACTCCACCACCGTACGTGCGATCGCGGGCGATGCGGTCAGACCCGGTGATTCGATCCCCACCAGGTTGATCCATCCGGGCAACCCGAGCGATGACTCCTCGGCGATCACGAAATCACGGACATCTTCACCCGGACCGTTGAGACGCGGCCTCACCCCGCACGTTCCCGGCTGTAGGTGTTCCCGCGCAATTCCAGGAAGGAACCTGGACACCGAACGCAGGAATACCCCGGCGAGCCCCGGGTCCACCGAATACTCCGGTTCCGGTACATACCGTGCATCGGGCCCCAGCCGCATATTTCCCACGAGGTCCACCGTCACATGAATCCCCAGCTCGCCTTCGCGGGAAGACGGTACCGGGTACACCAGCCGGGTAACGCGCGGCGCACCACCGGTCACACTGAAATACTGACCTTTGTTCGGGTGCAGGCGGTATCCCGCCGCATCCACGTCAACACCTGCCATTGCAGCCACGCGGTCCGAAGCGAGGCCGGCTGCATTGACAACCGCAGCAGCCTCCACCCCGATGGTTCCTCCCTGCTGTGACACCACGACGCGGTACCCTCGCGCCCCGCGTTCGACTGCGACCACGGGCGAACGGTACGAGATGACCGCCCCCCGCTCACGGGCGCACCATTCCCAATATACCATCAGCCGGTGCGAATCGATGATCCCGGTGGATGGCGACCACAATGCAGCCGAAGCGCGCACCGCCGGCTCCATCCGCCGGATTTCGGAGGTGCCCAGCATGACCACGTCGGTGACTGCGTTGTCGTGGGCGTTCCGCCGAAGCCTGTCCAAATCGCCGTGCTCTCCGGCATCACACGCAACAATCAGCTTGCCGATGCGATTGCACGGAACGCCCTGCCGCGCACACAACGCGTACAGCCGTTCACGTCCCTCGACACACAGCCGGGCTTTCAACGATCCGGGGCGGTAGTAGATGCCCGAATGAACCACCTCGCTGTTGCGGCTGCTGGTTTCCCGACCGAACGCATCATTCCGCTCCAATACAACCACCTGACGACCCAGTGAAGCGATCTCGGCGGCGACGGCCAATCCCACCACACCCGCCCCGATGACCGCTGCATCAAACACGTCATTCACGTGCGGTTCCCTGTACCAGCGAAACGACAGACTGTGTTTCCTGCATGACGGGCATTTCGCGACACTGTAAAGGAATAGTAATATGAAAAAGTCGGGTTCATTTCAAGCCGTGAAAAACATTCGGGAATTAGCGGGAAACGAGGCGGCGCAGGAAAGTGATGATACCCGGTACACTCGGGCGCACGCCCGTCCACAGGGTGAACGCGCTCGCGGCTTGCCGGGCGAAGAGTTCCAGGCCATCCACCGCCCTGAGACCGCGCCGGCGGGCTTCTCGAACCAAACGGGTGGTCCGGTGGTAAATTACGTCGTACACCACCATTCCCGAAGTGGCACGCGACAGATCCACTGGAACCGGATCCGTCGCCTGCATACCCACCGGCGTCCCGTTGACGAACAACGAGCACCTATCCAAAAGGAGCGCAACTTCTTCCCGGGGCACCGCAGTCAGGCGTCTGCCGAAATCGCGTGAGAGCCGATGCGCACGCCGTGCGTCCGCATCAGCAACGTAAATGTGCTTGACCCCCAAGCGCAGCATGCCGACCACGGCAGCTCGCCCCACTCCTCCGCATCCTAACACTGCCCCGGCACCACTGCGCACCAAACCGCGCAGGGATTCCATGAAGCCGATGACGTCGGTGTTGTACCCCATCAACCGGCCGGACTTATGAACCACGGTATTAACCGCTCCGACCTCCCGCGCTAGCGGATCAACGCTATCCAGCAGCGGTAGGATCGCCTCCTTGTGCGGGATGGTGACGTTCACGCCGAGCATACTCAATGCCCGGATCCCGGCCGGCACATCCGGCAACCGTTCAGACGCCACATCGCACGCCACGTATACGCAATTCAGTCGATGCACGGCAAACAAACGGTTGTGCAGCGCGGGAGAGAGCGAATGACCGATGGGATGACCGATGACCGCCAGCAGTTTCGTTTCAGCGTCGATTGCCACGAACAGTCTCCGTTGAGAGTTTCTCCAGATACTCGTCGACCGCCTGCGCCCGATCCGGATTGATGTTCCTGATGCGCAGGAGCGTCTGCCGCGCGATTTCGTAGCGCCTGCCCGCCACGTAGATTCGAACGAGTATTCCCAGCATCCGTTCATCCCGTGGATGCTCGCCGAGGTACGCCAAGGCCGCCCGCTCAGCCCGTTCCAGGTTTCCGGCGCGATACCACCTGTCGATCCGGTAGTGCACATCCGTACTGACATACCTGGTGGTATACACCTGAGCCAGTATCAGAGCACCGACCAACAGCATGAACAGCCCGATTTTCCGGCCATGCAGAATCACGAACCGATCCGAAAAGACGGTTTCCCTCAGGAACCGGCAGGCACGCAGTGCTATGGAAACTGAATACAGGTACACCAGACCGACAGCGACACACATTATACCGACCACTGTGAACGGATCCATGGCACCCGTCATTCTACAAAAAGCCCGGCGTCAATACAAGTCATCCCCGCGCCTGCCGCCCCGTATAACAGGTTCGCACCCATCGGCGGTATGCGCCGCTGGTCACCTCGCGAACCCAATCCGCATGGTCCAGATACCAGCGAACCGTCAGGCGCAACCCGTGTTCGAGCGATACCGAGCGCCGCCACCCCAGTTCCCGCCTCATCCGGGTGCACCGCATCGCGTAACGGCGATCATGCCCCGGACGGTCCGCAACGTACGTGATCAGCCGCCGGTACCGGGACTCGGGCACACCGGTCGCATCAGAGACAATCCGACACAGTTCATGCACCAGGCGAATATTCTCCCATTCAGTTCCGCCGGACACGGTGTAGGTCGCACCCACCGCACCTCCTGCCACGATACGCCATACCGCATCACAGTGGTCCAGCACGTACAGCCAGTCACGCACCTGCCGGCCGTCTCCGTACACCGGCAACGGCTTGCCGCGCAACATATTCAGAATCATCAGCGGAATCATCTTCTCGGGGAACTGGTATGGTCCGTAGTTGTTGGAGCAGTTGGATATGGTGTACGGGATCCCGTAGGTATGGCCGTAGGCGCGCACGAGGTGATCTGCTGCGGCCTTGGTGGCCGCGTAGGGGCTGCGCGGAGCATACGGCGACCGCTCACTGAAGTATCCCGTCCTCCCCAGCGAACCGAACACTTCATCGGTGGACACGTGGTGGAACAACACATCCGTCCGGCGCCGCCATACCGCGCGGCAGGCGTCCAGCAACGATGCGGTCCCTTCAACATTCGTCCGCACAAACGCCTCGGGCCCCACGATCGAACGATCCACGTGCGACTCAGCGGCAAAGTGCACGACCGTGTCCACCCGGTGGTGCGCCATCAGCCGCCGCACGAACGACCGGTCGCAGACGTCACCTCGGACAAAAACGTATCGACGACCGAACGTCGCCGTCACGTCGTCCAGATTCCGCGGATTTCCCGCGTAGGTGAGTTTGTCGAGGTTGACGATGGTACCCCGGAATCCCACATGGTTGAAAAGGTACCGCACGAAATTGGAACCGATAAATCCGGCCCCTCCCGTAACCAGGATGGAGCGTATCCGCCGGAACTCTCTCATGGCATACTCCTTCCCGCAGATGCATCGCGGAGTTCACGGAGATATTCCTGCAACGCCTCGCGCCAGTTGCGCATCGAAACGCCCACAACTGACCGCAGCTTCCCCGTATCGAGGCATGAGTTCGCCGGTCGCGTCGCCCTGGTCGGATAGTCGGCGGTTGCGACCGGGGTCAGCGTCACAGTTCTCGTGACCAGGCCAAGATCCCTTCCCCTGTGGAGAATCTCTTCTGCAAACTCAAACCTCGTCGCGCACCCGGCGTTCACGCAGTGGTACACCCCGTATGCGGTGACACCCCGCACGATGATCTCGACGATCGCTCCGGCGAGATCGCGCGCGTACGTGGGATTTCCCCATTGATCGTCGACGACGCGCGCTTCGCCCCGCTCCGCAAAGAGGCGCAGCATCGTGCGCACGAAATTGGAACCCTGCTTGCACCCTGGCCGCGGCACTCCCATACCGCCGTAGAGCCACGCCGTCCGAAGTATAATCAGCTTACACCACTCGCGCGCCGCGGCCCGTTCACCGTCCAGTTTGGTGGCACCGTACACGTTCCGGGGAGCGGGCGCGTCTTCTTCGCGATACGGCATACGGCTGGCACCATCGAAAACGTAGTCGGTGGACACGTGGATGAATGTCGCATCAAGGGCGCGGGCTGCCGCAGCCACGATACCCGGACCGGTCGCATTCACCGCAGCCGCATCGTCCGGGTGATCCTCGGCATCATCCACGGATGTATATGCCGCGCAGTTGACGATCCAGCCGCCGCGCTCATCGCCGAGAAACGAATGTACGCTCCGTTCCGAGACCACATCCACCGATGGTTCGGTGTCGACGTCGGCGGCAGCGTACGGAATCCCTCGCAGGCTGCAGGCACGCACCACCTCAGCGCCGAGCTGGCCGCGGCTGCCGATGATTCTGACGAACGGAACGGCCGCGATACTCATGCGGTGAACGGCCGCGCACCAGCGAGGGTTGGCAGCGAGGCATCTTTGGCCGAGACCACCGGATCCCGGACCGGCCAGGGTATGGCGAGTTCAGGATCATTCCAGCGAATGCCGGTGTCGAGCGACGGGTCGTACACTGCGCTGCACTTGTACACGAGATGCGTACCATCGGCAAGCGCGGCAAAGCCGTGCGCGAATCCCGGTGGGACGTACACACTCACCCCGTCTCCTTCCCGCAGTTCCAGCGCCGCCCACCGCCGAAACGTCGGCGACGCAGGCCGGAGATCCACGAGCACATCCCATGCCGCGCCCGCCACCACCGTGATGAGCTTCCCCTGCGCCTTCGGCGGCAGTTGATAGTGCAAACCGCGCACGACACCGCGCCGCGAGACCGAGTGGTTGTCCTGCACGAACGTATCCGGCAACCCGGCAGCCCGGAACTCATCGGCGCGGAACATCTCCGTGAAGAAACCGCGCTCGTCATAGTACATCCGCGCCCTCACCAGCATGACACCCGGCAGATCCAGGGGAACAAACTCGAAGGACATGGCATTTACTCTCCCGAAACGATTCGCTCCCGCTGCTCCAGCATCTCCAGCAGGTACCGTCCATAGCCGGACTTTTCCAGCGGCGCCGCCAACCGGCGTACCTGCGCGGCGTCAATGTAGCCCATGAGGTACGCGATCTCTTCGATGCAGGCGATTTTCAGGCCCTGCCGTTCCTCTATGGTCTTGATGAATCCGGTTGCTTCCGCCAGGGAAGCGTGCGTGCCGGTGTCCAGCCAGGCGATACCGCGACCGAAAATGCGCACCGAAAGCCTGCCCTGCTGCAGGTACACCCGATTGACATCGGTGATCTCCAGTTCGCCCCGGGGAGAGGGCTTCAGCGAACGTGCAATGTCCGCGACGGACGCGTCGTAAAAGTACAAACCCACCACCGCGTAGTTGGATCGCGGGTGCGCTGGCTTCTCCTCAATGGACAGCACCGTGCCGCGGGCCGTGCTCCGCGCATCCGGAGTGAAGGTGACCACACCGTAGCGTTCCGGATCACGCACGAAGTAGGCGAATATCTGCGCCCCCTCCTTCAGCGCCGCCGCTTCCTGCAGTATCCGAGACAACCCATGCCCAAAGAAAATATTGTCTCCCAGAATGAGACAGACGGGTTCGGAGCCGATGAACGGCTCTCCGATCAGGAAAGCCTCCGCCAGCCCCCGCGGCGCCGGCTGCTCCGCGTAGCTCAGGTGCAGTCCCAGGGAGGACCCGTCGCCGAACAGTTCCCGGAACAGCGGCACGTCCCGAGGTGTGGAGATGATCAGAATGTCGCGGATGCCCGCGAGCATCAGGACGGACAGCGGGTAGTAGATGAGGGGTTTATCGTACACCGGCAGTAGCTGCTTGCACACCACCCGGGTGACCGGATACAGCCTCGTGCCGGCCCCCCCAGCGAGAATGATGCCTTTCATGGTGTTCTCCCGAAAACCATTTTTCCCGGGAATATCCAGGCCTTTGTTCCTAGAAAAACCGCATCCCGGTCATCACGACTCCGCAGCGATGCTGCGCCTCACGCACACTCTATTCCGGTATACTCATTCCATCGTGCGTACGCAAGAGCCCGATGTGTCTCTGCGTCGGGACGCCCCGGTGCCCTCCGAGCCGCTTTGATCGTCAACGGAAACCAGACACATACCGCACGCCAGCAGCATCGAACTGTAGAAATTCGGCAGGGTCATGAGCTGCAACACCGCATACGTCAGGTACATCCTAGCCCAGACGGTACGGGAGCGCATCCAGAATCCACAAACCAGGAAACAGAGTAGGCCGACCGCCGGTAATCCCGCGTCCGCAAACGTCGCCAGAAAAAAATTGTGCACATTCTCATCGAACAGATCATCAGCCACACCAGGCCCCAACCCGAAAACCCACGCATGCCACGAATCCGACATCGATTCCGTGACCCGGCGGTACTGCCGCGAGCGCGAGAGAGCGGACGACACCCCCTCCTCACTGATAAAACGTGTCGTGACAATAGCGATCACGGCACGCAGACCGGGCACCTTTCCGCCGACGGCGAAACCAGCCCATGACAGAGCACCCGTCGCAACCAGTACCAAGAGCACCGCCGCCGACCCGATGCGACGAACTCCCCACGCCAGCAGCCACACAACACCCATCCCCCCTGCAAAAACTATCGCCGCCCGAGAAAACGTCATGAGCACGGCTGCGCTCAGAGCGACAATACACGCGATTCGCAGGAATTGATACCTGCGCACCAGCATGATGTTCAGGAATATCGCCAACACCAGCAACAGTCCCAGCGCGTTCGGATCGGTGTAAATCCGGCCAGCCCGCATGAACATACCGATCATCAACTGTCCCTGATCCGCCGTCGCCACCATGTATTCCGGTGCGCGGTGCATGAGCGATTGCGCCAAGACTGCAGCGACATTCGCCAGAGAAACCCCGGCGACCGCGAATTCCAACGTCGGGTTCGGCAGAACGATGCGCAACTGATTGCTGAGCAGCAACAGCACCGACAACCACACCGCGTACTGCACCAGCATGCTTATCGTCCACAGACCGCTCCGCCTGCCGACCCCGTTCAAACCGGCAGACACCGCATACCATGCCACCAACGCCCAGAGCGCCACCAGCAACCACCCGCCGGAAACGGATACCCTCGTCTGTCCGCCCTTCAGCAGGACGGAGACCACGGCACCGATCAGGACGAGTGGTACGGCGATCCGTCCGACGCTCACATCCACACGACACAGAGCGACCTGCAGCGGATACGTCAGCAGAATAGAAAGCGCCACGCCGATGAACAGCGTCATCGGCGGCTCCAGAACGCACGCACCCCCCGGGCGACGCGCCACCAGAGGAATGCCACCATATGCCAGGGGATGAACCAGATCCCGCGGGTGCGTGCGAAGTACGCCGCATGTCGCGCCATGAACAAAAAGTCGTTGCGCACCACGTACCATTCATACAGCAATCGGCCGCACGTATGCTGGCCGCCCCTCTCTATGTGCGCGTAGCTGAGATGCGTGAATACCGCGCGATCGGTGATGACGATATCCCCCAGCCCTCGGGCACGCACCTGCACTTGGGGATCAGTCTCTTCGCGGTATCCGTTGACCCGGTAGCCCGTAAAAAAACGTACCCCTCTGTCGAACGTCCTCCGGCGGTCCCAAAGACTGAACGTATGCACAAACGGGACGCTGCGTACCCCGGAAACCGCCCCGTAGTTTCCCACGAGCAACACCTTGTCAAACAGCGGCCCCCGCAACTGCACCTCCCTGCCGTCCGCATCCAGGTACACCGCCCTGCCACCCGCCACGCAGGGACCGACATCGTCGCCGACCAACGCGAGCAGTTCATCGGCATAGCCCGGGGATACCATGACATCATCGTCCCCGAACAGGATATACCGCGTCGTTGCCGTTTCGAGTGCGCGCTGTCGCGCAGCCGGCGCCCCTTCTCGCAGCGGCAGCGTAATGCATCGGAACCCGACCCCCCGTTGCGCACAGAATACCGCAATCTCTTCCAGCACCGCATCGTAGCCGACGTCGCTGCCGTCGTTAACGACGATGAGCGCGCTGACCGATGGCGATTCGAGATACGATGCGTACACGCGCCGGAGGGTGTTGGGCCGGTTTCTCGTCGGAATGATCACCGTGATCATGCACCTAATTCCTGCCAGCGCCGTTTGAACGACTCCACTCCGTAGCGGACCGCCACGAACTCCCGGAGAGCGCGCCGGCGTTCAAAATCATCAAACTCACTCGCGACAGCGCGCAACTGGTCCGCCCATCCCGCACCCTGGTTCATCTCGAACACGCCGGGACAGCCCTCGCGCATGAGCACGCGGACACCACCCACGCACCGCCCCACCACGGGAACACCGCAGGCAAGGGCCTCCAGTGTCACCATCTCGAATCCCTCGTAATAGGATGGTACAATCATGACATCCGCTCCCTGATAGACCGACGGCATGTCGCGGTATCCGACCCCCACACGCACCTGCACACCGGGCAGGTTCCGGAACAACCCGACACCACGGCACGGCGGGGTCACAACGGTCAGCGTACATCCCGGAACACCCGCCAGGGTCTGCAGCACATCCGTACCCTTTCCCGGCTCCACTCTGCCCACGAAGAGCACGCGCACGACACCGGCATCCCCAGGCACCCGCGGAAGTATCGTGAAGTGTCCGGTGTCGACCGCGTTAGGGATCACCGTCACCGCTGCCCGCGGCCGGTAACCGGTTATGACCTCATCCCTGACCGTGTCTGAAACCGCCACAATGTGTTTCGCCAGCGCAGCGGCGAGCCTCTCATAAAGGATGAGCACCCACCGAACCACTCCGCTCCGACGCGGAACAACCCCGCGCACCGCACGGGCGAACCCCTGCATGGTGCCGTGGAACACGACGATGTCGCTCGGGTATGCACATGCCGTGAAACCGTTGGAAACTACCTTCGCATGTCGGAAGTGCATCCAGAGATGCACGCTGAACAACACAGGACAGACGAGTTCCCGGCCGATCCTCCCTCCACACAAGGCCCGCGCCCACGGCCAGCGTCGAAACAGCTCCTCCCTGTCCAGGATGCGAACTTGATGGGATTCCACCAGCAGATCTCTGAGGTACCTCATCACCCGTTCGACGCCGCCGACATCGCTGACACCGTTGCCGGAAACCAGGCACCACTCCCGGATCATGCCAGCGTCTCCCGAGACCGCATACGCCGCAACACCTCGACGATCGCTGATGGCCGAAGGAGCGCCACCGCCGCCACATATACCGCCATCCCCACACCGCAACTGCCGGCCACACCAGCAAAGCCATGCCATGTCCCGGTACGGAGAAAAATACTCACTGCCGTGAGCATGACCACAGCGGCGATGGCGAACTTCCACGCATCGGCCACGATACCGGCCATCGGCAGCAGACGGCGTGTCTGTACCACGTGGGCGCCGAGTACCAGGAGTTCACCCAACACCCGGGCCCAGGCGACACCAACCGCACCGTATGCATGGGCCATCGGCAACGAAAGCAGTACCGCAATGACATTCCCGACCAGCAGCGAGCGGATGTACAACATCTCCTTCCCGGCAGGAACCAAGTACTGCGTCGCGATGACGTTACTCCAAGCGTTGATCACTATGGTTAACGACAGTATCTGCAATACCGGAACCATGAACTTGAAGGCGTCGCCGAAGAACCACGGCACAAACACTGCCGCGACCACCCAGATCCCCGCAGTGACCGGCAGGGTGATACCCGACACCAACTGGAACGACTTGCGAAGGTACGCGTACGCCAGGTCGTGCTCCTGTCGTGCCATCGCGTGTGCGATACGAGGGATGAGGACGGTCCCTATGACCACAGAGAAGGTCAGAAGGAAAAAAGTCATCCGGTACGCCATTTCAAAGGCTGCGACCGCTTCCATGGAAACCCGCACGCCGAGCAGTGTCTTGAGAGTGCTCAGTGAAAAATTGCCAATCAGAACAACCGCAAAAAGGGCAAAGCATCCGCCCAGGTGTCGCACCGCGTCTTGCCAGGGTGGCGGCTTGAACCGCACGTGACGAAAGACCCCCCACCACAGCAATACCTGCCCCAGCAGCAACGTTCCAGTCATCGAACCGACATAGACATTGACCATCGGGTACCGTCTGAGGAGAAGGATGAGCACCACCAGGAACAGAATACGGGAAAAACCGATGATCAGTGCATTGTGACGAAAGCGTTCCATGCCGATGTGGAACCAACTGACATCAATCATCGCCGCGATGATCGCCACACCCTGCAGCAGCAGGGTCGACCGGTAGGCCCCGCCGAACAGCAACACATACACCGCATATGCGACGGCGCACACCAGCCCGATCATCCCTTGGAGGGTGATGATTTCGGAGAATACTTGTGATCGTTTGAGGAGATCGTCCCGGTGGTAGGCGGTCTCGCGTATTCCGTACGTCGGTATCCCCAGCATAGCCACGGTGACGAAATACTGCGCGATGCCGCCGGTAAACGCCGCGATACCCATGCCCTCAGGACCGAGCAGTCGCGTCGCATACGGGATACTTACAAATGAAACAGATACTGTTGCTATTTGGAAAAACAGGTTGTACGAGAAATTCGCAGCGATGCTCATCGGAATGCCCGGGAAAGCACGAGAGCCTTGAGCAACATATGCAGCACCGCTCGCGCGTTGACACCCGCGCGATACTCTGCCGGCATGCGCCGCCACGCAGCAATGCACGCCGGTCCGCGGCATGCCGCACGAATGGTGCACGTATGGAGCCACTGTTCCGCTAGTGCATGCCTGACGCATTCGCTTTCCAGCCCCGCGGCGCGGAAGGCCGCCTCGATGTCACGGAACCACCGTACGGTTCGCGGAAGATCGGGGAGATCCGGATGCTCTTGTCTGCTCAATGAGAGATGGAACGCCACATCGTCCGCAGAATACGGTACACCAAGCTCACGGAGCTGAGCTTCGGCAATCCCGGTGACGCTCCGCTGGAGCATGTCTCTGCGCATCTTGCTGATCCCCTCGCTATGATCGCGGTACAGCACGTGGCATTCGCGGAGAATGTGGATGTCGCACCGCTGCGCCATCCGCACCCAGAACTCGTAATCCTCAGCAGGAGCATACTCCTGCTTGAACCGCTGATGACCGACTGCATCGCGCCGCAGCATGACGCTGGAGTTGCACAACGGGTTCCTGAACAGGAGCGTGATGTCGATCGTATCCTCCCGCCCCCACCACCGCCACCGCGTTTCACAGAGTCCAATCCTCCTGCGCACACCGCTCGTATCGATGAACCCCACCGCTGAACCGAGCACCCCGACCCGCGGATGTGCATCCAGGTACGCAACCTGCCGCTGCAGCCGCCGGCGTAAACAGATATCATCGGCATCGAGAAACGCGATGTACGGAGTTTCAACCTCCGCCAACGCCGTATTGCGCGCTTCTCCCGCACCTCTGTTGTGCTGGTGGCGGAGTAATCTGATGCGGTGATCCCGGATACCGGCCACTATTTCAGGACCGCGGTCGTTCGAGCAGTCGTCCACGACGATCAAACGCCATTCCGCGAAAGTTTGCGCCTGCAACGATCTGATCGACTCCAGGACGTACCGCTCCGCATTGTACAGCGGCATCACAACAGTCACGCGCGGTTTCATCGTTCGCCCCACCGGAGCAGCGCCTTCACGAAGAGCCCCCCGTCCATCCGTAGCGACCGGCTCATACAGAACGCATCCGCGTACCGCAGATATGTGGCGTATGCGCCCATGCCTTCCATGCCGGTCCGTGCGATGCAGGTGGCGCGCCATTGGCGTGCGATTGCGGCGATGAGACCCGCATCCCTGTACACGCGTCTCCGGGTATTCGCTTCGCGCACCGCGCACATCATCCCGGCGTAGCGTTCCACATGCGGCGGATCCAGCGGCAGCATCCCCGAGTGCATGCTCTGGGCGAAACCCACCGCCTCCTCCGTCCACCGCAGGTCCAATCGTGCCAGCACGGTTTGTTGGATGCGCCGGTCTGCTGCCCGCCGTTCCTCCAGGTGCTTCCTGCTGATGTTCGCCTCGTGTTCACGATAGAACACCAGAACCCCGGGCACGACCCTGCATGCATGATCCGCCAGAATACGCGTCCAGAGCTCATAGTCACTGGACAGACGGTATGATTCATCAAAGCGGTGTTCCCGGATCACCCTGGAGCGTACCATGACGGAGGAGAGACAAACGGTATTCCGAAACAACAGGCTCGCGGCCAGGCAGTCCGGATCCCGCGGCGGCCGCATCACGTTTGGAACCCCGTACCAGCGGCGTTTCCTCCCCAAGGCATCTACCTTCCACGCGTACCCAAGACAGAGCGCCGCCTCCGGATGACGCACCAGTGTCGCCATCTGAACCTGCAGCCGCTGCGGTGCGCAGAAGTCGTCGGCATCGAGGAATGCGATGAATTCCCCACGTGATTCCGCAACGCCCCGGTTGCGCAACGCAGCCACCCCGGGTGAACCGGAGACGG
>Ga0308417_1000745_pt1 | contig 22798 bp, 21 predicted proteins | sample HotsprSampleOS65_FD_203528 | JGI IMG/M metagenome (GOLD analysis project Ga0308417, IMG submission 203528) | Hot spring phototrophic mat microbial communities from Octopus Spring, Yellowstone National Park, Wyoming, United States - 20090730_OS65 ...
GGTTTCGCGAGCGGCTGGCCGAGATGGGGTTGCAGTATGGGGTCGGCGTGGAGGGTTCGGCGCGCGAGCTGGTCATCGAGACGGGCCGCGGGGCGTTGCGTCGGTTTGCCTGGCGGGAGGGAAGCCACCGCAAGCTTCAATCGCGCTTCGTGGCAGTGCGGGTGCGGCCAGCTCACCGTGACTACTGGCGCGCCGAGCCGCACGAGGAGCTGTGGCTGTTGGCAGAGTGGCCGCGCGGAGCTGAGGAGCCGACCCAGTACTGGTTGGCGAACCTGCCGGCGGAGACAACGCTCGAAGAGCTGGTGCGGCTGGCCAAGCACCGCTGGATTGTGGAGCGGGACTATCTGGAGCTGAAGCAGGAGCTCCCGGCTGGGGCATTTTGAAGGCCGCTCGTGGCGAGGGTTTCATCATCACGCGACGCTGTGCATTGCGGCCTATGGGTTCCTGGTGGCCGAAAGGAGCCTTTTTTCCCCTTCGGCGCGTGCGGGGAGGCTCAAGCTGGCAGCAGCGGAGCCGCCGGCGGACTACCGGCCGCGGGGCAGCCCGGGGGCAGGACCGGAGGCATGAGGCAGGCTCGATCGCGAGCATTCGGGAAAGAATCACCGGCTGGCTGATCCGGCAGCTGCCATGCTGCCCATTTTGCGGGGCGAGTCGTTTATGACCCAGTAGTACTAATGTTTAGCGATTTCGCAGGTCGAGGCGAAGGCAGTCGCCTGCTCTCTCCAGTCTATCAACCCAAGAATCCGCCGCAAATGGTGTTCAAAAATCGAGCGACAAACTAATTCCCTCGGCGTCAATAGCGCCTCTTGGATCTCCGGCGCCAGCAGCGTCAGGTTCATGATCTGCGTCACCCTGGCCCGGCTGACCAAACCCAGGCGGGCCAGGTCGGCGTAGTCCTTCACCTCGCCACGGTCGATCATGTCCTGGAACTTGATCGCCAGCGCCATCAGACGGGTGATGCGCGGGATGCGCGGCGGCGATGGGGCGGCTGCCTTCTTCTGTCGGCCTGCGGCCTGGCGCGCCGTCCGTTTGAGCGGAATCTCGTCTTCGCAGCGGTCTTTCACTTTGTCGCCTCCTTGCAGAACTCCCGGATGCCATTCGAGTTGTAGGTAACCTTCACCTTGTCGCCGCGGGCGTCGTAGCCCACCCGTTCGATCAGTTGCCGCAACACGCGCGCCTGCTCCTCGATCATCAGCGTCCTCCAGACGTCATCGAAGCTCGCCATACGCTGGCGCACTGTGTGCTCATCGAACCTCAGCCTCTCACCACATTCCACAGCTCGGCGCAGTTCTTCCGCCCGGGCCTCGCCCGCCGCGACGGTTTCACGGAGTGCGGCCTCCCGCTCGGCGTCCGGGTTTTTCGCGCGCGCGAGTTGCGACTTCGCGTTCCGGACGCGGATGTTCACCGCCTTCCATTCGTCACGATACTTGCCTAGTTCCTCGGCCATCCGGTGCCGCGCCGCCCGGGCGATGGCCTCGATGACCTCCGGCTTCGCGGCGAACCGCCGCACGCTCTCGATCACCGCCTCCTCGACCAGCGGCGCCGACACGGCACGCGTGGCGCACCCATCGCCGTTCCTCTGCATGGTGCGCAGGCAGACATAGTATCGGTAGCGCCGGGTCTTACTTGACGAATAGCTCGGTGACATGGGCGAGCCGCAAGCCGCGCAGTAGAGCAGCCCGCGCAGCAGGGCCTCCATCTTCGGGCGGTGCTCGCCACCGGGATTGCGCGTGTTCGCCTTCAGCTTCTGCTGAACCAGATCGAAGGTGTGATCGTCGATGATCGGCGGGTGCGTGGCCGCCACCAGCTCGTCGCCGGCTCGGATACGCGCGGCGTACAGCGGGTTCGCCTGCATCGTGTAGATGTGGCACTTCCGCAGCGGGTGGCCGCCGAACGTCTTGCCCTCCTTGGTCGCCCACTCCTTGTTGCGCCAACCGAGGTTCGCGCATTTCGCCACAATGCCATGGACGGAGTGGCCCTCCAGGTACCACTCGAAGATCCGGCGCACGCGGGCGGCCTCCGCTTCGTTTATAACCAAGCAGCCGTCCTCCAGATCGTAGCCGAGCGGCAGGTGGCCGCCGGTCCACTTCCCGCGCTTCCGCGCCAGGATCTGTTCGTCGCGGGTGCGCTCGCTGATGATCTCGCGCTCGAACTGCGCGAACGACAGCAGGATGTTCAGCGTCAGGCGGCCGAGGAAGGTGGTCGTGTTGAACTGCTGCGTGACCGAGACGAATGTCGCGCCGTGCTTCTCCAGGATCTCCATAATCTTGCCGAAGTCGCGGATCGAGCGGCTGAGGCGGTCCACCTTGTAGACCACCACGCAATCGACCTTTTTGGCCTGGATGTCGGCCAGCAGGCGGAGCAGCGCCGGTCGGTCCATGTTGGCTCCGGTGTAGCCGCCGTCGTCGTACTGTTCCGGCACGAGCGTCCAGCCCTCGCCAGCCTGGCTTCGGATGTAGGCCTCGCCGGCGTCGCGCTGCGCGTCGAGCGAGTTGAAGTCCTGATTCAGGCCTTCGTCGGTCGATTTCCGCGTGTAGATGGCGCACCGGATCTTCGGGGGACCGCCGTTCACGTTCCCGTTACTCTTGCTAGCCATGTTTGACTCCCGGCCGGTGCCCCAAGCCGTAAAACGCAAACCCATTCCAGCGCGTGCCGGTCGCCTCGGTCACCGCGCGGCTCAGCGACTTGTAGATTCTGCCGTTGCACTCGAACCCGCCATCCGGTCGCACATGGACGATGATGTCCTTGCCCTGATAGCGGCGGATGAGTGGCGTGCCGGGCAGCGGCAGGCGAGGATCGAGCGACGGTTTCACACGCGCTTCCGCTGTGCGGCCGTTGTCGGCAGGCTCGCGCAGGAAGTTCTTCGGCGCCCGGATGCGCAGGTCGGCGTCGTTGGCGATCTCCAGCGCGCGGCGGCGGGCGCGCTCGGACAGGCCGCCCCAAGCGTTGGCCTGGATGCGCCAGGCGATGCGCCGGAACAGGAACTGCTTGTGGTTCGAGCGCGTCTCCTCACCGAACACCTCGCGGTACTTCTCCTTGAGCTGCGCGGTGGTCATCTGGCGCAGGCTCTCGATCTCCTCGTGGATGTGCTTGGTCTCATCTTGCATGGCGTTAACCACCCGTCCCATGAGGGCTCTCTGTCCCTGAGAAGTCAAGTCCGGTTTGGCCGAAAAGCAGGCGCAGATAAGCCTCGGCGAGCAGGGCGGCGATCTCCCGGATGGCGTCTTCGAGCGCTGGATCGCGGCGCGGCATGAGCGGTCTCCTTGTGGACCACCCACAGCCATCTCCGCCGCGCGGTCAACGCGCTGTCTGGCAGGTCTCGTTAACTATATACGCCGAAAGTGTGGAACTTGTCCGATCTGGGGTGGGTCGATCGTGCGCCGCTGTTAACCAACTCAGAGAATCCGGGCAGAGACCGAGAGAAACGGCCTTCGGTGGTGTGGAAAAGGCGCAAGATTGGCGGCCCAAGGGGAACGGCGCGCGAAACAGAGAGACCCGGAAGCCGCGAAATCCCAGGCGTTTGCGCACTTGCGGGCAGGGCACGGCGCTAACGAACAGCGTGGAGAGATCTTCGAAAAGACGTTTGGCTCCTCAGGCAGGACTCGAACCTGCAACCCTCCGGTTAACAGCCGGATGCTCTACCATTGAGCTACTGAGGAGCAGCGCGTGCGGGTCGATCACCCCTATGAGATTAAAGCAAACGGAGCGCTACCCTGTCAACCCTCGGCGGTGGCTTCGGCCGCGCGCAGCCTCTCCGCCAGGCCGAGCGGCGGCTCCGGGCGAAGCAATGGAAACAGGATCACGTCGCGAATCGAGCGCGAGTCGGTCAGCACCATCGCCAGCCGGTCGATGCCTATCCCTTCGCCTCCGGTCGGCGGCAGCCCGTAGCACATCGCCCGCAGGTAGTCCTCGTCCATGCGGTGCGCCTCCTCGTCGCCGCGCTCGGCCAGCGCCAGTTGCATCTCAAACCGCCGGCGCTGCTCCTGCGGGTCGTTGAGCTCCGTGTAGGCGTTGGCGATCTCCATGCCCCCGGCGTAGATCTCGAACCGCTCGACGAAGTCCGGCTCATCCGGCTTGCTTTTGGCCAGCGGCGAGGTCTCGATCGGATAGTCGTAGATGATCGTCGGCTCGATCAGATGCGGCTCGGCAACCTGCTCGAACAGGTCGAGCAGCGCCTCCCCGGGCGAGGCCTTCGTCGAGCGCCTTGCCAGCCAGGCCGGATCGCGCACGTCGTCCAGGCGGGGCGGGGGCCCGTCGCGCCAGAACTCGACGATCGCCTCACGAAGACTGAAACGGCGTATCCGGCTGAAGTCGAGTTTGCGCCCCTGCCAGTCCACCTCGGTCGAACCGGTCGCATCGATGGCCACCTGCCGCAGAAGCTCGCAGGATAGGTCCATCAGACCTCGATAGTCCGTGTAGGCCTGATAGAACTCTAGCATCGTGAACTCAGGGTTGTGCTGGGTCGAGACGCCCTCGTTGCGAAAATTTCGGTTGATCTCGTAGACGCGCTCCAGTCCGCCGATCACCAGCCGCTTCAGGTACAGCTCGGGCGCGATCCGCAGGTAAAGATCGATGCCGAGCGCGTTGTGACGGGTGATGAACGGCCGGGCTGTGGCGCCGCCGTAGACGGGTTGCATCATGGGCGTCTCCACCTCGACGAAGCCGCGCTCTTCAAGCTGGCGGCGAAAGGAGGCGACGATGCGGCTCCGCGTCAGGAAGACCCGCCGCACTTCCGGGTTGGCGATCAGGTCCAGGTATCGCTGCCGGTAGCGGGTCTCGATATCCTCGAGGCCGTGCCACTTCTCCGGCATGTTCAAGAGCGTCTTGGCGAGAAAGTAGAGCCGCTCGACGTGCAGGGTCAGCTCGCCCGTCTTGGTGCGAAACAGGTAGCCCTCGGCGCCGATGACGTCACCGAGATCCAACAGCCGCCGGTAGAGCTCGAACTCGGCGGCGCTCAGGCTGTCCTGACGCAGGTAGATCTGGAGGCGTTCGCCCTCCTGCATGAGATGGGCGAAGCCGGCCTTGCCCATGCGGCGGATGGTTTGGATGCGCCCGCAGATGCGCAGCCTCGTGCGGTGGCGCTCTAACTGCTCGCCCTCGGTTCCTCCCCAAAGCCGCAGGGCCTGCGGAATCGTGTGCGTGAAGTCGAAGCGGTGGCCGTACGGGGCAAAGCCGAGCGCCTGAATTTCGCGCGCGCTCGCCAAGCGCTGGCGTAAAATCTCATCTTCGAGCGACAAGTCCGGTTCCTCTCGATCCAGTCTGAGGCGACCATTATAAACGCCGCCTCAGCCTCCTCGGGGATAGCAGCCGAGCACACGGAGAAAGTCGGCCAGCTCGCTCAGATGGCGCAGGGCGTTGCGGACCCTCGGTTCATCGGTGCGGCCAAGGAAGTCGAGGTAGAACAGATATTCCCAGGGCTTTCCCCGAAGCGGGCGCGACTCGATCTTCGTCAGGTTGATGTCTCGGAGGGCGAAAGCGCTCAAGGCCCGGAACAGGCTTCCCGGCACGTTCCGCGTGGAGAACACCAGAGAGGTCTTGTAGGCCTGCTTGTCCGCTTTGGGCGGGTTTGCGGGCCGCCCCTTGGCTCCCAGAAGGAAGAAACGGGTGAAGTTGCGCCGGTCGTCTTCGATGGAGCGGCGCAGAATTCGGGCGCCGTAGATTTCGGCCGCCACTTCGGAGGCGATCGCCGCAGCGTCGCGCAGGCCCTCTTGAACGATCATTTTGACGCTCCCCGCAGTGTCGTAGTAGGGCACGCGCTCGAGCTCCGGGTGTCGGCCGAGAAAGCGCAGGCATTGGTTCAGAGCTACCGGGTGGGAGAAGACGCGGCGAACGTCCCGGAATTTCACCCCCGGAAGCGCGATCAGATTATGAACGATGCGAACATGCGCCTCGCCCAGGATCGGCAACTGGTAGTCGAGCAGGTGGTCGTAGTTCTCGTGAACCGAGCCGTGGAGCGTATTCTCGATGGGAATCACCGCCCGATCCACCTCGCTGGCGGCGAGGGCTTCAAAGACCTGCTTGAACTGTGCAAACGGGACCACCTCGACGTCCGGTCCGGCCAGGCGGTAGGCGGCTTCCTGGCTGAAGGCGCCGAGCTCACCCTGAAAGGCCACCCGCTTGCGCCGCTGACTCATGGACCCTCCCAGCGTTTCGCATTCGGAGCCGGCAGTCCGAGCAGATCGAGAATGCGGTCGACGCTGTGATCGACCAGATCCAGAACGGTTTCCGGCCGGTGGTAAAAGCCGGGGATGGGTGGGGCGATGATGGCCCCCATCTCGGCCAGCTCGACCATGGTCCGCAAGTGGCCGAGATGCAGCGGAGTTTCGCGCACCATGAGGATGAGCTTGCGGCGCTCCTTGAGGGTGACGTCGGCGGCGCGCAGCAGCAGGTTGGAGGTGATGCCCCGGGCGATGGCCGACATGCTGTGTATCGAGCACGGGGCGATCACCATGGCGTCGGTCGGATAGGAGCCGCTAGCCAGGCGGCAACTGAGATCATCCAGCGAGTAGAGGAAATCGGCCAGCGCCCGGAAGTCCTCGATCTTCTTGCCGGTTTCGATCAGAGCGGTGCGGGCGCCGAGCCGGGTGAGGATGAGGTGGATCTCCACGTGAGGATTTCGGCGCAGTTTTTCGAGCAGGCGCAGACCGTAGATGGCGCCGCTTGCTCCGGAAACTCCCACGACAATTCTCAAAATTGGACTCCTTTGGGCGCCGCTTGTTCCGAAATCGGAACAACTGAGCTTGCCCGCTGCTTGCCGCTTCCCCCGCCGGCGGCTATAATTCAGTCAAAGGCCTGTGCTATGTTTCCACGCCGCAGCCAGCCGGCGGTCGCCGGAGAACGCCATCTTAGCATGGAGGATGCCGGCCGCAAACTCAAGCAGGCCCGCGAGCGGCTGAACCTGCGCTATCGGGACGTCGAGCAGGCGAGTCTGCGCATCGCCGAGCGCCACAACAACGACGAGTTCGCCATCGCCTTGAGCCGGCTGGCCGATATCGAGAACAAAGGGACGGTACCGAGCATCTACCGCCTCTATACGCTCTGCGCCATCTACCGGCTGGACATGCTGGAGGTCATGCAGTGGTACGGCGTGGATGTCTCGCAACTTCCGGCCGATGCTGCGGGCATCGAACTAGAGACCACCCACCTGATCGGCTACTCGCCCAACGAGCATGGCGTCGTACAGGTTCCGCTCTCGCTCGATCCAGGCCTGGATCCGACCAAGACGACCTACCTGAGCCGGATGATCCAGCGCTGGGGAACCCTGCCGCTGATGCTGCTCAACGGGGTGGACTTGCGAAGCCACTGCTACGGCTTTATCGGTACCGAAGACTGGTGGATGTACCCGCTCCTCCAGCCGGGCTCGCTGGTGATGATCGACGAGACCAAACGCCGGATCGCCTCTTCAGGCTGGACCAACGAATTCGAGCGGCCGATCTACTTCCTCGAGCACCGGCAGGGCTACGCCTGTAGCTGGTGCAGCCTGCGGGATTCGCAGCTCATCCTGCTGCCGCACCCGGCCTCGAGTTTTGAGCCGAGGATTTTCGCCTATCCGGAGGAGATCGATGTGATAGGTCAAGTGGTGGGAATCGCTATGCGTCTGGATCCGGCGCAGCGGCGCCGCATTCGTTCTTGAGCAGTTCGAGCAGCACCTCGAGGTCGTGCAGGTACAGCTTCCGCTCGGCGCGCCGCGCACTGCCGGGGATGAGATTCCGGTACGGGGTCAGGCGAAGCCAGGCGTCCAGCACCGCGCGCTTGTTGTTGCCGAGCGCCGAGAGGTAGAGCTCCAGGTCGGCCTTCTGCTGCTCGAGCGTGTAGCACAGCCACTCGGCAAAGGCCTGCGCATGGCTCTGGCGCAAGGTCCGGTCCGCCTCTTCCTGTCCAAACATCAAAGCGAAACCATGGTGTTCGTAGACGTCCGTATTCGGATTTCGCAGCGAGGAAAGATAAACGAGGCGGCCGAAGACCGAAGGGATCTGCGAGAGCGTATGGCGCCAGAGGTCGGCCGCAGCCCCGCGCTCCAACGTCGCCTTGGGCACCGTCCGTCTCATGGCTGAGCCCGCCCTCTCGACGGATTCATCTGTTCTCCGCCCATTATATTACACCAGATTGCCGCGCCCGTCGGCATTGTTCTGAAATTCGAAAATCTCTGCCGATTTCCATCGCGAGGCGCCGACCAGCCTGTAGGCTGATATCGATGTTCCGGAAGATCCCGGAACAAAGCTCGTCCGAGGAGAACAGGGAGATGAAGAAGATCCTGTGGGTTTTGATTTTGGCGCTCCAGTTTACGGGAGCCGTGAGCGTGGCGACCGCCGAGGCGCCCTTCCCCGAGTGCTTCCCCTGCCCGCCCAAGCCGGGGCCGACCCGGTAATTGAATCGCTTTTCCGCCAAACCCCGGGTTCAGCGGATCCGGCACAGTGATACACTGTCCGGCTGAGGACAGCCGATTGTGTACCTCACGCTGACCCTGGGGGTTGCGGAGCAGGCACTGTGGCTGCTGGTGTTCGCAGCACAGCTTGTCCTGCTGGCCCGGCTGGTGGAGCAGGGCCTGCTCCGCCGTTACCGATTTTTTGCCCTCTACCTCGGCGTCCAAGTTCTCCAGACCGCGCTATTGTTCTGGATCCCAATGGGTACGACGGCCTATGGCGGCGTATACATGGTGTTCGTACCCATCATCGGGGTCTGTGCAACCTTGGCAGTGCTCGAGATCCACGACTTGGTGCTGCGCGACTATCCTGGCATCCGCAGCTTGTCCCGTTGGGCGATCACGGCCAGTCTGGGGGTCGCGCTCGTCGTGGCCGCCCTGACGGTGTCGCCGGATTTGAGCAACCCGGAGGAAGCCTACCCGCTCATGCGAGCTTTCCACGTGTTTCAGAGGGTGCTTTACTCGGCCCTCTTCCTTTTCGTCCTGCTGGCCACGGGCTTCCTGCTGTGGTTTCCGCTGCCGTTGAGCCGCAATACGGTCCTGCATACCCTCGTGTTTTTGATCAGCTTTGCCGGCCGAGCGATCGCTCTGCTGCTGCGCAACGTCGGCGGCCCGGAGATGCGAGCTCTGGCCAGCACCGTCAACTTGGGCGTCGCGGGAATGTGCTTGCTGGTCTGGATCTTGTTTCTCACCCGGACCGGCGAACAGCGCCTGGTCATTTCGGGCCACCGCTGGCGGCCGAGCGAGGCCGACCGCCTGGCGGAGCAGCTCGACTCCATAAACGCCACGTTACTTCGCACTGCCCGAAAGCGCTAGGGGAACATCCCCCCAATAATTGTGGGGAGGAAAGCCAACGAATTCTCTCTTTTTGTTGCAAAAGCCGCGGAACTCGGTTATGCTCATGCTGAGGGAAACAAAAGAGGAGGTAGGCCCGGCGATGAACGCGTTTGGGGCGGTTGCGATTGCGGCAACCCTGGTAGGCGCTGCGTTTGCGTGGTTCTTCTGGAGGCTGGTGTCCTCCGCCAGGGTTCGGGGGGTTGACCCCGAATGGCTGAAAAACTTCTCCGTTGCCAGGTATCGCCCAGTAGAGCGATTACTGTCGGAAGAGGATGTGGAATTCTTGAAATCTCAGCCGGGCTACTTGCCCGGGATGGAGAAGGCCTTGCGCTCGGGCCGGCGCCGTATCTTCCGCGCCTATCTTCGGACCCTGGCCCGGGATTTCAACCGATTGCATCTTGCCTTGCGGTTGGCTCTGTTGGAGTCGCCGATCGATCGGCCGGACCTCGCAACCGTCCTGTTACAGCAAAAGCTGACATTTTTCCTCGCGCTGGCGGCAGTGCATCTGCGTCTCGGCTTGCATACCCTCGGCATCGGAACCGTGGATGTGCGGGGACTGGTGTCGACTGTGGACCGGATGCAGGCCGAGCTGAAGAGTCTCAGGTCGTTGTCAGCCGCGGCGTAGCGGCAGTCTCGATTCCCGCGGCTTGAAGCGTGCGCAAGGCCTCTTTCGCCGCTTGGAGCTCTGGGAATCGCTTCTCCTCCAAGACGAACCGCTTCGTGTGCACCCGGCGGCGAGGACCGGAGTGCTCGACCGGATATTTCAGGTGCAGCATTTCGTGATAGACGACGTAGTCGAGCACGAGGCGGGGCACTTCCGGACGATCGAGCCAGGAGCTGATAACGATGGCGTTATGCGAGGGGTCGTAATGGCCCAGGCGCGTGCGCGAGGGTTTTCGGCTCCATCCGAGCGCAGGTCGCGCCATTAAGCCGTTAAAGAACTTTCGGTTGAGCTCTTCGAATATCTCCACAAGGTCGAAGCAACGGCCCCGGGGAGGGGAGTACTGCTTGCGGCCACGCACCTGCCGGATCAGGTGGAGCCTCCGACGGAAGTCGCGGCGATTGAGAAACCGCCGGTAGCGGTCGTGGTGCTCGGCCGGCACGGGGCGCCGCAGCAGGCGCGCGACGAGGATGTAGGCCAGCGCCTCGAGCACCGCCAAGGGAGCGCCCTCCAGGAGATCCGAGATCCGGACCGAGACGCGGCCGTCGCGCGCCTCGATGATGCTGCGGTCGCTGGCGAAGCGGCAGAAGCGAACGTCGACGGCGGGGGCCTTCTCCGCGCGCGCCAGCTCTCGCCAAGCTCGTTCGTAGATGGCCCTGAGGATCCCAGCTCGGGATTGAGCGGGTTGGACTCGCACTCTCCCTATGCGTACCATAGTAGCTTGCCCTTCGGCCCCACCGGTTTGCGATGGGAGGAGGAAGCTTGCGAAAGGCCAAGATTAGCGCACTCGGCTGTTATACGCCCCCGGGCGTGCTCAGGAACGAAGATTTGGAGAAGATGGTGGACACGAGCCACGAGTGGATCCTCGAGCGCACCGGCATCATCAAGCGGCATATCGCCCCGCCCGAGATGGCCACCTCCGACATGGCGGTCGAGGCGGCCCGAGCCGCTCTGAACGCCCGAGGCATGGAGCCTTCCGAGGTTGAGGCGATCTTGGTGTGCACCGTCACCCCGGACATGATGTTTCCCTCGACGGCCTGTTTGGTGCAGGACCGGCTCGGCATCAAGCGGGCCTGGGGTTTTGACCTGGTGGCCGCCTGCTCCGGTTTTGTCTACGGGCTGACCACGGCGGCGCAGATGGTCGCCGCCGGGGCCCACGACCGGATCCTGGTGATCGGCGCCGACACCATGTCGCGCATCATCAACTACAAGGATCGAACGACCTGTGTGCTGTTCGGCGACGGGGCGGGCGCGATGTTGATCGAGCCGGCCGGCGAGCAGGAGGTCGGCTTCGTCGACTTCAACAACCTGATCGACGGCTCTGGCGCGCCCTTCCTGAACATGCCGGCCGGCGGGAGCCGTCTGCCCGCGAGTCATGAGACCGTGGACAAGTGCCTCCACTATGTCCATCAAGACGGCCAGCAGGTTTTCAAATACGCCGTGAGGACGATGTATGAGACCTGTCGGGAGCTGCTCGAACGAAACGGGCTTTCGGCGCGGGACGTGGGCGCGTTCATTCCCCATCAAGCCAACAAACGGATCGTCACCGCGGCGGCCGAGAGGCTGGGCATCCCGGAGGACCGGGTGATCCTGAACATCGGCCAGTACGGCAACACGACGGCGGCCACCATCCCCCTGGCAACTCGGGACGCCGTTTGCCAAGGCAAGCTCAAGAAGGGGGATCTGGTGCTGTTTGCGGCGGTAGGAGCCGGCTACACCGCGGGCGTGAATTTGTGGCGATGGGAGATCTAAACCCCAGGCTTGGCGGGGGCGGCGCGCAGGGAACCCGCGGGGTCTGTGTGCGGGCTTGCGGGTAGAAACGGGAATGGGCGCCGCCGCCGTATTGCACCGCGTCGCGATTCCGCTTCACGAACCGTTCCGCATTTCAAGCGGAACCGTGGCGGTGAAGGAAAGCATTCTCGTCGAGCTCTCGCTCGACGGGGTGACCGGTTTCGGGGAGGCCTCGCCGATGCCGGGCTCCTTTTACTCCTCCGAGACCCCGGACTCGAGCTGGCGTGAGTTAGAACAGCGCTTGGTTCCGTACTGGCTGGCGCACCCCTCGGCTCATCCCGAGGAGCTCGCGGCGCGGTTGGAAGAGGTCTCGCCGGACCCTTTCGCCCGCGCGGGGCTGGAGGGCGCCTGTTGGGACCTGCTCGCCCGGCGGTCGGCGAAGCCCTTGTTGGAGTTGCTCGGCTCAAGCAAACGCCCCATCCCGTCCGGTGTGGCCGTCGGGCTGTACGACACCCTGGAGGAGCTGCTCGATCATGTCGGGCGCTTCCTGGTGCAGGGCTACCGCCGGGTGAAGATCAAGATCCAGCCCGGCTGGGACATCGAGCCGGTGCGCGCCATACGTGAGCGATTCGGTTCGATCCCGCTCATGGTCGATGCCAATGCCTCCTACACGCTCGCCGACGCCCCCGTCTTCGAGGAGATGGACCGTTTCGGCCTCATGATGTACGAGCAGCCGCTGGCGAAGGACGCCTTTGAGGAGGCGGCCGAGCTCCAACGGCGCGTTCACACGCCGATTTGCGCGGATGAATCGGCCGATTCGCCGGCGGCGCTCGAAAGGATCCTCAGGCTGGGTGCGGCAAAGATTCTCAACATCAAGGTCCAGCGCGTCGGCGGCCTGGCGATTGCCCGCCGAATGTACGATCTGGCGGTGCGCGCGGGAATGAGCTGCTGGCTGGGCACCATGCCGGAGCTCGGCGTGGCCTCGGCCCAGGCGCTTCATTTGGCGACGCTCGACGGTTTCACCTTCCCCACCGACGTCGAGGCATCGCTCCGCTGGTTCGTCGACGACCTGGTCAATCCGCTACTCGAGATCGACCGGGAGGGCTACCTACATATCCCAGAGGGGCCGGCTAGCGGGTGGACCCTGGATCGAGCCAAGCTCGAACGCTATCAGGTGGCCAGTTTGCGCTTGCAGCCGTAGAGGCGAACGACGTTCTCGATCAGCTTGAGGCCGCAATCGTGTTCTAGCGTCAAGATGGACTCCGGGTGGAACTGCACCGCCTCGATCGGCAGCTCGCGGTGGCGCACGGCCATGATGACGCCGTCTTCGGATGTGGCGGTGACCTCCAGGCAGGCGGGCAACTTCTCCGGGATCGCGTACAGCGAGTGGTAGCGGCCGACTTTAAACTGTTTGGGCAGGCCTTCGAAGATGCCGACGCCTTTGTGCTCGATGCGGGACGGTTTGCCGTGCATCGGATAGGGAAGCACGCCGAGCTCGCCGCCGAAGGCTTCGACCACGCCCTGTAGTCCCAAGCAGACACCGAAGATCGGCACGCCGAGCCGGGCTGCCTCCCGCACCAGCTCCGGCACGCCGAAATCGCTTGGCCGGCCCGGTCCGGGCGAGATCAGAATCAGATCGGGAGCAAGCTCCTCGATCAGCCGCAAGGGGAAGCCGGCGCGATAGGTGGTGACCTCGGCGCCCGTCTGCCGGACATAGTTCGCCAGGGTGTGAATGAAGCAGTCGTCGTTGTCGACAAGCAGCAGGCGCACGGCCTGCGCCGGCAATGGTTGCCGCCGGCCGGGTGAATCCTCGCCTGGCAGAGTTCCTTTGACGGCGCGGAAGAAGGCGGTGGCCTTCATGCGCGTCTCGCGCTCCTCGGCCTCCGGGTCCGAGTCGTACAACAGCGTCGCCCCGACCGAATACTCGGCGATACCGTTCTCCAGATGAACGGTACGGATGCAGATGCCGGTGTTGACGTCGCCGTTGAGCGAGATCATGCCGACCGCCCCGGCGTACCAGCCGCGTGGGTCGGTTTCGAGCTCCTCGATGGCGATCGCGGCGGCTTTCTTGGGAGCTCCGATCATCGTCACCGACCACATGTGAGTGAGAAAGGCGTCCAGTGAATCGAAACCCTCGGCCAGGATGCCCTCGACATGATCCACGGTATGGAAGACGCCGGCGTAGGCCTCGATGAGCCGCCGACCGATCACCTTGACCGAGCCCGGCACGCAGACGCGACTCTTGTCGTTCCGGTCGACGTCGGTGCACATGGTGAGCTCGGACTCCTCCTTCGGCGAGGCCAGCAGGTCGCGAATGTTGTCGGCGTCGCGCAGCGGGTCGCCGGTGCGCCGAGCCGTGCCCGAGATCGGGCAGGTTTCGACGCGCCGGCCCTCGACGCGGACATACATTTCCGGCGAGGCGCCGACGAGCTGTTCGTCGCCGAACTGTAAGAAGAACTCGTAGGGGCTGGGGCTGGCGACCTGAATGCGCTGGAACAGCACGGAAGGCTTTTCGGGGAGCGGGGTGCGGAAGGTCTGACGCAGCACCACCTCGTAATAGTCGCCCCGGCGCATGCCCTCGCGCACCCGCTCCACCTTGGCCATGTACTCCTCCGGAGTGTGGTCGCAGGTGATCTCGCCCGGAGCGGGCAACTCCACCTCGGGAACAGGCTCGGCGGTGCGTTCCAGGGCCAGCGTGCTCAGACCGTCCTTTTCGAAGTCGTACTGGTAGCGCTCGATGACCTCCTTCTTGCGGTCCATGAAGTAGATGTCATCGCACAGGAACAGGTGGATGTCCTTTTTGCGCCGCCGCGGCTTCCGCAACGGAATCGGATCGAAGCGAAACAGAAGGTCGTAGCCGAAGGCGCCGACAAGCGCAAGATGGGAATCCTGGCAAGGCGCGAATTCCTCGATGAGGGTGCGAAGGATGGAGAAGGCTGAGGGCTGCTTGCTCCGCTGCTCTTCGGGAAACAAGGCCGGTAGAGGCTTGAGAGTCCCGCGCAGTGTGCCCCCGGAGACCTCAAAATCCTCCCAGTGCGGGTGCGCTTCGAGCACCGGAGCGAGCAGGCGATTGAGGATCTCGCCGCGGACATTTAGGGGACGGAACTCCACTCGGCGCTCGAAGGCGACGATCTCCACCGGCGGCGCGACCGAGGCGATGTCCCAGCGAGAATACCGGCCGGGATACTCGTAGCCGGAGGACAGATAGATCCCGCGTTTCGAGTCGAGCTGCACAAGCAGGTGGCCGAGGCCGTCCTCGAACGGCAGCGTGGTTATGGAACGCAGGACAGAAATCCCGCTCCGTGTCTCGAATCGATCCTGTCGCATCGTGAGGAACCAGGCGCCGGCCCCTTAGCCTCTCGTTGACCAGAATAGCATTCGCGGGCGCCCAGTTCCGCGCCGGCGGGGCATCTCGCTCGAGCCGCTTCCCGTCGCGTCTGCCGGTAAAATACGAGTAGTCATGCGCAGGCGCCTGTTCCTTGGAGCGCTCCTGGCGCCCGCCTGGGGCCAGAACTTCACCGACTACCGCGTCTTGCGTGTTGCCGCCGGCTACACCTTTACTGAGGGTCCGGCCTGGTCGCAGCAGGGATATCTGGTCTTCAGCGACGTGCCGAACAATACCATCTGGCGCTTCACCCCTGGCGAAAAACCGACGGTGTTCCGCCAGGCCTCCAACGGCGCCAACGGCAACGCCTTCGACGCCAAAGGCCGTTTGTACACCTGTGAGAGCCGAACCCGGCGGGTGGTTCGCACCGACGGATCGGGCGGGCTCGAGGTGTTGGCCGAGCGCTGGGAGGGCAAACGCCTCAATGCCCCCAACGACATCGCGGTGCGCAAAGACGGCCATGCCTATTTCACGGATCCGGCCTTCGGCTGGCAGGCTCAAGCGCGCGAGCTCGACTTTTACGGCGTCTACCACCTCGGCCCGAAAGGTGAGCTCGAGCTGATCGCCAGGCCGAAGGGGCGACCCAACGGCATCGCGCTGTCGCCGGATGGTCGCGCGCTGTATGTGGCCAACTCCGATGAACGCAACGTACGGGTGTACGAGTTGGACCGGCAGGGACGGGCTTCCAACGAGCGGGTGGCGATCGCCGGCATCGACGGGCCGCCCGACGGCCTCGCCATAGACGAGCGCGGGAATCTCTACGTCGCCGCCAACCAGCTTTTGGTCTTTTCGCCGCAGGGCAAACTTCTCCATGCGATCGAGCTGGCGGAGAGGCCCTCCAACTGCGCCTTCGGCGATTTCGACCTGGCGACGCTGTTCATCACCGCCCGAACTTCAGTCTATGCCGTTCGACTCGGCGTGAAAGGAGCGTTTCCGTATTAGCGAGGCATCGCGGCGATATCCGGAGCGGCCAATCCTCGGCGTGGGCGGGATCGTCATTTGCGACAACTCGGTCTTGCTGGTCGAACGCGGTCGCGAGCCGCAAAAGGGCCTCTGGTCGTTGCCCGGGGGTGTGGTCGAGACCGGCGAAACGCTCGAGGAGGCGGTTCGGCGCGAGGTCCGCGAAGAGACCGGCTTGCTGGTGGAGCCGGTGGCTGTCGTCGAGATCTTCGAACGGATCTTGCGCGATCGCGAGGGCAGGGTCGAGTACCATTACGTGCTCATCGATTACGTTTGCACGGTGGCCGGCGGCCAACTGGCTCCGGCCGATGACGCCAGCCGGGTCGGCTGGTTCGGGCGAGGTGATCTCGGCAGCCTGCGCTTGACGGAGGGAAGCCTCCCCGTAATCGAGAAGGCCTTCGACCAACTCGCCGAACGGAGCCGCCCATGAGGATCACCAGCGGCGACTTGCTCGAGTTCGACGAGCTTCGCCGGCTGTTGGGTCGCTTCGTCGCCAGCCCGCTTGGCGCCGCGGAACTCGAGAAACTGGCTCCGGTCGCCGACCGGGAGGCGCTCGAAGAAGCCGCCGTTTTGACGGCCGAGGCGATCGAGCATGAGCGGCTGCTCGAGCGCCCTCAGCCGGCGGGCCGCGGAGCGGCGATCCGCGTTCACTTCGAGGAGATCCCCGACTGCCGCCAGTCCATCGACCGACTGCGCATCGAGGGGTTGGTGCTCGAAGCGCGGGAACTTTTGGCTTTGGAAAGCCTGATGGCTCGGGCCGGTGAAATCCGCGTGGCTCTGCTGTTTTCCGCCGAGCGATTCCCCCGGCTGGCGGCGCGGGCGCACCGGCTGGGGGATTTCCGGCCGATCTTGCGGGAGCTGGCGGGCAAGATCCTGCCCGACGGTACGCTTTCGGATGAGGCCAGCCCTGCGCTCGGTCGGTTGCGCCGGGAAATCGAACGGCAAAAGCTGCGCATCCAGGAGTCGCTCGAGCGATTCCTGCGCCTCCACCGCGGCGAGAACATTCTCCAAGAGGAGTTCGTCACCATCCGCAACGGCCGATTCGTGGTGCCGGTGGTTGCGGGCCAGCATCGGCGCGTCGACGGCGTGGTGCACGGCGCGAGCGGCACCGGACATACGCTGTTCATCGAGCCGCTCGAAACCATCGGGCTCAATAACGAGCTCGTGCACCTGATGGAGGAAGAGGCGCGGGAGGAGCACCGGATCCTGCGGGAGATGACCGAGCGGCTGCGAACGGTGCGCGAGCTGCTCGAGGAGACGGCCGGTGAGGTCGGCCGTCTCGAACTTCTGTTCGCCAAGGCGCGCTTCGCTATGGCGTTTCAAGCCACGGTTCCGCGCTTCAGTCCCCCCGGTGAGCCCAGGCTGCTCCTGCGCGGGGCCCGCCATCCCTTGCTCGAGGACGTTCTGCGGCGGCAGGGCAAATCTATTGTGCCGGTCTCGCTCAGCCTCGCCGAGGCGGACCGCACGCTCCTCATTTCCGGCCCGAACACCGGCGGGAAGACGGTGACGCTCAAGACCGTCGGCCTGCTCGCCCTGATGGCCCAAGCGGGTGTTCCGGTACCTTGCGAGGAGGCGGAGTTCCCCGTCTTCACCGAGGTGCTGGCCGACATCGGCGACAACCAGTCGATCCAGGAGAGCCTGAGCACCTTCTCGGCCCACGTGACCCGGATCCGAGCCATGCTCGACGAGGTGAGCCCGGGCTCGCTGGTGCTGCTCGACGAGCTGGGCCGGGCGACCGATCCGGCCGAGGGCGGCGCCTTGGGCGTGGCAATTCTCGAAGCGTTTCGCTCCGCCGGCGCCTTTACCCTGGCCACCACACATCTGACCGCCTTGAAGGTCTACGGCGCCACGACGCCGGGCGTGCTCAACGCCCCGATGGGCTTCGACGAGGAGACCCTGACGCCCAACTTTCGGTTGCGAATCGGTGCTCCGGGAAAATCGGCCGGGCTCGAGATCGCTGCGCGGCTGGGCCTGCCCGAAGCGCTGATTGAGAAGGCGCGCGCCGCTATGACGAGCTCCGAGCGCGACCTGGTGAACTTCATCAGCCAACTCCATCAAAAACTCGAAGAAGTAAGCCGGCTGGAGGCGGATCTGACATCACGCCTGGCGCGGCTCGAGGAGCGCGAGCGGTCGCTCGCCAAGGACTGGGAACGTCGCGAGCGGGCGCGCCTGGCTGAACTGGAGCGGCGCGCCCAGGAAGCGATCGAACGCTTCGAGGCGCAGGGCAGGGAACTGGTGGCCGCCATCGAGCGCAGTCTCGAGGAGAAGAAGGCTGCCGCCGAGGCCCGCCGGAAGCTGGCCAGAGCGGCGCGCGAGTTTCGTGAGCAGCTCGAAGCTTCGCTCAAGGGAACGCCCACGGAGACCGCTTCCGAGTCCAGGCTGGCCGAAGGCGCCGTGGTGCGTCTCCGCGGTGTTCGCCAGCCGGCCCGTGTCCGGCGCTTGCTAGGCGACGGACGCCTGGAGGTGGAGGCCGGGTATCTGAGGCTTCAAGTCGCAGAGGAGGACGTGCTCGAGGTGCTGCCGCCCCAGACGGCCGAGCCGCGGCCGCAGGCCTTCCGCTACGAAGCCGGGCCGAGCTGGAACGTCGTCACGCGCGAGATCAACGTGATCGGACGCCGCGCCGAGGAGGCTGTCGAGGCGGTGGACAAGTTTCTCGATACGGCGGTTCTCGCCTCGGTCGACCGCGTGCGCATCGTGCACGGCCATGGCATGGGCATCCTCAAGAAGGCCATCGCCGAACTGCTGGCGCGCAACCCGCATGTGGAGCGGTTTTACCCGGCGCCGCCGTCGGAGGGCGGCTCCGGCGCAACCATCGCTGAGCTCAAGGCCGATTGATCAGGGTTCGATTCGAATCGAGAGGGGCCGCACCGCCGACTCGAGGAACTTGATGGCGCGATCCAGATCGGCCGTCTCCACCAGGCCGATGGTGAAATGGGCGGGGACCGCCCTTAGGTACTTTTCGCAACACCGGTACTGGCGACCGAAGCCGAATACCGTCATGTTGCCCTCCATCTGCCAGAACTGGTCTGGAGCTTCGTCCGGCTCGTGTTGGACCACGAACAGAACGCGGACCTGTGCGCGGTCGCCGAAAACAACCCACTGCGGCGCGGGTAACTTGCCGGCCCAACTTTCCGTGATCGGCTGGATCGATCCGTCGGAAGAGGCCCACCAGTCTCGGTCCAGGTCGAGCCGCCCGCCCGGCGTACCCTCGTAGAGGAACCAATACGGCCGCGGGGCGCGCAGCACGGTGAAGCGAGCAAAGTGCGGGAAGATGTCCCAGCGGCCGGCCCAGGCGCCATCGCGCGTCTCGGAGTGGAGGCTGACTTTGAGAGGCCCCGCCTCAGCGCGGCTGACGGAGTTGGCGCCCCCCGGGTGAAAGTCGTTCTCGGGATGGATGAGATTCGGGATGCCACGATAGCGCCCGTCGGAGCCGCCCGTCGGCCGGTAGCTGATCCAGTCGTTCCCGTCCGGATCGATCAGGGAGGCGAAGCCTGCGCCCGCCTTGTGGTAGTAGTAAGTGGCGGTCGGCGTCTCGATCCGAAAGCTCGCCTGGCCTTGATAGTCGGCCACCTCCTCGACTTTGACGAGCGGCTTGAATTCCCTCGGCGCTTCGAACAGAAGCTGGAAGCGCCGTTCGGCGCCCGCCTTGGTGACGCCTGACATCAGGAATGTCAGCGTACCGTCCGGCTCGAGCTGGCAAGGCACGGCGGGGTCGAGGGTGCGGCCGCGGGCGTCCACTTCGACGACGCGCACCGGGCCGGGCCTCTCGAGCGTGATCTCGACAGGTCTATCGAACCGGTCCCAATCGCCGGCGCCGACGGTAACGAGCAGGGAGGCGAGCAGAACAGAGTTCATCGGTTGATGCTCCGATTCTCATAAACGAGCACTCGAGGATGGCTCCACCCGATCGAAATGATATCCAGATCGCCGTCTCCGTCGAGGTCGACCGCCTGGGCTCCGTCGTGATGCTCGTCGCCCGTGTATACGACATGTTGTTTCCAGGAGCCGCCCTTGCCGTCCAGGTTCTCGAAGATCAGCAGGCGGGCCTGGGCCGGCGATTCGTAGTTGTGTTCGCCGACGACAACGTCAAGGTCGCCGTCGCCGTCGAGATCCCGCACGTCGAGACTCATCGGTCCGACCGGTTGGCCGATGACGGTCTCGGTCCAGGTCTGGGTCGGATCGCTTCCCTGCCGGTACCAGGCCAGCTTGCCGGGCTTGTTGATCGCCTCGAAGCCGACGACCGCGTCCAGGCGCCCGTCCCGGTCGATATCGGCCAGGACGTTGCGGTCGGGATCGCCGGGCGTGGGATGGACGGTGTGCAGGCTCCAGGCGCCGCCATCGTTGCGCAGCCAGCGCGTGCCGAGCAGCAAGTCCATGTCGCCGTCACGGTCGATGTCGCCCCAGCTTAGCGCCTCGTCCTGGGAGAATTCGGAGATCTTCCGCAGCCGGCCGTCGGGAAAGGTCAGCATCTCGATGCCGGCGCCCGCCCGGTGCCAGGACAGCGCCGCCTCAAGAGGGCCGCGCAGCGTGAAGCGGGTTACGGCGACGCCTTGCAGGAAATCGCCCGCGCCGCGAGCGAGCTCGCGGAGCGTGAATCGGCCCCGCCCGTCGTTGCGCGCCAGCACAAGCGTCGGGCTCGCCTCGGAGCCTCGCCCCGGCGTGCCCAGCACGTCGATGGCGCCGTCGCCGTCGAAGTCATAGAGGGCGGCCATATTGGCCAGGGGCTCCCCGACGACCCTCCGCTCCCAGTTTCCGCCGGGTCGGCCCGGGTTGCGGTACCACCAGCCGCCGGTGGCGATGTCGGGTCTGGTGTCGCCGTCCAGATCAGCGGCGGCGATGAAAATCGCTCGCCACGGCCTGTCCGGATCGATCACATGTCGCTGCCAGCGATCGAGCGCCAGCCGCTCGCGGCCCAGGTTGAGCCAGACCTCCAGGCGGGGCGCATTGTGACGAAACGGCTTGCTCACAATGTCCAGATCGCCGTCGCCGTCCAGATCCCCGAGGCGGGCCTCATGGGTGCCCTGGCCGCGGTTGAGCTCCACCGTTTGAAAGTTGCCGCGTCCGTCACCGTAGAGCACCCACATCCGCGCGTCCGGATGATCGACGCCCTCACTGCTCCATTTGGCCATCTCGGCGACGAACAGATCGAGGTTTCCGTCGCCGTCGAGGTCGCCCGCGCGAAGACTGTGGCCGTGGTTGACGTCGAACGGCAGCAAGTCGCGCCCGACCCACCGCCCCTGCTTGAATTCGAACAACCGAAGTCGCAGCACGTTGTCGCCGGGCCCGAAGACGATCTCGGGGCGGCCGTCTTTGTTGAAGTCTGCGGCGAGAGCGCGCGAGAAACGGTAGGTGTCGTCGATCAAGTGCGCCGTGAAGTTGGTTCCACCCGTGTGCTCGAACCAGCGGCCCGCGCCGATCAGATCCAGCTTGCCGTCGCCGTTGACGTCGGCAGCCGCCAGCCCCTCATGCTCGCCGCCCTCCTCCCAGCGGTAGATCGGGACGAAGGGCCAGGGCTCGACGCTCTTCGGATTCTGGGGAATCGCAAACAGCAGCAGCACCCGGTCGCCTTGGTTCCACGAGACCAGCTCCGCTCGGCCGTCGCCGTCGAAGTCACCGATGATCTGATCGTGATGCTTGTTGCCGCCGGAGTCTTTGATCAGGCGCCTAGGCCATGGCCGGGCGGGGTCGAATTCCGGATAGGGGTTCTCCCACCACCAGATCTTGTTATCGCCCGCATCGGCGCCGAAGACAAGGTCGAGGTCGCCGTCGCCGTCGATGTCATGGAAAGCGCCGCCGGCTTCGATGCGCAAGAAGGTCGGGTCGATGATGTAGGTGGACCAGCCGGCCGGCCCGCGGCGATACCAGACGACGCTCGGGCCGGCGCGGCGGCCGGCGATGACGATGTCCTCGTCGCCGTCCTTGTCGATGTCGAGCACCAGGCTCGCCGTCGGTTCCATCTCGGCCGGGGGAACGGGAAGCTCGCCGCGCGCGCTCGAAAGATGCAACCAGGAGACCCGGCCGCTCGCAGCGGCCGTGCACAGCAGAATCAGACCGAGGTATCTCATGGGAGAAGCACCACCTTGACCGCTCTGCCGTCTTGGGTGACGGCAAAGGCTTCCTCGAAGCGATCGAGCGGGAACTCGTGTGAGACCAACTCAGAGGTGCGTACGCTGGAGCTGGCCAGCAGTTGCACCGCCCGTCGCCAAGAGCTCCAGACATAACCGTAGGAGCCGATCACCCGCAGCTCTTTCAGGGTGATCTGATTGAAGTCGGTTTCGATTGGGCCGCCGTAGATGCCGAGCGGCACTAATGTCCCCTCCTTGCGCACCGCCTGCCAGCACAGCGCGAGAGAGGCGGCCGAGCCGGAACACTCATAGACGACATCGGCGCCCTCGCCGCCTGAAAGCTCCCGAACGACTTCGACGACGTTCTCCTGCTCGACGTCGACGACGGCGTCCGCGCCGAGACTGCGGGCGCACTCCAGGCGGTGGCGATCTCGCGCCAGTCCCGCGACCACGACGCGCGCGCCCTCGAGCTTGGCCACCTGCAAGGTAAGCAGCCCGACGCAGCCCGGCCCGGAGACGAGCACGAGATCGCCCGCGTGCACCGCGGTGCGTTCGATGACGGCATGGACGGCCACCGCGAGCGGCTCGCCCAAGGCGGCTTGTCGGAAGGTCACATGATCGGGCAGGCGGTGACACCGGCGCGCGTCGACGCAGAGGTACTCGGCAAAGGCGCCATCGATGTGATAGCCCGCCGAGACGCGTTCGGCGCACATGAAATCGTTGCCGGAGCGGCAATG